>Ga0206107_1000058_pt1 | contig 120674 bp, 138 predicted proteins | sample 2B0metagenome_FD_148652 | JGI IMG/M metagenome (GOLD analysis project Ga0206107, IMG submission 148652) | Enriched microbial communities from leaf-cutter ant dump, University of Wisconsin, Madison, United States - 2B0 | ecosystem: Environmental > Terrestrial > Nest > Insects nest > Nest dump...
ATTAAACTTACAATAACCACTATAAACCGTACCACCCGCATTAGTACAATCTCGCACAGTATGAACGCCCCCAGTCAGCCACTGGCAGGAATCAATGTTTACCGTCGCCGGCTTGTTGTTAACGAAAGCCAAGAATTCACTCGAAGTTTTGGTAGGGAAGAAATATGATCCACCATTGGTAGTCTTAACGTAATAACAATAGGTATATGCGTTAATAGTTTTCTCAGTACCAGTTACTTGGTAACCATCTGCGATTGTGTCTATGCCGAAGGCGGTAGAGGAATTGATTAGTAGTAAAAATAAACTGACTAATAAGACTAAGAACTTCTTGGGGAAAAACTTCATACAAGATACATTGTACTGAATGAATAGTATTAAATAAAGGCAATGAAGTTAGTAATTATTATTATTATTATTATCTTTCTTGTTTAATAACAGTAACTAGCAGATATAATTGTGTTATTGGTTGAACATGTTCTCCAGGCGGTCCCGCTACAGACAGTTCCAGATTTCCAGATAGTGGTATTGACGCAGTCGGTGACCATACCACAGACGTTTTGGTATCCGCAGGTATATGGGAATCCACCGCAAACATATTGGTTAGTGCACTTGTACATAGGCATGCAACTTTGACCGGGTTCTCCCCAAGTTCCGAAGTAATCATTAACGTCACTATAAGTACAAGATCCAGCTGCCGGAGCAGTTTTACTAAATGTGGCCGAATTACCCCATGGTATACAGAAGCTACCAAATTGATACCCAGAGGGGTAGTCACATTTTACAGTCCTCTGTCCACAAGCTGTACCGATAGTACCAGTCCAGTCATAATACCCTGAACCAGCCCACCCACTCGGACAAGAATTAAACTTACAATAACCACTATAAACCGTACCACCCGCATTAGTACAATCTCGCACAGTATGAACGCCCCCAGTCAGCCACTGGCAGGAATCAATGTTTACCGTCGCCGGCTTGTTGTTAACGAAAGCCAAGAATTCACTCGAAGTTTTGGTAGGGAAGAAATATGATCCACCATTGGTAGTCTTAACGTAATAACAATAGGTATATGCGTTAATAGTTTTCTCAGTACCAGTTACTTGGTAACCATCTGCGATTGTGTCTATGCCGAAGGCGGTTTGAGTGGAAGTGAATAATAAGAATATACTACTGCCAATTAAAAAATATTTTTTAAAAGGGATAATCATTTTACTCGAGATTATCAATTACCATTTGCGGGTTTGATTTTATCGCCTCCAAGAGGTTCTGTATGTTTTCGGTTTCTCTGCTAACTATTACTGGTTGCATACTGGTCTTTTGTATCATGACTACTGGCGTTTCGAGAGCATTAAAAGATTGCAGTTGCTCAAAATAATTTGAAGCTAGGCTTAAGTCGCCATTTAGTTCTGTGACACAGTTTGCTATTTGTTGAGAGGCATCGTTGCTTAATGATAGTTGTGACAAAATATCAGTAGGACTACTTGAGTCATAGGATAGTTTGATATATTGATCGATAATTTGTTTGTCAGCTATTTGTGGTTTGGTTTGCAAACAGTAGCCCAAGAAATCATTACTATAAAACGATTCCACTACTGCCTGATCCTCAGGAGAGAAAGCGGTAGGGTGAGGGGTGATTATAAACTTATAGGCTACATTATTACCAATAGCTGGCAATTGCTCGGTAATTAGTGAGTGGGTAGATCGACATTCAACACAGTCAGGATCAGTGGAGTTTACTTCTATGAGGGTTAATTTGTCGACATCGGCGAATAAGTTGGTAATAGTAGTGTTGGTATCAGTTTCATTCACCTGGTCTGTGGGTAATATACCAGAGTCGTTATTAGGTGTATTTAGGATACTAAAATACAAAACTACCAAAATAGCGATAATAATTAAGGATACCAATGATATTAAGGCAATATTTTTTTTATTCATGCGTTTAGTTACTCTCTAAAGCTGATAAACGAGTCTCTAAGTTGTTTAATTTAGTATTTAAGTCAGTAATTTCTTGTTGCTGAGCTTTAACAGCTTCAATTAAAGGGGCTACTAGGTTGGCATATTCAACTGATTTCAAGCCAGTATGTGGATCGGTTTGCACTAATTCAGGTAACACTTCTTCTACCTCTTGAGCAATAACACCTAAATCTGGTCTGTTAGACTGTTTCCAATTGAAGGTAACTCCTCGTAATTTTTGGATGATCTCAATTGGATTAGTAATGGTCTTAATGTTTTGTTTTTGAGTTTTATCAGAGGTATAGAGAAAAGCGGTGGCTCTAGCAGTACCTGAAACATCAAGTTTGTAAGCTGGAGTAGCTAATCCAATTCCAAGATTGCCCTCTACATAAGAATTTCCGTAAATAGCTAAAGAGTTAGCACCAAAACCACCATTTTTAATTTGGTTTACGGTACCAACATTAATAGGGGCATCTACGTTACCGTTAGGGGGAGTAGATGCAGGAGCCGTCCAAGCAGCCTGAGTCACTACAGCACTCATTAAAAATACTGATAATAATATTAAAAGATGGTAGCTATAAGATTTGCAAACATTAAGTAACTTCATATATTTAATTTAATTCCATCATGACATAGTTAAGGCGATATTTGTATAGGTAATTGTTAATAAAAGAGAGACCTATTAGGCCCCCTCTTTTATTAATAGTATTTTTAAAACTGATTAAACTCTCTTAGCTACTACTTCCCAGTTTAAATTATTTAATACCGCATCAATGTACATACCTTTTTCACCCGGAACGTAATCAAGCATGTACGAATGTTCCCACATATCAATTCCCAGTACAATATCTAAGTCTGCCAATTGACCAAAATGCTGTTCATCTACCCAAGTAGAGACAAGTTGGTTAGTTTTTTTGTCTATATAAAGCATGGCCCAGCCGATACCACGGGTACTAGCTAGTTTTTTAAAATGTACAACAAATTCATCAAACGATCCCCAGGTAGATTCGATCAAATCTTTCAGTGGTCCTTCAGGTATATCATGGACTCCTCCTTCAAATTGCTCAAAGTAATACTCGTGGTTTCTCATACCACCGAACTCAAAACCCAGACGTCTCTGCATCTCTGATTTGGCGTAATCATCGTTTACGTTTTCTAGTTCTGTGCGGATGTGATTAACATTTTTTACATAGCCTTGATAAAGCTTGTAGTGTTCTTCAATAGTTTTTTCAGATATCCCTTCAAGTTTAGGGATGTTAAATATTTTAGCTTCGTACATAAAATCAGATAATTTAAACTAGCAATCATTGCTATTATAATACTTTAGTGAGTGAAAAGATAATTAAACAAAAGATATTTTCTGTGCTGGCGTTGCTATGTTTGGCACTAATTGTTTGGCTTCCTGATTTGTTTGCTGATGATTTATGGTCGCCGGTGTGTGACCCTGATTTATTATGTGTGGTTTTTATGGATGTTGGCCAAGGTGATGCTATTTTTATTCAGTCTCCCTCTGGTAAGCAGTTATTGGTAGACGGCGGTCGAGATAATTCAGTCCTGCGACACTTGGGAGAAATTTTATCTTTCTCTGATAGAGATATTGATTACATGTTAATTACTCATCCTGATTCTGATCATATTAATGGCCTAAGTGAAGTGTTAGATAGGTATGATATCCACCATATTATTTATACCGAAAACAATAATGATACAGATATCTGGAGATTGATAAAAAAGAAGATTGCTACTGAAGGGTCAGATAATCATTTTGCCAGAAGGGGACAAAGATACGATTTAGGCACTGATGTTTATTTAGACATATTATTACCTGACGTGGATGTGAGTGATTATGAAAGCAATTCATCTTCTATTGTGGCGCGTTTAGTCTACGGGCAAAATTCGGTAATGTTGACCGGAGATTCACCTAAAGCCATTGAAGAATATTTAGTCTTGATAGAAGGAGATAATCTAGCCAGCGATATTTTAAAGGTAGGACATCATGGTTCTAGAACTTCGACTTCGGAGTTGTTTCTGTCTGAAGTGGACCCTCTTTATGCGGTAATTTCTGCTGGTCGCAATAATTCCTATGGACATCCACATGTGGAGGTAACGGATTTGTTATTTAATTATGGTGTTACTACCCTAAGCACTATTGAAGAAGGGAATATAGTTTTCTATCTTGATGGTTTAAATGCACCTCAATTACAAAATGCAAAATAAAAACCGAAACATTTGATGTTTCGGTTTTTATTAAATCAATCCCGCTGCACTCAAAGTTTTGTAGGCGCCGTTTTTGGCGATGGTACGAAGACCTTTGGTAGAAACCGTGATGGTTACTGTTGAGTCGATTTCAGGAACGTAAATACGCTTCTTTTGTAGGTTGGGAGAACGTCGAACCTTACCACAAGGATTAAACTGGGTAGCACGAGTTCTATTAGAGTAACGGCCCCCAATCTGGGTTGCCTTACCGGTGATGTCGCATTGCTTAGCCATATGTGGGCAGAATATTACCATAATACTCTCTTTTTGCAACTACCGTTGGTCTGGGTTAACATATACATATTAATATATAGTATATATGTATTCTATTGAGTTAGCCGTCGCTGTAATTGTAGTTCTGATCGTCTCTATTATTTTGCATGAAGTGGCACACGGCTTTATGGCTAATCGATTAGGTGATCCGACAGCCCGTCTACAGGGAAGGTTGTCTCTAAATCCTTTGGTTCATATTGATTTACTGGGTTCAATTTTGGTTCCAGCCTTATTATTTTTGACCCATGCTGGTATTCTATTTGGTTGGGCAAAACCAGTACCTTACAACCCTTATAATCTCAAGGATCAAAAATGGGGGGAGGCCAAAGTAGCTCTGGCGGGACCAGCTACCAACTTGCTAATTGCCTTTATTTTTGGGCTGATATTGAGGTTCTCTGGCATCTTGAATTTGCCGGCTAGTTTCGTTGGTATTTGCTCTTACACTGTCTATATTAATATTCTCTTGGCTTTATTTAACCTCATTCCGTTTCCTCCTTTAGATGGTTCAAAAATCATTCAGCCATTTCTGCCTCTTAAAGCCCAAATTGCCTATAGAACATTTTTACAAAACTTTGAAAGGTTAGGTTTAATCGGTAGTTTTTTGCTGGTTTTTATCTTTATAAACCTTTTATGGACACCATTTTCGCTATTAGTGAGCTATATCTTTAATATTTTTACAGGAGGAGCTGGTTTATTTTAATCTTCGGCCGATTTGGCCTTTATTTTTCTTGCAAAATTATCAATTTGTAGTAGAGTATGCGAGCTTTATTATATGGCAACAATCAAACAACTTATAAAGAAAAAGCGTCGTGACCCAGCACATAAAAGTAAGGTGGGTGCTTTAGCGAGTGGTTTTGATAAAATCAAAAACCGTCCTAACGAATACAATTCTCCATTTAAGCGTGGTGTTTGTACTCGTGTGACTACCAAAACTCCTCGTAAGCCTAACTCAGCTATTCGAAAGATTGCTCGTGTACGTCTTACTAATGGTCAAGAGGTTACTGCTTATATTCCAGGTATAGGACACTCTCTACAGGAGCACTCTGTGGTATTGGTTCGTGGTGGTCGTGTTAAGGACATTGGTGTGAACTACACTATTGTTCGTGGTAAATACGACTCTACTGGAGTTGATAAGCGTATGAGAGGACGCTCTCGCTATGGTGCTAAAAAGACTACTAAGTCTGCTTAGTCACTCCCATAATTATTAATAGTTTATATTCGCTATAGATAATAGATAGAAATTATGCGAAGACCAGTTAAAAAAAGAAATATTCCCGGACCAGACGTTAAGTTTGGTGACGAGATGGTAGAAAAGCTTATTAATTACGTGATGTTGCGTGGTCAAAAAGAGACCGCTCGCAAAGTAGTTTATGCAGCTTTTGATGTAATAAAAGATGATAAAGAGGGAGGTGATCCAGTAGAGGTATTTAAAACTGCCTTACAAAACGCTGGTCCTTTAATGGAAGTACGTTCTCGTCGAGTTGGTGGTGCTAACTATCAGGTTCCTCGAGAAGTTCGTCCTGAGCGCCGCACTTCTTTAGCTCTACGATGGATTATTGGTGCTGCCCGTAATCAAAAGGGTACTCCGATGTTTAAAGCTTTAGCCGCAGAATTGTTGCTGGCAGCTAAAAATGAAGGTTCAGCTATCAAGAAGCGTGATGATGTTCACAAGATGGCTGAAGCAAACAGAGCTTTTGCTCACTTTGCTTGGTAAAACATTTTACTGAACTTTAGTCTCAAAGGTCCAAAATTTAGTTATCGTCTCAAATCGATACTGAGTTTTGGGCCTTTTGACTATTCTATTTTTATTTTTAGTAGCCTAACTCAGACAACTAAAAACACTTAAGAGATTTTATTAGCTTATATAAGTTGCTCAAAGTCGTTAAATGCCGTATAGTACCGGCACTTTTCGTTAGCGCGGTCTGCGCTTTTGTTGATAAGGAAAATTATTAAAAACAACTAAAATATTTTATAAAATTATTTATGGCTCGAGAGTTTCCAATTAATCGTATGCGTAACTTCGGTATCGTCGCTCACGTTGATGCCGGTAAGACTACTACGTCTGAACGCGTACTATTTTATACTGGTATGACCCACAAGTTGGGTGAAACCCATGATGGTTCAACTGTAACTGACTGGATGGATCAGGAACGTGAACGCGGTATTACGATTACAGCTGCTGCGATTTCTTGTAACTGGTCTAAGACTGATGTTGTTGATCGAACTGACAAGTCGCAGATGTATACTTTTAACGTTATTGATACTCCAGGTCACATTGACTTTACTGCCGAAGTAAAGCGTTCTATGCGTGTGCTAGACGGTGCTGTGGTGGTGTTCGATGGTGTAGCAGGAGTAGAACCACAGTCTGAAACTAACTGGCGTTATGCCGATGAAGCCGAAGTTCCTCGTATCTGTTATATCAACAAAATGGACCGCACAGGTGCCTCATACGAAAGATCTTATGAGACTATCCTTAAGCGTCTATCTCCTAAAGCCGTACGTTATCAATTACCTTGGGGTAGTGAAGATCAGTTACAGGGAATTATCGACTTGCTAGAAATGAAGGCTTATACCTTTGAAGGCGAGATGGGTACTATTGTAACCGCCCATGATATTCCAGAAGAATATAAAGCTGATGCACAAAAATACCACGATGAGCTAGTCGAAAGAATTGTATCTACTGATGATGCTTTGATGGACCGATTCTTTTCTGGCGAAGAGATTTCATTAGAGGAATTAAAAGCTGCGATGCGTAAGGCAGTAATCTCTAATCAAATGTTCCCAGTAATGACCGGATCTTCTTTGAAGAATATTGGTGTACAGAGAGTACTTGATGCCGTAGTGGATTACCTACCAGCGCCATCAGATTTGCCACCAGTTAAAGGATTTAATCCAAAAAATGAAGCTGAAGAAGAGCGTCACGCTACTGATGAAGATCCTTTCTGTGCGTTGGCCTTTAAGTTACAAACTGATCCATTCGTAGGTGCCTTAACTTTCTTTAGAGTTTATTCTGGTAGTGTTAAAGCTGGTAGTTATATTTATAACGCTAATACCGGTGAGAAGGAGAGACTAGGACGTATTGTACGTTTGATGGCTGATAAGCGTACTGAAATTGATGAGGTATTTGCAGGTGAAATTGCTGCGGCTGTTGGTCTTAAGGATGTAAAGACTTCTCATACTTTGTGTGAAGAATCAAAGCCAATTGTATTGGAACAGATTACTTTCCCAGAACCAGTAGTGGCGATGCGTATTGAGCCTAAGACTAAGAATGATCAGGAGAAGATGGGTATAGCTCTTAGTAAGTTGGCAGATGAAGATCCAACCTTCCGTGTATCTAGCGACCCAGAAACTCTGGAAACTATTATTGCTGGTATGGGTGAGTTGCACTTGGACATTATTGTTGATCGTATGAAGCGAGAGTTTGGCGTCGAGGCTAACGTCGGTAAACCACAGGTGGCATATCGAGAAACTATTCAGGGTAATGCTGAGGCTGAATACAAATACATCAAGCAGTCAGGTGGTAGGGGACAGTACGGTCACGTTAAGATTCGTATTAAGCCTTTGGAACCATTGGCAGAAGGTCAGGAAGTTAAGAAGAACGTTACTCGTGAAGACCACTTCGAATTTATCGACAGCATCAAGGGAGGTGTAATTCCTAATGAGTACATTCCAGCGGTGATGAAGGGTGCTAAAGAAGCTATGGCTCGCGGTATGGTGGCTGGATACAAGATGGAAGACATTTCAGTTGAACTATTTGATGGTTCTTACCACGATGTCGACTCATCAGAAATTGCTTTCAAATTGGCAGCTATTAACGCCTTTAAAGAAGCAGCTCGCAAAGCTGGAGCGGTGATTCTAGAGCCAGTAATGAGAGTTGAAATTACTACTCCAGAACAATTCATGGGTGATATTAACGGTAATATCTCATCCAAGCGCGGTATGGTAGAAGGTATGGAAGACCGTGATATGGTGAAGGTTATCCGTGCCAAAGTACCACTATCAGAGTTGTTTGGTTACACCACTACTCTTCGATCTATGACTGAAGGACGAGCTAATATGGTGATGGAATTTGATCACTATGCCGTTGTACCTCCAAATATTGCTGAGGACATCAAAAAAGCTAGAGGATTCGTCCCTAAGGATGAGGATGAATAGTAAATAATTTTAGAAAAAAGATGGCTATGACCATCTTTTTTTTATATATCGTCCTTGGGTATTGCAATTGTTTTCTGATTAATGTACGATACCGGCACCCGTATCACAGCTTTTTGCTGTGTAGGAATAGCGCTCTTTGAGAAGTGATGTGTGCCTATCGGTAGTGCGATGTTCTCGTGCCACTACCAATGGAGCACATATCCTGCTTTCCTCTTATATCTAAAAGCAGTGTGCGGGCTTTAATAAACAAATAAATTAATTATTTATTATGGCAGATTACGATCGTTCAAAGCCGCATATGAACGTAGGTACCATTGGTCATGTAGACCATGGTAAGACTACTCTTACTGCTGCTCTTCTAAACGTATTAAACGCTAAAGGTGGAGAATACGGAGCTAATATTAAAGCTGTTGAAGATATCGACAAGGCTCCTGAAGAAAAGGCTCGCGGTATTACTATTTCTCTTTCACACAGTGAGTACTGGACTCCAAATCGTCACTACGCACACATTGACGCTCCAGGTCACGCTGACTACATCAAGAATATGATCACTGGTGCTGCTCAGATGGACGGTGCTATCCTAGTGGTAGCTGCTACTGACGGTGCTATGCCTCAAACTCGTGAGCACGTACTTTTGGCTCACCAGGTTGGTGTACCTAAGATCATCGTTTTCCTTAACAAGTGCGATATGGTTGAGGATGAAGAGATGCTTATGTTGGTTGAAGAAGAACTACGTGAGCTTCTTGAAAAGAATGGTTACGACAAGAACGCCCCTATTATCAAGGGTTCTGGTCTTAAGGCTCTAGAAAACCCAGCAGGTGGTGAATGGGCTGACAAGGTTCTAGAATTAGTTGACACTATGGACAGCTACTTCCCAATGCCAGAACGTGATCTAGATAAGCCATTCCTTATGCCAGTTGAGGACATTTTCTCAATTGAAGGACGCGGTACAGTAGTAACTGGCCGTGTAGAACGAGGTAAGATTACTGTTGGTACTGAAGTAGAAATCGTTGGTATCAAAGATACTACTAAGTCTACTGTAACTGGCGTGGAAATGTTTAATAAGTCACTTGATGCTGCTCAGGCTGGTGACAACGCTGGTATCCTTTTGCGTGGTACTAAGAAAGAAGATGTACACCGAGGTCAAGTATTAGCTGCTCCAGGTTCTGTTAATCCTCACACCGAGTTTGAAGCTGAGGTATACGTTCTTGGTAAAGATGAAGGTGGTCGTCACACTCCATTCTTCTCTGGCTACAAACCACAATTCTATGTTCGTACAACTGACGTAACTGGTGAAGTTACCTTGGCTGATGGTGTAGAAATGGTTATGCCAGGTGACACCGCTACTTTCAAAGTTAAGCTAGTAGCTCCAGTAGCTCTTGAGGAAAAGCAGTCATTTGCTATTCGTGAAGGAGGTAGAACTGTAGGTGCTGGTGTGGTAACTAAGATTGTTGCTTAATTGACCGATATAGAATAGAAATTATCATGACAACTACAACTAAAACTAAGCGTACGACTAAGAAGGAAGGCAGTTCTTCTGACTTCCAGAAGTTACGCATTCGTGTTCGGGCTTACGAACACAAGATCCTTGATACTTCAGTAAAGCAGATAATCGATACTGCTATGCGATTTGACGCTAAAGTAGTCGGTCCTATTCCACTACCAACTGAGATTAAGAAATACACTGTTAACCGCTCGACGTTCATCGATAAAGATGCGCGAGAACAATTCGAGATTCGCATGCATAAGCGTGTTCTCGATATCCTCAATCCGAGCGCTAAAGTAGTGGATGCTTTAACTAACCTATCTCTACCATCTGGAGTCTCTGTCGACGTGAAGATGAGCTAATAAGTTGTCATTGCTAAAATAAACAAAAGCCCGTTTAAACGGGCTTTTGTTTATTTAGAGGGGGATTAAAAACGCCCGATGAGCTTTGCTCATTGGGCTTTTTTAGTTGGGAAACCGCCAACTTCGGTGACCGTAGGTCTCCTTCGTCTACGTGTCAGGAACGCGGATGAGGATTAAGAATCCGAAAGCGGTTAGTGGCCTTTTTCCGGCTTCATGTTTCCCCATGGAATCCTCCTCAAGGATCTTGGTCTAGTCAAAATAGAGAAATAACAGCAAATGTTGTCTCTATTTGAGTATATTGCTACGAATATTTTAAAAAGCAAGTCGTTTTTATTCTTAGTTGTGTACAAATATTATTTTAATATTGGGCTAGTAAAAATTTGATCATAAAGGTATATTGGTCAGGTGAAAAAAACTAAAACTAAAATCAAGGACGAAAAGATCTATATCTACGGCCGCCACTCTTTAGTGGAAGCTTTGCGTGACGCGCCACACACTATTAAGACCGTTTTTTTGCAAGATGCCGATGCTGAAACCGACATTGTCTCCTTAGCCACTCAAAATAACGTGCCAGTCAAGCAGTTGGGTAGTGAAGTCAAATCTGTAGGTAAGGACGCTGTTCATCAGGGCGTTATTGGTGTTTTTAATCCCCAAGCTTTGTTTGTTGATTTGAAGACTTTTTTGAAAAAGATTGACCTCAGTACCAATCCAGCAGTGGCCATTTGTGGTGAGATTCAAGATCCGCACAATCTCGGTGCTATTATTCGTTCCGCCGCCGCGTTGGGTATATCAGCGGTGATAATTCCGGAACATCGTCAGGTATCTATTACTGGTACAGTAGTAAAAACTTCTGTCGGTATGGTGTTTCGAATTCCGATTATAAAAGTCGGTAATGTAAATCAAACCCTAGCTTTGTTGAAGGAAACTGGCTTTTGGACCTACGGCCTTGATATGGCGGGGGAGTCTCTCACTGAAACTAAGTTTGATAGACCTAGTGCTTTTATTGTCGGCAATGAAGGGGAAGGTATTAGAGAAAAATCATTAGAGTTGTGCGACTATCGACTATCTATCCCTATGCATTCCCGCACAGAATCTCTGAATGCGGCGGTGTCAGCGGCGGTAGTGTTCTACGAATGGAGTAAACAAAATGCAAATCATTTGCAATAAGGATATGCTAAAACATCAAGATATTATTACTAATTCTTGGCCAGATTATGAATTACTTGATTCTGGCAATGGTCGCAAGTTGGAAAGATTTGGTCAGGTAATTATCGATCGACCCGAAACTCAAGCTTTATGGACTGCTTTGCAAACTACTAGGTGGACTGAGGCTGATGCGGTATTCGATATGACCAACAAAGACAATCCTTGGGCTTTTAAGTCTCATACCGTATCTAACTGGACGATTGATTGGGAGAGTCTGCGTTTTAATTTGCGTTTTGGTAATTTTAAACATCTGGGGATTTTCCCAGAACACGCTAGTCAGTGGACTTGGATTCAAGAAAAGGTGTCGGAGCTTAATAAGACTGAAACCGCTAATGTGTTAAATCTTTTTGGTTATACTGGCGCGGCTAGTTTGGCGGCCGCTTCGGCTGGAGCAAAAGTGACACATGTAGATTCCTCAAAGCAATCTGTTGATTGGGCTAGTGAAAATGCTAAGTCTTCCGGCATTTCTGATGGTATTCGCTGGATAGTTGATGATGCGGCTGCTTTTGTAAAAAGGGAGGTAAAACGTGAAGTATCCTATGATGGAATTATTTTAGATCCACCAGCTTTTGGTCGGGGGGCTAAAGGTCAGGTGTGGCATATCGAAGAAGATTTACTTCCGCTTTTGCGTGACTTAAAAGAGATTTTGTCTAAAAAACCAGGTTCTTTTATATTACTTTCTGGTTATGCGGCTGGTTTTGCCCCGCAGTCTTTTTCCCAAGCGGTAGAGAGCGTTTTTGGATCAGATATTGCTGGCACTTTTGGTAATCTTCATCTTCAAGAATCCCAGTCAAAACGAGTAATCCCTACTGGGATTTATGTACGTTTTGAAAGCAATTGACAATATGTAAATAATATGCTATTATTAAAGGGATTCTAGTTCGTATGAACTAGTCGTTCCGTTCTGTTGGAATAAGGAGGATTGATTCCTGCCTCAACCTAGGAATCTCGTACATTGGAGGGCTGTATGGCCACCACCAAAATAACGGGGAATGTTACCAACATCACTTCTGGTCCCTCAAAGATGGATTTGATGTTGTCTTTGTTTGATCACAAGCCAGTCCGTCGTCATGTCATTCTCAGAGGAAAACATGAATCATATTCGGTTCTAATCGATAGTATATCGATCGAAGATGGTTCAGGCGAAAGTTGGCTTTTTGCCGGGCAGGCACGTCGTACTGTCGGGTTTTTTACGCCGAATCCTCCGTATCACAAGGTGAGCGGACACTATCGCACCGACACTCGTAAGGGACATATGGAGTTTCTCGATTGAGACCCAGCCCGAAGTGAAATTTGTTTCACTTCGGGCTTTTATTTTGCTTAGTTGCTTTTTTGATAAAATCTAGTATAGTACCGAAGTCTTAAAGACCTAAGTTCGTTGAAGGAATGCTTGCATTCTGGAGAACCAATGGGCGATAGCCGCGATTAAAGCGGGCTTAAGCCCGCTTTAATCGCGGCTTTTTATATCTCCCGGTCAAAGACATTTATCAGATAACCTAGGTAAATGAAATTTATATTAGGAACAAAGGATAAGATGACTCAAGTCTTCGATGAGAAGGGAGTTTGTTATCCAGTAACAGTTTTGCGGGTTGATCCCCTGACTGTGACAGCTGTAAAATCATCCGAAAAAGATGGCTACAATGCTGTGCAAGTAGCTGGTGGTGAACAAAAAGAGTTTCGTCTAGGAAAGGCCGATTTAGGTCACCAAGGTGGAGCTAAAAAGTTCGTTAAAGAGTTTCGCGCACGTGAATCTCAGAATGAAAAAATTGAAGGTGTGGAAGTTGGACAAACTATCGACGCTTCAGTATTCGTTCCGGGAGACAAAGTCAATGTGTCGGCGGTATCTAAGGGTAAGGGATTCCAAGGTGTAGTTAAGCGCTACGACTTCGGTGGAGACCTTGCTTCTCATGGACGTACTCACTCACTAAGAGCCCCAGGTTCAATTGGTGGAGGTGGTCGCGCTGGTGGTCGCGTTATCAAGGGTATGCGTATGGCTGGCCGTATGGGCGGTGATCGTATTACTGTGAAGAACCTATCAATCGTGCAGGTTAATACTGCTGAAAACATTATCCTTATTAAGGGAGCTATCCCGGGTCGAAAGGGTACATTAGTAGAAGTTCGCGGTATTGCCGCTTAATGCCTTAACCAAAAGTTATGAAAGCACAAATATTCAAACAAGATGGTGGCAAAGGATCAGAAATTACTTTGTCTGAAAATCTTTTCGGAGCCAAGTGGAATCCTGACCTAGTACATGAGGTAGTAGTAGCAATGCAAGGTAATGCCCGAGCTGGTACTGCTGATACCAAAGACCGTGGAGAAGTTCGCGGTGGTGGTAAGAAGCCTTGGAAGCAGAAGGGTACTGGTCGTGCTCGTCACGGTTCTCGCCGATCTCCAATCTGGAAGGGTGGTGGTGTGGCTCATGGACCTCTAGCCGAGAAGGATTATAGTCGTAAGATTAATAAGAAAGTGCGAGCTAAAGCTCTAGCTAGCGTACTATCGAAGAAGAATGCTGATAGTGAAGTTATCTTTGTTGAAGCTTTATCTTTTGCCAATCCAAAGACAGCTGATGCTAAAAACATTATCAAGTCATTGGCAACCGCTTCTGACAAGAAAGAATTAGCTACTAAGAGAAAAAATGCTGCCGTTATTGTTCTAAATGATCGTGATATTGCTACTGAAATGAGTTTCCGTAACTTTGGAAACTATGAAGTCATCATGGCCAAGGATATTAACCCAGTTGATCTACTTACTTACAAGTACGTGATCGTGTCTAATCCAGAAGCTTCTTTGGAGGTATTGGAAAAGCGCGTAGCGTAATCTGATTAAATTATAAAATATGGCACTTTTTAGTCGAAATACAACAACTAAGAAGAATACTTCAGCTCCTAAAAAGGAGACTAATACTGAAGTGGTCTTAACAACAGGACGTAACTACTCAAGTATTCTTCGCTCTCCTCGTATTACTGAAAAAGCAATGCGAGTTAGCGAAAACAATGTTTACGTTTTTGAGGTAGCTAGAAACGCTACTAAGTATGACGTACGTGATGCGGTTAAGAAATTCTTCAACGTGACGCCGGTGAAGGTAAACATCGTTAACAAAGCTCCAAGACAATTTAAGACTACTAACAACCGTCGCACAAAAACTGAGCACGGTATGAAGAAGGCTTATGTTTATCTGAAGAAAGGAGATACTATTTCATTAGTATAGACTCTCTAATTATTACAGTTATGGGTTTTAAACCCGCAAAGTAAATTATGAAAAAATATAACCCAACCTCAGCCGGTCGTCGTGGCATGACTGTGATTGAGTATCGAAAAAAATTATCTACCAACGCTAGTTTGCCACACAAATCATTAACTAGAGGTAAAAGAACAACTGGCGGACGAAACAGTCAAGGCCGTACTACTAATTTCTATCGCGGAGGTGGACATAAAAGAAAGTATCGCGAAATTGACTTTAAGTTCAATAAGAAGGATGTGCCAGCTAAGATTGAGACCATTGAATATGATCCTTATCGAACTGGATTCATTGCTTTGTCTTTGTATGCTGACGGTGAACGTCGTTACATCCTAGTACCACAGAATATGAAAGTAGGAGACACTTTTACTGTGTCAGAAAAAGCCAAGATTTCTGTAGGAAATCGTTTGCCACTTTCGAAAATTCCAGTAGGTACTTTCGTTTACGCCGTAGAGCTAAAACCAGGTGCTGGAGCTAGAATTGCTCGTTCAGCTGGTAACTACGCTGAAGTAGTAGCTCAAGATGGTGGTTACACACAACTTCGTTTGCCTTCTACTGAAATCCGTAAAGTCTCTAGTAGTGCTTGGGCTTCAGTTGGTGAGGTGTCAAATGAAGAAAATCGCCTGATTACTATTGGTAAGGCTGGTCGCGCTCGACATATGGGGCTTCGTCCTAAGACTCGAGGTACCGCCAAGAACGCGGTTGACCATCCATACGGAGGTGGTGAAGGACGTCAGCCTCGTGGACACAAGCGAGCTCGTACAAAACAGGGTCGTCCAACTGGTAAAGGTCAGAAGACTCGTAGTCCGAAGAAGTACTCTAATAAGCTTATTGTTAATCGACGAAAGCCGGGAGTACGTATGCGAAGCGGTAAGTAAAACTCCCAAAATCAGGTAAAACCTAGGACTTCAGGATTTTATTCAGTCGTCGTATATCAAATACGCCTTCCTCATAAAAATCCTTCCAGTCCGTCGGTTTTCCACTGATTTAAAAAGGGTTTGAAATTCAGAAATCTGAAACAATACTAAAAACCAAAACACAAAAGCCGCGGGGCTACGCCCCGCGGCTTTTGTTATTTTAAATAGCTATCAAAATAAATAGCGTGGCAAGTATAATCACCGGGATTTTTTATTAAATAATCTTGATGGTATTCCTCCGCTGGCCAGAATTGTGTTAATGGTTCTAGGCTTGTAACTACTGGGTCTGGCCACCTTCTAGAATTATTAACTATATCGATCATTTCCTCGGCTATACGCTTTTCGTTCTCATTGGCAAAGAAAATCGCGCTCCGATAACTGGTACCGTGGTCATTTCCTTGCTGATTTAAGGTGGTGGGATTATGGATTTGAAAGAAAAAATCTAATAATTTCTTATAACTAGTCTTGGTTGGATCGAAAATAATTTCTACTGCTTCGGCATGACCAGGGTGATTTTCATAAGTAGGGTGATCATTGGTGCCACCAGTGTAGCCGGCTGTAGTTTTAATGACTCCCGACTGTGTGCGAAGTAAATCCTCTAATCCCCAAAAACAGCCACCGGCGAGGACGATTTTTTCTGGATTTGGTGTCATAAAATATGATAGTTACTGATAATTATTCCATTATAACAGTTTCGGTCTTTCTGTTTGACAATTGGCCATATTTCACGTAATATTGCCGACGTTCCAAACCTCGAACTATCAATTTCCCTGGCAGGAGATGATAATCAAAATGAAGAACAATTTATCAGGTTTGGGGTCTCTGTTAAGGACGGCCGTTACCTTTCTTTACAAGAGACTCCAAAAAGGCGTACATGCGCCGTTTTGTCGTATTATTGAAGCGAATTTGAAAAAATATGTCACGATCGCTATACAAAGGACCTAATATTGATGAGCGTCTGCTAAAGAAAATCACAGGCAAGAAGCCTAATGAAGCAGGAGTAATCAAGACATGGTCACGCGCAGCTGTAATTTCACCTGAAATGGTCGGGTTTACTTTTGGCGTTCATAATGGAAGAACTCACGTAGAAGTGTTGGCTACCGAAGATATGGTAGGACATCGTTTAGGAGAATTTTCACCTACTACTAAGTTTATCCGTCATGGAGGTAAGATGCAGAAGGACCTTGATCAGAAGAAGAAGGATGCCGAAATCGCAGCCGCTAAAGCCGCTAAATCAGCCTAATAATTAATATCAAAATATGAAAGCTGTTTTAAAAAATTATCGTCAGTCACCACGTAAGGTCCGCCTAATTGCGGGCTTAGTTCGCGGAAAGCAAGTTACCGAGGCACTCAAGGTACTTTCTTTCGTGGATAAGCGTGCTGCTCTACCTTTTGCCAAAGTTATCCGCTCAGCGGTAGCTAACGCGACTCAATCTGGTAGAACTATAGAATCTTTGAAGATTGCTAAAGTATCGGTCGACAAGGGAGTTACTTTTACCCGTTTTATGCCCCGTGCTCGTGGTAGTGCGTCACCAATTAATAGACGTTCTAGCCATATAACTGTTGAATTGAAATAATATGACACACATTGCACATCCATATATTCAACGTATTGGAGTAAACCGTGATTGGCGTAGCCGTTGGTTTGCTACTGATAAGAAGCGTTTTCGTGAGTATCTACGCACTGACGCTGCTATTCGTAAGTTCCTTGCTAAGCGCTTAAAAGGAATGTCCGTTGATATTATCGAGATTGAAAGAGACGAAAAGGAAATCAAGATAATTATTAAGAGCGCTCGACCAGGTTTGGTTATTGGTCGTAGTGGAGAGGGTGCTACTAAGCTTAAGAAAGAAGTAGATTTATTACTTCGCACACTTAAGTTGACTGAAAAGCCTGAAATTAAGATTGATATTGAAGAGGTTCGTTCTCCTGAAACATCAGCCGAAATAGTTGGTCAGATGGTTGCTGAGGGTCTAGAAAAAAGAGTTCAGTTCCGTCGCATCATGAAGCAGACTATTGAGAAAGTGATGGCTAACCGAGATGTAAAAGGTGTCCGTATTATGATGTCTGGACGTCTTGGTGGTGCTGATATGTCTCGAGTTGAAGAGTTGAAAAAGGGTCGAATTCCATTGCAGACATTGAGAGCTGATATTGATTTTGCACGTGTGCGTGCCAATCTGCCATACGGAGTTATTGGTATTAAGGTATGGATTTACCGTGGTGATGTGTTTGCCGACCGTTCAGGCGCTAATACTAGAGATGAGTCTAAAAACGCTCGTCCTGCTCGTCGCAATAACAATAATCGTACTCGTAATTAATTAAACTAGTATGTTATTTCCTAAAAAAGTAAAACACCGAAAGTGGCAGGTGGGACGTAAAAGTCCAGCTAAGCTAGCTCGCCCTGATACCAGAGGAATTACCGTAGCTTTTGGTTCTTACGGACTTAAGGCTACTTCTCCAGCCCGAGTAAGGAGTAATCAGATTGAGGCTGCTCGTCGTGTTATTTCTCGTACTCTTGGTAAAACTGGTAGAGTTTGGATTCGAATCTTCCCAGATCGTCCTGTAACTCAGAAAGCTGCCGAGACCCCTATGGGTAAAGGTAAAGGTGATCCTGATCACTTCGTATTTGAGGTTGCTCCTGGTCGAGTATTATTCGAAGTAGACGGTGTGTCTGAAGACATTGCTCGTGAAGCAATGCGTAAAGCTACTGCCAAGCTACCACTTAAAGGTCGTTTCGTTACTCGCGATAACGCAAATAACGCTTAATAAAGGCTTATGACAAAGATGAATGAAATTAAGAAGTTGAAAGACAGCGACCTAAGTTCACTAGTTAGTGAAAAGCGTGAATCTATTCGTAGTTTCCGCTTTGGTACTGCTGGTCGTGATGCTAGTGCTCACAGAATTGCCCGTAAGGACATTGCTCGAGCTCTAACTGAATTACAAGCCCGCCGCGAAAAGGAAGATACTCCTAATGCCTAATAAATGATTATGAATACTGAAAATACATATCAAACCGGCAAAGGACGTGTACTGTCTGGTACAGTGGTGGCATCAAAGATGCAGGATACCTGTACGGTTGCCGTAGAACGTTACGTTAAACATCCAAAGTACAAAAAGTTTATCCGTCAGACTAAGAAGTACTTAGTTCATGATCAGGGTAATACTGCCAATGTTGGTGACAAGGTCGAGATCGTCGAGTGTCGTCCTATTAGTAAGCGCAAGCGTTTCTCTCTGTTAAATAAGTAAAGGCTTATGATTCAACCACAAACTATAGTTAAAATTACAGACAACTCTGGCGGTAAAATTGGACGCGTCTTTAAGGTCTTGGGCGGCTCTAAGAAGAGATACGCTGAATTAGGGGAGATGGTAGTTTTGTCTGTGCAGACTGCTGAACCTCGCAAAATGGTAAAGAAGAAGGATATTGTTTATGGCGTAATTGTGCGTCAGAGAAAGCCTTTCCGTCGAGCTGATGGTTCTTACGTAAGTTTTGATGACAATGCCGTTGTCTTGGTCGACAAAGAAAAGAAGGAGCCACGGGCTAACCGTGTTTTCGGACCGATTCCACGTGAGTTATCTGAGGCTGGTTATCAGAAAATAATTTCCCTAGCACCAGAAGTGGTGTAAGAAACTGCATATGAAAATCAAAAAAGGAGATCATGTCATAGTGCTTTCTGGTAAGGATAAAGGAAAGACTGGTAAGATTGAGCAAGTTCTAGCTAAGACCGAGCAGGTTTTGGTAGAAGGTGTTAACTTAATTGTTAAGCACAAGAAAAACCGTCGTGTTAGATCACAAGGTCAGGTAGTTAAAATGTCTGCCCCTATACATGTATCAAACGTGGCGCTTATGGAAGATAAGAAGCCAGTTAAGGTTGGATACAAGGTCGAAGACGGTAAGAAAGTTCGTGTTAGTCGTAAGACTGGTAAGAATATATAGTATATGAACACTATAAAAGAAAAGATCGGCGCTTCATTTGAGGTTTTAAAATCAAATTTTGGTTATAAGAACCCAATGCAAGCCCCACGCCTAGAAAAGATAATTGTATCTGTAGGCATTGGTAAAATTGATGATAAGGCTAAGAAAGAACTTATCTTTGATAGACTATCACTAATTACTGGACAAAAACCAAGTCCTCGCCCAGCCAAGCAGTCAATTGCTTCATTTAAATTGCGTGAAGGAGATATTATTGGTTACCAAGTAACCTTGCGTGGGAATCGTATGTATAACTTCCTAGAGAAGCTTATCCATATTGCTTTGCCTCAAACTCGTGACTTCCGTGGTCTAAAAACTACTGCTATCGATGATATGGGAAATATCACCCTTGGTATTAAGGAGCACACTATTTTCCCGGAAACTGCTGATGAAGATATTCGTGATGTCTTCTCATTGGCTATCACTATGGTAACTACAGCTAAGTCTAAAGCTGAAGCTGAAGCTTTCCTACGTCACATTGGTCTTCCTCTTAAGAAGGAAGAAGTGGCTGGTTAAGAAGTTGCTTAGATTTTAATAAAACGCCGTCCATTCTAGACGGCGTTTTATTGACTTTTGGCTATTTTCTGGTAATGTTGCCAGCGTTATAGATTGTCGTGTAGATGCCCATTTTTGGGTGATAATCTGTGAAATTATAAGCCGAGGAAAGTCATTACATCTAAATGATACTACCTCGAACCCTAGATATTTAAATCTAAATGGCTCGAACATCAATCAAGGTACGTGCATCACGTACCCCAAAGTACCAGAGCCGGGTTGTACGTCGTTGTGTACAGTGTGGACGTAAACATGGATACATGAGAGATTTTGATCTTTGTCGTATTTGTTTCCGTGAGCATGCACATGAAGGCTTTATCCCGGGTATTAAAAAGAGTAGTTGGTAATTATGGATACTATAGGAGATTTCATCATTCGGCTGAAGAACGCCGGAGCGGTGGGACACCAGAACGTGTCTGTACCGCACTCAAAACTTAAAGAAGCAATTGCTAAAAAGCTAGTTGAAGCTGGTTATTTGGTGAGCGCTAGAACAGAAGGAAAAGACGTTAAAAAGACTCTAGAAGTTGAACTTGGTTACAAGAATGGCAAACACGTTATTAACGATGTGAAGCGTATCTCTAAACCAGGTCGTCGTCTTTACACCAAGGTCGAAGAAATTTATCCAGTTAAGTTCGGTAAGGGTCTTATGATCCTATCAACTCCTAAAGGCATTCTTACAGATGCTGAAGCACGGCAAGAGAAAGTCGGAGGCGAACAATTATTTAAGATTTGGTAATTATGAGTCGTCTTGGAAAACAACCAATCGCTTTACCAGCTGGCATCGAAGCCACTTTTGTTGATGGTATCTTAACTATCAAGAAGGGTAGTAACGAATTAAAACGCGAAATTAAGCCAGTCGTAAATGTGGTAATTGAGAATAATTCAATCACGATTTCTCCTGCTGATGAAAGTTATGAGGCTAGGGCTCTTTGGGGTACTTATGCTGCTCATGCTCGCAACATGGTGACTGGTTTGAATGAAGGATTCAAAAAGGTTCTTGAAATAGAAGGAGTTGGTTATCGCGCTGAACTTAAAGGAAATACCTTGGTACTTTCTGTTGGTTTCTCTCACCCAGTAAACCTAGATATTCCAGCTGGTTTGACTGTCACGGTAGAAAAGAACGTAGTAACCATCGCTGGTTTTGATAGAGAAGAGGTCGGTCAATTCGCTGCTAACGTGCGTAAGGTAAAGAAGCCAGAGCCATACAAGGGCAAGGGTATTCGTTATCAGGGTGAATATATTATTCGTAAACAAGGTAAAAAGGCCGTTTAAAAATCCATATTAGGACAAATTATTTAAAACGTAATTTGTATCTAGTCTTGAATTTTTAAAATTGAGAAATATGAAAACAAAAACTCAAATTAAATCTGATCGTCGTACCGCTCGCCGTCGCCGTATTCGTGCGCGTATAGTTGGTACTGCCGAAAAGCCACGGTTATCTGTGTTTAAGAGCAATATTAGCCTATACGCTCAAGTGATTGACGATAATACAGGTACTACTTTGGTAGCTTTAGACACTAGAAAATTAAAGGGTGATTCTCCTAGAGCTAAAGCTGAAGCGTTAGGAACCGAAATTGCTAAGTTGGCTAAAGCTAAAGGTATTGAACAAGTAGTCTTTGATCGAGGAGGTTTCCTTTATCAGGGAGCTATTCAAACTATGGCGGATGCTGCTAGAAATAGTGGTTTGAAGTTCTAACAGAATTTAACAAAATTATTTTATTTTATGGAAAAGCAGGAAGCTAAAAATGTGGAAGCAACTACTGAGACAGTAAATACTGTCACCGATGCACCTGCCCGTTCTAACTATCGTGGAGGACGTGGCCGAGGCAGAAATGAAGGTGGAGAACGTCGTAATCCTCGACGTCCTCGTAGAGGCGGACAAAGAGGTGAAAGAGTTAGGTCAGAGTTTGAACAGAAAATCATTTCTATTCGCCGTGTTACTCGTGTGATGGCCGGAGGTCGTCGTTTCTCATTCTCAGTAGCGATGGTAGTGGGGGATAAGAAAAACCGAGTAGGTGTTGGTATTGGTAAGGCTGGTGATACGCAATTAGCTATTGAAAAAGCTGTGCGTAATGCTAAGAAAAATATGATTACCGTGCCGATGAATGATAAGAGCCAAATTGGTCACGACGTTCAGAAGAAGGTTTCTTCTAGTGAAGTAATGATTATGCCAGCCCCAGGTCGAGGTCTAGTAGCTGGTAGTTCTGTACGTACAGTGTTGGAGTTTGCTGGTGTGAGAGATGTGACTGCTAAGTTGCTATCTCGCAGTAAGAATAAACTTAACAATGCGCGTGCTACCATAGAAGCACTTAAATTATTGAAGTCTAATTAATCGATATGCAGTTACATGAATTAAAGCCTAGTACACCTCGTCGTACCGCTAAAAGAATCGGTCGTGGTGGAAAAAGAGGTAAGATGTCAGGACGTGGTCACAAAGGTCAGACTGCCCGTGCTGGTAACTCAACTCGCCCAGAAATGCGCGAACAGATCAAGAAGCTTCCTAAATTACGTGGTCATGGTGTGAACCGAGCAGCTACTGTTAATGCGGAAAAGATTAAGCCAGTAGTGGTAAATCTTAGTACTATTGATGCGGTCTTTAACGCTGGTGACAGTGTTAGTCCTAAGACTTTAGTGACTTCTGGTATCATTAATTCCCGAAGAAAGAAGTTCCCACAAGTGAAGATTTTAGGTACTGGAGAGGTAACTAAAAAATTAATCGTTAGTGATTGTCTGGTTTCAGCTACAGCTAAAGAGAAGATTGAAAAAGTAGGCGGAGAGGTTAAATAAGAGTATAATAAGAGGCGCGACCTGCGGTCGCGCCTCTTCCAGATTAACTATCATTTATGCAGAAATTCTTTCATAAACTTAAAATCGCGTTCACTGATGAAGCCATTCGTAATCGTCTACTGTTTATTGCCGGTGCTTTGTTAGTATTTAGAGCTTTTTCTACCATTCCAATTCCAGGTGTTGACCATGCCGTTTTGCAGCAATTCTTTGCTAATAATCAATTTCTTGGTCTCTTAAACATCTTCTCTGGAGGCGGATTAGCTAACTTGTCGATTATTATGTTGGGTGTTGGTCCATTTATAACTGGCTCGATTATCATGCAGTTATTGACCATCATGTCACCTAAAATCAAGAGTATGTACTCGGAAGAGGGTGAAGCAGGTAAGGCTAAATTCACTCAGATTTCTCGATTGCTCACCTTACCGTTAGCAATCTTGCAGGGTTATGGTTTCTTAACTCTACTTCAAAGTCAGGGAGTCATATCTGGTTTAACTACCTTCCAGTTTATTACCAATATTGTATTGGTAGCAGCTGGTTCATTACTACTGATGTGGATTGGTGAATTAGTAACTGAGTACGGTATTGGTAATGGTGTGTCTATTATCATCTTTGCTGGTATCGTCGCATCTCTGCCAGGTAGTGTTAGTCAGATGTTGTTTGGTTACACTGCCTCACAATTACCACTATATGTAGGGTTTGGCATTGTAGCTTTGGCGATCTTGTACCTAGTAGTGTTTGTGACTGAGGCAGAAAGACCAGTACCGATTACTTATGCTAAGCAAAGTCGCGGAGGTATGACTTATGGTGGTACTTCATCATATTTGCCTATCCGTCTTAATCAGGCGGGTGTGATTCCTATCATCTTTGCGATGTCTTTGCTACTTTTCCCACAGATGTTAGTAAATGTTTTAGCTAGTTTCGATATCCCGAACCTTTATCGTGTCACTGATATCTTGAATGCCTTTTTCAGTAATCAGTTGCTTTACGCCGGTGTATATTTCGTCTTAGTGATCTTGTTTACTTTCTTCTACACGACTGTTACTTTTGATCCGGAAGATATGTCTAAGAACTTGCAGCGCAGTGGTGCCTTCATTCCAGGTATCAGACCAGGTGAAGCTACTGCCAACTACATCGGTAATCTAATGACCAGATTAACTTTAGTAGGTGCTGTATTCTTAGGTATAGTTGCAGTGTTGCCTCTTGGTCTACAAATGGCCACTGGCATCGCGGCTCTCACTATTGGAGGTACAGCTCTTCTGATTGTGGTATCAGTAGTACTTGATCTATTGAGAAGAGTGGATGCTCAGGTGTCTATGAGAGAATATTAATTATTTTCTTTACTCTTAGGGTAGAAAGCGGGGACGCCGATAGGCGTCCCCGCTTTCATATTTCAGTAAAATTTGTTAATCTGTAAAACGTGAATCAGATAGGAACTCCGTACCAAACTATTATCTTTATGGGTAAAACTGGGTGTGGTAAAGGTACTCAAGCCTCCAGATTAGCTAAAGAATTAGGTTTTAGATTGTTTTCCACCGGTGACTCCATTAGGTATTTTAGTCAACAGGAAACTTCTTTAGGACGACATATTAAAGCTATGCAAGTAGCTGGCTGGGTGCCTGAATGGTTGGCCAGTTACTTATTTGTGAAGGAGATTATGGAGAACGCTGGCGACAACGGAGTAGTTTTCGAAAGCGTGGCTCGCAAGCTCGAAGAAGCTAGGAAACTTCATGATATGCATACGATTTTAGACCGCTCATACATCGTCTTGTACCTTGATGTCCCAGACGAGGTGGTAATCGATCGGATGCAGAAACGTCAGCGTGATGAATCTGACTCTGATATTAATATTCAGAAACGTTTAGACGCTTTCTATAATGAAACTGTCCATTCGATAGATTATTTTACTAATTTAGGTAAGGTTATTACTATCGATGGTAATAGGTCAACAGATGATATTTATTCAGATATATTAAAAGCGGTAACTACAAACTAATGAATTCTAAAACTGTCATTTTTTTTGGTCCTCAAGGTAGCGGTAAGGGTACGCAGATTGAGAGGTTAGACAATCTTTTAAAAGCATTAGATCCTACGAGACAAGTAGTAGATATTCAAACTGGTAGACGATTTAGAGCCATGGCTGCTTCTGGTGAAGGCTATACCGAAAAGCAAATTCAACAGACTCTCGATACTGGTATTTTGCAACCCTTGTTTCTTTCTACTGTGTTATGGGGTGACGCCATGCGTACTCATGTTGATGACGATTGTCATTTACTAATTGATGGTTTCCCAAGAATCTTAGATGAAGCGAAAGTTTTGGAATCAGCTTTAAAGTTTTATCACCGCGACAGTTTAGATATTATCAATTTGGATACCCCCGAAAGCGTGGTGCGAGAACGAATGGTCTCGAGAGCTAGACCAGATGATACTCAAGATTCCATCGAGGCGCGTTTAAGGTGGTATCAAGAGGAGACTATGCCGGTGATTGACTATTATCGTTCTCGGCCCAATACTACAGTTCATGATATCGATGGTACCGCTACTATCGATGGTGTTCATCAAGCAGTAGTTACTGCTTTAGGATTAAATTAATATGGCTATTACTATTAAGACAACCGAAGACATAGAGAAGCTAAGAGAAGGAGGAAAACTCTTGGCCTTTATTTTAGACGAATTAGAAAAGGAAGTGGTTCCTGGAGCTACTTCTCTTGATATTGATGATAAAGCTATGGAGTTTCTCGAGGAATATAATTTGGAGCCAATGATTTTGGGTTACCAACCTACCTTTGCTCCTAGACCGTATCCTGCCGCTACCTGTATTTCAGTTAATGACGTGGTGGTTCATGGTATCCCTAACGAAGAACCAGTTATTTTTAATGATGGCGATGTGATATCGATTGATTTAGTGATTGGTTATGAAGGTATGGTACTAGACTCAGCAAGGACGGTTATTTGTGGTCAAGGCAGTGAAAAGGCTAAGGAATTAATTGCCATTACTAAGAAAGCCTTGCAGGCGGGTATAAGTGTTGTGAAAGAGGGAGCTTATGTCGGAGATATTGGGGCAGCGATAGAAAAGGTGGTACCTAAAGGTTTTGGGATTGTAGAGGATTTTTGTGGTCATGGAGTTGGTTATTCTTTACACGAAGATCCTCAAGTCCCTAATTATGTAATGAAAGGTAATCGCGGAGCTAAGCTAGAGGCAGGTATGGTGTTGGCGATTGAACCGATGATAATTGCTGGCGGTAAAGACGTCCTTTTTGATGACGAAGACGGTTATACAGTTTTTTCTGCTGACGGCAATCTGGCCGCTCATATGGAACATACGGTTTTAGTCACTAAGACCGGTTTTGAGATTCTCACAGAGACTAAATAATATATTTTGAGTTTTAACAGTTTTCTTGTATACTCACCGCGATTCTAACCATTTTGTAAAATTAAGTATTATGACTAAGCAACCAAATCAAGAACGATCTCTAGTACTATTAAAACCGGACTCTGTCCAGCGGTCTCTAGTAGGTGAAATTATTAAAAGATTTGAACAGACTGGACTAAAGATTTCGGCCATGAAAATGGTGGTACCAACTGAAGCTCAGTTACTATCTCACTACAATAAGACTGATGAGTGGTACGAAAGAAAGGGTAAGGGAATTATCGAAGACCTAAAAGCTCAGGGTCAAGAAATCACAAAAGAACCAATAGAATACGGTAAGGATATTATTCGTACTATCGTCCGTTATATGACGGCTGCTCCGGTAGTTGCTATGATTTTGGAAGGTAATCAAGCCTGTGCTGTAGTAACTAAGGTGGTTGGTACTACCGAGCCGGCTACTTCTGATGTAGGAACTATTAGAGGTGATTATACTGTTGATTCTTATTCTCATGCTACTTACGAAAATCGGGCTGTAAGAAATCTAGTTCACCAGTCTGAATCTCCTGAAGAAGCTGAAAGGGAGATGGCTATCTGGTTTAAGACTGAAGAAATTATGAGCTATGCTACTGCTCAAGAGCGAATTATGTACGATGTAAATCTGGATAATATCACTGAGTAAGCTAAGTTTTAGCACAAAAGCGGGGTTGCCTTCGGCAACCCCGCTTTTGTGCTATCATATTATATGAAGGTCGCTAGCATGTTCCGAGTTATTTAAGTTTCAGGGCTGCCTGTAGTCGTAAATTCTAATGAGAACTTTCGAGATTTCAGCAGAATTTAGAAAAGGTGCCCACCTGGCCAAATGCCGGGGACATGCACGACCTTCTTTAAAAGCCCCGTCATTATGGCGGGGCTTTTTGTATCTAATTTCAATATTTAAGTTATTGATAACGGGGTAAGGTAGAAATAGAGGTTTTATTAATGCAAATCATTTGCATTAATAAAACCTCTAGTGTGTAGAAATTATACGGTTAGCCTTTGCTATAATAAAGACATGATTAAAACCAATACGATTTTGTTCGTCATGGCAGCAACAGTGTTGGCCGTTTCACATTATTTCTTATTAGAGTTTTATTTGTATTGGCGATATACATGGCTTGATATTCCTATGCATCTTTTGGGTGGTATGGTCGTGGCGTTAGGTTTTGTATCGTTACCGGATTTCTTTCCTAAGTTACCAGCTAAGTGGTTTAGTATCTCTAATACTATCTTGGCAGTTTTTATTGTTGCGTTAACTTGGGAGGTATTTGAAGTGTTGATTGGTGCTACTGCTGATGAACCAAGATATATTTTAGATACCTTAGGTGATTTAACTTGCGGTTTAACCGGTGGTTTTTTCGGACACTTTTTAGCGAGTAAATCTAAATACAATTATGAGTAAAATAGGTTTTTACGGTGGTATTGGCAGTGTCACGGGAGCTAATTTCTTATTAGATACCGGTGAGCAAAAAGTGTTGGTAGATTGTGGTTTAGAACAAGGTGGGGCCAATCAAGATGAGTTTAATTATAGTGACTTTGTGTATGATCCATCTACTATTGATTTTCTGTTTGTGACTCACGCTCACGCTGATCATATTGGCAGAATCCCAAAGTTAATCAAAGATGGTTTTGCGGGAAAGATTTATTCCACTACTCCCACTAAGGCACTGGCGGATGTGATGCTAAGAGACGCTTTAAAGGTAATGAGATCGGAAGCTCAAAAATACGAGCGACCACTTCTGTATGACGAAGTCGATATTGATAGAGCCTTATCTCTTTGGCAAGGGCTAGATTATCATGAGTCTGTAAATCTAGGTTCCGACTTGAGAGTAGAGCTTAATAATGCTGGTCATATATTGGGGTCGGCTTGTGTGTCATTCTATCGGGGCGATAAGAAAATAGTATTTTCAGGCGATATTGGTAATGCTCCGCAACCACTTATGCCACCGCCTGATGTGCCGAAAGATTACCAATATTTAGTGATGGAGAGTGTCTATGGTGATCGCAAACATGAAGATGTTGCCGACCGCACTAATTTGTTGCTAGCCTACCTAAAAAAGACCATCAAAAATCAAGGTACTTTAATTATTCCTGCTTTCTCCTTGGAACGTACTCAAGGGATGTTATTTGAGATAAATAATTTAGTTGAACAAGGAGAAATTGAGTCACTACCAGTTTTCTTGGATTCACCTTTAGCTATTGAAGTGACCGGCATCTATAAACAATATCAAGACTGGTTAAAACCAGAAGTAAAAAAACAAATTGCTGATGGTGATGATATCTTTAATTTTCCCAAACTCCAGTTAACTAATTCTGTCGCTGATTCTAGTCAAATTGCTAAGACAAAAGGAGCGAAAGTAATTATTGCTGGTAGCGGTATGTCACACGGCGGACGTATCTTGAAGCATGAAAAACATTATCTGGATGATCCTAAAACCATCCTATTGTTAGTGGGTTATCAAGCTGTAGGGTCAATCGGTCGGCGACTACAAGATGGCGCAAAGAACATCAAAATTGACGGTCAGCCGGTAAAAGTACGAGCCGAGGTTGCTACTATTCAAGGTTGGTCTGGTCATGCCGACAGGGATCAATTACTGGACTTCGTGGCTGTAGGAGGTGAAAAAGCCCAACAAATTTTTGTCACTATGGGGGAGGAGAGAGCCTCACTTTTCTTAGTGCAAAGGATTCGCGATTATCTGGGATTAAAAGCAGTAGCTCCGTCGCCGGATGAAGTGGTGGAGATTGATTTCTAAAACTAAAAACGTCCCGAGATTAATCTTGGGACGTTTTTAGTTTATTTAACCTGATCAATGATTCTCTGGAAAGCCTCTGGACGATCTTTAGCTAGAGTGGCTAGGATCTTTCTGTCTAAAGCAATTCCTTTATCCTTCAAAGTCTTAACGAAACGACTGTATTGCATTTCTTGACCTTTTAATACGGCATTGATGCGAGTAATCCATAATTTTCGGAATTCACCCTTTTTATCTTTACGGTGAGCGAAAGAATATAGATTAGCATGGTGGATAGCTTCGATAGCTTGACGCTTTTTCTTAGAACGACCGAAACGGTATCCTTTTACTTGATCTAGGATATTACGGCGACGTTTTTGTGCCATCAATCCTCCTTTTACACGTGACATACTTCTTTATTTAAATTTAATTAAGCACCAGTTTTAGGTAGAAAACGACGAGTGATTCTTTTACTTAATGATAGTAACTGAGTTCGTTTGCGTCGTAGACGTTGCTGACCACTCTGACGAGCGTTAAAGTGGTTTTGACCAGGTTTACGAGCAACAAGCTTGCCGTTCTTGGTCACTTTTATTCTTTTTGTATAAGATTTATTGGTTTTCATATCAATCTATATTGATGGGGCATTGCTCGGGGAAAGCTGGTAGAATATACCGCAAATTAGCTATTAAATCAACCCCTGCAGGTTTTTAGATTAATCCGTTTTCTAGTAAGTCATCAAGTGACTTTTTCTTAGACTTTTGGTCATTATTTACGGCCTCTTCCACTTCTTTCTTATTGGTCTTCACATCTTCCAGTTCCTTACCTGGTTGGAACTTAGCCTTGCCATCTCTTTCGAGGGTAACGGTGTAGCCTTTAGGGCTTTTTTTGATATCGTCAGCCACTTTATACTCTATCGGTATAATTTTTAGAAAACGTTGCAATCGATCCTTTAAGAAGGACTCTTCCATGTATTTATAACGGCCAGATAAGAATAAATCGATTTTCACTCGATGTCCCTCTGATAGCCACTCGGCGGTACGACGAGCTTTAAGTTGCTGGTCATGGTCTCCGGTAATAACCTTAATCTGAATAGATTTAGTTTCGGTGACATGAGACTTACTCTTAACTTCACTGGCCTTACGCTTGGTTTCGTAACGGAACTGACCAAAATCCATGATTTTAGCGACTGGCGGATTAGCTTTAGGAGAAATTTCGATTAAGTCTAAGCCTGCTTGATCGGCGGCTTTTAAAGCTGCCTCTAAAGAAAGTACCCCTAGATTTTCTCCTTGGGCACCAATAACCCTAAGCTCCTTGGCTCTAATGCCGGAATTAATTCTAGTTTTGTCTTTTTGGTTGTTATGGTATGTAGGTTTGTTCAGATATATATCGCTTAATTTCTAATAGCCCCCGTTTATGTTAGTTGAAATATAACAATAAAACACGGTTTTGCAAAGGTGGCTAGACTGATTTTAAGATTTTTGGAGGCTTAAGTGATAAGCACATTTACATCCATAAGGCTTAATGTATTCATTAAAATGATCTTTGCCATAATCGTAAGTGAGTTCTTCTCCCGCTTTAATATTTTTTATGGCCTCAATGCCAATTTCATTAGTATCAGTATAATGAACCGCTTCACAGTTTGGTCGGCAGGAATGATTGATATATCTAGCGATGTTGGTTCTAGGGGAGCCATCAATGGTCCATTTATCATCGAGTTCAAATAAGTAGCGATTAGGATGATTTTCGGCAGCTTCGTTGGTGATTTTTTTACCAGTATATTCAATCACCAAATCACCTTTTTCCCAATCACGCAAAGTCTTTAAGCCTAAGCCAGCATTGCTCTTAAAAACTTTAAAATCCTTATTTACACTTTTTTTCATGGTCGTGATTGTACCATACGAGTGGATATAAATTAGTAATTAAGTTTGTTAAAATAGCACCAATGTTTGACTGGATTCTGGGAGTGATAGAAGCGAGCGGTTATGGCGGTATTTTTTTCTTAATGGTGTTAGAAAATATTTTTCCACCGATACCGTCTGAGATTGTGATACCAGTTTCTGGTTACGCTGCTGGTCGGGGAGATATGAATATCTTTTTAGTTATTCTAGTAGCATCTCTAAGCTCTTTAGCGGGATCTTTACCATGGTATTTCTTAGGTAAAGGGTTTGGTATTGAAAGATTAAAAAAACTTTCCAATCGTTTCGGCCGACTACTAACCTTAACTCCGGGTGATATTGATGGAGCCAATCGATGGTTTCAAAAACATGGAGCTAAAGCCGTCTTGATTGGTCGCTTGATACCAGCGGTTCGCACTTTGATATCTGTACCAGCCGGTTTTGCAAAAATGCCCCTTTTAGAATTTTTGATGTTCTCCTTTATCGGTATCTTGATGTGGACTAGTTTGTTGGCTGGCTTAGGATATATTTTAGGTACTCAGTACGATAAGGTCTACGCTTATGTGGACCCCGTGTCGAACGTTATAATTGCTGTTATAATCCTCACCTACATTTACAGAGTGATAACTTTTAAAAAGGATTAACTAATAAATAAAATATATGAAAAAAGTAATCGGTATTGCCGGTAGTTTAAGAAGTGGCTCATACAATAAATCTTTGATTAAAGCATTTGCTAATCAAGCTCCCGAAGGCGTGGAGTTTTCTATCGTAGAGATAGATAATCTGCCTTTCTTTAATGAAGACGTAGAAAAAGCTGGTTTGCCAGAAGTGGTAGAAAACTTCAAGGTTAGTATCGAAACGGCTGATGCTGTCATAGTGTCGACTCCCGAGTATAACCGTAGTATTCCTGGAGTACTTAAAAATGCTTTAGACTGGGCTTCACGTCCTTATGGTCGCAATTCTTTTAATAACAAGAAAGTGTTAGTTGTCGGTGCTTCTAATGGCAGTATCTCTACCGCGGTAGCTCAGTATGACTTGAAGAAATTAATGGTGAACTTCAATACTAGAATTATCGGTCAACCAGAATTTATGCTTGGTATGGCTGGTAGTAAATTCGATGAGAGTGGTAATTTAATCGACGAAGAGACCAAAAACTTCATTGATCAGATTTGGCCAATCGTAGTGGCTGATTAATATTCTCATATTCCGAAACTCCAATATCTCAATATATAAAATATAAAACCCGCACTAGTGGCTACTAAGCCACTCGCGGGTTTTAAATTATATGTGGAGATGGGGAGAATTGAACTCCCGTCCGAGAACGTTGGTTAATATGAATCTACAATGCGTATTTTACCTTTGAAGTTTAAATGTAGAAGATAGAAGATAAACGAAAATTTTCTACATCGAGCTCCTGACATTCATTAATTTGTTGGAACCACGCAAATTAATATACCCTGATGTCTATTCCACTCAGACTACCTTATCAGGAATAGGGTAGGTGAGCGTCGCGAATTCGCGAGCTAAAATTTAAGCTCGAGCGAAAGCGAACCCATATGCAAATGGGCTTGGTACGCTTTTGTCTGCACGTACAGTGTGAATAGCTTTTAACGAATTGCTATTCAGTTTCGGCATGCACATATTAAACTAACAACGAACCGTCGATGCCTAGCATCCCCCGATAATAAACAAATTTTACTTACTAGCGGTGAACGTCAGGTTTAGGTGCTTGAAGGTAAAGATGAATAATCACAAGAATTATTCATCTTCAAAGTTTAAGTGACTCGGTTATACCTTTTTTGGTTGGTACGTAATGAGTCCTTGACGGAGTGGGAACGGGTAGACATTGAGGATGTAAACATCGTCGGTCATCGACCGTAGGCGTTTGGCCTCGGGGGTATCGTATCCTGGTCCCCTTAGGTCTGGGTTGCGACGAAGTTCTTCCAAGTCTACAAGCTCGCCGTCAAAAGAAAATTCCTTTGCCATTGAGCGCCTCCTCGGTGTTGGTGAATATTTTCACCTTCAAGAAACTAATGCTATTTGCTTTTCAATAACCTGTCTATATCTCTTTTGGTATCGCGGGCTTTGATTGTCTCACGTTTGTCGTGCTTCTTTTTCCCGCGAGCCACAGCGATTTCGAGCTTCAACTTACTCCCTTTATTATACAATCTAATTGGTACTATTGTCAAACCTTTTTTCTCACTTTCAAGGAATAACTCGTTTAATTCTTTTTTGGATAATAGTAATTTTCTAGCCCGATCATCCTGATAGCTGGATTTAGTGTTAGCTTTTTGAAAAGGAGAGATGGCCGCTCCGGTTAGGTAGGCTTCGCCACCTCTTATTACTACATGAGCACCGTCTAATTTTCCTTGCCCTTTTCTAACAGCTTTAACTTCAGTACCTAATAAAGAAATACCCGCTTCGTATTTTTGTAGCAGTTCAAAGTCAAAAGTAACTTTTTTGTTGCGGATATAATCAGCCATAAATATATGTTTAAACTATATTATTTTGCTTGTCCATAAGCAAATTATCTAGTGGGGAACACTCGCAAAAGTGGGCTTTTTCTGTATAATCTGCTTCTATGAGTAATAAAAAGTCTAATCCTCAGACAGAGGGAGATAAGTCAGGTAAAAATAATATATTTAACAAGGTGCCGGTTGGTCCTGGTAATTTTTGGAACAACATTATTACTACTATTGTTGTGTTAATGATTGTGATTGCTGGCTATTCTTATGTGGTTGAAAGTCAGACTAAGGTTGATGAGATTTCTTTATCACAAATTGCTTCTGATATTAAGGAAGATAAAATCGATAATATTGTTGTCCGTGGTAGTAAGTTAGAGGTGACATATAAAGATGACTCTAAAAATAAAGCCGAGAGTAAAAAAGAAGCCGATGCTTCGGTAACTGATACTTTGATTAACTTGGGCGTGACACAAGAGGCTTTGAGTAATGTTCAAATTGAAGTTAAAAATGAAACGGGAGCCGCTTACTACCTAGCGACCTTTGCTCCTTTTCTTTTCCCTTTAATTTTGTTGGTGGTGATTGTGTGGTTTTTCATGCGGTCAGTAAAAGGGGCAGGTATGCAAGCTTTGAACTTTGGTATGTCTAAGGCTCGGGTGATTGATCCATCTGATCAGTCACAAAAAGTGACTTTTAAAGATGTGGCTGGAGCCAAGGAAGCAAAACAAGAATTAGAAGAAATTGTTGATTTCCTAAAGAATCCTAAAAAGTTTTTAGATATCGGTGCGGAAATACCAAAAGGTGTGTTGTTGATGGGTCCAGCTGGAACTGGTAAGACTTTGTTGGCGCGGGCGGTGGCTGGTGAAGCTGGAGTACCATTTTTCTCTATCTCTGGTTCTGAATTCGTAGAAATGTTTGTGGGTGTAGGTGCTTCTCGGGTTCGTGACTTATTCTCAATGGCCAAAAAGGCGGCTCCGGCTATTATTTTCGTTGATGAAATTGATGCAGTCGGTCGTATTCGTGGTACTGGTATTGGCGGTGGTAATGATGAGCGCGAACAAACTTTAAACCAGATTCTAGTAGAGATGGACGGCTTTGAACCTAGTGCCAAGGTGATCGTGATGGCGGCTACCAACCGGCCTGATGTACTTGACCCGGCTTTGGTGAGACCAGGAAGATTTGATCGACGCGTAACTATCGACTTGCCTGATCGTGATGATCGTAAGGCGATATTAGCGGTACATGCTCGCAAGAAGCCATTAACTGAAGATGTAAACTTTGATATTATCGCGACTCGGACACCAGGTTTTTCTGGAGCTGATCTTTATTCACTTATGAATGAAGCGGCCATTTTAGCTGCCAGAGAAGAGCGTAAGCAGGTATCGCAATTTGATATTATTCGCTCAATTGAGAAGGTAATGCTGGGACCAGAACGAAAGAGTCACCTCTTAACTAAGAAAGAAAGAGAAATCACTGCTTACCATGAAGCTGGTCACGCCTTGGTAGCTTCAGCTTTACCTTATGCCGATCCAGTACAAAAAATCTCCATTATTTCTCGCGGGCGGGCAGCGGGCTATACTTTGAAGTTACCTGATCAAGACCGCAAGATGAATTCTCGTAAAGAATTTATTGATGACATCGCTATGACCTTGGGTGGTTATGTGGCCGAACAAATGATATTTGATGATCTGACTACTGGCCCAAGTAATGATTTGCAAGTAGTTACTAATCTGGCTCGTGATATGGTGACTAAATATGGTATGAGTGAAAGCTTAGGACCAGTGGCTTTAGAAGGTACTGGCGGGCGCTTAATTGGAGGTGGTGTCGGTGAAGACCGAGGCTATTCTCCAGAAGTAGCTAAAGCGATTGATAATGAAGTGTCTAAACTTATTACCAATGGTATGGATACTGCTAGAGATATTCTGACTCAAAACCGTAAAGCCCTAGATGCTATCTCAAAACGACTTCTAGAGGTTGAGACTCTCGAACGTGATGAATATGAATCAATTTTGAAAGCCGAGGGAGTGGAGATTAAAGATGCTTACAAAGATGAGGCCACTACCGATGGGGTTTCAGTTTCTGACCCTAGCAAGGCGGTTGAGTTTGGCAACGAACATCTGCAAGAACAATAAAAGTTGATATAAAAAACGGAGCGAAGCTCCGTTTTTTATTACCTCAAGCACATACGCATTTGTCCGCCCTCTTGGATTCGAACCAAGGACCCCAGAGGTATAAGCTCTGTGCTCTAACCAACTGAGCTAAGGGCGGTTAACGTCGTATACTATAAATTAAAACTAGGAAAAAGAAAATGGTGACACCAGGACTTATTTGTATGATTGTTTAATAGCCGTTAAATGAGTCATTGAATATCTGACTGGTGGCGATGCGGCGAGAGCGAAGCTCTCGCCGCATCGCCACAATCATTCCAGGAGACCCTGAGATAAAAAAGTATTTATCAGAATTATCTGTCGACAAGATTTTATCTAAGGCGGCATTAGTTTCAGTGGGTAAGTCAGTATAAATGATATCTAAATTAGGGTTTATTTGTTTCCATGTCTCTAATTCAGACTTATAAATATATTTATTTTCACTGGCAGCAAATATTAAAGTGAATTTGGTATCTGATTTTTTCTGAGTTAAATCAGCCATGATTGATCTAAAAGGAGTAATACCAATACCACCGGCGATAGCGACAATATTTTTCATATATGGTCGCACGTACATTTCACCAAATGGACCGTGCATTTTAATTTGCACACCCGATTTTAGATGTAGCAAATGGTCTTTAAAATCACTGTGTGGCTCAGGGATGATGGTACCAATTTTAATCATGTCTTCGTAAGAGGCTGAGGCCACTGAAAATACTCTCCAAGTTTGGCCGGTAATTTTTTGCTGAGGCATAGTGAAAATAGCGTGTTGGCCAGCTTTCCAGTTTGGTAGGTTGTTAGCTCTAAAATTGAAAGAGTAATAATCAGTATCCTCTTTAATAAAATCTATAAATGATAGGTTGGTGGTTTGTAAGATTGGTAAGTAATCCAAGGGATGTTGGAGGAAACGTAGAAGTAAATCAAGCATAGGATTTTATAAGGATAACAAAGGTTATAAATTTACTCCATGTGCAAAGTTTGGTTTGTCTCTTTAACTTTACCAGCGATCGCTGGATGTCGTTTTAGCTCGAGGTCAGTGGCAATTAATTTCTGTGCCTCGCTACGGGCCGCTTCTACCAATTTAATATTTTTAATCGCTTCCATACCTAGGTCCGATAAGCCTGATTGTTTGGCTCCATAAAGTTCTCCCGATCCCCGAAATTGTAAATCATATTCTGACAGTTCAAAACCGTTTTTGGCTGACGTCAGAGCGTTTAGTCGATCTTTGGTTCTGTCACTTTTTGATTCAGTGACGACAAAACAATAAGGTTGATGAGTGCCACGAATTACCCGACCCCGGAGTTGGTGTAATTGTGATAATCCAAATCTTTCAGCGCCTTCAATGATAATGTTGGTGGCATTGGGCACATTAACTCCCACTTCCACTACTGAGGTAGCAACGAGAATATCCGTTTCTGCTTTTAGAAACTTTTGCATAGCCGTTTCCTTCTCAGCGGGAGTCATTTTGCCGTGTAGAATATCGATTGTAGCTTTCTTAAAGACGTTCTTACTTAATCTTTCTGCTTCCGCCGTGACGCTTTTGAGATTGAGAGTTTTTTCTTTGTTAGGATCTGGTTCGTCAATCCGTGGACAGATAACGTATGCTTGGCGACCATTCTTAAGTTCTGTTTGTACATGATCATACATGTCTGTTTGTTGTCCGGGGCCAATGATTTTGGTTTTGACTGGTTTTCTACCCATAGGCATTTGGTCTAGCAAGGTAATATCTAAATCGCCGTAAATTGTTAAAGCTAAGGTACGGGGTATAGGGGTGGCCGTCATTGATAATAAGTGTGGTAAAGGAGCACCTTTTTTGGTTAAGGCTTTACGTTGATTGGTACCAAATCGATGCTGTTCATCGATGATAACGTAAGCTAAATGTTTAAATTCAACGGATTTATATATAAGTGCGTGAGTTCCAATTAAAATCGGGATCTCTCCGTTTTTTACCCATTTTAGTAATTGAGCTCGAGAAATTTTGGTGGGTTTATTAGGGTTAGATTTTGATGGATATTTATAACAACCACTACCAGTAATTAAACCTATCTGGATAGGTAAATGCGAAAAGTATTCTATGAAACTATCAAAGTGTTGCTTGGCTAGTATTTCTGTGGGTGCCATATATGCAACTTGTAGATTGCCGTAATCAATTCCGCTTTTAGTAGCTTTGCCTTCTGGGGGTCTACTGGTTACCACGGCGTAGGCAGTAGTAGCAGCGACCGCGGTTTTGCCACTGCCGACATCACCCTCTAAAAGCCGAGACATTGCATGTTGACCGCGAAAATCTTTTAATATTTCGGTCACCGCTTTAGTCTGGGCTGATGTTAGGGTAAAAGGAAAACGGGCAGTAAATTTTTCAATATTAGATTTATCAACCACGACATCGTACGTAGTGGCAGCACTAACCGCCGCCCGCTCTTGGGCTTTTTGAGTTTGGATATAGAAGACTTCTTCAAAAGCAAATCTTTTGCGAGCACCTTCAGCATGTTCGACTTTGCGGGGTGAATGAATATACCGAAGCGCAGTTGGTAGGTAGTATAGTTTATATTTTTTAATAATACTTTCGGGAATAGGATCGGTAATTGTATTTAAAATATCAGCCTCAAAACATTTTAAAATTGTATGATAAAACCATTTGCTAGTTATTCCTTTACTTTCTCGATAAATAGGGTAAATGGATGATTCTAAATCACTGGTATTAGAAAAAATTGAATCATGTCTATCAATAGGTAAATTATTTATCGGCTCTAATTCAGGGTTGGCCAAATATATTTTGTCGTTGGTGCCAGTGGCTTTGCCCGATACTTTTACATACATACCATCTTTATACATGTTGGCAATATATGGTTGGTTAAACCACATAAGTTTTATTCGAGAGGTACCGTCTTCTACCCAGCCTTCGGCGATTGGTTTGCGGGTTTTCCAAGCCTTTCTAGCTTTAAGACCAGATAGTTGGCCATAGACAATCGCGTCTTGCCCGGTAGTGATATTTGAAATAGCTTGAATATCGCTAATATTTTCATAGCGTACCGGTAGGTGATAAAGCAAATCAGCCACACTTTTTATACCCAATTTCTGGAGGGCTTTTTGCTGAATGATATTTATGCGGAAGTGGTCTGTGAGATTGTCATTAATAGTCATCGACATAATAATATCAAGAAAATCACCAGAACCTTCGAATTGACATTTAGCATAAAATATGCTATCATTAAAAGAGGAGGTGGTATTTAATTACCACTAGGTTTTGTTTCTTGAAACGTATAAAGGAGTATATCGATGTCCAAGACTCATAATCCGACGAAGGTCACCAATTTCCACTACGCTCCCTATCAGGGGGTGATGGAAGGTATTCCGCTCTCGGCCAATATGCTGTCGCGTCGGAATGATGGTACTTTCTACCCGCTGCAGCTGCGCTGTGGCGACCGGTATATTATGCTCGATCGCAACCATCAGCCTCTGATTCAGAATCTGGCTGATGGCACGGTCCGTGTCATAAACGCCGACGTGGTGCCGTTTACTTCTCTTGCTGGCAAGACTTTCAACTTGCTTTCCAAGAGTGAAGGCAATTCTGTCTTGTTGTTCGTGCAGACTCGCTCTACCGACCAGCGGATCAAGGAAAAGTTTCCTGCGACCGCTTGGGAGAACGTGATCATCGACGGCAGTTCTGGAATGATCATGAGTTCTGTCGGCCTGTATCTGGTTCGTATGATTGAAGGAGGGAGTGTTTATATCTTCCTTCGCAATGGTGCGGTGACGAAGGTCGAAGTTCGGGGTGGCCGGTGCGTGGAGACTACTCTCAGCTTAGCCGACATGGCCACACAGAGGGTGGAGCAGATGCAAGACCAGCTCTCCAAGCTGTCCGACCCGTATGTGACTGAGGTGGTGCTTCTACACGGTATCCTGGGCGGAGCGTCTCGGATGTTGTGTCAGTTCATTGCGATTGAAGATGTTCGGCACATTTTCGTGAACTTCCTGCTGGATCACTTGGAAGATATTCCACGCAAGTCTAAGCAGGATGTGCGACAGGCACTACTGTCTGTCAACGACATCTACGCCGGCAACTTCGTCGAAGGCTACGAAAATAACGTGGTTCAGTTTAATAAACATCACAAAACCACGGCCATTTCGGAACAGCTGGCAGCTGCCACTAGGCGGCGGTCGGCCAGGCGCATCAAGGATCGTGAGGTTCGCGCCGAGATGCGTGGTCCGTCTGGTGGTGGTCGCAGGACTACCAAATCCAAGTAATACTTTTAGCCGGTTCGCTTTGCGAACCGGCTTTTCTTTTACCTACCTACCTGATGATATACTACTTATCATGGCAAATAAGAAAACGGTTAAGAAAATAGTTAAGAAGTCAGTAAAGAAAGTTGTAAGTAAAAAAGATTACAACAAAATGGCTCTTGATATTCACAAGAAGCTTAAAGGAAAGTTAGAGTTGGTAGTTAAAGCAAAACTTAAAACCAAAGATGATTGGAGTACGATGTATACGCCTGGGGTAGGGGCAGTAGCTGCTCATGTAGCGAAAACTCCTAAAGAAGCAAGAAATTATACTATAAAAAATAACACGGTAGCTGTTGTTTCCGATGGTTCAGCTGTTTTGGGTCTGGGTAATTTGGGACCACTAGGAGCTTTACCGGTGATGGAAGGAAAAAGTGCGATTTTTAAAGCCATGGCTAATGTCGACGCTTTTCCGATTGTTTTAGATACACACGATACTGAGGAGATAATTAAGGTGGTCAAAGCCATTGCTCCTACCTTCGGTGGAATTAATTTGGAAGATATTGCTGCCCCACAATGTTTTGAAATTGAAGAGCGATTGAAAGCAGAATTATCTATTCCTGTAATGCACGATGATCAACACGGTACCGCGGTGGTGGTTTTGGCCGGCTTAATCAATGCCGCTAAGGTGGTTAAGAAAAAGATGGAGGACATGAAAGTAGTGATTGTCGGGGCGGGTGCTGCTGGACGAGCAATCGCTTTATTGTTACTAGAAGCCCGAGTTGAAAATGTCATTGTGGTTGATAGAAGTGGAGCTATTTCTGGTAATCGCGCTGGGCTTTCTGGTTATAAAAAGGAATTGGCTAAAGTTACTAATCCACATAAGATTAGTGGCGAATTGGCAGATGTGATTGTAGACGCCGATGTCGTGGTCGGAGTTTCTGGGCATGGTTCTATTTCACAACATCATATTCAGTTGATGGCTGAAAATGCTATTGTATTTGCCTTAGCCAATCCGGTACCAGAAATAAATCCTGATGATGCTAAAAGAGCCGGGGCGATGGTGGTGGCTACTGGACGTAGTGATTATCCAAATCAAGTGAACAATTCCTTAGCCTTCCCTGGTATTTTTAGAGGAGCTTTGGATCGAAATCTCACTCATATCACCGATGGTATGAAGTTGGCAGCGGCAAAAAAAATTGCTTCTTTAGTCAAGAAACCAACGGCTGATAATATTATCCCACCAGTAATGACTCCTGGTTTGGTAAAGGCGGTAGCCAGTGTGATTAAATAATTCTAATATAATAAAAAGCGATGACCTGAAGGTCATCGCTTTTTATTTGAAAACCTGCCAACTTTAAAGTACTATGTGGCTTGCTACTTTTATTAGTAGTAACAATGAAATATGGAGCCGTGGCTATGAATGTGATGGGATCACATTTATCTGAGAATACAGGAGTGTCTGAGTAAGGCACGAAGCCACGGTCCAATGAAATATGGAGCCGTGGCTGAGTGGACTTAGAATCGTTTAGATTCTAAGTCCGACCGTAGGGAGGTGGACGAACTTGTTCGACCTCTACAGTCATGGCGACAATGAAATATGGAGCCGTGGCTGAGTGGTCGAAAGCACCTCACTGCTAACGAGGCAGGGTCTAAAAGCCCTCGAAGGTTCGAATCCTTTCGGCTCCGCAACGAACGAAGTGAGTAAATAACTTTTTGAATTTTGTCGGAATTCAGTCTGGGGATATTGGTGGTTAGTTAATTAATCAGAACCAGTTACAATTTATATATGAAAATTGATTTTAAAGATCCTGCTGCCAAAATTGAGTGTAATAGGGTGACTTGGTATTCAAAAACTCTGGCCGTCTTACTTTTTGTCGCTTTGGTTTGCGGGGCATTTTTCTTTGGAGTGTGGTACGAGAAACAGCAGGCTAGTTTCTTGGAAACATCTCAGATAGAAATTAACTAAAGTACACTAACTTAACTAAAGACTTGGTAAGTATGTAAAATTAAGGAGTCACTTGAATTTAATTTTTTTTGCACTATAGTTTTATATACGCCAATTTTTTGTTTGTATTAGTTGGTTGTTCTTTAGGAAAAAAAGGAGGATCCTATGGACTCGTGTACTACAACCTTCTCTCTAGAAGAAATACAAGAATTATTCAAGAGTGAAGGTATCGACATTGAATCTGATGAGTTCCGCAAGGAACTTACTCGGCGGTTTCGTCCGTCAGAAGGCGCTATTGGTGTCTATGTTGAGTCAGAATTGTGGCTGACCGAAAATAATAAAGAAGAATAACATTTGTTTAAAAGCGGGCATTTATGTCCGCTTTTGTTTATAATAGGCGGATAATTTGTAATTAAGTTATTAAAATATTTATGAATAAAATTTTGTTAATTCTGGGAGTGATAGTAGTAATGGGTGCGGCTGCTGGTGGTTATTTTTATTTTAAGACTAGTGAGAACTCTTTAGCCAATAATAATCAAGAGAACACCTCTATCACCGGTAGTTTTAAAGACTTGGTAGAGTCTGGTAAAGCTTGGAAATGTAATTTTGATTACGATGATGGTGAGACTGTTTCTAACGGAACTATGTATGTCACTGAGAAAGGTGAAAAAATTAAAGGTGATATAAATATTACCGCCAGTGCTGCTGGTCCAATGGATTTGCATATTATCCGTAATGAAAGATTTAATTACATTTGGGGTGCTGGGTTCGGTGGCTTTAAATCACCAGTTACCAATGATGAAGTATTATTTGAGGGCGACGGAGCTGCTATTGATGAGAATAATTTGAGTTTCAGTTGTGATCGTTGGGAGGTGGATGAGCAGGTATTTGCAGTACCAACTGATGTTGATTTTGATGAAACACTACCGTCAATGTCAAATGCTAGTGGTGAGGGAATTGATTTAAGTCAACAAGACCCTTGTAGTTTGTGTGCCATGGTGGCAGGGGATGAAGCCTCAGCTGAATGTCGTCAGACTTTCCAGTGTGGTGACTAATTTGCATTAGCTTATAAACAAAAAACCGCCGAGTTTTAACTCGGCGGTTATGTTTAAAAAGGGCTAGGCTGCTTGCATCGATGTACTCTTCTTACTCGTAGGATCGATCATAATGTATCCACGACCCCAGAGAGTATCGATATAGTTATGTCCGCCAGTAGCTTCACGAATTTTTTTACGTAGCTTACAAATATAGACACTGATGTTGTTGTCACTTGGTTCGTCTATACCACCATATAAATTATCGAAAATGATTTCTTTGGTGATAGCAGATCCGAACCTGAGAGCCAGCAATTCTATTAATTGGTACTCAATATTGGTCATATGAATCATGCCACTTGGCGATTTTACCCGTTTCGCCCGAAGATCAATTTCCAGATCACCAACTTTAATGACTGAAGCTGTATAGCCCTTAGAGCGGCGTATCAGGGTCCGAGCTCTAGCCGCCAGCTCATCACTATCGAAAGGTTTGTCTACGAAATCATCTGCTCCCAAATCCAGAGCTTTGACTTTTGTTTCGCTGTCGTTTAGGTAGGAAACTACCATTACGGGAGTACTATTTTTATTTAGACGTAGATGACGTAAAAACTGATAGCCGGTCATGTCGGCTAAGTTTAGCTCCAACAGGATAATGTCATAATCGTAACGGAGTGCGAGTTCTAGACCTTCCTCGCCTAAGTCGGTAGTGTAGACGTTAAAACCTTTAACTTTCAATGCCAATTCTATGGAGGATACTGTGGTGATGTCGTTATCAATCAGCAGAACCTTCATTTATAATCCCTCATTTTAGTGTTGTGTCAGGTACTCAAGTACAAATCCATTTGTCAAAGTACCAACAGAAATTGGGGTTGTCAAATAATTATAGATAAGTAAAAACGCGAGCCTTTGGCTCGCGTTTTTACTTAGATATTCCTTAAGATAGATGTTGTGACACCAACTTAGTCATTTCAAACATTGAAACCTGTTTTTTGCCACCGAAAACCTTAAGTAGATTTTCGTCAGCATTGATATTGCGCTTATTTTTTTCATCCTGTAGGCCATGCTTCTTGATGTATACCCAGATTTGTTTTACCACTTCTGAGCGAGGCATTGGTCCTTTTCCTACAACTGCGGCCAACTCAGGGCTAATGGTCATAGGTTTCATAAAAGCGGAATTTGCTTTTGCCATGTCTGTTTAATTATTTATTATTTATATCTTTGGTTGGATAGTTTGGCATTGAGTCAAAATGCACTTTAACCTCCAATTGCTATTATACTTAATAAAAAAATCACTTTTGTCAAAGATTAGTGGGTAATAGCTAGTAGGATAATTGAGGCTGGGTCATACAGGTTCACTACATTTCTAACCGCTTGCAGGGTTGCTCCAGTAGTGGTGACATCATCGATAACGATAATATTTTTGCCGGTAATGGCTGTTGGGTTTTTAACCACGAACGCATTTTTTACATTAGTTAATCTATCTGAGCGGTTTAAGGTAGTTTGGGGTTTAGTGTGTTTCAATCTCACGATGGAAGTTTTATCAATCTTCATGTGCGGTAGGGTGGTGGGGATATTTTTGATAATTTCATATACCTGATTATAGGTACGTTCCTTTTGTCTTTGTTTTGAGAGTGGGATTGGTATGAGAATGTAGTCACCTTCAATATGTTTGAGATAATGAAGTACTACTTGGTGCAACCAATTGAAGGCTATGTGGTTGGCTTGAAACTTGGCCTCGTGTATTAAGGCTCTGGTCGTTTTGTCCTTAAATGACATCAAGGTCACGATGTCATCATGAAGTTCAGGCTGGATGAGTGTAAATAATTCCTCGGCTTGGAGGTGTTTTACAATTTTAAAATCCTCACGTTCCGGGAAGATCGATTCATACCAAGTTAATATCAGTTTGAGTATCATGGGTATGTTAGAATTATATAGTAACGCTAAATCAGCGACTGTGAGTCAGTAAAAATATTTTTTAATATGGCACTTTCTTTATCAAACATTTTAAATAATTTAAAACAAACTAGTAAGGATACCTCTCCTACTACGGTTGGTATTGATGTAGGCAGTAGTGCTGTTAAGGTGGTAGAGATTGAGGAGACTCCTAAGACTATTGTTTTGCGCACTTATGGTGAATTACAACTTGGTCCTTATGATAATAAGTCGTTAGGTGATATTTCTTTGCTAGAAAATGATCGTCAAATAGAAGCTGTAACTGATGTAATGCGGGAGTCGGGCGTAGTTGGTCGTAGTGGCGCTTTAGCGATACCTTTGTCTTCTAGTTTTCTCACAGTAATTTCTTTGCCTACTACTAGTGACAATGATGATATTTCTTCTCGTATACCGGTAGAAGCTAAAAAGTATGTACCGCTACCATTAACTGATGTCTCCTTAGACTGGACTGAGCTACCTGCTTTGGGTCAGAAGACCTTAAACCGCGATGTATTTTTGGCAGCAATTGAAAATAAAGCTTTAGCTAATCATAAGGCTCTATTGTCTTCTATTGGTATGAAGGGGGAGACAGCCGAAATCGAGGCTTTTAGTTTGATTCGAGCTTTATGGAGAAATGGAGATTCTACTTTAGCTATTTTAGATTTGGGTGCGCGTAGTTCTAAAATCTATATAGTTCGTAATGGTATTCTTGAAAGGATTCATCGAGTAACTATTGGCGGTAAAGAGATTAGCCGGATTGTTTCCGAAAAATTAAATATTAGCTTTGAGGAGGCTGAGAATCTTAAACGACGATATGATCGTAATTCTGAACAAGGCAAAGTCATTTTCCAAACTATGGCCAGTGTAATCGATGGACCGTTACTAGAGTTTGGTCGGGTGATTGGGCAGTACGAAGCTCGCTTAGGTTCTAAAATTAACAGAATTGTAATTTCTGGAGGAGTGGCCGCGTCACCTTATTGTGTGGATTATGTGAAGGATCGTTTTGGTCGTCCGACAGAAAAAGCTGACCCTTTTGCTAAGGTTGCTTATCCAGCATTTATGGAAGACGTGTTACATGATATTGGTCCAGCTTTTGGAGTAGCGTTGGGAGCAGCATTAAGAAAGTTTCAATAAATAATTGGTGATTGTCTTGTCCACAAGACAATCACCAATTATTTATGGCGGGGCAGTATAATATTCCCATGGCCGATCAAGGATCTTCTTTTATACCAAAGTCAGGAGTTAGTACTGTTCGACGTACTAAGACTGTTAAGAGAATTTATATATTTGCTTATATAAGCTATATAATTTTCTTTACTACTCTTTTTGCAGTAGTTGGTATTTATCTTTACGGTGCGAGTGTTAATCGCAGTCTGGCTTCTCTCCAAGGTCAGATGGCTACTGAACAAAAAAGATTTTCTGTTTCAGATATTGAAAGTATTCATAAGGTTGATCAACGTCTAAAGAAGTCTCTAGAGTTACTCAATGAGTCTTCAGCTCCTTCTCGCATTTTTTCTGATATTGAAAAAATTGTAGCTTCCAATATTTACTTCTCATCTTTCACTTACAAAATCTTACCTAACAGAAAGTTCACCCTCGAATTAGTGGGACGAGCTGATGATTTTAATCAAGTAGCAGTACAGCGTGATTTCTTATCTGGTAGCGACTTGTTATCTGATGCCGAAGTTACTGCTTATGATTATGCGGTATCAGAAAGTAGCAATAGTAACAGTGATTTGTTATTGGCTGGTAATGCTAAACTTTCATTTACCTTTACTGACACTCGTGATTTGTCACTAATTGCCTATCAAGTACCAGGTGGTTTTACTACCGCCGTTCCTAATAATATCGAAATCGACAATTCTGTTGAGGAAAACTCGGTATTAGAGGTTGATGGCTTAAACGATTCTGATACCAATAACACAAGTGAAGAAGTAGCTACTCCCGCTACTGACACCACCAATGACGTAGAAGCTGTATCTAGTTCGAGTACGGCGGAAGTTTCTGGCTCAAATAGTCAATAAAATTTATTTATGCGCTTTCAATTAGGTATCCAAATATTATTAATTCTAGTCGCTATCGCCATTGCTTTTGGTGTGATTAAACCAAAGCTAGCTGAAATCAATAACACTCAAAATGAAGTAGCGGCTTATAAATCTGCCTTAAATAATATTGGTAAGTACAACCAAAGACTACAAACTTTGATCAACCAGCTTAACTCTATGTCTACTAGTGATCGGGCGGCTTTGTATCGTTACTTGCCTGAAGAAGTTGATGTAGTATCTGTCTCTCGCGATATTACTAATATTATTGAGCGTAATAGACTGTTGGTGTTAGATATTACTTTCGATAGTCCTGTGCCTGTAACCTCTTTATCTCAAGGTTCAATAGAAAACGCTGTTTATAATCCTGATGGTACTTTAGATACAGTTGCTTCTGGAGTAACGGGCGAAATCAGTGAAATTGAAACCGGAGTCTATTCTCAGAAGTTCAAGGTGGATGCTGTTGGTACCTATGATCAAATGAAAGCGATGTTAGCTGATTTTGAAAGAAATAATTACCCACTACGATTAACTGAGTTTACTTTCACTTTGGAAAATCGATCTTCTGGTCTAATTCAATATTCCTTTGTTTTAGAAACTTATGCTTTACCTAGTTCAAATTTATGAAATCTTTAGTTAAAAACTTAGCGATACTAATCATTGTTGGTTTGATGTTATACGTTGGTTATAATTATTTTTTTGCTAGCAATTCTATCAGCCTAGATATTGGTGCTGGAAGTAGTCAAGGGCAACTGTTAACTAACGAATTTTTAATTAAACTTAATGAGTTGGAGACTATTAACTTCACAGGAGAGCTTTTCAATGATCCTCGTTTTCAGTCTCTAACTTCATTCGGGTCTGTGCCTCCAGCAGCCTCTGCTGGTCGTGCCAATCCTTTTACTCCCTAGATAATATTATCGGTGGAGGTGAGGGATAATATTACTTATGGATTTTTTAAATGAGCTACAACAAGAAGGAGTTATAAATGCAGAAGTGCGTGCTTCTGTAGAGAAGGAAATCGAAAACGGACACTCTCCTGAGCAAGCTCTATTAGCAGTGGGAATAGCCCGAGAAACGGTACGTGAAAAGCTGGCTAAGTTTTATGGAGTACCTTCGTATGTACCAGTACAAGATGAGAAAGTATCTCAGAGTGTTTTGGAGTTTATTCCTGTTGAAGCCGCCAAGAATTATCGGGTAATGCCTCTTAGTTTGCAGGATGGCACTTTGATTGTGGGTGTTAATAATCCTGATGACTTTAGGTTACGTGAAGTTTTAAACTTTGTTAGTACTAAGCACGGTATCCCATACAAATATGTTTTTGTTCTATCTGATGATTTAACAAAATTATTAACTGCTTACGACAATCTAACTGGTGAAGTTGGTGAAGCTTTAACTTCTCTTGAAGGTGAACTTGATCAAGAAATTGCTGAAAGAAAAAAGGAAGATAGTGACAATCAGAGACTAGGTGAGGAATATATCAAGGAAGACGCACCGGTAACCAAGGTGGTGGCTACTATTTTACGTTACGCTGTTGACGGTAATGCTTCCGATATTCACGTTGAACCAACTGGTGATAAGGTGCGTGTACGATTCCGTGTTGATGGTGTTTTGCAAACAAGCTTGGAGTTGCCTAGGAATGTACAATCAGCGGTGGTAGCACGTATAAAAATTTTATCGTCTATGCGTTTGGATGAAAGACGTAAACCTCAAGACGGTCGTTTTTCAGCTACTTTCGATGGTCGTAAGATTGATTTCCGTGTTTCTACTTTGCCTACCAATCATGGGGAAAAGGTGGTGATGCGTATTTTGGATAATGAAAAAGGTATCCGGACATTGGATTTGACTGGTATTTCTCCCTATCAGTTATCGGCTATTAGACGGGCGATTAGAGAGCCTTACGGAATTATTTTGATTTCTGGTCCGACTGGTAGTGGTAAGACAACCACCTTGTATGCCATGCTGTCAGAAATCGATCGCATGAGTAAAAACGTGGTGTCGCTCGAGGATCCGATTGAATACAACATTGACGGAGTATCTCAGTCGCAGGTGAGACCAGAAATCGGTTATACATTTGCGAACGGTTTGCGTACTGTGCTACGTCAGGACCCCGACGTTATTCTGGTGGGAGAAATTCGTGATAAAGAAACTGCACAGTTGGCGATTCAGGCGGCCTTGACGGGACACTTGGTGTTATCAACCATCCACACCAACAATGCTATTGGTGTAGTTCCACGTCTAATTGATATGGGAGTTGACCCTTATTTGATTGCTCCTACGCTAAAGCTAGCGATGGCTCAGCGATTGGCCCGTAGACTTTGTAAGCCGGGAGAGGAAGTACCGGTAGATGAAAGTACTAGACAAATGTTTGAGAAAGAATTTGAAACTCTACCAGCAGAATATCGCGATATTATTCCGCCATTTGATAAGATTTATCATCCTAAATCTGCTCCGGGGTGTGCTACTGGTACTAAAGGCCGAGTAGCGATCGTCGAGGTTATGGATATTGATCAAGATATCCAAAATCTTATCTTGCACGGTGGTGGTGAGGAAGAAATCTACGACCATGCTCGTTCTAAGGGATTTGTGAGCATGAAAGAAGACGCCATTATTAAGGCTCTTGCTGGAGAAATTCCGTTTGAAGAAGTGGGGGCTTTTGGTACTAAGGTTGGTGGTTCAGATATTGAAGAAGAATTATTGGAAGATACACCAGTGGATGAAAAAGAAAAAACTGTAGCTATCACTGATAATGCTGGCATTGTAGAAACTAATACCGAAGAAAAAACTAGTGAAGTTAATTTAGCTGACGAAGCCCTGTAATTTTTAGCTATACCCATATAGGAGTTAATCATTTTATTTATAAGGTTATATAATAAAGTGATATGAAAGTTTTACTGGTAGACGATGATGCTTTTCTTCGTGATATGTATGCCACTAAGTTTATTGAATGTGGCCACATAGTTGATTCTTCTGGTGATCCTAAAGAAGCCCTCCAGAAAATTAAAGACAATATCTACGATGTGGTGATGTTGGATATTATTATGCCGGTTTTGGGTGGTCTAGAGTTACTGAAGGAAATTAATAATTCAGATTTAAAAGGCAAAACTAAGTTTATTATTTTATCTAATCAGAGTGATCCATCAGATAAAGCTGAAGCTGATAAACTGGGGGCTGATGGTTATATTATTAAAGCCGAGTCAATTCCAAGTGATGTAGTGAAAAAGGTAGAACAGTTAGTCGGGGTATAATTTATTTTGTTATGGCGAACGTTGATTACAAAAGAGAGTTAGATGATTTGATTGATATTATAGTATCAGAAGGTGGTTCTGATATTCACTTATCAGTAGGAGCTCATCCAACTGTACGAGTGGTAGGGTCGTTGGTACCTTTAGTGAAAAAGCCAGTCTTAACTTCAGAAGACGTATTAGGATTTATTGATGTCCTTTTGAAAGAAAACAAGCGTGCCAGTTTCAACGAAACCATTGAAGTCGATTTCTCTTTTGCGGCTCGTGATGGTATTCGTTTCCGAGGAAATGCTTATTACCAGCAAGGTACACCGTCAATTGCTTTGCGTCATATTCCTAACGAAATTAGAAATCTTGATGAACTAAATCTGCCGCCAATCTTGGAAAGTTTTACCCAAAGACCACAAGGATTCTTTTTGTGTGTAGGTCCGGTAGGACAAGGTAAATCAACCACCTTGGCAGCTTTGATTCAGATCATTAATCAGAGTCGTGCCGACCATATTGTGACGATCGAAGACCCGATTGAATATGTTTACACTCCTGACCAGTCATTGATTGAACAAAGAGAGGTAGGTACTGACACCACAGACTTTGCTGCTGGATTGAACGCTGTGTTCCGTCAAGACATCGATGTGATTCTAGTAGGTGAAATGCGTAATCCGCAAACTATTGCGACCGCGGTGACAGCGGCAGAAACTGGTCACTTGGTATTTTCTACTTTGCACACTAACAACGCTGCCCAAACTATTGACCGTATTATCGACAGCTTCCCAGCTGGTCAGCAGGATCAGATTCGTGTGCAGTTGGCCGGTTCGCTTATGGGTATCTTCTCTCAACGATTAGTGCCACGTATTCAAGGTGGTATGATTCCGACTTATGAGTTACTCATAAATAATAGTGCGGTAGCCAACCTTATTAGAGAGCGACGTACTCACGAAGTTCAGAACGTAATAGAGACTGGTTTGGAACACGGTATGATTGATATGAATCGTTCATTGGTTGATTTAGTGAAGAAGGGAGAGATTACCGTTGAGAATGCTTTTGCATACTCAGTTAATCCTAGGGGTCTTGAAAGGTTAATGTAATTTTATAATCCATGTTGTTTTCTTATAAAGCGATCGATCAAAGTAACGTTAAACGCGAAGGTACTGTAGAAGCTGCCAATATTGATGCAGCGATTGTTACTGTTCAAAAACGTGGTTATACCGTTGTCTCTATTGATCCGGTAGAAGAACGACAAAGCCTTTTTAGTACGGAGATAAAAATATTCCAGAGAATTAGTTCTAAGGAGGTGGTGATTCTGTCTCGACAGCTGGCTACCTTGTTTGAAGCTCAGGTATCCGCCTTACGTGTTTTTAGATTGTTGGGGGCGGAAGCTGAGAACCCTCAAATGCAAACAGTCCTAAATGATATTGCTGATGATTTGCAGGCCGGTAGTTCTATTTCTCGCGCACTCGGTTCTCATCCAGAAGTTTTTACTCCTTTTTATATAAACATGGTGAAGGCTGGTGAAGAAGCTGGTTCTCTAGAAAAATCATTCAATTACTTAGCTGATTATCTTGACCGTACCTATCAAGTTATTTCTAAAGCTCGTAATGCCTTAGTTTACCCAGCTTTCGTTATCGGTGTTTTCGTTTTGGTAATGGGCTTGATGTTGACGATGGTTATTCCGCGCATTAGTCAGATATTGATTGATTCTGGTCAGGAGTTGCCAATTTATACCAAGATTGTTATTGGCGTATCTGATTTCTTTACTAATTTTATTGGGGTGATATTAGTGTTTTTGTCTCTTGGTGGCGTATTCATTTGGCGGTTTATCAAAACTCCAGTGGGCAGAAGAGCTTTCGATGAGTTTAAACTTTCTATTCCGTTTGTGGGAGATTTGTATCAAAAACTTTTCTTAACTCGTATCTGTGACAACTTAGCAACCATGTTGCAAAGTGGTATTTCTATGGTGCAAGCAATCGAAGTAACTTCCGAAGTGGTAGACAATGAAGTCTATAAAGAAATTCTCGACAATACTTTGCTGGAAGTAAAAGGGGGACGGTCATTCGCCGATGCTGTCGGTGAATATCCCGAGATACCGGGAGTGTTATCACAGATGGCTAAGGTAGGTGAGGAAACCGGTAACTTGTCAGATATTATGAAGACTTTGGCCAATTTTTATATTCGGGAAGTTAACAACTCCGTGGATACTTTAATTGGTTTGATTGAGCCAGCTATGATTGTAATGCTTGGTCTCGGTGTTGGTACTTTATTGGCTTCAGTATTGTTGCCAATCTACAACATGACAGCGTCTATCTAGTATTTGCTGGCTACTATCCACATACATAGATAATAAAATATTTAAATAGCTATAGAATAAAACTAATCCAATTTAGGATATCTGCTTTAAGTACCTGACTACTATTTAGAGTAGAGTTTAAAGTTAAAAGTTAATAAATTTTATGATTAAAAACATGATGAAACGAGGTTTCACCCTAATCGAACTCTTGGTAGTAATCGCTATCATCGGTATCTTGGCTTCCGTAGTGCTAGCTTCTTTGAACTCTGCTCGTGATAAGGGCGAAGACGCGGCCATCAAAGCTAGCTTGAATAATGCTCGCGCCGAAGCAGCTTTGTATTACGATGAAGAAAAAGATTATGATGGTGTATGTGAGGCTAGTCTAGAGAAGTTCCTACCAGCTGACGGCTCTGGTAGTTGTAGTGATGATGCTGATTACTGGGTAGCTGCCGCTCCTTTGACCAACGCCAGTTCTTCATACTGTGTTGACTCCACTGGTGTAGCTAAGGTAACTAGTTCAGTTGTAGACGCTGAAGATGTAACAGCTTGTCCTTAAATCTACGAACTTTTATGTTAAAACAGCCGGCTTCGCCGGCTGTTTTGTTTTTTTAGTTATTCACATAGATGAAAATGTATTTTAAATAAACGTGTAAAATAGTTAATGAATAGGAATAAAATATTTAAAGGTTAAATTATGTTTAAAAATAAATTACAGAATAAAGGTTTCACCCTAATCGAACTCTTGGTAGTAATCGCTATCATCGGTATCTTGGCTTCCGTAGTGCTAGCTTCTTTGAACTCTGCTCGTGATAAGGGTGCTGATGCAGCTATTAAGTCCAATCTTAATAATGCTCGCGCTCAAGCAGAACTTTTCTACGATAATCATAATCGTAAATATACTGGTGTTTGTGACTCTACTACTGATGGTATCGGGGCTATGAAGACTGGAGCTCAAAATGCTGGAGGTGATGTACATTGCTATCATAGCGACTCGGCTTGGGCTATGGCATCTTCTTTGATGTCTACTTCCTCCGCTTTTTATTGTGTTGACTCAACTGGTGTGGCTACTATCCGTAGCTCAGCCTTGGGTAATAATGTTACTAATTGTAACTAATTAGTTACTTTTAGATAAAGCCAAAAACACTTCGCTCAGCGAGGTGTTTTTGTTTATAACTAGGCTAAAGAAGTTCTGACAGGTTATAATTGAGTTATGCCTGAATGGTATTTAAATTTGCTAGTGATAGTTTTTGGGTTGGTAATTGGTAGTTTCTTGAACGTAGTTATTTATCGTTTTCATACAGGCAAGTCTCTGAATGATCGGTCGCACTGTATGTCTTGTGGTACTGGCTTGAAGTGGTATGAATTATTTCCAGTAATTTCTTATGTAGCTCTACTTGGGCGTTGTCGTTCTTGTGGTGCGTTTATTCCTTACCGTTACGCCTTGGTGGAAATCCTGACGGCCGTGATGTTTTGGCTTACTTATATGAAGTTTGGATTAACGGTTTATTTTTTTATCACGGTGATTTTGATGTGTGTCTTAATAGTGGGGTTAGTATATGATCTTTATCATATGATTATTCCTGATGAAGTATCGGCACTCGCGGCGATACTAGCAGGATTATTGGTAGGGTGGCAATCTGTTAATGCAAACGATTTGCATTTAGCTATACAAGCTTTGCTAGCTTCAGTCGCGGCTTTTTTGTTGTTTGGGTCATTGTGGTTTTTTTCTAAAGGTCGAGGTTTTGGTTTGGGCGATGCGAAGTTAGCGATATCTTTAGGGGCTTTGGTAGGGCTTGGCGGGTTGTTTTCTTTTATTACTTTGTCTTTTTGGATCGGGGCCTTAGTCGGAGTATCGATCATGTTATGGCAGGCATATATTCTCAACATGAAACTAGGTATTCATATTGGTCGGCGTGTTAATATGAAGAGTGAGATTCCGTTTGCGCCCTTTCTGCTTATCGCTTTTGGGTTAGTGTTTTTCTTCTCGGTGGATATAACTACTTTTCTAAGTACCATTTTCTAAATTTTATGAGGGCAAAGTTAATAGAAAATTATCGTCGTCTTAAACCTAGTGGTAATTTTGGTTTCACTATTCTAGAGGTTTTGATTACAGCCGCGATTATTGGTGTGATTACTGGAATTGTAGTTTTAAAATACGGATCCTTTAACAACTTGATTCTACTTAAAAACCAAGCGTACCAAGTCGCCATCGATTTACGAGAAACTCAAACTCGATCTTTGTCTGTAACTGGTTCTACCGGCGACGGCTTTAGAAGAGCTTATGGTATTTATTTTAATACCTCTACTCCTGATCGCTATACGTTATTTTTAGATACTAGCCCTAGTAATGGTATTTATGATGCAGGAGAGGAATTAGAAATTCGTAATATTGATAATCGTTTCCTATTAAAAAGACTTTGTAGTGGTTCTAGTGAAGCTTGTCATTCGGTTCCAGCTTTATCGATTGTGTTTAAGCGACCAAACTTTGACGCCATTATGAATAATGGTTCTATATCTAATGGAGTTATCGAAATCGAAACTATTAATGGTGAAAATGCTATGCGGTCTGTGAATGTAAATGCCGCAGGGCAGATAACGGTTGAATAAATATGATTAATCAGTTTAAACAAAAGCGTACCTATAAGATTCATCAAGGTTTTTCTTTGATTGAGCTGTTAGTGTCTATGGCACTTTTTACGGTTGTGCTTATTATCGGGGTAGGGGCTTTGATGGTGTTAATTAATGCTAATGCTAAAGCTCAAAATATTCAGGAGTCGGTAAGTAACATTCAATTTGCTCTTGATAGTATGGCCCGCGAAATTCGTACTGGTAATGGTTATTATTGTACTACTGGTACTGATGAAGCTAGTGGGGATCATACTCAAGTAAAAGATTGTAATAAGGGTCGCTATCTATCAATTGTGGAAGGTGGTAAGAGTTTGACTCAGGGCAATAACAATCGCCGTATCGCTTACCGTTATAATGCTACTGCCAAGGCCGTAGAAAGAAAGATTGGGAATGGTGGTTGGATTCGTTTGACTGATCCGGGTGTGACTATTACAGAAATGCATTTTAATGTGGCCAATTCTGCTGGGCGTGATGATTTGGGTAATACGTTGCAACCTAATGCGACCATTTATATCAGTGGTCAAATAACTGGTATCGACGACACTTCCACTGATTTCACTATCCAAACTACCGTTACGCAAAGAACTTTAGATTTATAATTATGATGAAATTTGCAAATAAACAATCTGGATATTCTTTGGTAGAAGTACTGGTGGCAATTACCGTACTTTTGATTGCCTTAGTTGGGCCTTTGACGATTGCTTACTCTGGTTTGAAAAGAGCCAACTTTTCTAAGGAGCAAACTTCAGCCATTTTCTTAGCCCAAGAAGGAACTGAGGCGATTGTGAAGTTACGTGAAGATGCCGCTTTGTCAGCTGACGATTTTCATAACGCTGCGCAAGTTTGGAGTAATACTTTTAATGCTTTAGGTAGTAAATGCACCATCGGCAGTAGTAATTATTGCGGAGTGTTAATTAATGATTCTGGAGCGATTGATTTATCTTCTGTGTATACCTGCTCTAATACCAATTGTATAATCAAATACAACCCTGATGCACGAGTACCATACAAGCAAGGTACAGGTGCAACTGGTACCGATACCTCTTATACCAGAAGACTACAGATTAGTGTTTCTGGTGATGCTTATGCCCGAGTAAAGTCTATTGTATCTTGGGGCGAAGCTGAGTCACAAAAGATAGAATTAGAAACTTACGTTTATAACACTTACTATGAAGCACCATAATAAACTACTTAAAAAAGGTTTCGCTTTATTAATTACTCTGGTGGTGATTAGTGTGGTTTTAGCGATTGGCTTGTCGTTGTTGTTCGTAACTACCAAGCAGTATTTGTTAGCGATTACAGCTAATGAATCGGAGGAAGCTTTTCAGGCTGCTCAGATTGGTTTGGAGTGTATGCGCTATCATCGCGCTCAAGCTTTGACACGAGCAAAGTTACTACATGATGACACTGCTGGTTGGCCACCACCATTGGTTTGTGCTGGTATTAGTTCGGAAGTAGTTAATAGTTCGCCAATTTTAGGCGGGGCCGCTACAGATGTCTGGATGTATAAATATCAATATCAGTACACAATCAATAGTAGTTGTGTGGAGACGAGTATGTTTATTGCAGACTATCGAGCCTCCGAATCTGACGCTCCTTATAATATTACTGGTCAAGGGGAAGGTTTAGATGAAATCGAATGTAAGGCGGGTACTATTTGTACTGTTATCTTTTCTCGTGGTTATAACCGCACTTGCGACGAACTAGACTCTATCTTTACTATCCAGCGTGAAATCACGGTGGAGTACTAAAAATCACGCCTAAACAGTAATTGAGAGAGGTGCAGAGTCTCTGATAAACCTGTAAAATAGGTGTTAATTGATATGGATAAAAATCAGGACAGGATAGAAAAATTACGGCAACTAATTGCTCGACATCAGAGTCTCTATCATGAACAAGACGCTCCTGAAATTAGTGATGAAGCTTATGATTCTTTAGTGCGGGAATTACGCGACTTAGAGGGGGTAGGCGAAGAAGGAGAGTCGGTCGCCAATTTGGTAGGCGGGGCCCCTAGTGAGGCTTTTTCTAAAGTGACACATAAGGTCAGACAGTGGTCATTAAATAATGTATTTGATGAATCAGAATTGCGTGAGTGGGTAGCTCAGATAAAGAGACGCCTAGAAGACGAGGATATCCATACTGCCGATCTCACTTTTGACGTTGGTCATAAATTAGACGGTTTAAAGGTGGTATTAACCTACGAAGATGGGAAGCTAGTGAGGGCAGCAACTAGAGGTAATGGAGTTGTGGGAGAAGATGTTACTCACACGGCGATGACTATTGCCGATATCCCGAAAACCTTATCACGACCAATTACTATGTCCTGTGTGGGGGAAGTTTGGTTATCGGAAAAGGAGTTTAATAGGATAAATGAAGAAAGGAAAGCACAAGAGCTACCTTTATTTGCCAATCCTCGCAATGCGGCAGCTGGTTCACTTAGACAATTGGATGCCTCGGTTACTGCTGGTAGAAAGTTGTCGATTATTGTTTATGACTTGGATTATTTAGCGGTATCAGCTGATATTTCTCAGCCAGATACACAAAGAGCCGAGCTGGATTTTTTGCAGTCGTTGGGTTTTCAGATTGGTAATCACGGATTGTTAGCCAACAATATTGATGAGGTAATTAGTTACTATAATGAATGGAAAGATAAGCGTGATAGTTTACCTTACGGAGTAGACGGAGTAGTGGTCAAGATAAATGATATTTCTCTACAAAAGCGTTTAGGTTACACCGCGAAGGCACCACGATTTGCTATTGCGTTTAAGTTTCCCGCTGAGCAAGCTACTACGGTAGTGGAAGATATCATACTTCAAGTTGGTCGCACGGGTGTTATTACGCCAGTGGCACATTTATCACCTACTCGAATTGCTGGTTCAGTAGTATCGCGGGCGACACTGCATAATGAAGACCAAATTAGACGTCTTGATGTCAGAATAGGTGATACAGTCATCCTACAAAAAGCCGGTGATGTGATTCCTGAGATTGTATCGGTGGTCTTAGACTTAAGGGGTGAAAACACGAAACCCTATAAGTTCCCTCGAAAGGTTGATGGGTGTGGTGGTGATGGTAGTATCGAACGTATTCCGGGCGAAGCCGCTTATCGCTGTGTGGCTTTAGATTCTGATTTTATCTATCGGCGACAGCTGTATCATTTTGTCTCTAAAAATGCGCTTAATATTGATGGAGTTGGTCCGAAGATAATCGACTTCATGCTGGATGAAGGTTTGATTAAAGAAGTCTATGATTTATTTACCCTCGAAGTTGGTGACTTAGAAGGGTTGCCTGGCTTTCAACATAAAGCTGCAGCCAACGTCATTGCCTCAATTAAAAAAGCTAGCACGGTAGAACTTTATCGTTTGTTGGTCGGCTTATCGATTGCTAACGTGGGTGAAGAAACGGCCAGATTAATTGCTTCATTTGCGGGTTCGATAGAAGCAGTGCGTCAGGCTAGTGTTGATGATTTATCACAGATTTACGGTGTGGGTGAAACGGTAGCTGATAGTTTAGTGGCATGGATGAAACAGCCAGTAAATCAAAAGAACCTTGATGAATTATTGAAACATCTAACTATTGTTAATCCTGTTAAAAGTAGTCGAGTCACAGCTTTGACAGGGAAGACAATGGTCTTTACTGGCAGTCTACCAAACCTCTCTCGTGATGAAGCTAAGGAACTGGCCAGAAACGCCGGCGCCAGTATATCTGATAGTGTGTCTAAGAAGACTGATTTTGTGGTCTTAGGCGCTGAGGCTGGCTCAAAGGCCCAAAAAGCGAAAGATTTGGGAGTAGCTACTCTGGATGAATCGGAGTTTTTAAAATTGGTGAGGTAGTGTATGATGCAAATTAAATTATGACCAAAGAAGAAATATTACATTTAGGTGAATTGTCTCGTATCAGACTAACTGAAGGCGAGCTAGAGAAATACCAAACTGAAATTAGTTCAATTTTGGATTATGTCGGCCAAGTGCAGGAGATAGTATCAGACGTCAAATCTGTTACCGCTACCGGTCCAGTATTTAATATCTTTAGAGAAGATCAGGTAACTAATGAGCCAGGGGCTTATACCAAAGATTTGGTAGAGGCTTTTCCTGAACGCCAAGATGGTTTACTTCGTGTTAAAAAAATCTTAAACCCAGACTCATGATGACTATTACTGAATTACGAAAAAAGTTTATTACTGGTGAATATACTCCTCTCCAAGCTTGGGAAGATGTCATGAATAACATCAGTGAAAAGGATGGTGATATCCACGCCTATTTAGATGTGTATAAAGATACTAAAAAAGAAGCGGAGGAGGCTACTAAAAGATATGCTACTGAAGGTGAGAAAGCCCCTGCTTTGTTAGGTATTCCTTTGGCGATTAAAAATAATATTTTAATCAAAGATAGAAAAGCTACTGGTGCATCTAAAATTCTCGAAAATTATACCGCTTCTTATGATGCGACCATTATTGAAAAGCTACGAACAGCGGGGGCTATTTTGATTGGCGCTACCAATATGGATGAATTTGCCATGGGCGGCTCTACCGAAAACTCTGCTTTTGGTCCAACTAAGAATCCTCGTGATTTATCTCGTGTTCCGGGAGGTTCCTCTGGTGGTTCAGCCGCAGCGGTGGCTATGGGTTCGGTACCAGCTTCTCTTGGCACTGATACTGGTGGGTCTATTCGTCAACCAGCTAGTTATTGTGGTCTGGTTGGATTCAAGCCAACCTACGGTGCCGTTTCTCGATTTGGACTGATGGCTATGGGCTCCTCTCTGGATCAGGCTGGCCCGATTACTAACTCAGTGGCTGACGCAGAATTGTTATTTAACATTATTGCCGGCACTGACGGGAAAGATATGACTACTATTTCGGCTGATACTTATCCTCAGGCGGATCTTAAAAAGACTTACACTTTTGGTGTACCGAGAGCCTTTCTACAAAGTGGTGTTGATCAGGATGTTTTAGAAAAATTTAATGATCATATAAAAGAATTAGAAGCCGCGGGACATCAGGTGATAGACATTGATTTACCTTTATTCGAGGCTGGTCTAGCAGCTTATTATATTGTGATGCCAGCTGAAGTTTCTTCTAATCTGGCTCGATTTGATGGTATTCGTTATGGTGTACGGAAGTCGGGAGAGGATTTGTTGGAAACCTATTTAAACTCTCGGGCTGAAGGTTTTGGTACCGAAGTGAAGCGTCGGATCTTGCTTGGTACTTATGTGTTGTCATCTGGTTACTATGACGCTTTCTATGGTAAGGCAGAGATGGTGCGAACTTTAATGCGTGAGGAGCTAAAAAACATTTTTACTAAAATTGATTTTGTACTTACTCCGACCGCTCCTACTCCAGCCTTTAAGTTGGGCGAAAAAGAAGATCCGTTATCAGTTTATCGTCAGGATATTTTTACCGTACCAGTTAACCTAACTGGTGTACCGGCAATCTCGATACCAATGGGTGAGGTAGAACGTGAAAGTGTTAGTCTACCGGTTGGGGTGCAGTATATTGCTACTCACGGCGCAGAGGCACAACTCTTTGATATTGGTAAAAGAGTATATGATAAAATCTAGGTGTGTACGACGAAAACGATATTATCTTTAATCAATATTCTTTAGATTTTTTTGCACTGATTAATTCCTTATACGTGCGTATTTCGGCGTTGTTTGGTTCAGCGGGAAATATCGATCCCAGTCTATTGTCTGACCCTTTCGCTATCTTTCCAGTTACTAAGATTGTTGGCTGGCTCACGGCTATTTGGAGTGGCATGGTGGTGCTATCTTGGTTAGTTTCTTTTGTAATTTTATTTGGCTTGATTTATGCCTATCTACGTCATGCTCAGTTAGGGGAAGTGGTATCAGAAATTCTTAAAAAACAAGAAGAATCATTCTCCAAGATAAATAAAAAAGATGTAAAAAATTTACGTTGGCTAGACGCTCAAAATCATGTGGCTGGTCCTAATCCGAGTGAGTGGAAGTTAGCAATTATTGAAGCTGATATTTTGCTGGGAGAACTATTAGACAAACTCGGCTACGCTGGTACCACTATTGGTGAGAAATTAAAAAGCGTGTCTGCTGATCATTTTCGGACTATAAATAATGCTTGGCGAGCTCATAATGTAAGAAATCGAATTGCTCACGAAGGGGCTGATTTTCAGTTAAGTAAAAAGGAGGCTCAAGAAACCATCACTCAATATAAGATGGTGTTTGAGGAGTTTGACTTTATTTAGACCAGTGATGTCTTGACTGGACATTTTGTATTTCTGTTGGTATATTATAAACACATAGCGGGGTAGAGGAGAGGTACCTCGGGAGGCTCATAACCTCCAGACACTGGTTCGAGTCCAGTCCCCGCAACAAGACAGGATTATATCCTTAGGTAACGCAATAAGTATTTTATGTAATAAGAAATAGAACAGTATGTTAATACTGCTCTATTTTGTTGCTTTATAGTTCGTTTTATTGCTACAATTGCAACGTAGACAATTAGTCCTTAATTGGGCGACCGCCTAACCCATCAGATAATCTGCTGGTATGGCAAAAACGCAAGAGACAGAAAACCCGTCATTAGGGCGTCTCTTGCGTTATATGAGGAAACTCATATATAGGCTTCGGCCTTCCTAGTGGCGGGCTTTGTGTATCTGCCTGCCAAATTTATGAAAAATTTAAATTGCATAAAAATATGGCAGAGAATGAAAAGGAGGAACAAGTTTTTAGGTTTAATAAAGAAGAGAATAAGCGGGTAATAATTATTTCAATTGCGATATTGTTTTTAATCATATTTTACTTTGCATGGTGGTCTCCGAGACAAGAATGCGTTAACTTGGTCACTTATACTCCTGCTAATCCTGTGAATCCAGAAGGTTACTACACTATAGGCCGTGGTGAACCTTCAACGTTTTTGCCTGGTACCTTCAGTACATTAAAAAGTGAGAAATTTAAAACAAGATCAGAAGCTATAAGAAGCTGTATGAACAAATAATGAAATATGTCTGATATTACTGAATTTTTTAAAATCAATCCAAACCAAAACATTTTATTTTTATTTATATCTTTAGTTAGTCTTGGTGTATCAGAATACTTTAACTTAGGTATTTTGTTTTGTTTTTCTCGAATATTAGTGTTTCTTGGACTGATATCAGTAGCGGTAACATTGTGTGCTTATACAGTCAACTACTGGCGTAACAAAATGAAGTAGATATACCAATATCAAAATGAAAACCTTTCTTTTTAAAATAGCAGTTGTGTCAGTAGTAATAGTCGGTGGCTTCTATGCGTGTTTATTAATATGGGGTGTGTGGTACGATGAATGGAGTGGATATAATGCCAGTATCTCGGTAAGTAACGGAATGTGTAATATTGCAGTCGTACCAATTACAGGAGAGATTACTCCGTTTGAATATAATCTAGAAGATAGTTCTATTTACACAAATATAGATTCAACAGTTTCATACATAAATGCAGCAGAAAGTGATCCTAATATCTTAGGAATGTTGTTGCGTATCGACTCTTATGGAGGATATCCTGCTGCCTCTGAAGTTATTGCAAACAAAGTCAAACAATCATCTTTACCCAGCGTTGGACTTATCCGAGAAGCTGGAACTTCAGGAGGTTATTTGATTGCTACTGGTGCTGATACTATCATCGCATCTCCTTTTTCCGATGTTGGTGGTATAGGTGTCACTATGTCATATTTAGAAAATTGGAAACAAAACCAAGACTCGGGATTGAATTATGTGTCATTGTCTTCGGCACCATATAAGGACTATGGTAACCCAGATAAACCACTTACTCAGAAGGAAAGAGAGCTTTTTGAAAGAGATTTAAAGATTTGGCATGAATATTTCGTTGAATTAGTAGCAAAAAATAGAGAGTTGTTTGTTGAAGATGTTGTTAATATTGCAGATGGATCTACTTTACCTGGCAAGTTAGCATTAGAAAATAATTTGATTGATGCATTAGGTGATAAAGAAACGGCTCGTCAATGGTTTGCTGATGAGTTAGATATGTTGCCAACGGAAGTAATATTTTGTGAATAGTTTATAAATAAATGTTTAATTTATTTATCATCTCTAATTCTTTATGTTACAGTTCCGTTGATGTTAAAAACTATTTCGGCTAAGAATGTTCACTATACAGTGGATGGTAAAAATATTCTGCAGGGCGTTTCTTTTAAGTGTACTCAAAATGAGCGCTTGTGTATTTTTGGTGAAAATGGCGCGGGTAAGTCCACTTTATTGAAAATTGTTTGTGGTGAGATTTTGCCTGACGATGGTTCAGTGGAGAGGCAGGGGCATATTAGATTTATTTATGTGCCACAGGAGTTTGGGCGTAAATATGAGGAAAATACAATTGAGGAATACATCAAAGAAAATGCCGGCGAATCGCTTTATAAAAAAGTATTTTTAAATGGCACTAAACTCGGTTTTGATTTAGAGAAACATAAAGACAAGTACTGTGGCAGTTTGTCTGGTGGACAACAGAAAATTTTAGCCTTGAGCGTGGCCTTTGCTTGTGCGCCAGATTTTATTTTACTTGATGAACCAGAGAACCATTTGGATATTGTTAGTCGTAAAGAGTTGGTTGATTTGATGTCTAATTTTAGAGGTGGCATTATTTTTATTTCTCACGATCGGTTAGTGATTGATGCGACTGCTACCAAGATTGCGGAACTAGCTCAAGGTTTGATGACTATTACGGAAGGTGTCTACGAAGATTATATCGATATGAAGATGAAGAATCTTGGTGGGCGTCAGCGGGCTTATGATGCGGAGTCAAAACGGATTAAACAATTAAGTAAATCGGTGGTGATTTTGCAACAGAAAGCTATTAGAGGTAAGGATATTGCGGGCTATCGCAAAGCTAAGGCCGAACTAGAAGAACTCAAAGCTAAACATCGACAATCTGGTAGGCCAGAAGAGGGTCAAACCAAAATTAAAATTTCTACCACTAACCAAGCACTTCATAGTGGTAAATTATTGTGGCGAATGACAGATGGCGCGTATAAATATGATGATGTGCCGGCTTATATTTTTGATAAAACTGATTTAGAAATACGTGCCGGTAATAAGGTGGTGTTACTCGGTAGAAATGGCGCCGGTAAATCAACTTTTCTCAAGTGTGTGACGGGTGGCTTGGAGCTCAAAAAGGGTGAAGCTGGTTGGGGTAATGAGGTAAGTTGGTCTTACTTCGATCAGCATGCTTCTTTTTCTTTGTCTGCTACGGCTATTGAAGTTGTTATGCACGAACTTAGGTGTGGTGAGTCACAGGCTCAGGCAGCCTTAGGGGCTATGAAATTAGATTCACTTCGCATGAAAATACCTTCTGGCCAATTATCGGGGGGAGAAAGAATGAGAATCAGATTTGCAATTGCTTTTGGTAAAAAACCGGATTTAATTATCCTAGACGAACCCACTAATCATATAGATGAAATCACTTGGGAGATTTTGCTGACTGCTTGTCGGGAAACAAAGAGTGCGATTTTGTTGGTCACTCACGATTATGAATTTATTCAGGAATTTGAACCCTCATTTTTCTGGATGTTTAAAAATCATAAAATAGTTACTAGGCATAAAGAGATTGATGTTTTGCTGGAGGAGATGAGATAGTCATTTGTTGAATGATTGACTTGAAAATGTTATCTTTTCCCTGATTAATTTCATGTCGATGTAGCTCAGTTGGTTAGAGCGCGGCACTCATAAAGCCGAGGTCGGAGGATCATTCCCTCCCATCGACACAAACATAGGAGTTATAGGTTAATTTACCGACTTTTAACTATCGATGTTTATATAGTGCATTTTCAGGTTTTTTCTGTTAAAATCCTGTCACTTGCAGTCGTAGCTCAACTGGTTAGAGCACCCGCCTGTCACGCGGGAGGTTGCGGGTTCGAGTCCCGTCGACTGCGCAATAAAAACCGACCTCTGGTCGGTTTTTTCGTAGTCGAAGCCAGCAAACTGCTTTGCTGGTGTCGGGACTCGAAAACCGGAACAATGCCGTAGGCTTGTGAGGTGGGGTCGCGAGAAAATTACTTTAGTAATTTTACTTGTGACCGAGTCCTGTCGACTGCGCAAAGCAAAAACAGCCTTATACTAGGGCTGTTTTTCATTTATTATATTCTGTCCTTGATAAGTGATTTGATGGTTTCGATATTGGCTTCCTTTTCGTTAGCTATTTTTTGCCAAAATTCTTTTACGCTGTCATCACTTTCTGAGTCGTTTTGGTAGTCATTTTTTATTCTCCACAAAGACCTTGATTCCACTGTATATTGAAGCATGAGGTTATAAAGATTATTCTTTTCCATAGGTTTAATCGGTTAGTTTCTAATGACTCTATTTTATCAACTCCTTTATTGTAGATGAAATCATATCTGTAAAAACCCTATAATATGGTATTATTCTTGGCATATGAATAGAAACAAGTTTTTGCCAATTGCGTTGATAGTCGGAATAATTGTAATTGTCGGTATTATTATTTGGCAGGTTATGGGTGGTAAGGGATTGCTACCAGAAGCCTGGAACGGGGTAGAAGGAGACCCGGTTGATGTAACTCTTGATTTTTATGAAAGTTGGCTCGAGGCTCGTAAGAACGGTCCTAATGAACCATTCACAGCTGGTATGCTTGATTATGCACAGGTTAGTCCAGATTTGAAGGCTCACCTAAAAACCTTTGAAGGTCAATTGACCGATGAAACTGAAGACCCAGTTTTGTGTCAAATAGGAGTACCTGATGGTTTGCGTACTAAGCCAGTATTCAAACAAGACGAATCAGCTCAGATGTTGGTAATGTCTAAGGGGGCAACTGGTCAGGCGGTAGTGAGTTTGGAAGCTAAAAATGGTCTGTGGAGAATTAGTGATATTAGTTGTGGTAATGGAGAAACTGGTCCTCAAGGTGAGTATAGTTTTGAAAAATCTGGTTTCTTGCTTAAGCAAGTTCCAGCACCACTTGATTCTAATTACTGGCATTTAGTATTCGAAGAGGCTGGTGTGTTGGGTCATGCGGTGCCGTTATTTATTGGTGATGATTCAGTTTGTGTCCAAAAAGACGGTACTGAAGTTGCTTGTAATGACGACGTGTTGAAAGAAACCACTCCAGCTTTAGTAAAAGGAGAAATGACTGAGACTGGTGTCCAAGTAAAGAGAATTGAATTGATTGACTCAGTGACAATAAATTAGTTGGTAGATAAATATAAAAGAGGCGCAAGCTTTGCTTGCGCCTCTTTTATATTTAAATCATTAAAATTAATAATTTTGTTTTTCTGATATTGTTTGGTATTCTTTGTCCGTTACAACTTAAAAAGAGTGCCAATGTAGCTCAGTCGGTAGAGCGCATCCATGGTAAGGATGAGGTCTCCGGTTCAATCCCGGACATTGGCTCAGGTATGAAAAAGGTTTAGCTACGCTAAACCTTTTTCAATAATTGTGACCTCGGGCAGTTTTTTGTTATCATGGCTTTAAATGACTAAGGAGGAAATTAAAATTCGTATTCTCGATATTGAATCAGCTATGAACCAAGCTGATTTTTGGAATAATCCCAAACAAGCTCAAGATCTGATTAAAGAATTGCAAAGTCTCAAAGACGAAATTGATGGCATTGGTAAGTACGATAGACTGAATGCGGTATTTACAATAGTGGCCGGCGCCGGTGGTGATGATGCTGAAGATTTTGCAGCTATGTTAGTAGAGATGTATAAACGCTACGCTGATAGTAAAAATTGGTCAGTATTTATCTTAGATGACAATCAAAATAGTCAGGGTGGCTATCGGAATATAGTATTTGAAGTAAGAGGTAAGGATGCTTATGGTACTTTGCGTAAAGAAAGTGGTGTGCATCGTTTAGTACGTATTTCGCCATTTAATGCTAATGATAAGCGACAAACCTCGTTTGTGTTGGTGGAAGTCTCACCTGTGATTGATGACATCACCAATGAAGTGTTAAAAGAAGATGAATTGGAAATATCTTTTGCTAAAAGTGGTGGTGCCGGCGGGCAGAATGTGAATAAGCGGGAAACAGCCGTTCGTATTACACATATACCTACGAATATTTCAGTGCACGTATCTAGTGAACGTAGTCAACAACAAAATCGAGAGAAAGCGATGCAATTAGTTACCGGTAAAGTTTTGGCATGGCAAGAAGAACAAAGAGAAAAAGAATTGGCGGGCTTAGCAGTAGAAAAAACTGTAAAGATTGAATGGGGCAGCCAAATAAGGTCATACATCCTTCATCCATATCAATTAGTTAAAGATCATCGGACAGATGTGGAAGTGAGAGATGTGAACGCGGTGCTAGGTGGTGATATCCAGCAATTTATTGATGCGGAAAAGAGTGTATAATAGTTATCATTGATAAGTTATGATTTACTTTGACAAAGTTTCCAAGTGGTACAATGGTGGTGAGTCTGTTGCTCTTGAAGGTATTACCTTTGAAGTAGCACCGCACGAGTTTGTTTCTATTGTAGGACATTCTGGTGCTGGTAAATCCACCCTATTAAAAATGTTAATTGCTGAAGACGTACCTTCTGAAGGTAACGTCTTTTATGAGTCTACCGATATTCACAAGATTCCTCGTGGTAGATTGCCGAAGTTTCGACGCCGAATCGGTACAGTTTTTCAGGACTTTAAACTACTGCCTCACAAAACTGCGTTTGAGAATATTGCTTTTGCAATGGAAGCCAATGGCCGTTCTGATGAAGAGATTATGGAGAATGTACCACAAGCTTTAGAGCTAGTTGATTTAGACGACAAAGCTTTTAATTTTCCTCACGAATTATCTGGTGGAGAAAAACAACGAGTAGCGATTGCTCGGGCAATCGTTAATCAACCCGATATTATTATTGCTGACGAACCAACTGGTAATCTTGATCCGATTGCTACTTATGAAGTGGTACAAATTCTGAAAAAGATTAACGATTTAGGTACGACTGTAATTATGACTACCCACAACAAGGGGGTTATAGATGAATTGGGTCGTCGAGTTATTACTATGGATAGTGGTCGTATTGTCAGGGATGATTCCACTGGCAAATATGCGATGTAATTTTAGTTATTTTATTTTTTATGTGGGTAGCATTTAAGAGAGTAATAGTTTCTGGGGCAGTAGGTTTTTGGAGAAATGGTTTTGTTTCTTTAGCTTCAGTATTTGTAATGACCATAACTTTGTTTGTTATTGGTTCAATTTTGATGATTGATCAACTCTTGGGTGCTTCACTACAGCAAATTGAAAGTAAGGTAGATATCAATGTGTACTTTGATGTACAAGCAGAAGAGTCAGATATGCAGGCACTTAAGTCTCGTCTTGAAGCTTTGCCAGAAGTAGCGGAGGTTAGCTTTATGTCACGTGATGAGGCGTTAGCGGCTTTTAGAGAAAGACATCAAGGAGACGACTTAACTATCCAAGCCTTGGAGGAATTGGGTGATAATCCCTTAGGAGCGTCATTGGCAGTTAAGGCTCGTTCGACCGATCAGTATGAAGGTATTGCTAGATTCTTAGATGAGCAAAAAGCCCAAGAATCACCACAGACTCCGGTGATTGATCGTGTTAACTTCAGTAAAAACAAAGATGCAATTGATAAATTGACATCGATGATTAAGGTAATTGAGAAAGCGAGTATCATTACTATGATAGTGTTGGTGGCTGCTGCGGTAACTATCACTTTCAATACTATTAGATTAGCTATTTATACCACTAGAGAGGAAATTGCCGTTATGCGTTTGGTGGGTGCTTCTAATACCTTTATTCGTGGTCCGTTTATGCTTCAAGGAATTATGTACGGATTTATTGCTGGAATGATTGCACTCATTATTATGTATCCAATTTTGTTATGGATTGGTCCGGGGACGCAAACTTTCTTCCAGTTTAATATCTTTAGTTACTTCATTGGACATTTTGGCTACGTATTCTTAGTGATTGTAGGTTCGGGAGTAATGCTAGGTTTGGTATCGAGTGCGTTAGCAATCTCTAGATATCTAAAAGTATAAAATCCTGTAGGGAAATTAAGGCTGGCGCGTATCCTCGCGCCAGCCTTTTATTTTTCCTGTAACTCAACTAGTTTCCAAATATAATCATGCAATTCTTCTATCGAAGAGATATTGATAGTTGCCTTGTTATCTTGTACCACCACTTCCGTAGAATTAGTTAGGGTAGCTACAATATTGTGAGTGCTACCATTTACTATTCGAAAGTGAATGAAAGGTTTATTGTCCGAGAAATCGCACCGACGAGTAATGTTGATAGCGGCATTTCTGATTTTGGTAATTTCATCATCAGAAATAATTTCCGCTAACAAACTCATTTCATGCGGTCTTTCTTGAATTGGTTTACCAAGAGCAAATTCCTCTTTAGGAATCTGGTGTATTTTGGCGAGGAAGCTTGGTAGGGGAGTCATTGGTACCTCCAAAGTTGAGTGACTGAAGGATCTTGCCTAAATAATGATACTAGCTATGTAATTCATTTCAAGTGATATCTTAGATATGGCAGTGAATTTTGTAGCTGAAAAACTTTAATTAGTATGGTAAAGTACTGCCACGATTGCCGGATCGTCTAATGGTAGGGTTAATGCTTCTGGGAGAAGGATTAACGGGTTTTGCACAAAACCATGTGTCCCTTTATGGGAGATATCACCAATTAAGACGATTTGGTTTATCGGAGGAAATTGCCGGATCGTCTAATGGTAGGACACATGGTTTTGGTCCATGGTATCGGGGTTCGAGTCCCTGTCCGGCAGCAATTGACATATACCATTAAATATGTTACAATATATAGATAAGGGTATCTATTATATTTATGCATCTGCATAAAACAAAACTGGTTATAACAACCAGTTTTGTTTTTATAACGCCTCTAACACTTTTTGCAATACCACTGCTTGGTTATGAACAGTATCTTTAGCCCCGTAAACTAGTGTTAAGTTACGAGCCATAGATTTTATTTCTTGTAGTTTAGTCTTGTGACTTTTCAGTTCACTTTTATATTTTCTCTTAAACTCTGTCCATTTAGCTGGGTCATGATCAAACCATTTTCGTAATTCATTAGAGGGAGCAATTTCTTTTTCCCACTTATCTATTTTTAATGTTTCTTTTTTTAACCCACGTGGCCATAATCTATCCACTAAAATTCTTTTGCCGTCTGCGGAGGAGACTGGGTCATAGGCACGTTTAATTTTAATCATTAAAGTTAATTATATACCGACGTAGTAAGTAGGATGGTTCATAGGTTTATAACTAATAAAACTATCTACAAACAATTAGTTTAGTAGTCAATTGCACGTGGTACACTTTTATTTGATGCTGAAATTATTCTCTTTTAATAATAAGTCGTTGCCAGCTGTGGTTAGTGAGAAAAAACCATGGCACTCTATGTCGCTGGATGATGTTTGGACGTCGGTGGATAGCAATATAGAGGGTTTAACTTCGACTGAGGCTTCGGTAAGGTTTGAAAAGTTTGGAGCAAATGAACTACCTAAGGAGAAAGAAGTTCCTGCGTGGCTACTTTTGTTATTGCAGTTTCGTAGTCCTTTGATGTATTTGATGGCCGTAGCCGTAACCGTGTCTTTTTTTATATCTAGTTTTACTGAAACTATATTTATTTTGGTAGTGATGACCATTAATGCATTGGTAGGTTTCTATCAAGAATATAAGGCCAATGAATCATTTAAATCTTTAAGTAGATTCATTAAATTACAGGCTCGGATCGTTAGGGGTGGCATGGAAAAGAAAGTGTCTGTGAGCGAGATAGTTCCTGGTGATATTCTGATTCTACGTCCTGGAGATAAGGTGCCGGCAGATGCTCGTATATTTGAAAGTGACTCATTGAAAATCAACGAAGCGGTGCTGACGGGTGAATCCCAAGCGGTAGAAAAGAGTTCAGAAGCCGTAGCGGTATTGGCTGATATTGCCAATCGTTACTCGATGGTTTTTATGGGTACTACTGTCGAGGATGGCACGGCAAAAGCAGTGGTCGTGGAAACCGGTATTAATACTCAGTTTGGCGATATAATTAGGCTATTACGAGAGACTCCGGAGGAATCAACTCCTTTGCAGCATACGATTATGACATTATCGAAAGTGGTGGGTATCACCATTACTGTCATTGTTTTGTTTATGTTTGTCGGCGGTATTTTAAACGGCAAAAACGTGAGTGATATGTTTAGCGTGTCACTCGCTTTGTTTGTTTCTGCTATTCCTGAAGGTTTGTTGCCAGCAATTACTATTGTATTGACGGTGGGAATGCATAGAATCTTAAAGCATAAAGGTTTAGTTAGAAGGTTAGCAGCGACTGAAGCTTTAGGAGGAGTAACTATCATCTGTACTGATAAGACCGGCACTTTAACTGAAGGTAAAATGAAGGTCGACAAGATCTTAACCGCCAACAGTGAATTTACTGTTGATCAATTTAATAAAATCAAAAAGCACCCCAGTGCTTTTGACGCCTTATTGGCCGCGGCTTTGTCTAGTGATGCTTATATCGAAAACCCTGAAGAAAAAGATAGTAAAAAACTAATTGTTCGCGGTCGTTCTACAGAGCAAGCTTTTGTATTAGCTGCCGCTGAGGTAGGTATGAGAAAAGATGTAATTGAAAGAGATTACGCCACTTTGGATACTATCTTTTTTTCTTCTGATAGAAAATTCTCAGCTTCTATTCGAGAGACCGCCGATGGTCATAAAACTCTATTTGCCATTGGAGCGATAGAAAAGATTTTAGACATGGTTAATTCTGTAGCTGTTGATGGTGGTACTTCATCAATCAACACCATAATCGGTAAAGAGTTGTTAGAAAAAGCTAACGACCTCTCAGCCCAAGGTTTTAGACTAGTGGCCTGTGCCAAAAGAGATATCAAAGCAAAGGGGGAACTAAAGTCAGCCAACTCATATTTAAAGCAATTAACTTTATTAGGATTCATGGTACTCCATGATCCTTTAAGAAAAGGCGTTCCTACGGCATTTAAAGAAACTCGAAAGGCTGGTATCAAGACCGTGATTGTGACCGGTGACAATAAATTGACTGCCAAGGCTATTGCTAGCAAAATTGGTATTTCAATCGCTGACGATCAAATATTGGAGGGTAAGGAAATTGAGGCGATGTCCGATAAAGAATTGTTAGAGAAAACCAAGACTATCCTACTTTATGCTCGGGTATCACCGAGACATAAGCTACGACTAGTACAAGCATTCCAAGCCCAAGGTGAAGTAGTAGCTATGTTTGGTGATGGTGCTAATGATGTACCGGCCCTAAAAGCTGCCAATATTGGTGTAGTGGTTAATTCGGAAGTTGATGCGGCCAGAGAAGTGGCTGATATTGTTTTATTAGATAGCGGTTTTTCTACAATTGTTCGGTCTATAGAAGAGGGTAGGATCATTTTTAATAATATTAAGCGAGTATTCCTCTATCTTGTGACTGAAGATTTTTCTCAGTTTTTTATTTTCTTTGCGGCGATTGCTTTGGGGTTGCCTTTGCCGCTTTTAGCAGCGCAGTTGTTGTTTGTTAATTTAGTAGAGTCAGGTTTACCAGATTTGGCACTTACTACTGAAGATGAAAGACAGGGCGTGATGTCTGAAGCACCCCGAAAATCAAAAGAAGGCATCGTGAATACTAAGGTGTTGTGGTGGATGATTGCTGTCTTTAGTATCGCTGGCTTAATAACTATGATCTTCTTTGTCATCACCTATTACTTAAATGGTGATTTAGAAAAAACTCGTTCCATGCTGACACTCATGCTATGTTTGAAATCTTTATTCTTAGCTTTCTCACTCCGGTCATTTAATAAAACTATATTTAGATCAGATATCTTTGCTAATAAGTGGCTAACCGGAGCAGTGGCTATTAGCTTAATTATGATAGTAGGAGCTTACACTGTACCACCAATAAAATCTTTATTGGCATTAACCAATCTAACTTTAATAGATTTGCTGGTTATCTTGCTAGTTAATATTTTAGAAATTATTTTGATAGATAGATTTAAACTTTTGTTGTTGAGCAATAAACAAAATCATCGATCAAAAAGCAAAACATATAATTTCAAACAATTATTAACCCTATCTTAATTTGGTTATAATAAGTTTGTTATTATGAGTGATGTTCACTAACAGATTGTAATGAAAAATTTTCTATTAAACATTTTTATATTGGCAGTGTCTTTGACCGTAGTAATCTATTTATATCAAACTTACAAAGCTGATATGTATCGATATTTTTTAGGTGAAGAAAAACTGGGGATTTTCGTACGAGATGTACCGGTGACTGTATCGGTTGCTGATACAGAGGAGAAAAGAGCCAAAGGTTTATCTGGGGTAGAAAAAATGCCAGACAGAGAAGGGAAGTTATTTGTGTTTGAAAAAGCCGGTCGTTATGGATTTTGGATGAAAGATATGTTTTTCTCTCTAGATATTTTATGGATTAATGATAATGGTTACATTACTCATATCGAAAAAAACGTTAAACCAGATTCTTATCCAACTGTATATTCCTCTCCGGATGAGGCTAAGTATGTTTTAGAGTTAAATGCCTTTTTTACAGATACATTTAGTATTGCCGTGGGTGATAAGGTTACTTTACCACCTAGTGTGACTGGTCAAAGTTTGCAATAATACAATTATTATTGTATAATATTAAAGTTCTGGTGGTCGCTTAATAATTTAATTATTAAGAGGAAAGTCCGGACACGATCTGGTTTTATATCAGAAAAATGGTAGTGGGTAACACCCATCTGGAGTAATCCACGAGGTGCGAGCAGTGACGTCTAAGCCGAAAGGCGAAGAATCCGGGTTTCATTTTTAATGAATGGATAATCGTATGGAAACATACGGGTGAAACGGCTAAATCCTTACCGGCGTGCAAGGTCGTGCCTAATCCCATTTTTGTCTTAAAGAGTATTTTTTTTGGCAAAAATGGGATTAGGAGAACCGCAAGAGGTAAATAGTAATATTTATCCCAGGTATATGACCACCCCAAGACAGAATCCGGCTTATGAACAACAATAATCCCCGTTAGGGGTTTTTTGTTATTTGGCTATGTTAAAATTGAAGCAAATCTAGGTAGATTTGAGGTTTATTCATATTTAATTAAATAGCAAGTAGTTTTATGCCGGAGTCATTTACATCACCATTTCACCCAAAACAAACAGCAACAGGTGACAAGAGTAAGGTGTTTGAGACCTTAAGATCATTTTCTAAGCTACTATTATTGGTAGCTTGTGGTTTAGTCCCAATTATTTTTATCCCATCAACTTTAATTACCCAATCATCTGGGAAAATATTAGTTGTTTTTGCTATTCTCACTATTTCCTTGTTTGGTTATTTTTTATCTAACCTTAAAGATGGGGCTATCAGGTTTCACTTTAATCTACCACTCGTAGGCTTATGGCTAGTTGCTATCACTTCCTTGCTATCAGCCCTATTTTCTCATGACCTACAAGATTCCTTGTTTGGTGACAGTATCGATATCTACTCTGTATCTTTTTCTGTGATTTTGGCACTCTTAGCCACTTGTATGTTGATACTGAGAAAAGGTGGAGCAATTCTAAAACTATACTTAGTTTTATTAACTAGTGGATTAATTTTGTCACTATTTCATATTGCTAGACTATTCTTCGGACCAGAGTTTTTATCATTTGGTATCTTTAATACCGTTACCTCATCACCGATTGGTAGTTGGAATAGCTTAGCGATATTTTATGGCCTAGTAATATTGTTGTCTTTGTTAGCTCTTTCTCAATTGCCATTAACTAAAATCTCGAAGACAGTTTCCGCATTAGTGGTAGCTTTGTCTTTAGTGCTATTGTCTATTATTAACTTTTCTCCAGTATGGTGGATTTTAGCCGTTTCTTGTTTAGCTTTATTTGTACTAAATATTTTTGGTGGTTCTTTGGTTAAAAATTCCTCTCGCACCACCAAATTTACAAATATTATTTCTATTTGTATCGCAGTGGTATCAATCTTATTTATAATATTTGGTTCACAACTTAGCTTGTTTGTTGCAAATCATTTGCATATTAGTTATCTAGAAATTAGACCTTCAGTATCGGCTACGTTAGAGGTTGGTAAGAATGTTTATGGTCATAATCTACTAGTTGGTGTTGGGCCAAACAAATTTATTGATGCTTGGCAGTTATATAAGAATCAATCAATAAATCAAACTATATTCTGGAACACTCCTTTTGATACTGGATATAGCTATGTAGCGACTTCGGCTGTAGCAGGTGGTTTATTAACTTTGCTAGCTTGGATATTCTTCTTAGGGTCTCTAATTTGGTATGGAATTAAATTTGTTCTTAATGCCAAGAAGTTTGATAAATTCTCGTTATTTATTGGTAGTTCATCTTTGATTGCCACTATTTATCTTTGGCTAATCAGTGCTATGTATATACCGTCTAGCACCATTTTGTTGTTGGCAGCTATAACTACTGGAGTATTTGTGTCTATTTGTGTCGCTCAACTTCAGACCAAGGCCATAACTTTGTCTGCTAGTAAGGGTAAAGTACAAAGTATTATATTGGTAGGTTCGGTAGTAGTGATAGTGGTTGCTTGTCTATATGCTAACTACATTTTCTACCAAAAGATTTCATCGGTTTATCATTTTAATAAAGCGGTTTCTAGTATTACTGATATTAATTCATTGCCAGAAGCAGAAAATGCCATTGCGGCCGCTTTCTCATTAAATCATAACGATATATTTGCTCGCGAAATATCTTTCTATCGTTGGTCAGAAATGAACTCATTGCTATCAGTAGCTGAACCTACAGCTGATGATCAGCAGTCATTTGCCGATTCTTCTAGTCGTGCCATTGAGGCCGCTTTGTTGGCGATTTCTCTCGATCCAACTGAACCTTCTAATTACCAGTTGCTTGGTCAGATATATACTACTTTAGCTATTGTAGGTGTAGACAATGCTTATGAAAAAGCGATTGAATCATACGATAACGCACTAAAATTCAGTCCTAATAATCCTTATGTCTACTTGTTGGAGGCTAATCTGGAAGTGCAAAAAGGTGATTTAGAAAAGGCCAGACAAGCAGCTGAGAAAGCTGTGGTATTAAAACCAAATTATACCGATGCATTGTTTTTCTTAGCTCAATTAGATATAAATGACGGTAATGCTGATAGTGCTATTGCTTTAGTAACTAGCATCGTACAGCTAGAGCCACAGAACCCTACTCGTCGGTATCAATTAGGTGTACTATTAGCATCTGAAAAGCGTCTTGATGAAGCTATTTCAGCCTTTGAACAAGCAGTGACTATTGATCCTCAGTATGCTAATGCCCACTATTTCTTAGGGTTGGGATATGCCGAGAAAGGTATGACTGATAAGGCGATTGAAGAACTTACGATCGTACGAAACTTAAATGAAAATAATACCGTGGTAGATCAGATAATTAATGATCTAAAAAAGAACGGTTCCACTGCCGCTTCTTTGACTAATGAAAACCCTATTAGTGAACGTGAGGCTGCTGCTGGTTCCGTCACAGATCAAGACTTAGAATCAGATCTAGTCACCACTTCTAACCCGGTAGTACCAAATTCCGAGACCAAAGAGACTGTCCAAGATTAGATTTTTTATGGTAAGAAACGTGTTAAATATGGTTTATAAAGAAGTACGCGGCCTTCACCAGGCCGCGTACTTTTTGGCCGTATTTGCTCTTGCTTCGCAATTGTTAGCCTTGGTGCGTGATAGGTTACTGGCACACAATTTTGGAGCAGGAGCAGATTTAGATATTTATTACGCAGCTTTTCGTATTCCTGATTTACTCTTTGTTTTGTTTGCCTCGGTTTTGTCTGTCTATGTTTTGATACCTTTCGTGTCAAAAAAGATTAGAGAGAAGAACGATCAAGCAGGTGGGGAATTGTTATCTCAGATTCTGACTGTCTTTATGTTGGTGTATGCAGTTTTGGGAGTGGCATGTTTTTGTTTAGCACCTTATTTTATCCCTAGGCTATTTCCTAATATTGTTGATCAACATGCATTAATAAATTTAACCAGAATACTTTTATTGCAACCATTCTTTTTAGGTATCTCAAATCTGTTTGGAGTGGTTACTCAATTGGGACACCGGTTTATTATTTATGCGATTTCACCTTTGCTATATAACATTGGTATTATTCTAGGAATTTTATTCCTTTACCCCGTCTTTGGATTGATTGGTCTGGGTATTGGAGTCGTGATCGGGGCTTTGTTGCACTGGCTTATTCAATTACCGTTTGTATATGCTAGTGATTTCAAGATTAGACTAAATTTCCACTTTAATTGGCAAGAATTGGGTAGTATCTTTATGCTATCAATTCCTCGAGCTGTAACTTTGTCGATGCAACAGATATTGATGTTGGTATTAATTATCTTTGCTAGTGCAATGACGGCTGGCTCGGTATCTATCTTTCAATTTGCCTACAACTTGCAATCAGTTCCTCTCGCTATTATCGGGGTGTCATACTCCGTGGCAGCTTTTCCTGTATTGGCTGATCTGTACTCCAAAGCTTTACATAAGGAATTTTCAGTACATATTCTGACAGCTATTAGACACATTATCTTCTGGTCAGTACCGATTATTGTTTTGATTATAGTATTGCGGGCACAGTTTGTACGAGTGGTGTTGGGGAGTGGGGCGTTTGATTGGGCTGACACTAGATTAACCGCCGCCGTATTAGCGGTATTGGTAGTCTCGTTATTGGCTCAATCTATTTATCTGATTGCCGTGCGGGCTTTTTATGCTGCTGGAGAAACTCGTATTCCTTTCTTTGTAACTCTTTTTTGTTCGGCTTTAACTATCTTGTTTGCTTATGTATCAATAGCTTTTTATGACTACAACGAAAGCTTTAGAGTATTAGTGACTAATACTCTTAGACTAGATAACGTAATTGGGTCAGAGATTCTAGCGATTGCTTTTGGTTATTCATTGGCCATGTTAGTTCAGGCTATTTTTATTATAGTGTTACTTAGTAGTAAACTAAAAATTTCTTTGAGACCTCTAATTCAACCACTATGGCATGCGGCCTTAGCGGCGTTGGTGGGTGGTTTGGCTGCTTATGTAACCTTAAACTTCGTGGTAGAAGGTGTTGATCAAAATAAGTTTATCGGTGTGTTTATTCAAGGGTTATTGGCTGGACTAGCTGGTTTGATGGGGGTAATTATGACCTATGTATATTTCCGAAGTGTAGAATTCCATGAAATCTATACATCTTTCCATCGAAAATTATTGAAAGTAAAAGTGATAGCTCCTCAAGAAGAGGTGCTGTAATTTGGCTTTGTAGTTGGTGAATTTATCTATAATACGTGTTAGAGTAGCCAAAATGCAGATAAGAAACTTTGGAATAATTGCCCATATTGATCACGGTAAATCGACCTTAGCCGACCGGATGCTGGAGGTTACTAGTACTGTGGAAGTGAGAAAGATGAAAGAACAGGTTTTGGATTCCATGGATCTTGAACGTGAGCGAGGTATCACTATTAAGATGCAACCAGTGAGAATGAAACATTCTTACAAGGGCGAAGAATTTATTTTAAATCTTATCGATACTCCAGGGCATATAGATTTCTCTTATGAAGTCTCCAGGGCATTAGGAGCCATTGAGGGGGCTATTTTGCTGGTGGATTCTACTCAAGGTATTCAAGCTCAGACGCTCACTACTTTGGAGATGGCTAAGAACCTTGGGTTAGTTATTATTCCAGTATTAACCAAAATCGACGCCCCACACGCTCGGGTACAAGAAGTGGGCGAAGAATTGTGTCAATTACTAAAGTGTGATTTTGATGAAATTGTCGCTGTGTCCGGAAAGACAGGTGAAGGCGTAGCCAATCTTCTTGATCAAATTTGTGAACGTGTACCGTCACCTAGACCATCAGAAGCTACTCTAAATCGGGGATTGATTTTTGATTTTGAATACTCAAATCATAGGGGAGTGATAATCTTTTTAAGAATTTTTGATGGTCAAATAAGTAAAGGTGATACTTTGAGGTTTGTGGCCGCAGACAAAACTTTCGTGGCTCTAGAGGTGGGTATTTTATCTCCGGAAGAATTACCTACTGGCAGTTTAGCAGCTGGTGAAATTGGTTATATTGTTACCGGTATTAAAGAACCTGGTATCGCCAATGTGGGTGATACCATTACTCTAGATAAGAATCCTAGTCCAGCTATTAAGGGATTTTCTCGTCCACAACCAGTGGTTTGGGCTAGTATTTTCCCAGATAGTCAGGATGATTTTACTATTCTAAGACAAGCACTCGATCGTTTGCGTTTGTCTGATTCCTCTTTGTCTTACGAAGAGGAATCTTCTGGCGTGCTTGGTCGTGGTTTTCGATGTGGTTTTTTAGGTATGCTTCACCTAGAAATTATTACCGAGCGATTGAAACGAGAATTTGATTTAGAGATTATTATCACTTCACCATCTATAGCTTACGAAATTATTTATCCTGATGGAACATCAGAGAGTATCTATGCTGCTTCTAGATTTCCAGACTATGGGGCTAATGTCACTATTAAAGAACCTTGGATTTTGGGTCAAATAATTTCACCAGCAGAGTATGTTGGTAATATTATGACTTTGCTCTATGACTACGAGGCTAGTGTAATTGATACTGAAGTTTTTGGTGATGGTAGGTCTTTATTGACTATTGAAATGCCTCTTAGAGAATTAATGCGAGGTTTCTTTGATAAGTTAAAAAATACGTCTAGTGGTTACGCCTCGCTATCTTATGAGATTGCAGAAATGCGTTTAGCCAATGTGGCTCGGTTGGATATCTTAGTGGCTGAAGAAGTAGTACCTGCTTTTTCTCGAGTAGTAGGTATTAGGAAAATAGAACACGACGCTAGGTCTTTGGTAGATAAGTTATATCAAGTTTTACCTAAACAGCAATTCGTCACTAAAATACAATCAAAAGCTCTGGGTAGGTTTATTGCATCCAGAAGTTTGTCGGCGATGCGTAAAGACGTAACGGCTAAATTGTATGGTGGTGACATTACTCGAAAGAGAAAGTTATTGGAAAAGCAGAAGAAGGGCAAGAAGAAGATGCTCGAAAGAGGCCGAGTACATATACCTCAGGACGTGTTTATGAAGCTGATAAAATCAGATGATTAAGAGAAAGAAAATGCCAATACCATACTAAGAGAAACTAGTATGGCAATGATACTGAATGTAATCTTTATTACCTTTTTGGTCTTTCGGTGATATAAAAAACTCATGATAGTGTAATATTATCAATTATGGCTCTATTACGCAAAAGGAATTTTTGGCAACGTTTATTTTATTCTAGGAGTACTATTGTGGTACTTTTGTTTCTTAGTATTTTAATAGCTTTTGCAGTTTATACGAGATATAAGGTTGAGCGCGAAGTTTTTCTACGCCGTGTTGATAATGAGAAAGAATTAGCTGATTTGTCTAAACGAAAGGATGAATTATCGGCCAAGATAAATTATTTAAAGGAAGAGCAGGGGATTGAAGCTGAAATCCGTCAACATTTTGATGTCGCTAGAGAGGGAGAGAAAGTGGTGGTTATTCTTGATAACCCTAATCAGACAGATCAAGTAGCTCCTATAACAGAAACAGAACCAAAACCACCAACATTGTGGCAGAAACTTCTATCCATGTTTGCTCTGTGGTAAAATAGAAGGACTATGAAAAACGTTACTATATATACAACACCAACTTGTCATTTTTGTCATGGAGCGAAGGAGTTTTTTAATCAAAATAATATCGAGTTTACTGAACATGATGTCTCTACCGATATGGATAAACGTTCAGAGATGATTGATTTAACTGGTCAAATGGGTGTACCAGTAATAGTTATTGGAGATGATATTGTGATTGGTTTTGATGAAGATAAGATCAAATCTTTGATTTAATCAAATGCGGTGTGGGCACAAAAATAAATACCAGACATCTGTCTGGTATTTATTTTTGTGCCCACACCAGGAGTCGAACCCAGATTTCCTCCTTAGGACGGAGTTGTTCTATCCATTGAACTATGAGGGCAACTGTGGGGAATACTGTAACATAATTTTGTCTGACAGTGGTAAAATATAATCCTATATGGAATCAACAAACAGAAATTTGGAAGAACTGCTGGTTAAACAGAATGAATTACTAGAAGAAAATAATCGTATCCTTAAAAGACTGCAACGCTTTGAAATCATTGGTATTTGGACAAAAGTAATTTGGTACGCTTTGTTGATTGGTATCCCATTTGCCCTTTATTACTACTTCCTAGAGCCTTATTTTACCGCTCTTGGGTCTTCTTATGAGACATTTAGTGCTGGTATCCATGAAATCCCTGGACTCAAGTATTTAGAGGAAATTATTAACCAAATGGAACATTTAAATTAATATCTACTCTTATAGCTAGGTAGAGAAAAACCCGCATTTGCGGGTTTTTCTTTTGTGCTTGGGGGCAGGCTCGAACTGCCGACCCTTCCCTCTTCAGGGGAATGCTCTACCAACTGAGCTACCCAAGCAGTCCAAGGATTATAAGGGTTTTTGGACTTTTTTTCAAATGTAGACTAAGCCTTGGAGGCGGTTCTAACTTTAAGTTTTGCACTACGATCTTTATCTACTTTTGGCAAGACTATTTCTAGTAGACCGTGCTTTTCTTTAGCTTCAGCTTCATCAATTAAGACCTCTTCTGGCAAAAGAATGGTGCGGGTAAAACCACCCCAAAATAACTCTCTATGATAATAATCATCGTCAGAGGCTTCACGTTCTTCTTGGCGACTGCCTCTAATAGTCACCATATCTCTAGTGATTGAGATATCTAAGTCTTCTGGAGTGACACCAGCCACTAACGCTCTAATAATAATATTGTCAGGTGTTTGGTACATATCTACAGGCAATTCACCATCTTGTTCTTCTTCAATAATATTATGTCCAGGCCACTCTGATTCTTCGTGGTAGGTAGAGTTTGACTCCATTTCATCCTCATCTTCAGTATCTAACTCGTCATCAACATAATCGTCGTAATCGTCACGACGCACAGTGGCAGTTAGTCTATCTAAAAATGATGGTTTTTTCATATTATTTCTTACTATGTCTAAGCTCAAAGCGTTTAACTTTATCAAATATCATGAATAGCAGTATTGCTAGCAGCCAGACAATCAAAAATACGCTCATGATCGCTCCTCCGTTAGCATCCATTATAAAAAGGTTAAAGAGGGTATGCAACACTATCGCTATGAATAACCCTAAAGTGCCAGCCAATAATTTAATCGTATCATTTTTGTAAAAGGCAAAAGCTAAGAAGACTCCGATTGATCCAGAGGCCAGCACGTGAAGTAAGGTAGCTCCTAAAAAGCGGAAATTTCCTGTTATGATACCTCCAGTAATATCGCCAGCCACGAGGGGATTAAAGATAAATAAAGCATTTTCTAGGGCGGCAAATCCAAGTGCAATGGTAATTAAGTACACAATATAATCGATAGGTTCATCAACTGCGCGGTGCCAAAGTATCACAATTAGGGCAATCGCATACTTTAAGGTTTCTTCGGTAACCACCCAGACGGTCATGAGTGGTACACCAGTAAAAAATTCCAAGGCGAGTTTTTGTAACGGTAAGGCGAGCGGTACCACAATCATACCGGCGATAAAAGTTCTCACAATCAAACCAGTCGGTTCCGGTTTTTGTTTGTCTTGCCGAAGCCAAAACCATAACCAAAACAAAGTTGGTAGTATGCCGCCCAACAATGCAATTGTTATATTTAAGTATTCCATTTGTTTAACTATTGTAACCCTAAAAGCCAGATTTAGTGGTCGTACGTGTGAGTAAAATAAAAAACACCAGTGCAAATGCACTAGTGTTATTTATTTATTTTTGTACTGGCCACTTGGAGACCATAATGAATTCGGTCTCTTTATGGTTGTCTGGTAATCTCTGCCAAACTGCTTCGGTAATAAATGGCATAAACGGATGCAACATCTTTAGTGAGCTGATGAGACATTCTAGTAACACTTTCTGTCGGGCGGCCTTCTCAGCTACGTTAGTACCATTTAATATGTCTTTTGATTCCTCCAGTACCTTAGCTGCTAATTCATCCCATACGTAATGGTAAGCTTTTTCGGCAGCTAAATACAAACTAAATTTATCAATCTCGTTTGCTACATCGGTGGTCGTGGTGTAAAGCTGATCAAGAATCTCTTTGTCTCTAGCTGATAGGTCAATATGACTGTTGGTATCAAAGTCAGCAGTATTACTCAATACAAAGCGACTGATATTCCAGATTTTATTGGCAAAGTGTTTATAGCCTCTAATTTTATCTTCTGATAGTGGTACGTCATTCCCAGGAGCGGCACCAATGATAAGTGATAGACGGGTAGCGTCTGCTCCGTACTTTTCAATCATGTCTAACGGATTAATAATATTACCAAGAGACTTAGACATTTTTCTACCTTTAGCGTCACGCACTAATCCGTGCAGATAAACATTCTTAAATGGTACTTCACCTACTAAGAAAGTGCTCATCAAAATCATTCTGGCCACCCAGAAAAACAAAATATCATAACCAGTTTCCAATACGGTAGTAGGGTGATAAGTTTTCAAATCGTCAGTCATTTCTGGCCAACCTAAAGTGGAGAAGGTCCATAAACCAGAAGAAAACCAAGTATCCAAAGTGTCCGGATCTTGTTGCCAACCATCACCAGGATTATCAATCTGTACTTTTACCTCACCATCTTTAAACCAAGCTGGTATTCGGTGTCCAAACCAAATCTGGCGGGAAATATTCCAATCACGTAGGTTATCAATCCAGTGATAATAAGTTTTATTGAAACGATCGGGAGCGATTTTGACGTCGCCACCGGCTACGGCTTCTCTCATTCTTTCTTTCAAAGTCATCTCTCGACCATCAGGGAATAGTACTGGTTTATTAACAGCAATAAACCACTGCTTCTTAGGTAAGGGTTCAATAATACAGCCAGTTCGTTCAGCTGTAGAAACGTTTTGAGAAATAGTCTCAGCTTTTTCTAGCAAGTTTTCTGACTTCAACCAGTCTACTACTACCTCTTTAGCGTCTTTAGTTTTAAGACCATTTAAGCGGCCGGCCACTGTCATTTTGGCGTATTCATCAATAACTTGAATACGTGGCAAGTTGTGTCGCTCGGCAATTTCCCAGTCGATAGCACTGTGAGCCGGAGTCACCCCTAAGGCGCCAGTACCAAAATCTTTATCAACACTATCATCAGCTACGATAGTTACCTTGATCGGCACATCACAAAATACCATCTCATAAGTTTCACCAATATATTTTTGGTAACGATCATCAGTAGGATTTACCGCTACGGCAGTGTCGCCCACTTTAGTTTCAGGACGAGTGGTGGATATCGCAATCGGGAAGTCTTTGGAGTATTTGAAAGTATATAAAGTGGCGGATCTTTCTTCGTAAACTATTTCATCATCGGAGATGGTGGTTTGCCCTTTAGGATCCCAGTTTACAATTCTGTCACCTCGATAAATTAGCCCCGCTTGGTACATACGGACAAAAGCCTCCATTACCGCTTTATACCTTTTATCGTCTAAGGTATAGGCATAGCGTGACCAATCTAAAGATGAGCCCATTTTTTTAGTTTGACCAATAATCGTATTCTTACTGTTTTCCGCAAACTCAGAAATTCTTTTAAGTAGTTCCTCTCTACCTAAATCGTGACGATTTTTCTTTTCCTGTTTATAAATCTCACCTTCAACTTTGGATTGGGTAGCAATAGCCGCGGAGTCAGTACCAGGTACCCAGAGAGTCCTTTTACCTTGTAAGCGGTTGTAACGCACGAGGATATCCTCTACTGCCAACATAGCGGCATGTCCCATATGAAGCACACCAGTGACGTTTGGTGGTGGTAGGACAATCGAAAAAGTGTCGGCATCTTTAGCGGTAATACCTTTATCAATACAAACATCAGGATTAAAAAACCCCGATTCTTCCCATTGTTGGTAAATAGTATCTTCGTTATCGATATTAGAATAAGGCTTTAAAAAGTCCTCATTTATCTGATTATTCTTCGGATCCATATACTCGCTAATTTAGCACTAATTTGACTCTTCTGAAAGAGAACGATTGCCGTCGGCCTTTAATGTTAATAAAGAGTCTGCTTGTGGCGGGAGAGCTAAGTGGGCGCGAGCATGTCCCGCTAAAGAAATCATAATACTGTTATCAGTAGAGAGTTTAGGATTTGGCAAATACAGTGCTACTTCTGGATAGTTGATAGAGAAATAGTTGGCGAATGTATCACGAATAAAAGTATTGGCCGATACACCCCCACCAATAATCAGTGACTTAATGCCAAAATCAGCTATCGCTTTCTCGGTCTTTTTTAGTAACACGTCGGTGACAGCATCTTCAAAATCTCGAGCGACTGATTTTTTCTCATCCGGAGTTAAGTCTTTATCTTCAATCGCGTATCGCACCGCTGTTTTTAAACCAGAGAAAGAAAAATCTAAATCCTGTGAATCCAACATTGGGCGGGGTAGTTTAGAGAAAGTTGGTAGCTTGGCTTCGCGAGCCATAGCTGCTAGCCGGCTAATTTCTGGTCCACCAGGATAGGGGAGGCCAAGTAGTCTAGCGACTTTATCAAACGCTTCACCAACCGCGTCGTCACGTGTTTGGCCAATTTTTTCATATTTTTGCCAATCAGAAATTTTAATTAATTCTGTGTGTCCACCAGATATAAGTAAGGCCAAAGCTGGGAAGGCTACTCTGGCTAAATGTTCGCCATCGAAGATAGAGGCTAAAACGTGACCTTCCATATGGTTTACTCCTACCACTTTGATGTTCCAAGCCAAAGCTAGAGCTTTAGCAAAACTGATACCTACCCATAAAGCTGGCTCCAAGCCTGGTCCAGCAGTGACAGCGATTAAATCAATATCTGGTCTGGTGTGTGATTCAATATACTTCTTAAAATCATCAAACAAACCGGGCTCTCGTTCTAAAATTGTTTCTAACTCATCAAATGCCGTAGGAGCTAAATGCAAATCATTTGCATTAAGGTTAGCCTGAGTGAGGGCTTGTTCTAGCATCGGTACCAAGGTTTTGGCGTGTTCACGCTTAGCTACAGCAGGAAAGACACCCCCATACTCCTTATGGATATCAATTTGCGAAAATAGTGCATTACCTAATATCGCATAGGTAGCTGTCGGAAAATCACCCTCAGTCTTTAATACTGAAATGGCGGTTTCGTCACAGGAAGTTTCGATCGCTAGTATGTTCATAAGTTACTAATATATTGTATAGTGGTGATGTATGCAAAAGGTAGTAACCCATAATGGTAGCTTTCATACTGATGATGTTTTTGCGGTAGCAACACTTCAGTTAGTTTTAGGTAAAGATAGTTTTGAGATTATTAGAACCAGAGATAAAGAAATTATTGAACAAGGCGACATTGTAGTGGACGTTGGCGGTATTTATGATCCAGCCAAATCTAGATTTGACCACCATCAAGTGGGGGCGCCGGTGCGTGATAATGGTATGCCTTACGCTGCTTTTGGCTTGGTTTGGAAAACTTATGGTGAACAGCTAACTCATAGCAAAGAAGTCTTTGAGATTATCGATAGAAGATTGGTAATACCAATCGATGCCAATGACAATGGTGTGTCATTGTATAGTTTGAATAATTCTGAATATTCACCAGTGACTATTCAAGATTTAATGGGTTTGTTAAAACCGGTATGGGGTAGTGAAGAAGATATTGATACTGTTTTTAGGACGGCGGTAGATTTGGCAACACGGATATTAGAAAGATCAATTATGCACGCTACTGCTTCGGTAGCTGAATCTCAGCTAGCTACCCAATTATATGAATCAGCACTTGATAAAGAGGTACTAGTTTCTGATCGACCACTTTCGTCTCATTATTTTATTGATTATCCAGAAGTGTTCTTTGTGGTTTATCCCGATGATAACAATAACTGGGTAGCTAGCGCAGTTAGAAAAGGTCATGATTCCTTTGAAACTAAAGTTAGATTTCCAGAAGAATGGGGAGGTTGGCGAGATGCTGAATTAGCTAATATTTCTGGTATTGATGGAGCGGTATTTTGTCATCGAGCTGGGTTTTTGTTTGTTGCTAGTACTCAGGCAGGAGTGTTGGAAGCGGTAAATAAAGTCTTGCAAAAATAAGGTTGTCGATAGGTGATTTTAAAACCGACCACACATAGTGTGGTCGGTTTTAAAATTGTGGGTGTCCGATACAAGAGTCGAACTTGTGACCTCAGCAATGTCAATGCTGCGCTCTAACCATCTGAGCTAATCGGACAGTTGCAAAATATTAACACAAAATCGTATTTCTGAAAGACGCTAAATTAGCCATTTAGCCAAGCGGTAGCGTCTTCTTTACTATCAAATACTTTGATATTGTCTCTTCCGGCCAAGGCGGCGACTACCTCACTTACTATGGCACCTTTTTCTTGACCACCAAAGATAGCAGTTTTCTCTACGAAATTAGTATCACCTTGAGCTAAGCTTTTCATTAACTCAAAAGCCTCAGTATCGTAGTTACCGGTAAAGTTGGTCATATCAAACAAAACATAAATCTTATGACCAGTTTTTATATATTCACTTTTAATCATTTCATGCGCCTCATTAATAGCTATTTTGAGAGGCTCGATAGTGTCGTTAGTGAGGTTACCAATGATGGCAATATTAATCTTTCCGAGGTCGTATTCATTAGTGATTAAAGGAGGGTTCATAAATGAAAATTAATTTTAATAACTTCCTAATAATTATATGACAGTCAATTGTATATGAAAATAATTACTCATTATCACCAGCTCACCATACCACTTTTATAGCAAATTGATAGTATTTATTATTATTAAGTAATACTTAGAATATGGAGTTATTTCTAGCTCGTCTTATTGGATTTTATTTATTAATCGTGGGACTGATGGTGGTTTTTCGTAAGAAAGCTATCATGCCAGCCATGGCTGATTTAGGACAACACCGCGGCGTACTTTTTGCTATCGGTGCTATTGAATTAGCGGCTGGTTTATCGCTAGCGATTGCTTATCCGGTAGTTAATGTTTCTTTAGAAGGGTTGTTTTCGCTACTAGGATACATCATGATTATTGAATCAATTATTTATTTTGCTTTCCCAGCTAAAGCCTTGAAGAAAATGATCGCTAAGTTTAGTCGTCCAGAATGGTTTATTGGTGGGGGATTGATCTCTATCGCCCTTGGTGTCTATACCTTAGCTTTTTCTTTTGGATTGATTTAGAAACTCGGAATTAAATTAAGAACTAAAGATTAATTTAGTAAATCACTAGAAGTACTTAAAACCGCCGCAACTTTCGTTGCGGCGGTTTTAACATCATCTTCAGCTTCCGACATCGCTCCGACTTTCAAGTCCCTACGTGAGTAAAACTATTTACTCACTCCTTTCTCTGCGGAAAGGGAGGGATTTGAACCCTCGGTACAGTTTCCTGTACACCTGATTTCGAGTCAGGCCCATTCGACCACTCTGGCACCTTTCCAGAGTAATAGGCTAGCATTTTTCGCTTTTTTTGGTAATATGTGACCACCTATAACAGGTCTGATTTTCGCCAGTTTTAGTAACTGGCCCCATCGTCTAACGGCTAGGACGCATCCCTTTCACGGATGAAATCGGGGTTCGATTCCCCGTGGGGTCACGCGTTTAGGAAAATACCCTCGAGCTTTCGCTACGAGGGTATTTTCGTAGACGCGCTGTGATACCTTGCAGGTATAGAGTCGAAAGGCGGAGCAAAACGAAGTGGAGCGAGCCAGGGTCGTGAGCGACATATTTTCAAAGAGTTTGCGACTATGAAAATAGTCGACTCCTGACCGCTTCCCCGTGGGGTCGCCAATTAGAGGGGCTAGTTTGGGTGCTCGATAAGGATTAAACAGCTCTGTTTAGTATAATTAAAGTAATGGACGAAATATTGAAAGTTGACATAGATATATACAACAGAATTCAAAAATGGGTTTGGTCTTTAATTCTTACCGAACAAGCCTTAGATTTATATGATTATATTATGGAAAAGAGAGAGCAACTCTTTACAAAAGAAGTCAGCATTGATTTGTTTCCTATGAAAATTATTCACGCCGGATATAATATTACGCTTGATATCGCACCAATATATTTTATGCGGGTGTTTACTACAGGTCATGGAGTTGAAACAAAGATGAGTTCCAATAAGAGTGCTGAGATTGAGGTTATCCGTAATGAAATGATTGATTTCGTATGTAAAGAGATGGGCTGGTCAAAAGAAGATTGGGCTTCCTTTTATGAACCTATTTGTAAAGATAGAAATCAACTCGTGGCACATTTTGATGCGACCGCTGTTGATTTTAGTGAAGATGGAAACATGCATTCATATAAAACCTCATTATCAGGAGACAAAGAAATTAAGAGATTGCGTCAAGTGATATCTTTAATGAAGAAGTATCTATCAAAATTTAAACACCCTAACACAGATCAATAATTTATAGGCGATCGAGAAGGGTCGAAATGGTATACTGAAAACATTAGAAAAAGCCTTACAGGGCAACGAGCAACAAGGTTCTATCACGAGAAGGCTCACCAATTAGAGAGTGATTTTTATAGAGGAGGTACCTCTGGTGGTTAGAGATGGTATAATTTTGGGATGAAACCACGTATATCGGTAATTACTTTAGGGGTAAGCGATTTGGAAAAATCTGTGACATTCTACAAAGATGGTTTAGGGTTACCTACTGATGGTATTGTAGGAAAGGAATTTGAATATGGAGCTGTCGCCTTTTTTGAACTACAGTCTGGATTACGATTGGCTCTTTGGCCAAAGGCCAGTATTGCTCATGATGTTGGTATAGATGTAGATATATCAAGTCGTACAGAAATGACTCTTGGTTATAATGTAAACTCTAAAAACGAGGTTGATGAAATCATGGAATTAGCTAAAGATGCAGGTGGAAAGCTAATTAAGAATGCCACTGACACCTTTTGGGGTGGCTATGCTGGATACTTTGCGGACCTTGATGATCATTTGTGGGAGGTGGTATGGAATCCTGATATTGTTGTCGAGTAACTTTTTATGAAAATCATTAAAGTGATTCAACTTATTCTAGCTATGGCTTCTGGGGTGTTGGTGATGATGTATGGGGAAGTTGATGATAGTCCTGAGGCGGAAGGTATTGGGCTACTTACCATTATTGCTAGCTTGGTAATAGCAGTCTCGATGTTTTTATCGAGAAAGGTTAAAAATGATAAAGATAATTAAAATATTTTAGTCATCTTTATTTCTTTAACCGGAAGAGGCCTTTTTCTGGTTTGTATACTTGGTCGGGGAATCTCTCTACTAATTTCCATACACAACCATTGATAGTTTTGGGATGAAAATCTGGGTGGCGTTTAGCTATTAATTTTGATATCTCAGACCAGTGCAAACCTTGGGGATTTTTCTCCAGTAATTTGAGGGCGGTCTGATTTATCTGGCCAGTGATAGTGGCGGGTTGGGAGTTTTTCACGGTAATGAATTTAATAATCGTATCTGTTAATATTATGTCATGCAGTACTTAAAGGATAAAGACACGATTGTTTTAAAAATAGAAAGAGGGGAGGAGGTTTTAACTACTTTGTTAAGTTTTTGTGAAGCCCAAAATATTCATACCGCTCAGTTTTCCGGTATTGGTGCCGTGAAAGATTTGTCTTGTGGTTATTATTCTTTAGAGGATAAGAAGTATTATTTTCAATCTTATGATTCACTAGTGGAATTGGTAAGTTTGACAGGTAATGTGGCGCTAAAGGAAGGGAAGCCTTTTATTCATGTTCATGGAGTGTTTACTGGTACTGATAATCAAGCCTTTGGTGGACATATTGAGAAAATGACTGCCGGTATTGTGGTGGAAATATCTATGAAAGTAATGGAGTCTACGGTTACTCGTCAATTTGATGATTATAGTGGATTGTTTTTGCTAGATTGTCATGAATAAAAAATGCCTCTCAATAAGAGAGGCATTTTTTATTTAGTCTTGAGAGTAACGTAAATATCTTCTAAGGCTCTGACAGCGTCACCAGCGGCGATATTGTTTTGGTGATATTTGATATTAGTACAATCACCAGCGGCCCAGATGCCTGGAGTTTCGGTTTGTTGGGTCCAAGGATCTATTTTTACTCTACCTTCATCATCTAGAGGTACAAGCTCTTTAGCAAAGTCAGTGTTAGGAATCATACCGATTTCAACGAAAATACCACTGACAGGCAAAGTGGTTTCTTCACCAGTAGCTTTATCTTTGTATTTGATAGCATTTACAAATTTATCACCCACAATTTCGGTAACATCAACATTGGTAATAGATTTCATATTGGGGTGAGATAAGACTTTTTCTACAGTAATTGGCTCGGCTTTGAATTTTTCATTACGATGTATGAGAGTCACGCTTTTGGCATAGGCTAAGAGCTGAGCGGCGGTCTCAAAGCCAGCATTACCACCACCAATCACGGCTACGTCCATACCAGCAAATAGAGGTCCGTCACAAGAGGCACAGTAAGTTAATCCTTTGTTCTCAAAGATATCTGCACCTACTACATTAAGCGCCCTTCTTTTAGAACCAGTAGCAATCAAAATTGATTGACTGGTAACGGTGGAGTCGTCTTTTAAAGTGATTTGATAATGCTTATCGAGCTTGCTAATAGTTTTGACATAATCTGCTCCTTTAATTGTGAGTACATCGCTCGCATAGGAGTGGACATGTGATTCTAGATTCTTGGCTAAGTCGGGTCCAGAAATAGATGGAGTACCAATCCAGTTTTGGATATCAGTAGACTCAATACTTTGACCACCCCACTCTTTAGTTACCAACAAAGTTTTTAGTCTTTTTCTAGAAGCATAGACACCTGCAGCTGCTCCGGCTGGTCCACCACCTATAATGATTAATTCGTAGTCTGGTATCATTTCACAAAGATTTTAAGCATTAATAGAGATAATATTGTATCACAATTAAACCGGATGCGGCCTTGGCCGCATCCGGTTTAGTGTCATTAGAAAAATAAAATCAGATAAATTATTTCAACTTACTTCGTCTCAAGAAAGCTGGTACCGCACCCCAGTCATCATCGTCTTCATCTATAGGGTCGACTGGTTTTGGGTCTCTAGCTGGCTGTTCGTGAGTAGTTGGTGTAGTTGGTGGAATGGATCTTTTTGGCAAATTACTCTCTTCTTCACGATCACGATTTTCTCTTCTAGGAGCAGAAATAGAGTTAAAGATTCGTCCGCGGATATCTTCTTCTGATTCGGTTGGTTTTTCTTCGTGCTCAATTCTGCTGGTGGCAATACGACTCTCAATCATCGCATCTTGACCTTCGATTTTACCTTCAGGGAAGCCAGTTGCTACCACTGTTACCTTTACCTCGTTCTTCTTCAGCTTGTCGTCCTTGATGGTACCGAAGATTACTTTAGCGTGTGGGTCGATTGACTCAGTAATAATCCGAGCAGCATCTTGGATTTCTAGCATACCCAAATCGTCACCACCGGCAATGGCAAAGAGAACGCCTTTAGCACCATTGATGGAAACTTCTAGCAGTGGGGAATTGATCGCCGCTTTAGCAGCGTCTTCTGCGCGCTTGTCGCCAGAAGCTGTACCGATTCCCATAAGAGCGCTACCGGTATTTTCCATGACGCTTCTGATATCGGCAAAGTCCACGTTGATAATACCTGGAGTGGTAATCAAATCTGACAAACCTTCTACTGCATTTTTGAGGATATCGTCACACATGGCAAAAGCATTTTTTACCGTAGTGTCTTTGTCGACAATAGCAAGGAGTCGGTCGTTGGGAATTGTGATTAGAGCATCAACTTCATGGGCTAGCTCTTCGATACCTTGTAGAGCCTGTCTCATTCTTTCTTGACCTTCAAAGAGGAAAGGTTTGGTAACTACTCCTACGGTAAGAGCGCCACTATCGCGAGCAATCTTAGCGACAATTGGAGAGGCTCCAGTACCAGTACCACCACCCATTCCGCCAGTGATAAAAATCATGTCGGACCCTTTTAGGGAGTTAGCAATTTCTTCCCGAGTTTCTTCAGCGGCTCTTTTACCCATCTCTGGGTTACCACCGGCACCTAGACCCCTGGTTAAATTTTTTCCAATGTGAATTTTCTTCTTGGCCAAAGAGTGATGCAAGTCTTGAGCATCACTGTTAATAGCAATAAATTCAACTCCTTTAATTTTAGATGCCACCATGTGATTGACGGCGTTGTTTCCGGAACCTCCCACTCCGATTACTCGAATACGAGCAAAAGATTCAACATCTGATTTAATTTGTTCCATAATAAGTAAAGTTAATTAACAACCACGCACATTCCCAACTTGTGCTTCTACTATGATACAGGTATAAAAAATCCTGTCACTATATTGACAATATTCAGTTTCGTGTGATTGCTAAACCGTAATTAATATAGTCTTTACTACGGTAAAAATTGACTGAGCCAATTTAAAACTGAATTTTTAGCTTGTTTGGCAATACCGATACCATCACTCTTTTCATCATCATTCATACCCCAAACACATAATCCGTAAGCTACTGCCCAAGTGGAGTCTTTGACCTTGCCGTTAGTCCCTGGATCAAGGGTAGCAATTTTGGCTGGTAAACGCATAGCTTGCTTAGCAGTATCTTCGATACCAATTAAGTTTGAACCACCTCCAGTAATTATAATTCCAGCTGGTAGTAAACCATCACGTTTAATCTTCTTTAGATGAGTATCTACTAATTCAAATAGGTCAGCTAGACGAGAATTGATAATTTCGTCAATCTTTCTTTTTGGATAAGAGCTATTACCAGTACGTTTAATTTTTTCCGCATCTTCTAGGGAAGCTTTAAGGCCGAGGGCGATATCGTTGGTGATGTCGTTTGATCCAACTGGAAAAACCGCTACTGAAATAGGTAAACTATTTTCATAAACAGCTAGTGATAAAGTTTCAGCACCGATATTGGCCAAAACACAACCAGCGCGTTTTTGAGCTTTAGATAAGGTAACAAAGCTAGCAGCTAATGGGGAAGCCATCACGTCTTCTACGGCCACACCGGTAGCCTCAATAGCAGAGATGAGATCGTTTACGTGTTGTTCGATGACGGTAATAAACAAAGTGTCTACTTCCAACTTAGTACCGCGTAAACCAGCTGGACGTCCTAATACATGCTCGCCATCAAGGGTGAATGCTAGGGGAATGTCGTGCAGAATCTTGCGATTAGGAATATGTTCAAGGACACGATCTTCACTGTCTTGAATCGCTTTTTCAATATCTGATTCTGTTACCTCCGAATCAGCTCGGGAGGTGATAATTTCGCCATGAGAAAAAACCTCTCCTAATCCAATTGAACCAATAGATACGTATGCCCGTTTAATTGGAATACCAGAGGTTTTTTCGGCTTGTACTATTGCCGTCTTAATACTTTTAATAGCATCATGCTCACTGACAATATAACCATTTCGCAGCCCTCGACTTTCAGACGATCCAATGCCAATGATTTGCGGAAAGCCTGAAGCTGTACCAGAGGTAATTTTGGCAACTACTACTTTTATTTGATATGTACCGACATCAATGCCAACAATCACACGTTCTTTCATAGCTATGATTATAACACTGTCTGGCGGGTAGATTGTTGTGGATTAATATAATTATGGTTTTATGAGTATTTTGCTAAGTATTTCTTTTCGAGATTTTCCATTTTGTCTCCGTGATCGTAACCCTTGAGATGTAATAATCCGTGAATATATAAAAACATTACATGCTTGGTATAAGAATGATCGTACTTATGAGCCTCTTTTTTGGCGACAGTTGGGGTAATAAAAATTTCACCAGATTCATTGGTTAGAGGAAAGGAAAGTACGTTAGGTGCGTAGGTCTTATTTCTGGATTGCTTATTTATTTCTCGGCCCTTTTTCTCTCCAACAAATACTAAAGACAAATGATAGTTTTTGCCTAAGACAGCGTTTTTTACTTCCTCATATTTAAGCTTGGGATAACTGCGAGCGGTGTGATTAATCTCGATAGACATAATATGTAAAAATCATTTTAACTTAAAGTATAAAGGCCGTCGACTTTTAAGTCGACGGCCTTTATAAAGAAATATTATCTTTTAGAAGTTCCTTCAGAAGTTTTGCCTAGTTTGTAGAGACGTTCGTAAGCATCTTTCTTTACTAGCTTCTTTAGGCGAGAGTCACGCTTAACGTTGTCGCTCTTCTCACGCTTGTAATAGCGTTCGTCACGCAATCGTCTAATAACTCCAGAATTTTGCATTCTCTTTTGGAAACGACGAATAACGTTAGCACTGCTCTCGTTATTATTCTTGTCTACAGCTACATTCATTGTCATAATTGGCTAAAAGAGTAACATATGATAGTTCATATATCAAGTCTCCAAAGACTCTAGACGTTCATCTTCTTGAGTCTCAAAACTAGTTTATCTAAAGGTACAATTTCTTGGTTTTTACCAAACATATCACGAAGAATCACAGTCTTTTCGACATATTCTTTTTGTCCAATAATAATGGAATATTTAGCGCCAGTTTGTTCGGCTAAGCGTAACTGAGTGGAAAGGGAATCGCTGGCTAGGTTTTGATTGACGGCGATACCATACTTTCGGAGCTGATCAATCAAAAGTAAAGATTGTACTTTAGGACCAAACCCCAAGTGTATCAAATGTATCTTAGGTTTAACTTTTTGAGATTTTGGTACAGCGACTGTTGATTTTTTATTGTTTAAGATAATTACTGCCCCAGCAGCGGTTAGGCCAGACTTGGAGTGTTTTTCTAAGAGAGTATTATAACGGCCACCTTTAATCTTAAGTGGGGGATTTTCTAATAATTGACCATTGTTATCCAATAAATCAAAAGAGAAAATCGCATCGTGATAACAGTTATAGTTACCCATTAATTTGGGATCTATTTCGTACGAGGCCTCGCTCATATCCAAAAACTCCACAATCTCACGGAAATGTTTACGACTTTGGTCGCTTAAATGTTCCATTGGACTAGGGCTACGATAGGCCAAATCATGTTTTTTCTCTAGTAGGTTTAGGAGAGTTAATACAGAACTTTCTTTCATTAATTCGCGGGCACTCGGTGGCAAATCTTCCATTCGTTTCTTAAAGAAATTATTCAACTCTCTTACATATCGTGTCTGAGAGTCGGTATCGCCGAGAGAATTTATTTTAATTATATTATCAGCGAAACCAATGCTAGCTAGCAGGGATCTAATAGTCTGGATTAAAACTACTTCGGCCACACTTTTTTCTACTCCAAAAATTTGTAGCACCAAAGAAGTCTCCCCAGTACGCGGAGCGTTTTCGATATTGTAATAAAAAATCGGTTCATTAAGGGCGTGGAATTTACCACTAAGAAAAGAGTTGATACCGCCGACTAACATCCCCGACATGCCGTCAGCCTTTCTTTCGTCATGTTTTACTTGAGATCCAATACTTACCTTACAATCAAGACATTCCTTTTTGCTACGCCAATTACTATCTGAGCGGAAACCAAAGTACTCGGCTGTATAGATAGCTTGTTTTAAAAAATCATTGACGTTGATGTTGTTAGGCATAATTTAATTAGTGGTGTGTGATCCTGGCATAATTGATATTTTTGAAGCTGGGAATAGACGGAGCCAAGCGCGACCAATTATTTCGTCTTTTCTTAAAGAACCCCAAGCTCTGGAATCAGAGCTGTGGTCACGATTGTCTCCCATGACAAAGTACTCATCGTCTCCTAAGGTGACGGTTAATTTGCTGTTGCCACTCATAGTGTTGATGTATGGCTCAGACAAGGTCAGACCGTTAGGATTTTCATCATTTACGATAGTAACTTGATCTCCTTTAATTTCTACTGTTTCACCCGGTAGACCAATAATCCTTTTGATGAAATATTTGGTGTGGTCGTTGGGATAGCGAAACACAATTACCTCACCACGTTTAGGGTCGGCAAAATGATAAGACAACTGATCCACAATCAAATATTCATTATTATGGAAAGTATTTTCCATAGAGGCACCTGAGACGATAAAAGGTTGGGCAACAAACCAACGAATAGGTAGCACTACTACTAGTGCGATTAATATAAAGGTAAATATTTCTCTCACAGAGCCAGCGTTTTGAGTGGGAGTAGTTACTTCAGTAACAGATTCGTTATTAGGATTATTGGTATTTTCAGTTTCTATTTGATTCATAACGTATCCGATACTAAATTATTTACTAATTATACTTCAAAAAAACTAAACACAAAACTTTTTTAATTTTGTCAGATTAATTATTTATATTTTAATTTTTATCGTATACTGCAAACATGTATTTTGTAGTTGGTTTAGGTAATCCTGGAGAAAAATATTTATTGTCCAGACATAATGCTGGTCGGATTGTTTTGGTGGATGCTTTAGCTAATTACGATTTTCCGATTGCAGAGTTACAGAATGGTCGTTTGGGAAAAGTGGTAACAGGTAGGGTGGGTGAAAATCCTGTGTCGGTGTTATTTCCGGAAACATTTATGAATGATTCTGGTCGGTCGGTGATGAAGTTTGTCCGATCAGATAATCTCAATAAATTAATTGTGGTTTACGATGATGTTGATTTACCGCTAGGAGAGTTTAAAGTGTCTTTCAATCGCGGAGCGGGCGGACATAATGGTGTGTCATCAATTATTTCTCATTTACATTCGCCAGAGTTTATTAGAATCAGGGTTGGAGTAGCGAAGAAAAATCTGTTTGGCAAAACTATTAGGCCAGATAAAGCTAAATTAGCTGACTTTGTTATCAATAATTTTTCTACTAAGGAGTTGGCCAAACTTAATGAAGTATCTAAGTCAGTGGGAGAGTGTTTGGAAGTAATTATCTCTGATGGGGTAGAGAGGGCGATGAATAAGTTTAATTAATAAAAAAGAAAAGCGACCTCTTTGAGGTCGCTTTTCTTTTGTTGTTTATTCTTACGCGTTAGCTTCTTTGTAAGACAATGTCATTCTTTGATTTTGTGGTTCAAACAATGTGATCTTAAACTTGTACACACTTCCAAGTGAAAGAGCGTCTTTTAGTTTTTGTTCATTTTCAAACTCTGAAATATGAACTAGACCAGCCACACCTTCTTCAATAGAAGCTAGAGCACCATGCTTGTTGAACTTGATAATCACACCTTCAACAATCTGATCCTTCTTGTACTTGCTAGCGGCAGTTACCCATGGGTTTTCTTTCAACTGCTTGATTGATAGAGAAATCTTGTCGTCTTTTACTTCGATCACCTTAACTTGTACTTTGTCTCCGACTTTGTACATAGTCTTAGGATCTTCTACTAGACCCCAGTCTAATTCTGAAATATGAACTAGACCTTCAAGACCGTCTTCTACCTTGACGAAGACTCCGAAATCTACGGCACCAGTGACTTCACCATTAAGGATATTACCAACTTCGTAACGACTGACTTTCTCCTCCTTGTCTTCTTTTTCTTGTGAACTCTTCTCAGAGAAGATTAACTTACTTTCTTTCTGGTCAGCAGTAATAACAATAACTGACAAGAATTTACCAACTAAGCTTTGTAGCTCATTTAGAATCTTATCTTTATCACCATCAGTTACGCGTGGGTAGTTGTCAGCTGATAGTTGAGAAGCTGGTAGGAAACCTTGAATACCTTGCCATTCAAGAATCAAACCTCCTTTGTTAGCTTCCTTAACCTCTAGACTGAAGACAGTCTGGCTACGAACAGCTGCTTCCGCATCGCTCCAAATAAGAGCTTGGCGAGCTTCCTTAAGAGATAATTCGATATAACCATCTTCGTTACATGGTTCTACTACCTTAGCCCCGATAGTGTCACCAACTGACACTTTGCGGAGGATATCGCGAGCGTTCATGTACTCACGACCGTAGATTAAACCGGTACCGAAAGGTGGTAGGTCGATATAAACTCGCGCTCTACCAACAGCGGTCACTACACCCTCAACAATATCACCAGCTTTTGGTGGTTCAGGGGTTTCGTTAATAAACTTCTGCATGATATCGGATTTGTCCGATACATTATTTATGTCTGTCATTTAATATGTTGTTTGATCACGGGTGGGTGTAACAATTTCGTTGAGACTCATAAGCCGGCACTATTGTTAGGGTTAATCCACCAATGAATTTTTAAATATCTCTTCAACAATTTGAAGTGGCGCGATTATACCATTAAATATAAAAAAAGCTAGGAGAATAAGATGTGGCCTGCCCGCGCGCCACCTGCCTTCAGAAAGCCGGTCCTCACTACGCTGTGGAGCTTCCTTCAGGCAGGTGGCGCGCGGGCAGGCTTGAGATTTTATCCAGTCTAGTGCGGTAATTATTTTTTGCTATAATCATTGCCATGGTTATCACATATCAGGGAGGTGAGTGCTTTAAGGTGTCTTTCGGAGATACGACAATTGCTTTTAACCCGCCAAGTAAGAATTCTAAAAATTTTAATGCCGTTAAGTTTGGAGCCGACGTGGCTTTTATTTCCATGAATCATCCAGATTTTGATGGTTTAGAACAAGTGGCTCACGGTAGCAAAGAGCCTTTTGCGGTTAAAGGTCCAGGAGAATACGAAATTGGTGAAGTGACCGCCCATGGTTTTGGAGCTCCTACTCAATATGGCAATCAAACCCATTACAATACGATTTATCAAGTACAGCTTGAAGGTATAAACATGGTTTTTTTAGGAGCATTAAGTTCTCCAGAAATTGATCCTAAAATCCTATCAGAGTTGGGGGATGTTGATATTTTATTTGTGCCTATTGGTGGCGATGAAGTGCTAGAAGTACCGCAAGCGTCTAAGTTGGCAGTAAAATTAGAGGCTCGAGTAATTATTCCAATGCATTATGATAAGCAATCTCTAGGAGCCTTTTTGAAAGAAGAAGGGATTGAATCTCGTAAGCCACAAGAAAAATTAACTATTAAGAAGAAAGATATTTTGGCCATGGAAGGCGAAATCGTGATTCTTAAAGAATAACTTATGTTAGATGAACTGCGTGACAAACCAAAGTCGGTACGGGAACGCTATGCCTTATGGGGAGCGCTTGGTACTACGGGTGTAGTTGGTTTGATCTGGTTAGTTACTTTCTACTTTAATTTTCAAGCTGATTTGTTTTCGCAAAATGACCATCAATCAGCTGGAGCATTCTCTAGTTTTTTTAGTGATCTGGGTAATGATATTAGTGAGTCTTGGAACAATAATGTGATTGAGCCAAATACTGTTAATACCGCCACTTCAACCGAGATGGAAAAATTAGATGAAGGTCTAAAAAATGAAGTCACTGCTTCGACTTCAGTGTCAGGTAAACAGATTCAGATCGGTACAACAACTAAGTCAAATAATCTTCCTTCCGCCACTACCACACGACCAAATCCATAAAATATGATATTATATAAGCCTAAATTGAGTATTTTCTATGCCTAAAAAGACCGTTACAGATCCTAATCCGATGCCGGATGCACCACGAGGTATTATTCCTCAGTCCATTTCTGAAGAAATGCGAACTGCCTATTTGGACTACGCGATGTCGGTTATTACTTCGCGTGCTTTACCGGATGTACGTGATGGTTTAAAGCCAGTGCATCGTAGAATCCTATATTCTATGCGTCTTAATGGCCTGACTTCTACAGCTAGATTTAAAAAGTCAGCGACGGTAGTGGGAGATGTGTTGGGTAGCTTCCATCCCCATGGAGACGCAGCTGTTTATGAAGCTATGGTTAAATTGGCTCAACCATTTTCAACCAGATATCCATTGGTAATTGGTCAAGGTAACTTTGGTTCTATCGACGGTGACGGGGCAGCGGCTTATCGTTATACCGAGGCGAAGATGTCTAAAATCGCTGAAGAAATACTTCGTGATTTGGAGAAAGATACAGTTGATTGGCGTCCTAACTTTGACGGTACCAAACGTGAGCCAGAGGTTTTACCTGCGACTGTGCCTAACCTGCTTTTGGCTGGTACTCTTGGTATCGCTGTGGGTATGGCTACTAATATCCCCCCTCACAACTTACGGGAAGTTGCTAATGCTATCGCCCACTTGATTGATAATCCTGATGCTTCCACTGAGGATTTGCTGAAGTTTGTAAAAGGTCCTGATTTTCCATTAGGAGCAGTGGCGTTTAATCAGAAAGATATCGCACATGCATATACCACTGGTAGAGGTGGTGTGGTAGTTCGTGGTGAAGCGGAAATTATTGAAGATAAAAAGGGTAACTTCTCTATCGTCATTACTTCGATTCCGTATCGTGTTAATAAGGCAGATATGCTTGAGAAGGTCGCTAATCTTGTGCGTGATAAGAGAATTGAAGGTATTAAAGAAATGCGCGATGAATCTACTTCTGATATCCGAGTAGTAATCGAGCTTAAAAATACCGTTAATCCACAAACAGTTTTAAATAAACTTTATAAACACACTGAGCTAGAAAGTACTTTCCATTACAACATGGTGGCTTTGGTAGATGGGGTGCCACAAACTTTATCTTTAAAGGCTATTTTGGAGGAGTACGTTAAACACCGAAAGGAGGTAGTACGTCGACGAACAGAATATGACTTACAGAAAGCCAAAGATCGCGAACATATCTTGTTGGGTCTAAAGAAGGCTCTTGATCATATTGATGAAATCATTAAATTGATTAGAGCTTCTAAGGATGTGCCTACTGCTCATCAGGGTTTGATGGCTAAGTTTAAATTCTCACCAATTCAAGCGCAAGCCATTTTGGATATGCGTTTGCAGAAATTGGCTGGTCTAGAACGTAAGAAAATTGAAGATGAATTGGCAGAGGTGCAGAAGTTGATTGCTGAATTGGAAGCAATTTTGAAGAGCTTGAAGAAAATTATGTCGGTAGTTAAGAAAGAACTACTTGATGTAGCTGATAAATACGGTGATGATCGTCGTACTAAGATTGTTAAAGGTGGGGTCAAAAATCTTTCAGCTGAAGATTTGATTGCTAACGAAGAAAGTGTCTTGGTTTTGACCTCGGGCGGTTATGTAAAGCGGACTAATCCATCTGAGTACAAGACCCAAAAACGTGGTGGGGTAGGAGTAGTAGATTTGAATACCAAAGAGGAAGATGTAGTTACTACTCTTTTGACTACCTCTACTCATAGTGACTTATTATTCTTCACTGATTTAGGTAAGGTATATCAATGTAAGATGTATGAAATACCTGAAGGCCGTCGCGCTACTAAGGGTAAGTCAATTATGAACTTCCTCTCTTTATCTTCTGAGGAAAAAGTTACTTCTGTGTTAGCGGTGCGTAAAGAAGATTGGGAAGGTGATTGGGGTCTTTTGATGGTGACTAAGAATGGTGTAGCCAAAAAGTCCGCCGCTTCCGCTTTCAAGGATGTTAGACGCTCTGGGCTTATTGCAATTAATTTGCATCAAGAAGACTCACTGATTTCGGCTAAATTCGTGGGTAAGGGTGATGAAGTATCTTTGATTACTAATTCTGGTCAACAAATTCGCTTTAAGGAAAGTGATGTGCGCTTGATGGGTAGAACTGCTGCCGGCGTGACCGCAATGAAGCTTAAGAAGAATGATCATATTGTGGCTGCTGATGTCATCGATGGTGATGTTAAAGATAAGATGATCCTGGTGGTAACTGAAAAAGGTTTTGGTAAAACTACTCCAGCTAAAGAGTATAAGGTCCAGAAACGTGGTGGTAGTGGTATCAAGACCGCTAAAGTCACTTCTAAGACCGGTACAGTTATAGGTGGCGCAGTCCTCAGTGGTGAAGATAAAGAAGAGGGCGAGTTGGTAGTAATGAGTCAGAAAGGTCAGGTAATTAAGATGGCTTTGAAGGATATTCCAACTCTTGGTCGCGATACTCAGGGTGTTAAAATCATGAGATTAAAGGATGGGGATGCCATTGCATCAGTAGTGACATTCTTGATTAAATAAATTAAAGAAAAGGAAAAGCGCCAGTTACACTGGCGCTTTTCCTTTTTCATTTATAGCGTTTACCTTTATACTTTAACTGTATGTCCTCAATATTTGTGTTGCTATTTATATTTTTACAAAAATATTTAGTACCTTTTTTGTTTTCTATCGGACTATTTCATTTTTTCTACGGCCTTATCGAATATTTTGTAATCGGTAAGGGTGGTGATGAGGATCGGCTCGAACATGGTCGACAATTATTTTTAAAATCTATTGGTTGGTTTCTCTTAGCTCTGATTGTGCATTTGATCGTGATGGCTATTGGTTGGTTTTTCACTTCAAATATCTTTCTGGATATAAAATCACCAACTCTCAATTCTGGTTTTAATCTCAATGATAACGAGGCAGTATTGCAGGTTCCGAATGTGCCAGCTAGAGATTAGATGTTAAAATCTAAATAAATATTTATGATAGACAAAAGATTTATTAGACCAGAAGTATTAGTAACCAATTTCCATATTAGACCAGGCGATAAGGTGGGTGATTTTGGTGCTGGTGCTGGTAATTTTGCTACCTTTTTATCTAAAGCGGTAGGCTCTACCGGATTGGTGTACGCCTGCGAAGTGCAAAAAACTTTGGCCGATAAATTATCAGAGAAAGTCCAGTTGGAAAGATTGAGTAATGTAAAAGTGCTGTGGTCCGATTTTGAAGAAATTGGCGGATCTAAATTAGAAGATGGATTATTGGATGTGGCGGTAATGGTTAATACTTTATTCCAGTTGGAAAATCGGCAAGTGGCTATGGAAGAGATTTATCGCGTTTTGCGACCGGGGGGTAAGTTGGTATTGGTAGATTGGTCGGAGTCATGGTCAGGTCTTGGTCCGACACCTACCGATGTTATCAATGAAAGACAGGCGAGAGACTTGATCGAGTCTGTGCGATTTACATTTGAGCGAGCCTTTGATGCTGGCGACCATCATTATGGTCTAGCTTTTAGAAAATAATTGCTGGTGGTTTAGGTATCCAGTTTTCCTTTTCACTTTTATCATTTTAATCCTATAATTTATCTATATGGGAAATATGAGACCCTTTCAAATCGGTTTGCTAGCAGTTTTTGGTTTGGTAGCGTTAATTAGTTTAGTGGTCCTAGCATCTTTTCAAGGCTTTGGTATTGGTAAGGCCAATCCTTACGGTAATAAAGTAGTTATCTGGGGAACGCTTGATCAGAATGCTTTTACGAGAACTTTACAAGAAATCACTCGCGATGACCGTGATTTTTTGGTGGTGCAATATGTCCAAAAAGACGCTCGCTCTTTTAAAACTGAGTTGGTTGACGCATTGGCTGAAGGCAAAAGCCCCGATGCTATTTTGTTGAGTGGTGAAGATTTAGTTTCTTTACGTACGAAATTACAACCTATACCTTTTAGTACTTTCTCACAGCGTGCTCTTAAAGATGCCTATCTCGATGGTTTCGAGATTTTTGCTATGAGCGATGGTTTGTATGGTATTCCGTTTGCGGTAGATCCTTTAGTAATGTACTGGAATCGAGATATCTTGGCGTCGTCCGGTTATTCTTTACCTCCAACTACTTGGGAGTCATTAACCAGTATGGCTGAAAAAATCACCTTACGAGATGCGACCAGAAATATCAGTCAATCTACCGTGGCTTTTGGTGAATATGAGAATATCAATAATGCTAAATCTATCTTATTGACCCTGCTACTGCAGTCAGGTAGCAAATTGGTAGAGGAAGCACCAGACCGCTACAAAGTATCGCTGAATACCGATATCAATAATAGCGACCGTAAACCGCTAACTTCCTCTTTGCAGTTTTATTCAGAGTTTAATAATCCTTCTAGTCCTGTTTATTCGTGGAATCGTTCTTTCCAAGATGACTTGTCTACTTTCTTATCGGGCAAGTTAGCTCTGTACTTTGGATTTGGTAGTGAAGCTAATCGTATTGGGATGCAGAACCCTAATTTGAACTTTGATGTCACAGCTGTACCTCAAGGAGCTGGATCTTCGGTTAAGCGTGTATACGGTAAGTTTTATGGTTTCTCTATTTTGCGAGCCAGTCCTAATCAATCTGGTGCTTATAACGCATTGGCAAAGCTAGCGTCAGCCCAAAATGCTAATAAAATTACTACAGAAGTAGGTTTGGCACCGGCTTTTAGAGGATCGTCTGATGGTGATGCGATTAAACAAACTATCATCAATCAATCCATTATCGCTCGCAGTTGGCTCGATCCCGAACCAGCCAAGAGTAATAATGTCTTTTTGCAGACAATTCAAGACATTCAGTCTGGTCGTAGTCAAATAAGTGGTGCCTCATCAGATGTTAATCGTCGGTTAGAATTAAGTTTTTAGATTATGAATAGATTTATACCTACCTTTATTGTTACTACTCTAATTTTTCTAACCCCATTTTTTGTGGGTGCGCAAATAGGTGACAATAACTCTGGAACTATTGGTGACAACCCAGGTAGTTCTATGGGTGTTAAGCTCGCTAATCCTTTGGGTAACCAAACTATCATGGGTTTCTTAAATGATTTACTAGGTGCCATTATGGTGTTTGCGGTGCCATTAATTGTTTTTATGATTATCTATGCTGGATTCTTGTTTGTGGTAGATAGAGGTAGTCAAAAGACTTTAGCGCAAGCCAAGCGCGCTTTGTTGTATGCTGTGATTGGCGGAGTACTAATTTTAGGGGCGCAAGCGTTGCTAATCATTATTCAGGGAACTGTAGATTCTTTTAGATAATATATATGCCAAATAATTTTGCGGAACTTGTAGATGTATTTCTGGATATTTTATCCATGTTGGTACCTCTCATATTTTCTATTGCTCTTATTTTTATCATCTGGCGAATTGTTGATGCTTGGATATTAAATGCTGGTGATACCAATAAACTCGAAGAGGGAAGAAAATATGCGTTTTGGGGCGTGTTGGTACTGGTGGTGATGTCTAGTATCTGGGGGATTATTCAGCTTCTCCGTAGCTCTATCTTTGGTATTTACTAACTATTCTCCTTATTGAATAATCCACAGTAGGGTGGGGTATTTCTGCTAGACAACGCTATAATTTATATAACTTATTTTAAGTTAATAATTAAATTTAATGAATAATATGAAAAAGATTGCAGCTAGTATTGGTACTTCATTATTAGCTTTTACTCCGCTTATTACTTTGGCACAGTTTGGCGAGATTGATACCTTTATTGGTAAAATCACTTCTTTCATCAATGACGTAGCGATTCCTTTGATTTTCGCTATCGCTCTTGTGGTCTTCATCTGGGGTATGTTTTGGTTTTTTATTGCTAAGACTGGAAGTGATAAAGATAAAGGTAAGAACTTGGCTATTTATGCTGTAGTTGCCTTCGTGTTGATGGTATCTATCTGGGGAATTGTAAACTTGATTGCTGGTGGACTTGGCTTCAGTGGTGAATCAGTACAAAATATTCCTTCTGTTCCAGCTCGTTAATTGGCTTGTGATATTCAGACTACTTTTAGTAGTCTGTAATTACCATCTAATTAAACCGTCATGTATTATCCGTCCACAGATTCAGGAGCCGTAGTAGCAGCTAGAGGTGTGATTGCTAAATTAAATGACGCCATTTTGTATCCACTCATCACCTTGATGATGGCAGTGGCTTTGATTCTCTTTTTGTATGGATGTTTTGAGTTTATTAGCAATGCTGGCAATGACTCAGCTCGAGAGAAGGGTAAGAGTCATATAGTCTGGGGGATTGTGGGCATGGTGGTGATGGTGTCGGCTTATACAATTTTAAATATTGCTGCTGGTACTTTTGGATTAGATGTTCCCAGATAACAAAAAACCCTTTGTAAAACAAAGGGTTTGATGGCGGGCGCTTGCGCCCGCCATTATTGGTTTTAGCTACAAGTACCAGGCCTCTTCCAAGTGAGAAAGATCTCTTCTGGTTGACCAGTAGCACTACGAATGATGGTTAGATCCGGTCGGATTTTCTTGAAGGATATATTGTGTATCGGGTTGGCCTCTACACAAGTACCTCGCGGAATCTGGACTTCGTACCATTCTTCGGTTACGGTCACAGTTTCTTGTCTGGCAGATTGGTTACCACTCACATGTGAGTGTGGTTGAAACCAACTGCTTACCTGTCCGAATATTTGTGGTAACAATACAATGGCCGCTACTAGTAGTATGATCCTTAGCAGTATTTTAAACAACTGCTTATAGGATTGGCGGTCGTCTTTTCTGGACGATGTACTACCAGCGTTAGCTTTCTTGTTTAAAGTAGTCGTACTTTCTTCTGCCACGTTATTTACCTTTCTGCCTCGGCTTCGGTTGCAACGCTGCTGCTATAGGCAACATCGATGTAATAGCCTTGGCGATTTCAGGATCAAGTTTGTCTAGACCGTCAATATTGACTTTCCATTCATTGGTAGACAGGTCCATCTTGATATTATCGCTGGCGGCCATAAAGCGGTCGCGAGCTTCCTTGATGTTGCTTTCAGCCAGTTCTCCCCGAGACACGGCTTCTCGCATAGCTTTGTTGTTAGCGTAGCCAAGCAAGATAGCTGTACCGTCAGCAATAATTTTGGCTTCGCTGAGGCCCGTCATTGTCTTTTGCAAGGCATCAGACGGCATAAGACTGGAAATGGTCACGTCACCAACGTCCACTCCAAACCTATCTTCAAATTCGGAAATACCGTTTTTGAAGTTAGTTTGCAAGTCTGCGTTGATAGCTTTTACTGTACCCAAGACGGCCAAGATACCACCTTCGTGGTCGGGGGTGGTTTTAGAGATCTCGGCGATTCTTTGAATCAAGAAGGCTTTAATCAGGTCTGTTATATCACCCGCTACTGAGGCCACGCCACTAAGGTAGGCGATAGCGTTAGTAAGATTTGCACGCATACGCACCGAACCCTTAATAGTCAGATTTCCCTCAGAAGTTTGTACGTCCAGGGTGAAAGTTTCGCTTGCTTCTTCCAAAGAAAAGTTTCTACCACTTTCACGTGCTTCCCAAGGGTATGAGACATGCCAGCCTGGACCGTAAACCACATAAGCATTACGGTCGTCGTCTGCTTCGTTCTTACCAAAGAAAGTTTTTAGCTGATCCACTGTAATGAATCCACTGAAGGAACTGACTTTGATAATGAACATATGGAGCGTACTGGTAACCACAAAGGCCTGACCGATCAGACCAATGAATAAACCCACCAACCACTGATTGAACCAGTGATGAGTGAGATAACTTGCATATACTGGAATACCACAAGTGATGAGAAACCACAGAAGCAATACCAGCAGTCTGCCAGTACGATTCCTTGATATCAAAGAATCAGTAGCATATGTCTGATAAGGATTTGTAGCCATTTTCTAACCTTTCAAAGATCTATGACCAATAGGTCACTCCTCTTTTAATAATAGCATATTTTTAGCAAAAAGTCAATAATAAAGACATTATTTTTATGGCTATAAATCAGGTTGATTTTATGATTTGGTGTTATATGATACTGCCATGTATAAGACGTTATCTTTTTATAAATACGTGCAATTAGAGAACCCTCTGGCTTGGCGTAATGAACTATTCAACTTCTGGTCAAAACTAGGTGTGGTTGGCCGTATTTACGTTGCTAATGAAGGAATAAATGCTCAATTATCAGTACCGGCTGATAAGTTTGAGGAGTTTGATAATCATCTAAAATCGACTCCAGAGTTTTCTGGTATCCCTTATAAATTTGCGGTAGAAAAAGGTGACTCCGCTGCCTTTAAGAAGCTGATAATTAAAGTCAAAAATAAAATTGTTGCTGATGGTTTGAATGATAATGAATTTAATCCGTCTAATACTGGTCAGTATTTAACTGCCCAAGAATTCAATGATTATATTGATGATCCTGACGCGGTGGTGGTAGATATGCGTAATGGTTACGAAAGTGAAGTTGGTCACTTTGAAAATGCTATTACTCCAGATGTTGATACTTTCAGAGAAGAATTGAAAGTAGTGCCTGAAATGTTAAAAGATAAAAAGGATAAAAAGATTGCTTTGTACTGTACTGGTGGTATTCGTTGTGAAAAAGCCAGTGCTTGGCTTAAGCATAATGGTTTTGAAAATGTACGGCATTTAAAAGGCGGCATCATTGATTACAAACATCAGGTAGAAAGGGAAGGTTTGCCTAATAAGTTTAAAGGAAAGAACTTCGTTTTTGATGAGCGATTGGGTGAGAAAATCGGTGATGAGACCATTTCTCATTGTCACCTATGCGATAAAAATAAAAGCGACACTCACTACCACTGTAAGAATCAAGTGTGTCATGTCTTGTTTATTGGTTGTGACAGTTGTGTAGCAAAGCTTGATGGTTATTGTTCTTTAAGATGTAAGGCTTTTGATAAACTGCCTGAAAGCTTTAAGAAAAATTATGCTCGTATTCAAAATCGTTTCTTCCGTCCAAAACAATTTAAGAAGAGAAGATTGAAATCTAAAATTGCTTAAATAAAAATCCGCTCATAGAGTGGATTTTTACTTCATGTAACTGCAAAATTACAGTCGTCTCAAACTCCAAGTATTCGTTTGCTCCTTTTAATTTTGTGCGTGGGAGAGGACTCGAACCTCCACGGATTGCTCCATTAGTTCCTAAGACTAACGCGGCTACCATTACGCCACCCACGCGTATGCGCCATGTTACCATCTTTTTTAAATAGTTGAAAGTGTGGCGAATTTGGCGTAATATTCTAGTCACCCTTACTTTTTATGTAAATAAGGGTGATACCAGATATCCGCCCATAGCTCAGCTGGTAGAGCAGACGGCTCTTAACCGTAAGGTCCTAGGTTCGAACCCTAGTGGGCGGACAAATAAAACACACCATGCTTTATTGCATGGTGTGTTTTATTTGTCTGCCCACTGTTTAGTCTCTTGACGCGGAAAAGGGTAGCTGTATAATGTAGTTACATTCTGGATTTTCCAGCGACCTCTCTATTTGAGAGGACCATAGTTAGTCAGTAAGCAGGTGCGCGAGCGCCTGTTTTACGTTTCGAAAATCTACGTCATCCAAAGTGCCAATTTTGGCACCCAGTCGCTTTGAACTAAAAATACGAGCTTGGGTAAGTAGTGCGGTCTCTTGTACTCCTTTGTGATTAAACTGCCAATACCAAGAACCTTCATGTGGTTTGGTTGATGTGGGCACACCAAAGAAAGCTAGACGACTGAATTTCTTAATTATAATAACTGGTCGGGTAAAACGCTGATTTTTACCACTTACCTCAACCCCAACATTTTCGCCAATAGTGCACTACCAGAAATCTCCCTCGTTTATAAGAGGGGGATGAAATGTGTTTTTATCAATCTGTTCCTTTAGTAGAATCCAATCACTAAATCTTTTAATGAACTCCATATAAGGAAAGTATACCAGCTAACTTATTTGTTCAGGCACTTTATACGTTACCTCTCTTTATGTAGTTTCTATCTTTGAGGCCAGGACGGGAATCGAACCCGTGCATGGAGGTTTTGCAGACCTCAGCGTTACCACTTCGCCACCTGGCCAAAATATTATAGTTGTACAAGCTGTCATCGACCTCTGGCTCAAATCGCCACTGGCGAGTTTCGCCTACTTCGCCACCTGGCCAAAATTATTGTACGTTCAATACTTTAACATCCATGTCTCGCATTACCAAGCTATTTCTGCTATTATGCTACCTGTTATCAGTTCTGCCGGGGTGGTGGAGTTGGTAGACACGAGGGACTTAAAATCCCTTGCCATTTATACTGGCGCGCGGGTTCAAATCCCGCTCCCGGCACTAGATAATAAAAAATCCGGCATCCCTATAGGGATGCCGGATTTTTTATACTACAAGCTACCTTCTTCGTGTTGTCTCACTCGCTCTAAGCCATCAATCGAGAACTGCATATTAGGAATGATTTTGAGGTCGCTCTTTTTCTTAATATATTCTCGCATTTGGCCACCAAAACGCTTTAGAAAGATTAAAGCGTCCTGCTCCTTACTTTCTGGGATAGTGGTAAAAAATACCGTTGCATTTCTATAATCGGGTGAGGCTTCAACTTTAGTAATAGTGATAAGGGGATCAGAATTAGCTTCAGTCATAATGAAAGAGGCTGCTAGTTCGCGTAATAGAATCTCCACTCTTTGATGTCTGTCAGTCATATGCAAATTAGGAAATAACAATATCGAAAGGTTCAATATAGTCACCAGCGTTAATATCAGTCTTAGTGTCTAGTTGCATACCAAATTCGCCCTCAGTGATTTGGGTCACATTAGATTTAGCTTGTTGGATATTTTTGATTTCTCCTTTACCTATTTCAATATCACGTCGTAATATCCTGACTGTCTGTCCTTGTTTTAATACTCCTTCGTCTAGGCGACCACCAAGCACGTGGGTATTTTTTTGAACACTAAAATGACGAAGTATTTTAGCCTTACCAGTCACAATAGTTTCTTCTTTTTTCGGAGTACGATTTTTAAGAGCCGTATTAAGCCAATCTGATAATTCGTAAATAATATTAAAAGTATTAATTTCTACTCCTAGACGGTCAGCTAGCTCTTTGGCTGGTCTTTCGAGATTGACATTAAAGCCAACAATAATCGCGTCGTCGGTAGCACTCACGTTTTGTACGTCACTCACATTAATATCGCCGACTTCAGAACCAATTACTCTAACTGATATTCGGTCTGATTTTAGCTTGTCTAATTCGTGCAAAATAGCATCAATTGTGCCACTCACATCCGCCTTAATCAGGAGAGGAATAATTGGTAGATTAGAATCCTTAACAAAGTTGTTATTTTGTTTAGTAACATTTTGACTTACTAGTGACTCAGCTTCTTTCTTGGAATCGACTGTATAAAAATCATCGCCCACTTTGGGAGTATCGGTCCAGCTAACAATACCTACTGGCACTGATAATCCGGCTTCTTTGATACTTTTACCAGTAAAGTCTTCCATGATTCTAACTGGAGAAAATACTGAGCCAGAAACGACAAATTCACCACTCTTGAGGTTACCATTTTTGATAATGAGCGTAGCTGTGCTACCTCTTTTTTTGTCTAGCTTAGCCTCAATGACTTTACCAGATGCAGGAGCGTTAGTGTCACCTTTTAAGTCAGCTAGGTCCGCTGTTAGTACTACTAAATCTAACAAGTCGCTTACACCGGTGCCTTCTTTAGCAGAAATAGCTGCCCATGGAATATCTCCACCCATACCTTCGATATAGATTTCGTTTTCAATTAATGAGGCCTGCGTTTGAGCTAGGTTGGCCCCTGGCCGATCAATCTTATTGATAGCGACTACGAAAGGAATACCAGCAGTTTGGATACTCTTGAGCGCCTCAAGTGTTTGTGGCTTAACACCATCTTCAGCCGACACTACTAAAATAGCCACATCAGCCACATCAGCACCGCGGAGACGCATTTTTTGAAAAGCCTCATGACCAGGGGTGTCTAAAAAGGTAATTTCTTCAGTCACACCTTCTTTAGTGGTGTGAGTAGCTACGTAGGCTGATAAGTGTTGAGTAATACCACCAACCTCGCCAGCGGCGACGTTGGTTTTACGAATGAAATCAAGTAAGGTGGACTTACCATGGTCAATATGACCCATAACGACCACGATTGGAGGACGCTTGACTATATTGGTTTGTGTTGGACGCTTTGACATAGGCGTAACACTAGCATAAAGTTGGAGCAATTTCTAATTATATATGAACTGGTTTAAATCAACCCCTAAAAGAATTTATCTAGATTACGCCGCCGCCACGCCTGTAGCCAAAGAAGTAATAGCTGAAATGAGTAAATATTGGCGGGAAAGTTTTGCGAACGCGGGCAGTATTCACCAAGAAGGAGTGCTGGCTAAACAGGCGATTGATAGCGCGCGGGAGAAAGTGGCGCGGACACTTCGTGTCCGCGCCACCGATATCATCTTCACCTCAGGTGGTACCGAAAGTAATAACCTCGCTATTCGCGGAGCGGTTAAGGGGATGATGGATTCTGGAGTTAAAGCTGACGATATTGAAATTATCTCTACTCGGACTGAGCACCCATCAATTTCTAAAGTATTAGGAGAGTTACAAAAACTTGGTATTCATATTAAATATATATCAGTTGGCGAAGACGGACTAATTAATTTTGACGAGTTTCAGAAAAGCTTATCCTTTAAAACCAGATTAGTAACCATTGCTTATGCCAATAGCGAAGTGGGGGTGGTCCAAGATTTGGGTAAAATCTCCCGCGCTATTAAATCGTTTGAAAAGAAGAATGGGCTCCAAATATATTTTCATACCGATGCCAGTCAAGCACCTATGTGGCTACCATGTGCTTTAGATGCTTTAGGGGTAGATATGCTAACTCTCGAAGCTGGTAAGTGTGAGGGTCCAAAGGGTGTGGGTGTGTTGGTAAAGAGACCGAGAGTATTTATTAAGTCTGTTAGTTTTGGTGGTTCACAAGAAGATGGTTTAAGACCAGGGACTGAACCGGTGTCACTAATTGTGGGTGCTGCCAAAGCCATTGAGTTAGCCCAAACCGATTTTTTAGCTAGAAGTCAAAAGGTAACCACTATTAGAAATAAGTGGGTTAAGCAGTTGCGGACTTTGCCGGTGGTTTTAATAAATGGTGATATTGATAATCGGCTACCAAATAACGTGAATATTTCTATTCCTAAATTTGATACTGAATTTGCGGTTATTTATTTAGATAAGGCTGGTATCGCTGCTTCTACTAAAAGTGCTTGTAGTGGGGCGGGTAGTGGAAAATCCACCGTAGTTTATGAAATGACTAAGGATATTGATCGAGCTTCCGCCACTATTAGATTTACTTTGTCACCAACTACTAGTCTTGGTGAGCTTTCGCAGGTAACTCAAGTACTAAAAAGCTATCTAGCCAAGATGGCTAGCTTTAATGATGTTAAGTAGTTGTTGGGTTTTACGACCCTAATTTCCGATGTGAGTCTTAGTGTTGCGGTATATTTTTTGACCAAAAGTTAATTTTATTGCAATATAGAAATTGAAGCCTCTGACTGTTCGCTGGTAATGGATGATTGACCATGGCTCATTGACTTGAATTTAATTTTCCATTTATCGTGCCAAATTTTCATAATTTTACAACGCGCGCCAAAGAAGCTATTAGGAAGTCCCATGAACTAGCTATCGAAAGAGGTCAGAATCATGTGAGTCCGGTACATCTTTTGGCTGCCCTCACTATGCAAGATGAAAGTACTGTCATCTTGTTACTTGATCGGATTGATGTCGATATTATTGCTTTTACTGACATGCTCTTAGAAGCCTTAGAGGGGGATAGTAACGAGAGTCAGGTAGCGCAATCGTATCAATTGTACTTAACTCCAGAATTAGCCCGAGCTTTAGAACAGGCTAGTAAAATCGCCGAACAATTAGGTGATAGTTATGTTGGTCCAGAACATCTGTTCTTGGCAGCTTTGGAGTTCCCAGGGCCAGCGATTGAAGTGTTACAACGTTCTCGTATTGACCGAAAGCAGGTGGAAGAAGCCTTGCAAGAAGTGCGAGAAAACTCAGTCTCAGATGCTGATCAACCAAAAAAGTTTCGCGCTCTTTCTAGATATACTCGCAATCTGACTAAGTTGGCGGAAGAGAATAAGCTTGACCCTGTCATTGGTAGAGATGTGGAAGTTCAAAGAGTAATTCAGATACTTTCTCGTCGTACCAAAAACAATCCAGTATTAATCGGTGAAGCTGGTGTGGGTAAAACTGCAATTGCGGAAGGTTTAGCTCAATTAATCTCCCAAGGTTCTGTGCCGGAATCAATTAAAGACAAAGAGATAATGTCTTTGGATATTGGCTTGTTGGTTGCAGGTACTAAGTTCCGTGGCGAGTTTGAAGAAAGATTAAAGGCGGTCATGAAAGAGATTGAGCAATCTGAAGGCAGAGTTATTCTCTTTATCGACGAGCTTCACACAATTGTCGGAGCTGGGGCCGCTGAGGGTTCTATGGACGCTAGCAATATGTTGAAGCCAGCCTTGGCTCGGGGTGAGGTGCGGATTATTGGTGCCACTACCTTAAAAGAGTATCAAAAATATATTGAACGCGATCCTGCTTTAACTCGTCGTTTCCAGCCGGTGTTTGTTAATGAACCTTCACTGGAAGATGCGACCGCGATTTTACGGGGTATTACTGAAAAATATGAACTTTTCCATGGCGTACGAATTTCTGACGACGCTATTGTGGCTGCGGTTAATTTATCAGCCAGATATATTACCGATCGCTTCTTGCCTGACAAAGCTGTTGATCTAATTGATGAAGCCGCTTCGGCTTTGCGTATTGCTTTAGAAAATAAACCTGAAGAGCTAGAAGTCGCTGATCGCAAAGTTCGTCGGCTAGAAATTGAGAGGGAGGCGTTACTGAAAGAAAAAGAAATACATAAAGATTCAGAGCGAGTGCTAAACCGCTTGAAAGATATTGAGGTAGAAATTTCAGAGTTAAGAGAAAAAACTAAAGCTCTCCAAACCAAGTGGTCAAATGAAAAAGAAACTTTATCTGACATTAGTCAGATGAAAAAAGACTTGGAGGCTTTGCGTCTCGAGTCTGATTCTGCGGAAGCCAATGCTGATTTAACTAGAGCCGCCGAGATTCGTTATAGCGATATTCCTGATTTAGAAAAAGACTTGGAAGATAAAACCAATCGCTTACGCCGATTACAACGTAGCCGTAAGCTACTTAGAGAAGAAGTAACCGATGAGGATATTGCTAACGTAGTCTCTAAGTGGACAGGTATTCCAGTAGTGCGGATGTTGGAGGAAGAGGCGGAGAAGCTGTCACGTATGGAGGAAGAGTTGAAAAAGAAAGTTGTTGGCCAAGACAATGCGGTGAAGCTTGTATCTGATGCGGTAAAGCGTTCTCGAGCTGGTATTGCTGATCCGAATAGACCGATAGGTTCGTTCTTGTTCTTAGGTCCTACTGGTGTCGGCAAGACAGAGCTATCGCGTGCTTTAGCGGAGTTTATGTTTGATGATCCTGACTCCTTAATTCGTATTGATATGAGTGAGTTTATGGAGAAGCACTCAGTGTCTAAAATTATTGGATCACCACCTGGATATGTGGGACATGAAGAGGGAGGTTCGATTACGGAAAAGGTTAGACATCGTCCTTATTCGGTCGTGCTATTTGATGAGGTGGAAAAAGCTCATCCGGAAGTATTTAACTTAATGTTGCAAGTATTAGATTCTGGCCACCTGACAGATGCGAAGGGTAGAAAGGTAAACTTCAAAAACACCATTATCATTATGACTTCCAACATTGGAGCTGATCATATTGATAAAATGTCGAGTTTTGGCTTTGCTAAAGATCACAGCGAGGAAGTGCAGTACGATAACACGAAACAAAAAGTGATTGAGAGCCTGAAGAATTATTTCCGACCGGAGTTCTTGAATCGCCTAGATGAGATTATTGTTTTTGACATTTTGTCTCCAGCAGTAATTTCGGAAATTGTTAAAATCCAAGTAGCGGAAGTCGCTACTCGGTTGAAGAATAAAGAAATTGAATTAACTGTTAGTGATGAAGTGCTCGCATACTTAGCCAGGGAAGGTTACGATCCTAAGTTTGGTGCGAGACCACTTAGAAGAGTTATTCAATCTAAGATTTTGACTCCAGTAGCTAATACGATGGTTAGTCAAGGAATGTTGAGGGGTGGTACTGTGTCTGTGTCTCTTAAAAACGGCGAGCTCAAGTTTGACATTAAAAAGAAAAGTCGTCGCACTCCGTCACCAGTTAAATTAGCGAGTCAGAAGCATACGGTTTAGATTTAGATTAGATTCGTCCCCGAATGAGATAACCGGCGCACATATAAAAATAGCTCACTTTTCAGTGAGCTATTTTTATATGTGCGCCGGGCTAGATTCGAACTAGCGAAGGCCGAAGCCGACAGATTTACAGTCTGTTGTGATTGACCACTCCACCACCGACGCATTTGTGATTGTCCTCCTTTGACTGGTTCGCATTCGCTCACAGCAGTCAATCTACTCGCATTCGCTCGTAGACCGGATTAAAAGTGAAACTATTCACTTTTAATCCACTCCACCACCGACGCATGTAAATTACTGAAGGATTCTACCAGATTAAGAGAATCTATCAACATTTATAAATTTCGTGACAGTCACTACCGCGTATAATAGTTTTATATGAATATCAAAGCTTTTCTCTTAATCGGTTTAATACTTTTCTCTCCTCTATTAGTGTCTGCTGCCGGATTAGTACCTTGCGGTAGTGCTGGAGAAGCTATGTGTACTACTGCCGACTTTGTCACCATGGTGAATGGTTTAATAAACTTTTTATTTTCTATGCTCGGCATTATTGCTGTGATTGCTTTGGTGATTACCGGATTTAGAATGGTGACCTCAGCTGGTAATGAAAGTGAGTGGGGAAAGGCCAAACAAATGTTTACCAATATTATTATTGGGGTGGTGATTATTCTCACCGCTTGGTTAATAATTGATACTATTTTGACCGCTTTAACTGGTGGTGGTTTAGACGAATGGAGTGGTGGTTTGGGTGATACCGAAGTTAGTGGAGAGTTAGGTAATTATCCTGTTGATGAAATTAATAATGGTCCAACTACTTGGCATTTCGACGGAACAACTACAGGAGACTTCCATAGCTATGAGGAATGTATGAGTTATCACGACCGAGTCGTTAGTTCTGGTGGTAGTATTGGCCCTTGTTACCAAACAGAATAAAGAAATAGTTAAATATTATTTCTATAAAAGCGGGCCCACGTGGAATCGAACCACGGCCGCTGGTTTTGGAGACCAGCATTCTACCTCTAAACTATAGGCCCAAGCACCGCTAATATTATGTTAAAAAGTAATTGAAATCAATTAATTAGCTAGGAAAGCGGTAATTTCTTCATTTACCTGTTGCACTTCATCCTTTTTGAACCATTTGATAGCTTTATCCCTTTTTAGCCAAGTCATTTGTCTTTTGGCAAACTGACGTGATTTTAGAACTATCTGTGTAATCATTTCATCTCTAGTGATTTCACCAGTTAAAAATCGTGAGACGTACCGATATTCTAGTCCCAATGATTCTAACCGTTCGTGTGTGATTCCTTGGCTAAGGAGAGTCTCCACTTCAACAATCAGCCCTTGGTCCAAACGGTCAATTAATCTTTGTCTCAATACCTGTTCGTAATTGTCTTTATTTATGGTAATACCAATTGTGAGAATATCGTAGGGACTGGCAGAATTATCCGCTTCTGGTACATGTCCTAAGGCGGTAGCAATTTCAATTGCTCTAATTAGTCGGCGTTTATTATCTTTATCTACCAACTCCGCATAGGAAGCGTCTAGTTGGTGGAGTATAGCAAGTAATTCCGAGGGACTTTTTTCTTCTAGCAGAGCGCGTAGTTCCTCATTTGGCGATACCTCTGGTAAATTCACTCTTTTTAGTAGGGTATCAATATAGAAAAAAGTCCCTCCCGCCACAATAGGTAATTTACCGCGCACCCAGATAGCTTCCATAGCTACTGTTGCCTCTCTTTTAAAGTCCGCAGCGGTGTAGGTATCTTTAGGATCGGCGACATCGAGTAGGTGATGGGGAATACCGTCCATTTCGGCTTTAGTGACTTTAGCCGATCCAATATCTAATCCTCGATAAACCTGTCTAGAGTCAGCAGAAATAATTTCACCATTAAAACGCTTAGCTATCTTAATAGCCAAACTAGTCTTTCCGGAGGCCGTTGGTCCGACAATGGCTATCACTTTGGGCTTGTTCATAACGTCCTTCAAATTGTGCTGGAGGAGGGACTTGAACCCTCAAGGCTTGCGCCATGCGATTTTGAGTCGCACGTGTATACCATTCCACCACTCCAGCGGTTTATGACGCTAAATATAGCAAATTTAAGTTAATAATAATAGTCTGCCCCAAAGACGATGTGATACAATGACGAACATCAAGCAGGTAATTGTGTTTTAGTTATTATTTATGTCATTTCAAGGTGATTCAATTTTTTGGGTAGAGGTAGATAAAATTGTACCCAACCCTTTCCAACCCCGACGCGAATTTGATGAAAAGCGTCTAAAAGAATTGTCTGAATCTATCAGAATGTACGGTGTCCTTCAGCCGTTAACTGTAACTCGACGAGAACGTTCGCGTGACGACGGTACTTTTTTTAGTGAATACGAATTGATTGCCGGAGAACGTCGCTTACGAGCATCTAAATTAGCTGGTTTGGTGCAAGTACCAGTAATTATTCGGCAAGGGGAGGAAACTGAGCAGGAAAAGCTAGAACTAGCTATTATCGAGAACCTCCAGCGTGAAGACTTAAATGCCGTCGATCGAGCTTTAGCTTTTCAGCAACTCACTGAAGTTTTCAAATTAACTCATGCCCAAGTAGCGGCCAAAATGGGTAGAAGTCGTGAGTATGTATCTAATACATTACGCTTGCTCGCTTTGCCGGAAAATATGCTAGATGCAATCAGAAGAGCCGAAATCAGTGAAGGGCACGCTCGGGCTTTGTTGATGTTGTCTGAAAGACCAGAAGAACAAGATGTTTTGTTTCGAGAGATTCTCCTAAAGAAAATTTCTGTTCGCGAAAGTGAAAGAATTTCCCGAAAGATTGCGACTGATCGCGTACGCAAGAAGGAGTGGCAAGGTAGTGACCCAACTCTAATTGAAATCGAAAAGAAATTGACCGAATCTCTTGGAACTCGCGTACAAATCAAAAAGACTGATTTTGGTGGCACTGTTAGTATTGATTACTTTGATCCCGCCGATTTAGATAAAATCTTATTGATAGTAGAAAAGAGGGAAAATATTTCTCCAGCCCACAAAGCAGTATCTGATACTTTGCATGAAGAAAAAAGTGAAGCAGATGAAGTAATAAATAAGTTGGTAGAAAATACTCCTTTAGCAACCGTAGAAGAGTCCATCGCCGAACCAGCCAATATTCAGCCAGTAAGTATTGAAAATAGCGGGGAAGTAGCAGTGACAGTGCCAGCTCTTGATACTCTGGTAGAGCCGCCGGCTATAGACGATTTAGTAACACCACCAGCTTTGGATACCTTGGTGGAGCCACCGGCATTAGATACGTTAGTAACCCCACCGCAAGTGGTTGTTCCGACATCTGACCACGATAGTTTTTCCGACACCAAAGCCGTGTTAGAGAAGCTAGAACAAGATAGGGTAGAGAAAGACGACAGTGAGATGTATTCGATAAAAAACTTCGGTATTTAAAGGGTTTGTCATAAAAAGGGCGACAGCGTAGCTGTCGCCCTTTTTCCTACCTCTCAACTCCCAGAAATCCCCATTCACTATATCAAGAACAGCTATTTATATAGTAAAATTAGTCAGTACGATTTATGAAGATAAGGTTGGTAACGATAATTCAAGCTGTGTTTGTGGCAGTTGTGGCCTTTGGGTTAGGTTTTGCAAACTTAATACCTACTTCGTCGTCGGTTGCTCAGGATGTTAATGCAAATGATTTGCATTATGGTGAAGCCTTATCTGCTTCTCTATCTCTAGCCCATATCAAAGATTCTCTTTGTCATATAGCGATTTTAAATCTCTTCTGCCCGACTATTCAGACTTACACCATCATACCTGCCGATCAAGTGCATCAAGTGACCGCGGTGGCCGAGCACAATTCCACCTCTACACCATTAAGTACAGCTACTTCAACCGTTGTCGCTAGTAATAATTCTACCCACACTAATAGCGGTAGCGACACCAATTCTGTCACCCACATCTACCCCGTAGAAAAAGAAACTATCAGAGAGGTGGTAATCAAGGACGGGCAAGTAGATACTTCCAACTTTGTCACCAAAGAAGAATACAACCGCCAAGTCGACGCCCTCCTCA
>Ga0206107_1000059_pt1 | contig 120612 bp, 93 predicted proteins | sample 2B0metagenome_FD_148652 | JGI IMG/M metagenome (GOLD analysis project Ga0206107, IMG submission 148652) | Enriched microbial communities from leaf-cutter ant dump, University of Wisconsin, Madison, United States - 2B0 | ecosystem: Environmental > Terrestrial > Nest > Insects nest > Nest dump...
GGTAAAACTTTTATCTTTATCCTTCATTAGTAAAGTTTAGGTGTGGTAACTCAAACTTAACTAATTGGGCGGTTCTATCGAACTGCCCTTTTTATTATTAATGCGTTATTTTAGTCGGACAATAGTGATAAAAAATGTTTAAACTCACCCAGCAGAATGGAGTAGAATGCAGAACCACTACCGGCCGCAAGCTGCTCCTTTGAGTTTTTCAGATAATCCGGCCGATCAGGAATGAAGGGTGCAATATTCTCGGGTTCAGTAACCCGGAACTTTGGATGTTCTCTTTCTTTTTTTTGCGTTTCCTTTCTTATCCAGAAAAACAACCCGGTTAATGCCAGCAATACCAGGGTGGCTACAATCCACCACCTGTGGTAAAATATCCGGTTTATTCCCTCCGGTTTGTAAGGGGCTGCAATGGGCATTTCAGAAACAGGATTTGCAACTGCCTTATCCACAAATAAGTGAACAGGTGCCGACCGTATGGTTTGATAAGCAGCTTTTGCAGGATCAAAATAACTGAATACTATAGGTGGAATCATAAACTCACCCTCACGGTTAACCGAAAATCCAAAGCTGAAGATCTTGCTCCCGCTGAGGGGTACCGAATTGTTGGAAATGTTGTCTTTTATATTTGGATCAAATGCCTCAGTTCCCACAGGCCATTGTACAACGGGTGCGGTTAAAAGCTGAAAATTTCCTTCACCACCTATGGTTACCATTAATTTACCGGTTTCATTTATACCAATGGTATCCCTTTCCATATTTGCAGTAATGCTGAACCGGCCAACCGCTCCTTTAAATTCCGATGGTTTATTTTCTGTTGGCAAAGGTTTTACGGTGATGGTTACGGGTTTACTTCGTAGCAAAACCTGTTGATTGATGTATGCATCGGGAGGAAGCGCAGCACTAAGGTTTCCAAAAAACTGCCCTCCTGATTGGAGTTGTTTCAGGTAATTTTCTTTAACAAACTGAATATGGTTATCCAGTTCGGCGGGGTCGAGGGTGAAACTGCCTTCCTGCAACGGGTATAATTGCGCTTTTCGGATGCTGTACACATTATAATCTTTGCCATTCAGTTTTTCTTTCCGGTAACCGCCCTGGCCGGAACCGGAAATATCCACAACCGAAAATCCGTTGAAAGAAGGAGTTCGGGTAAGCCGGCTGTCGCTCTTTAATCTTGAGTACAATTTGTATTCTGCCACAATTGGTTCTCCAACAAAACAGGTTGTTTTGCTGGTTTCAAGCCGCAAGAACATATTTTGGCTGATGACCTTATTTATATCCTCTCCCTTTCTTAATACCGTTTCAGGGTACGATGGTTCAGGCTTTGGTTCGTCAAACGGATCAAAATAAAACGGGTTTATACCGGGCGCAGAAGGTTGTGAAGCTACCGGATTTTTACTAACGGTAAGGGTTACCGTATTTGTTTGTACATACCCGTTGGGTAATTTTATTTTTGCGGGGCCAACGGTAAATTTTCCGGCATCCCTTGGCTTAAGCACGAACGAAATACCGGTGCTTCGTGTAGATTTTCCATTTAGGGTAGTAACGCTTTGTTCATGCATGGGGCCGCTAAGCACAATAAATTTATCTAATGGCGGCGGAATAATTTCTAAAATATTATCGGCGCCTGAAATGCTTATGCGCAAATTGAAATATCCATCCCTGCCAATTAATTGAGGGGATACACTCAACTCGGCCGTTACCTGGCCAAAACCGGTATTGTAAAGCAAAACAAGAATAAGAAATGCAAAAAATCTGTTCATTGCTGAAAGGGAGCCACAAAATTAGTTTTATGAAGCTGCCCTGCTAATATATAAAGTGTGGATTGGCATTAATGAACTGTTAATTATAAATCACCCAACTGGGGCCTGATGATAATGTCTTCCACCACCGCCTGCGAACTAAGATTTGCTGCAGCGTAAATCATATCTGCAATATCAGCAGCCTCCATAATGCGTTTACTGCTGTTGTCGAAACCCGCCCAGGAATCGGTGTGAACGGCTCCGGGATATACACCGGTTACTTTAACTCCATGCGGTTTCATTTCGTGCCTTAGATTATCCGTAAAACCTTTCAGGGCATATTTGCTTACGCTGTATCCTCCTCCGCCTTTGTATGCCTGCAGCGAAGCAATGGAACATAAATTAAAAATATGACCCTGTTTCTTCTTTATCATTTCAGGAAGCAATGCGCGGGTAAGATGGTAAGCGCTGTAAAAATTCACGGCCATCATTTTTTGTATGCTTCCTTCCGGTTCGTTAAAACAATTTCCGGGTAAATAAATTCCGGCATTATTTACAAGCACATCCGTTTTTACCTGGCCATTAACCCACGCGGCAAATTTGTTCACCTCTTTTTCTTCCTTCAGATCAGCTATATAGGTGTTGATTTTTGCAGAAGGGATTTTGTTCTGCCACTCTTGCCGTACTGCATTCAGCCTTGTTTCCGATTGAGAGCATACAAATACCGGATGGCCGGCTTCCAGAAATTTTTCTGCTACCGCCCTGCCAATTCCGCGGCTGCCCCCGGTTATTACTATATTCATCAGTTTACTTTATTGTATTTTTGCTTTGGATAAAGATACAAACCCGCGCCATCAATTTTTCACATGCCTGAATATAAACATTTGTTTTTTGATCTCGATCACACCCTTTGGGATTTTGAAACCAATGCAAAAATTTCACTTACCGAATTATACAACGAGTTTTCATTAAACGAAAAACTCACTCCCGAATTTGACGATTTCTATAACCGTTATATTTATCATAACCAGGTATTGTGGGATCGTTACGAGAAGGGGTTTATCCGGGCCGATGAATTGAAATGGAAAAGAATGTGGAGAACCCTCCTCGATTTTAAAATTGGCGATGAATTGCTGGCAAAAGATTTAAGCACCCGTTATCTGGAAATATTACCGGTTCAGAAACATTTGTTTCCTTACACCAACGAAATTTTAAATTACCTTTTGCAGAAGGGATATAAAATTCACCTCATTACCAACGGGTTTGAAAAAACACAATGGAGCAAAGTGAGAAACAGCGGCCTGGATCAATACATTACATACCTGATCACTTCCGAAAGCAGCAACAGCCTTAAGCCGGCCAAAGAAATTTTTGAATATGCCCTGCAAACAACAGGCGCTTTGTTGGAGGAATCCATCATGATAGGCGATAACCCCGCAGCCGATATACAGGGCGCAATTAATGCAGGTATGGATTCCATATTTGTGAATCACATCAATACGGAAATTATGGTAAAACCCACCTATACCATTTCGCATTTTAAAGAACTGGAAAGCCTGCTGTGATGCCGGTTGTTTTTCAATGCAACCGTTGAGTGCCGGAGCCGATGTGTTTTATAAAACCGATTGTAAAATTTAAAAAATCCTGCATCGGGATTAATGTAAAAAAGTGAACAGGTTTAATTTCACCACATTCCTGACTTCAAACACCAACCTCGACCAGGTATTTCTGGATGAGCTTTTCTCTAATTGTTCAATTAGAAAGTATGCAAAAGGAGAGTTTTTATTGCGCCCTAACCAAAAATGTGAACATTCTTTTTTTGTGGAAAAGGGACTGCTTAAACAATATCATATCGATGAAAAAGGCAAGGAACATATTTTGCAATTTGCGCCTGAAAATTGGTTTGTTGCCGACAGGGAATCTGCGTATTTCGATAATCCGTCGTTATATTTTATACAGGCCATTGAAGATTCCGCGGTTTTCTTAATTGATGAAAACTTTATTCTTAGCTTATCGGCTTCTACCCCCGCTTTTCTAAAATTCAACCATACACTTTTGCATAATCACATCCGGCATTTGCAAAAACGGATCATGATGTTGCTAAGCGCTACTGCCGAAGAACGTTATTTGAATTTCATCAGCATTTATCCCGACTTAACCCTCAGGGTGTCGCAAATCATGATTGCCTCCTACCTGGGCATCACTCCCGAGAGCCTGAGCCGTGTGAGAAAAGACCTGGCCAAACGCAACCACCATACACAGAACTTATCATAGGTTAATGGCCGGCCAAAATCTGCACAGTAGCTTTGTGTTCTAAAAATAATTATCATGGCTAAAAGATCCGTTGAAGTAGTGGTTGGCCCGCAGGAGCCGCATTTTGTTGGTGATGGGTTTAGGGTACACAACTTTATTCCCAGTGGCTATCATTTAGATATGGAAAGGATGAACCCTTTTGTGATGCTCGACTACAACGCTAAATTTATTTTTGAACCCAGCGAAACGCCCAAAGGCGTTGGGGTGCATCCGCATCGTGGATTTGAAACGGTTACCATCGCCTACAAAGGCAAAGTAGAACACCACGACAGCAGTGGTGGAGGAGGCGTAATTGGCGAAGGCGATGTTCAATGGATGACTGCGGCCAGTGGCGTATTACACAAAGAATTTCACGAAAAGGAGTGGAGCAAAAACGGAGGTGAGTTTCAGATGGTTCAACTCTGGGTTAACCTGCCGGCTAAATATAAAATGAGCAAACCAAAATATCAATCGCTGAAAAACCCGGAAATTAACCGGTTTGCTTTTGAAGATGGTAAGAGCGAAATGGAAATCATTGCGGGCGAATATAAAGGAGTGAAAGGTGCTGCAACTACCTTTTCGCCTGTTCATTTATATAATGCTAAACTGGTAAAGGGGCAGGAGGTTTCCTTAAGCTTTCCTAAAAACTTCAATACGGCAGCGTTGGTAATTGAAGGGCAGGTAATCGTTAACGGTACAGAGCATGTACCATCCGATCACCTGGTATTAATGGATAATGATGGTGAGGAATTTACTATTCAGACCTCTGAAAATGCCATTGTGCTGATATTAAGCGGTGAGCCTATACCGGAACCCATTGCCGCTCACGGCCCTTTTGTGATGAATACCCGCCAGGAACTGATTCAGGCTTTTGATGATTTCAATAAAGGAAAATTTGGGTATTTGGAAGATTAGTTTCCACTTTGGGAAAAGGGAATTAAATAAAAAAGGGCGATACACATTGTATCGCCTCTTAATATAGCCTGTTCGTTTATGCGCTACCGGTTTAAATGCAATTTCAGAGATTGCTACCGGATTGTCATTTAAATTTTAAACATTAAATATTACCTCAAACCATGCATCATCTTCAGTAATTTTTTACTGATGAGGAACAACACGATAGAAGCAACGCCTGCAAAAATTACGAATATCATGAAGAAGGAATAAAGGCTGTCGATTTGCATACCAAACAAATGGGTAACCTTTCCGTCTTCCGGAAACAATTTGCTGAGCATACCGGCAAAATCGTTTGCCATGGCATTGGCTAAAAACCAAACTCCCATTAATAGAGAGGCCAGCCTTACAGGTGCAAGACGGGCTACCATCGATAATCCGATTGGTGAAAGACACAGTTCACCCCAGGTATGAATTACATACATGCCTATTAACCAGAACATCGAAATTTTAACGTTGGCATCTACTCCTTTAACGCCAAATGCAATTACCAAAAAGCCTATAGCAAGAAGGAACAAACCAATGGCCTGCTTAACGGGCGACGGAGGTTCTTTATCTTTTTTGCCAAGCGAGGTCCAGAAATTTGCAAATAACGGGGCAAATATGATGATGGCTAAAGGATTGATGGACTGGAACCAGCTTGCTGGCATTTCCCAACCAAATAAATTTCGGTCGGTGTTTTTATCGGCAAAGATGGTGAGTGATGCGCCGGCCTGCTCAAAAGCGCTCCAGAAGAAGATTACAAAAAAGGCCGCTATGTAAATAACAATGATGCGATCCCTTTCAATTTTTGTAAGGTTGGGATCCGAAATTATGAATCCGGATATGGCAATGGAAGTAGAGAATACCAGCGTACTGATCCAGTTAAAATGGATAACGAACATAAACAATCCCCATAGAATGGCATATATCGCCAGCCATAAGATGATGCGTTTAGGGGTAAATTCTGCTTGTTTTTTTACATCAGTTGCAGTTTTTTCTTTTTCAATTTCCTGATGCGCGATTTCTTTTGCGGAGGGGGTAACTCCAATGGGCTTGCCATCGGCGGTTACAATATATTTATTCTTTAAGGCTTGGAACATGATTAACCCCAAAGTCATTCCAACACCCGCAGCAAAGAATCCCCATTTATAGTCTATTTTTTCTGCAAGTGCACCGCAAATGAGTGGTGAAAAGAATGCACCCAGGTTTATACCCATATAAAAAATGGAGAATGCTGCATCTACCCGTTTGTCTCCTTTGGAATAAAGCTGGTTTACCATGGTAGAGATATTGGGTTTAAATAAACCATTACCTAAAACCAGCAGCACCAGCCCTGCAACAAATAAAGTAAGCGCCATATCCATATTGGTGTGAACTAAGCCTGCACTGAAAAAGAGGATAAATTGTCCGCAGGCCATTAATGCACCACCCCAAAAAATGGATTTCCTGTTACCCCAGTATCTGTCGGCTATAAAACCTCCTATTACCGGTGTGAGATAAACCAATGCCGTAAAATTTCCGTAAATCCCCGATGCAAGCTCATTTTCAAAGAGCAGGACTTTGGTCATAAACAGCACCAGGATGGCCCGCATTCCATAGTAGCTAAAGCGTTCCCACATTTCAGTAAAAAACAGAATAAACAACCCTTTAGGGTGCCTTGTGCTGGTTGAATTACCATCCATATAATGCTTGTTTTATTTGATTTTGAAGAATAATTTCTGAAAAATAAGGAAAATACAATAAACCCCGGTTTATTAATAAGTATTTATTGCAACCGGTATTTCAGCCGGAGAATGGCAGTATTTACTAAATTGCCGGGCATTGTTGCTATCGGGTAAACTCCGGCAGCTAATCAATGTAATTAAATTTGCCTCTATTATTCATACCAAATACAAATTTTAGGGGTCAACTTATTATTTTATCCGGAAGAAATTCAAATAACCTAAATGAACATCCTGATTATTGGCGGCGGCGGAAGAGAACACGCTTTTGCATGGAAGCTGAAGCAAAGCAAAAAAGTGAATCAACTGTTCATCCTTCCGGGAAATGCAGGCACGGCTTCACTTGGCACCAACCTTCCCATTTCCATCACCCATTTTGAAGCCATCGGCAGGGTGTGCCTTGATCAAAACATCAGTTATGTGATTGTAGGGCCGGAAGAACCGCTTGTGAAAGGAATTGTTGATTTCTTTTCTGAAGATCCAAAATTTAAAAATATTAAACTGATTGGCCCTGGAAAGGAAGCCTCCAAACTGGAAGGAAGCAAATCGTTTGCCAAAGCGTTTATGGCAAGGAACCATATTCCTACCGCATCTTACCGGCATTTTACCATCAGCAATTTTGATGAGGGAGTGGCCTACATTCGCAATCATTCGCTCCCTGTGGTGTTAAAGGCCGACGGGCTGGCTGCCGGAAAAGGAGTCATCATTTGCCAAAGCCATATTGAAGCGCTTGCAGAGTTTGAGCTGATTATACAGCGTGCAAAATTTGGCGAAGCAGGAAAAACTGTTGTGGTGGAAGAGTATCTTTCAGGCATTGAAATCAGTGTTTTCGTGCTTACCGATGGCGTTGATTTTGTGATGCTGCCCGAAGCAAAAGATTATAAGCGGGCAGGGGAGGGCGATACCGGGCCAAACACCGGTGGTATGGGCGCCATAAGCCCGGTTCCCTTTTTTGATTCGGAATTGAAACAGCAAATAACAGACCGCATTGTGATTCCTACCCTTAAGGGATTGCAGCAGGAAAAGCTGGAATATAAAGGGTTTATATTTTTTGGTTTAATGATTACCGATAAAGGCCCTTATGTGATTGAATATAACTGCCGGATGGGCGATCCGGAAACCGAAGCCGTAATTCCCCGCATTAAAAACGATTTAATGGACCTTTTCACTGCCGTTCATTCCGGAAAACTCAGCAGCATTCACCTGGAAAAAGACTCACGCAGCACGGGTACCGTGGTAGCTGTAAGTGGAGGTTATCCGGGTGTTTATGAAAAAGGTCTTCCCATAAAAGGGCTTGATGAATTGCAATTAGAGGGAACCCTGGTTTTTCATGCCGGAACCAAATTTGAAAATAATGTTCCTGTTACCTCCGGTGGAAGGGTTCTTGCCGTTACCAGTTTTGGAAACGATATTCAGGATGCCGTTCAGCAGTCGGTTTATGCAATAGAACAATTGTGGTTCGGAGAAATGTATTTCAGAACCGATATCGGATTCGAGTTTGCCGAAGGCAGGGTTAATTAACTAAATTTATTAGCACCGGCAAATGCGCCATCGCAGGAAAATAAATTCTTAATTTTTTTTCTCCTTTGAAATACAATACCATCGGGTTGTTTTATCCAATTTTTTCATTCAACTTTGCCTGCATTAAATTTACATTGGTTCGGTACATATAAAATATGGGAATTTTTAATTTTTTCACTCAGGAAATCGCAATCGACCTTGGAACTGCAAACACCCTCATCATTCATAATGATGAAGTGGTGGTGAATGAACCTTCTATTGTTGCGTTAGACAGAAACAATCAGAAAAATCTGCTTGCAGTTGGAAAACGGGCATTGATGATGCACGAAAAAACCCATGAAAGCATCCGTACGGTTCGCCCCTTACGGGATGGCGTAATCGCAGATTTTAATGCAGCCGAACTAATGATCAGGGAGATGATTAAAATGATCTATCCCAAAAAGCCGTTGTTTGCTCCCAGTTGGCGAATGATGATCTGCATCCCCAGCAGCATTACCGAAGTTGAAAAAAGAGCCGTACGCGATAGCGCCGAGCAGGCCGGTGCAAAAGAAGTTTATCTTATTCATGAACCCATGGCCGCCGCACTGGGTATTGGCATTGATGTGGAAGAACCCGTAGGGAATATGATTATTGATATTGGCGGTGGAACCACAGGCATAACCGTAATTGCCCTTGCAGGTATTGTATGCGATCAGAGCATCAGGGTGGCAGGCGATGAATTTACCGCAGATATTATGGAAGCGCTCAGGCGATATCATAGTTTGCTGATTGGGGAACGTACTGCCGAACAAATTAAAATTCAGGTTGGCGCTGCCATGAAAGACCTTGATACACCTCCGGATGATATTCCTGTAAATGGCCGCGACCTGGTTACGGGAATTCCAAAACAGGTTATGGTGAGTTACCAGGAAGTTGCTGAAGCACTCGATAAAAGCATCTTTAAAATTGAAGAAGCCATTCTCAGGGCTTTGGAAACCACTCCACCCGAACTGGCTTCCGATATCTATCGCCGGGGATTATACATCACAGGTGGGGGCGCATTGCTCAGGGGGCTTGATAAACGCCTTGCTACCAAAATAAAACTACCGGTACATGTGGCCGACGATCCGTTGAAATCGGTAGTGCGCGGAACCGGTATCGCTTTAAAGCAATACGATCGATATCCGTTTGTAATGCGTTGATGCCGCCTGAGAAACTTTAGCTAACCGCTTTTAAACCTCCACAGCCGGTGCGAAATATTTTTTTATTTATTGGCCGCCATTTCAACCTGCTGTTCTGTTTGTTATTACAGGGCTTTGCCATTTATTTAATTGTTCATTACAGCAACTATCACCAGGCGGTGTTTGGAGAATCTGCAAACCAGGTTACGGGTTATATCAATAAACAATCCAGTAACTTTTACAATTACTTTAAACTGAAAAAAATAAACGATTCGCTGCTAAGTGCCAATGAAATGCTGTATAATAAGTTGCGGCACGATTTTGAAATTCCGGATACAGCCTCCCTTATGGCCATTGATACCCTGAAGATAGACTCTCTTACTAAGTACCGAAAGTTCACCTACCTTTCTGCAAGGGTGGTAGCCAATTCGGTGGCACAACCCAATAATTACATCATTTTATCAAGAGGAAGTAATCGGAATTTAAGAACAGGAATGGGGGTAATCACTCCCGGAAACTCGATAATGGGAGTAATCACTTCAACCACCGGCGATTATGCTGTGGTTATGTCGCTGCTGCATAAAGACACCAGGCTGAGCGGAAAATTAGCACGCAGGGGCGAAACCGGGCAGGTAAGCTGGGACGGAAAAATTCCCAATATTCTTACCATGACAGGCGTTCCAAAAAGTTCTAAAGTTACAGTAGGCGATACCGTTATAACCAGCGGATTCAGCACAAGTTTTCCGGCAGGGCTGCTAATTGGAAGAGTGGAAGAAATTTATGCGGAAAAAAGCACAAGTAATTTTTTGCTTAAACTGAGGTCGTTTACCAATTTTAATAACCTCAGTTATGCTTTTGCAATTGATAATGTGCAACAGATTGCCGTAAACCACCTGCTCGACAGCCTGAAAAACATCCATTAAACCCCAATGGCAACCATACCCAAAAATATCATCCGTTTTATATTGCTGGTGCTTTTTCAGGCACTGATACTTGATCACATCCGGTTGCACCAGATGATTACTCCATATCTCTATTTTATATTCATCCTGTGGTTGCCTTTTAAAATAAACAGAACGCTGCTGATGTTGTTAGGCGCCTGCCTGGGTTTTGCCATCGACGGCTTTCGCCATCACCCCGGCTTTCACATGGCGGCTTGTGTACTGATTGCTTATTTGCGCCCGTTCATCATCAATGTGCTTATCTCTCAGGATGAAGAAGTAAACAATTATGAAGAACCTTCTATTAGAAGCATGGGCGGGTTGCTACCCTATTTAATTTATGCCGGGGTATTATCGCTGCTGCATAATGCCTGGCTGTTTTTGCTTGAGGCCTGGCAGTTTGGCGATGCCTGGTATTTTATTTTGAAAACCGGATTATCTACCCTGGTTACGCTTGCCCTGGTGCTTATTACAGAATTGATTGTAAACCGTCCACAAAAATTCCGTACAAACACAGCATAACTCACCGTTTATTGGGAAATTGTAGATTCGTTGAGTAAGTTTGCATACTGAAACCTCCATCTTCTAAACCCATTTCAGGTGCCCTCATTTAATCAGTCAAGGAAGAACATTGTTCGCCTCATCCTTGTGGGGATGTTTCTTATCATTGTGCTGCGTCTCTTTATGCTGCAGGTGGTAACCAGCGAATATAAAATACTTGCCGAAGACCAGGGTACATTCAGAAAAGTGGTTTATCCCGACAGGGGAATTGTATTTGACCGAAACCGTAAACCCATCCTTCAGAATACCATTATTTACGATTTGATGGTGGTTCCGGGTAAAATAAAAGGATCGGATACCGCATTACTTTGTAAAATTCTAAATATTGATTCTGCCGAATTTCATAAGCGCATCATAACCGCCATCATCAAAAACCGCAGTTATCGCCCATCGGTTTTCGAACCCCTCCTTTCGGAAGAGAAAATGGCTAAGATTAATGAAAATATGTACAGGTTTGCCCCCGGGTATTACCTGCAGGAACGCCCGGTACGCGATTATCCCTACGATGCAGGAGGAAATATCCTCGGGTATTTATCAGAAGTAGATCCCAGTTTTTTGAAACAACATGAAGGCGAAGGCTACCTGATTGGAGATTATGCAGGGAAAACCGGTATAGAAAGAACCTATGAAAAAGTGCTGATGGGGCAGCGTGGTATCGAATACTGGAAACGGGATAATAAAAACCGGCTCACCTCACGACTCGAAGGCGGAAAATACGATACTGCGGCTATAGCCGGCCAAAACATGTTCACATCCATCGATATTGATCTGCAGGAACTGGGCGAAAAACTGATGCAGAATAAACTGGGATCAATTGTTGCCATCGATCCCCGAACAGGCGGAATTCTTTGTATGGTAAGCAGCCCTACTTTTAAACCCAGGGTGCTTACGGGGTCCGACAGAAAACGCCAGATTGCAAAAATATTGCTGGATCCGTCTCTTCCGCTTCTCAATCGTGCAGTAAGCGCAACATACTCACCCGGTTCAACTTTTAAAACCCTCCAGGCATTAATCGGCCTTCACGAAGGAGTGATTTCCACGGAAACAAGATTTAGTTGCAGCGGCGCTTTTTACGGTTGCGGTAAACCCATGCGGTGCCTCGATGTTGGCACATTCGACCTCCGCCATGCCATCACCGTTTCCGACAACACCTACTTTGCCAAAGTAATGCAACTGGTTATTAATAACCCTAAATATCCAGGCGTTGACAGCAGCCTGAGGATGTGGGATAATTACATGTATGCCTTTGGGTTAGGCCACCGGCTGGGGGTGGATGTACCATCCGAAAAAAATGGTAAGATCCCTACACCCGCTACCTACGATAAAGTTTATGGAAAAGGACACTGGAATTTTTGCAGCTTCCGATCGGTAAGTATTGGCCAGGGAGAAGTGGATGTAACCCCCCTGCAGGTTGCCAACGAAATGGCCTACATCGCTAATAAAGGATGGTATCATATTCCGCATATTGTAGATTCCATTGAAGGCGGCGATCAGTTTCACCTGCTTGATAAATACAAAGAACAAATTAATGCAATAGATATTCCGGACAGTATTTTTGAAGCCGTGCATGATGGTATGCAGGGCGTGGTAGATCATGGTACCGGCGTAGGTGCAAAAGTTCCGGGTATTGCAATTTGTGGCAAAACCGGTACGGTAGAAAATTATTACAGAGGCGTAAAACAACCCAATCACGCTTTCTTTTGCGGATTTGCCCCAAGAGAAAACCCCCGCATTGCCATTATGTGCGTGGTGGAAAACAGCGGACGATTTGGCGGAACTTATGCCGCCCCCATAGTAGGACTTATGCTCGAAAAATACCTTAAAGATTCCATTACCGATAAAAAAAGACTGGAGAGAATCGATTACTTTGCGGGGCTAAACCTCATCCCTCCCCGCATAACCGCTTTAATGAGAACCCAGGATTCCCTGATGCATAAAAGAGATACGGCATACCTCCTGGCCAAAGGGTATATTAAAATACTGCGCGATTCAATGGAAATAGAAAACGAAGACGCCACTGAAATTATCGACAACCTTGGCGAAGACAGAAAACCATCTTCATCAACAACCCCAAAACCTAATAAAGATTCTGCCATAAAACAACAGCCGGCAGTTTTGCCCGATAACAGGAAAAGATCAACGCAAACCGACTCAGTTTCGAAAAATTAATTTTTTCTAATCATGGATAAACAGGTAAATACATCCATCACAAGGGGGAAAGACTGGATCCTGATCTGGCTCTATGCCATCCTTGTGGTTTTGGGGCTGATATGTATTTTCTCTGTTGAATATAAACCAAACGACGACCTGCTTAAAAGCCTGTTCGAATTCAAGAAGAATTACAGCAAACAGTTAATTTATTTTGGGATATGTATTGTGCTTGCCGTTTTTATTTTACTTACCGATAGTAAATTCTTCACCGCAACTCCCAACCTTTTATACATTATCGGAGTGTTACTAATGTTAGCCACTTTTGCTGTAGGGAAAAATGTAAATGGCTCACATAGCTGGATTCCACTGGGATTTATGAACCTTCAGCCTGTGGAGCTTTGTAAAATATTTACCGCACTGGCGCTGGCAAAATATCTTTCCCGGAATGAAACTGATTTTTCTAAACCACGATCCCAACTCATAGCTGCAGGTATATGCTTTCTTCCGGCTGTGTTCTCTATACTTCAAAACGAAACCGGGCTGGCGCTGGTTTATTTTTCGTTCTTAATCCCCATGTATCGCGAAGGACTACCTCCCGGTTATTTAATTGCCGGCGCTTCAATGGGCGTGTTGTTGGTCATCACCCTGTTGTTTCCCGCCAACACCCTGATTATTTTCATAAGCGCTATTGCCGCCCTGCTGATCTTTTTCCTGAAACGAAAAATTAAAAAAGATAAAGGACTCCTGATGCTGATTATTGGTTTGTGGCTGGTAGCCGCAACCTTTGTTGGCCTTATTGTTCCCTTTATGTTTAAACATGTTTTTCAAAAATACCAGGCCGACAGAATATTCAGCCTCGTGGGCAGAGACAATCCTTTTGTTAGCGATACAACCCTGAACCTGAATAATGGCGAACCCGCTAAAAAAACCAAGAAGGTTGAAAATTACAATGTAAAGCAATCTAAAATTGCTATTGGTTCAGGAGGTTTAACCGGAAAAGGATTTTTGAAAGGTACCCAAACCCAGGGCGATTTTGTACCCGAGCAACATACCGATTTTATTTTTACTTCGGTGGGAGAAAACTTCGGGTTTTTGGGGTCAGTTTTTCTTATGCTCCTATACTTTGGTATGATGCTCAGGATAGTAGCCATAGCCGAACGACAACGAAGCACCTTTACCAGGGTTTATGCTTATTCCGTTATGGGAATCATTTTTTTTCATGTGGCCATTAACATTTGTATGACGATTGGGCTGGCGCCTGTTATCGGCATCACCCTGCCACTGATGAGTTACGGAGGATCATCCCTGCTCACTTTTACAATCCTTATATTTATACTTATTAAACTTGATGGCGACAGGCAAATGGTATTGCGTTAACACCCCTTTTTAAATAATGGAAATATTTCCCCTAAGTGAAGGAAGTTTTACGGTTGACAGATCGAAGCAATTTGTTCCGTTTGATATGGGAAAAGACAATTTACAGGAACGACCATTGGGAAGCCTGCTGGTAGAAGTGCAACCCTTCTTAGTGAAAATGAACAACGAGCTTGTTTTGCTCGATACCGGCCTGGGTTTTAAAGAAAACAATGGAGCATTGCAACTGCATAATAACATCCGGCGCCATGGCTTTGATCCAAACGAGGTGAGCCTTGTATTGATGAGCCATTTGCATAAAGATCATGCAGGGGGATTGCAATATACAGGAACAGACGGTATGGTTGTACCTTCATTTTCAAATGCGCAGTATTGCATCTGCCATAAAGAAATGGAATTTGCTTTTAGCGGAACAAGCAGCTCTTATTTCCCCGAACAATTTGATGTTATCCGCCAACATCGCAACCTTGAGTATTTATATGGAGAGGCTGCACAAATAAGACCCGGAATAACTTTTTTACATACCGGCGCCCATAGCCCGGAGCATATTGCATTTAAACTTGAAGAAAACGGTGAAATCATTTTTTTTGGAGGCGATGTGGCTCCACAGTTACAACAAATGAAAAACCGTTTTGTGGCTAAGTACGATTTTGATGGCAGAAAAAGTATGCAGCTTAGAAAAACATGGTGGGAGCAGGGCGCTGTAGAAAAATGGACTTTTATGTTTTATCACGATATTAAGTTCCCAACGTACAGCTTTCAATAATTAAATGGGGGTATCCTAAAAAAATGAGGCCTGCCCTAAAAAGAGCTGGCCGTTGCTAACCTATGAAAAACACCTGAGCCAAAGTTATATTAAAAAAAATCATAACCACGAATTTTTTTTAGAATTTCTACTGTTAAAGCTGTACGGAAATTCAACTTTCTACTTTAATGATTTGCTGACGGTTACTTCCGCATTTATTCAAAAAAATTGAACATTTATATTTTCTATAATCCCGGAACTTTCCGGTTTTAAAAATGGCATCCGTGCAGAAATTTCAGATTATCCGGGTTGAATAACGCCGGTAATCAATCCGCCCAACTTCATCAGCAGGGCATCCAAATGATTTAACCACAATGGATGCAATGAGAGGTACAAAGAAAAAAAGCATTGTGCTTATTTCTATATCAAAAAAAATCCCCAAACATTGGGGGATGATGAATAGGTGATTTTAATTTCTTCCTGACCGGCGCTGGTTGTGATTCTGCTGCCTTATTTTTCGCAACTGGTCAATTAGTTTTTTTCTGAACTCAATATCTTTTCTAAAAAACTCATCTGTTCTTTCGGGGCCGATTATTTTAGAAAAGGAACCCTGGTATTTCTTTTTAATATCGAGCACAGCCTGTTGCCGGTCCAGTTCCGGCATATTTTTACCAACCGATTTCACTTCCGTATCGTATTGTTTTTGCACAGGCCAGAATTTTTGCGCCTCGGTTTCGGTAAGGTTCAACTGTTCGGTGATATAAGCAACATACAATGCCTGAATCCGTTCTGCTCTTTTTGACGGGTTTCCATTATCCTGTGCATGTGTAAATGATAACCCGCTAAAAAGAAATGCGATAAGCAGAAAATGTTTCATTTGTGCAAAATTATATATTGTAAGCGTTAATTTGTGATCACGCCGTCAAGTAAATTATCTAAGGTATGGTCATCCAGAATATAATCAATTTGATCGGGAAGATTATCGGATGCTGCTACTGAAGCAACCAATGCAGCATTCACATCTTCGCCGCCGTTACTGAGGTAATCTACAATTTCCTGGTCGCTTACCGAAGAAAGTACCGCATCAAAATCTCCTTTTTGAACAATGGTTTTTGCTGCGCGCATAGTGGATTCATCCAGGTTATCCGCAACAAGCTGTTTATTACGACCGTCGTTAAATGTAGAGAAAATGGCCAGGCCCAACAAACCCGCCATCACTGCCGCAGCAGTATAACGGAAAAGAGACCGGCGGCTGCTCATTTGTATAACCGGTGCAGCACTACCGATGTTTACTTTTTCGATAATGCTTTTGGGGAGATGCTCAAAATATCCTGCGGGAACCTGATAGGGATTAATGTTTCTAATGAAAACCAGGTTTTCGGAAAGGAAGGGTTGCAATGCATCTTCTTTTATCCGGCTGTTGATGATTTCTGGAAGTTCATCAAAATATGCTGCCGGCAGCGAAAAAACAGGAGTACGATTCATGTTTTTTAATTCGGGAAGAAGTGCAATATTTTCCAGATCAGCCGTTTCTTCCTGATTTATTTTTTCGATGATGGCGGATGCCAGTCCTTCAAAATAACCTTCGGGAACACTGCCCTCAGGAATTGCCTTTGTTGGAGATACTTCCAGCAAAACATCATGAACAATGCTGTTGAAATAACCTTCGGGTACACGGAAAATATTAACGGGTTCCACTCCGGCAAGGGTAGAGCCTAAATCCTTTAATTCCTGTTCTATTTCCGGATGTTGTTTCATTTTGCCGCTTACAGACGGTTATTGCCGTTTAAAGTTTAACGATTTTTAATAAAATCCTCAATTTTCTTTACCGCGTGGTGATAGCTTGCTTTTAGAGCGCCCTCACTGGTTTCGAGTACCCTGCTCATTTCTTCGTATGGCATTTCTTCAAAATATCTCAAATTGAACACGGCCCGTTGTTTTTCGGGTAGCTTTTGTATGGCAAGCTGTAATTTCCATTCTAACTTTTGGCCGTCAAAATGTTCATCGGCTTTTATTTTATTGGCCAGGGGGCTTTCATCATCACTGAGCGAAAAAGCCAGCCTCTTTTTTTGTTGTTGAAGATGAGTAAGGCTTTCGTTGGTGGCGATCCGGTATAACCATGTAAAAAGCTGGCTGTCTTCCCTGAAATTATCGAGGTTCTTCCACACTTTTATAAACATATTTTGAAGTATGTCATTTGTGTCTTCGTGCGAAACAACCATACGCCGGATGTGCCAGTACAGCCGTTCCTGGTATTTTTTAATGATTTTGGTGAACGCCTGCTCCCTGGTTGTTTCGTTGCGAAACTGATCGAGCAGTTCACGGTCTTCTGGTTGTATTGTCATTTGAGCATGTAAGAGTTGCAATAAAATTACAAAACCAATCGGCAAAGATTGGTTTTGATGCTAAAAGTTTAACGCTCTAAATAACATTGGGGCTTTAATCTTGCACCTGAAATGGAATCGGCAAAGGGCTGATTATTTTTTCCGGGCCATTACCTTAGTGGCTGCCGCAACAATGTGATGGGCATCCAGGCCGTATTTTACCAGCAGTTCCATTGGCTTTCCGCTCTCACCAAAAGAATCGTTTACACCCACATACTCAATGGGTACAGGCCATTCCCTTGCGGCTACAGATGCAATGACATCGCCTAATCCGCCAATAAAATTGTGTTCTTCAGCAGTAACCACGCATCCTGTTTTTTTGATGGAAGCCAGTACGGCTTTTTCATCTAATGGCTTTATGGTATGAATATTTATTATTTCTGCTTCAATGCCTTTTTCCAGTAACATTTTGCCTGCTTCAATGGCGTTCCAAACCATGTGGCCACAGGCGAAAATTGTTACATCTTTTCCTTCCGAAAACTGTTGCGCTTCGCCCAAAACGAAATCGGATTCTTCGGTAAAGATTGGCCATACAGGTCTTCCAAATCGCAGGTACACAGGGCCGTTATGGTTGGCAATGGCTTTTGTGGCTGCCTTGGTTTGTGCATAATCGCAGGGTACAATCACCATCATTCCGGGGAGCATCTTCATCAGCCCGATATCTTCCAGGATCTGGTGTGTGGCTCCGTCTTCTCCGAGGGTGAGCCCGGCGTGAGAGGCGCAAATCTTTACGTTTTTACCACTGTAGGCAATGCTTTGGCGAATTTGATCGTAAACTCTTCCGGTACTGAAATTTGCAAAAGTGGCCGTGTAAGGAATTTTTCCGCCAATGGTTAATCCTGCGGCAATACCCATCATATTGGCTTCTGCAATTCCACACTGAACAAACCTTTCGGGGAACGCTTTCATAAATCCGTTCAGCTTCATCGATCCGGCAAGGTCGGCAGTAAGGGCTACTATTTTATCGTTGGTTTTTGCAGCTTCCAGTATGCCATCTCCAAACCCGCTTCTGGTATCTTTATTTCCGGTTACTTTAATGTCATCCAATTTCTTCATTATGATAATATTGATTGGTAATTAATTATGGTAAGCCTAATTTTTTTTGTTTTCCATTTCTTTCAGCTTTAGTTCCCAGTTCCAGGCGGTGATCATCATTTGTTCAATAGAGAGAACAGGTTTCCAGCCTAAAATGTTTTGGGCTTTATCGTTATTGGCATAAATGGCTACCACATCGCCGTTTCTGCGCGGCCCGATTGAATAATTCAGTTTTTGTTTTGTGGATTTTTCAAATGCGGCAATTACTTCCAGAACAGTATATCCGTTTCCGCTTCCCAGGTTAAACACCTCGCAGGTTACTTCTTTGTTTAATGAAATGAGGTAACTGATGGCCAGGGTATGGGCATGGGCGATATCGGCAACGTGAATATAATCGCGGATACAACTGCCATCCCTGGTTGGGTAATCGTTTCCATGTACTTTCATTTCAGGAAGTTTACCAATGGCTGTTTGGGTAATGGCCGGAACTAAGTTTGCAGGTTTGCCGTAAGGCATTTCGCCAATTTCATTAGAGGGATGTGCACCTACAGGGTTGAAATACCTCAGCAGGGCAACTTTCAGCTTTAAACTTTTGTAACTCTGCTCCAGAATGTTTTCGCCCATTTGTTTGGTAAACCCATACGCCGATTCGGCAACTTCAAAAGGCATGGTTTCTGTTACCGGGATGGATTTGGGGTTTCCGTAAACCGTACACGAAGAGGAAAAAACAAAATGCGGAATGTTGAATTCGCCGGCACATTTTAAAATATTGAACAGGCTTACCAGGTTATTTTCGAAATATAACATGGGAACGTTTACCGATTCGCCTACTTCTTTAAAAGCGGCAAAATGGATGATTCCGGTAAGATCGGGGTTTTCCTGAAATACGGCATGGGTATCATCAAAATTGCAAAGATCGATCGGATAATTTTTTACCCTTACCCCGGTTGCATTTTCTATTCCGTTGAGGATATCAGGCGAGCTGCGGCTGAAATTATCGGCACAGATTACCTCAAATCCATTTTGAATAAGATCGATAATGGTATGTGAACCGATATAACCACAACCTCCGGTAACCAGGATTTTATTCATACGATGAGCCAAAAGGGTTCAATCCTTTTTGATGTGTGCAAAGAAACAAAAAAGCCGGATAGCCCGCTAAATTCAGTTAAAGAAATAAGTGCAGGATGAAATACAGGATTGCGGCAATGGCAGCACTTACAGGGATGGTGAGTATCCATGCCCAAAGCAGGTTAACGGTTACCCCCCATCTTACCGCTGATATGCGCCGGGTAGCGCCCACTCCAATAATGGCGCCGGTAATGGTGTGGGTGGTGCTTACCGGTATTTTAAGCGATTCGGTAAGGAACAGGGTAATAGCGCCTGCAGTTTCTGCCGCCACGCCTTCAAAGGGAGTTACTTTTGTAATCTTCGATCCCATGGTCTTAATAATCTTCCACCCGCCACTTAAGGTTCCCAGCCCGATGGCCGTGTAGCAGGCGAGCGGAACCCACCATACCATGTGTTCGAGCTGATAATGTGAAGGATCGTAGGCAATAAGCGCAGCCATAATGATGCCCATTACTTTTTGGGCATCGTTTCCACCATGCCCGATGCTGAAAACCGCAGAGGAAATAAGTTGTATCCTTTTAAACCAGGTGTTTGCCCTGTTGGCATTTAGCAAATGAAGAAACAGGGTAAATGTGGCCATTACGCCCAGGATAAGCGCTAACAATATCCATTTGAAATTAGAAGAATGAAAGATAACCTGGAGGTAATACGATTGAAAATGGGTTTTGAATTTTGCGGGGTCGAACTCAAGGTTATGATACAAAAACAATGCAATAAGAATATATACAACAATGGCCAGGAGAATTGGGGCAAAGCCTTTTTTGAATGAATGAATGAACCAGAGGGAGATGATAAAGGCGATTAACATCCCAATAATGGGCGCTAAGAAAATGAAGAGGGCGGTTTTAATAATCGGATCGGGGTTTATGGAATTAATGCCACCAAATGCAACCGCGGCGCCGGAGAAAGCGCCAATCAGGGTATGTGAAGATGAAGAGGGAATGCCAAACCACCAGGTAACCAGGTTCCAGAAGATTGCGGCTAAAAGGCCGGCTAATATTACCACCATCATATCGTGGCCGCTGATTACTTCTGTTTTTACCGTTTTTGCAATGGTATTGGCCACGCCGTGGTCTTTAAAAATAAAGAATGCGGCAAAGTTGAACATGGCTGCCCATATAACGGCCTGTAGCGGGGTAAGTACTTTGGTGGAAACAATAGTGGCAATTGAATTTGCGGCATCATGAAAACCGTTGATGTAATCGAAGATTAACGCAAGTGCAATCAGTATGATTAAAAATGTCATTTACCGGGTGCCTTTTTAAGCATATTTAATTATGATGGATTCGATCACATTTGCGGCATCTTCGCATTTGTCTGTTACGATTTCAAGCACCTGATAAATCTCTCTTTTTTTGATCACCTCTTTGGCATCCGGCTCTGTGGCAAACAATCTTTCAATGCTCATGTCAAAGATGTCATCGCCCTGGTTTTCGATGCTGTTGATGGCAACCAGTGCATCGGTTATCTGCCGCATATTTCTCATGTTCCTCAACTCTGTAACGGCCTTGTGTACCTGCTTGCAACCAAGTGCAATCAGGTCGGCCATTTTCTGAATGCCAATGTCGTTGGGGTTAACATGATAAAAGTTGATTTTTTTTGCTGCAGCATAAATGTAGTCTGCAATGTCATCGAGCGCCGAAGCGAGATAATGGATGTCTTCCCGGTCGAAAGGGGTAATAAAATTCTTTCCAAGTTCTGTAAAAATGCGGTGGGTGAGGTCGTCGTTCACATGCTCCATATCTTCAATTTCTTTGATGAGCCTGCCCCTTTCCTCAAAATCGGGTTCATTTACCACATCTTTTAATTTAGCCCCCATTTTTTCAAGCTCTACTGCAACACTTTCAAAAAGACCAAAGAATACCCTGTCTTTCGGGAGGAAAAATTTTATGATTGAATTCATTACCATGTGGAGAAATTTGGCACAAAAGTAGGATTATCAACTCCTGATCTGTGCTTAATTGAATTGGTAATGATTTCTTAACACTGGCTTCAATCGGTATAATAACTAAAATGGTTAAGTGTGGGATGCAGGGTGAAGGGCTGGCGATTTAGGTAAGCCTGATTTATTCCTTTTCTTTTGCCGGAAGTGAAAAACCGAATGTAGTGCCTACATTTACCGTGCTCCTCACATGAATGGCCTGGCCATGTGCTTCAATGATGTGTTTGCAAATGGATAATCCAAGCCCGCTACCACCTACTTTTCTGCTGCGGGCATGATCGGTACGGTAAAACCGTTCAAACAATCTGGGCAGATGTTCTTCGGCAATGCCATCGCCCTCATTGCTGATTTCTATCAGTACCGTTTTCCCATCAACCGCATAAAAACCAGCTTCTACAGTACCATGGGCTTTGCCGTATTTGAGGGCATTGTCCACAAGGTTGATGAACACCTGCCTGATTTTTTCCTTATCCGCATAAACACTAAGGGGCAGTTCGCAACCCTTTTTTATGCTGCATTTTATTTCTCTGGCACGAGCCTTAAGCAATAAGGATTCAAAAATTTCTTTCACCAGATCCTGTATGATGAAACTTTCTTTGTGAAGGGTAAGTTCGCCAACTTCTAATTTTGAAATTTCATCGAGGTTATTCAGCAGGGTTACCAGGCGCTCAATGTTTCCGGATGTGTTGGTAAGAAAACGGATGTTGACTTCCGGGTTGTGGATGGCGCCGTTTAGCAGGGTATCCACATATCCCTGGATGGCGAATACAGGTGTTTTTAGTTCGTGGCTCAGGTTTTGCAAAAATTCTTTTCTGAATTTTTCATTATGCCTTAAGAGCTCAATTTCTGCTGTTTTTTGTTCTGCCCATGTTTCCACATCTTTTCTTACTTCATCAATGCTTTTTTGCGGCAGTATAGTTTTAAAATAAAACTCTTCCCGTTTTGTTGCCTTGGTTTGGTAAATGAGTTTATAAATCAGTTTTATTTTCCGGTAAATGAAATTTTGAAGGGTGAAAAGGATGAGCCAGTAACTGCACAGAAAGATAAACCCAAACAGCAGCAGGGCTACCCACCACTGCGGTTTAAAAAATAAAATAATCAACAATACCGGTACTGATAGTGCTAAAGCGGTAAGTGCGGCAAGTTGTTGTGGTGAAAGGTTTTTTTGCAATGGCATGTCTGGGTAAAGTTCTGCAAATTCTGCGGGATGCGAAGGAAACACAAGTGGTTAAACCGAAGGCCTCCCGGTTAAGCATTTTGTAAATCAAATTTATATCCCACTCCTTTAACGGTGGTTATGCAATCAATGCCCATTTTCTGCCTGATCTTTCTGATGTGCACATCAATGGTACGGTCGCCCACAATCACATCTGTTCCCCATATCTGGTTAAGGATTTCATTGCGCAAAAATACCTTTCCCGGTTTGGAGGCAAGTAGGGCAAGCAATTCGAATTCTTTACGTACAAGGGTGATTTCGCGGTTGTTGAATTGTACGCTATAGGTTTGGCGGTTGATGGTTATGCCTCCTGCCTCAATGATTTCCTTGTCTTCTTTTACCAGCCTGCGCAACAGGGAATTTATTTTTGATATCAGCACTTTTGGGCTAATGGGTTTGCTGATGTAGTCGTCCGATCCTGATTCCAGCCCCCGTATTTCCGAATTTTCATCCGACAGGGCAGTAAGGAATACGATCAGGGTTTGCGTAAAGGCCGGATCTTTTCGTAGTATATGGCAAACTTCAATGCCGGATTTCCCTGGCATCATCACATCCAGCAGCATGAGGTCGGGCTGAAAAACCTTTGCTTTTTTCAGGGCTTCTTCGCCATTGTTTGCCTTCGCTACCAGGTAGCCCTGTGCCAACAGATTAAATTCAAGAATTTCGAGTATATCCGGTTCATCGTCGGCAATCAGAATTTTATATTCATTCATATCCGGGGCAAAATTAACCCTTATGCAGGTTATCCTTAATCGTTAAGCCCGCGTTATAATATTATATAATTGTTAACCCGATATGGGTTTATTGGCCTGTGTATTACTCCGGAAAAACCTAAATGGTTAACTTGCAACAGATGGGATAAGGTTCCCGTAACCTGCATGAAACCTTTTTATCTTTTTATTATACTCTTCATGATGGCCGCACTGCCTGTATTTGCATTTAACAATACAGCAATTGTTGCGGATATTCAGCCTTTTAATGATACCACTGTTGTTGTGCCCATTCAGCGGCGGTTATGGCACGATAAAATCAACAACGAACTGAAACTTATTGATAAAGCGGATGGTAAAACCGACAATCAGTTGCGGATTGGCAAAAATGAAACCATTAACCTCCAGATAAATGACGCCCTTTTCAGAAGGGTGAAATCGTTGCAGGACTGGATTGAACTGAACCAGGACATTAAAACCAACAACGAAAAAATCCGGTTTCTCAACTATGTGGAAAACATGCTGAAAGATTTCAGGATCGGGTGGCGAAAACACGAACTGAACCCGGTGAATTTTCCCGACCTGATGAATGCTTTTGAACTGTGCCTGAATGCCCAGGCAAAAAAGGAAAGCATAGTTCCACTAATCACTACCGTTAATTATGAAACCGCAAAAATAATTACCGATGTGCTAGTGGAAAACCCGGCGATTGATGAAGCCAGAGATGTGGTTTACCTGAAATTCTGTGAAAAAAATCCGGATAAAATTCTCCAATCCATCAGGCCATTTGTGGGAAAACCCTATGCCGACAGCCTGATTGTAATTGCTGCAAAAACAAATCCCGTTCAGTTGTACAGCTATGCGCAATCCTCTTCATCGCCCGAAGGAAAACTCATTCACCGAAATGCTGATAAACTGGTAAAGGCGGTAGCTCAACTGAGCCAGACTCCACACGCATTGTTTTATTTCCCCTTTCTGGATAATTTGTTGTCGGGAAGAATTACCATCGACAGCATTAAAAAATTTGTGGGTACAGCCGATCACGATTACGACAGCGTGGGATATTATAAACTGCTGGTGCAAACCGAAATCGGATATTTTAAAAGAATGGCTCCTCCGCTGAAAGACACTCCCATCGCAATGTTTGGCCCAAACGGATTAAGGGAAACCTTAAAGAATAAAGCCATTCAGCATTTTATCATGCCTATAAATAACCTGCACGAAGAAAGCAACATTGCAGTAAGGATGCGTGCCATACAACCACTTTCGGTTCAGGATCTGTATTATATGCTGGTGATGGGCGAAAGCGATATTTATACATCCAGTTATAAACACAGCTTTAACCGGATGTTAGAACTGATGGGCGCTAAACCTTCCGGCGATTCTTTACTGCTTTCCGTTCATTTCGATTTTTTCAGGAAATTTCTGAAGATGGCGGCCAATTACAACAGGCTGGATACCTTTCTTAAAACCATGCCCCCGCAAAAATCGGAACTGGTTATGAAAGGGTTTGTAGCAAGGCTCGATGAAACCGGGAACCTGGAAGATGCCGTGGATGTTGCCGATTCGTACAGCAGCATCAATAATAAAAACCTTCGGGCATCCATTCTGGGTTATGTAATGGAAAATGAAAAACAGGCCATCGAAGAAAAAAATTCAAGGGGAGAGATCATCTATGGATTGTTGAAATCAATATTTTTATCGGCCGACAGCAGCAACCATATCGATTTAACTTCCGTGCTGGGCATTCCCTCAATTTATGAGGTAACTAATAATGAATTGAAAGATGATAGCGGCAGGGTGGTGCAGCAGGTTTTCTGGTATGGCGATGAAGATGGCAAAACCTTCTTTCCCGCCTTCATTAACTCCTTTTCATCAAAAGACTGGAAGATCACTCCCAAAAAAGAATGGTATGAAATCAATTCCATTAAAGGGAATGTGTGGATTTATGCCAACCGCCCGCTGGATAACGATGCCAATCTCGACGACAGCGCCCAGGTTCATCTGAATAATTACCTTGATGAAAAAGGAATACATCCTTCTGTAGTGGTTCACCGTGGCCACAGTTACTGGCTCCCGCGCACCATTAAACGAATGCCCGGCGATGCGAAAATTGTGGTACTGGGTTCCTGCGGCGGATATAAAAACCTGAACGACATCATTGAAAATAATCCCGATGCGCATATTATTTCCACCAAAGAAATTGGCGCAGGCGAAATTAACCGCCCCATTCTTAATTACATTAACCAGTCGCTGCAGGCGGGGCAATCCATCATTTGGAAAAACATGTGGGCCACACTTGGCAAAATGTTTTTATCCGATCCAAGCCGGTCAATCAGGGAAAGCTGGGAAGATTACATTCCACCGTATAAAAATCTTGGTGCAATTTTTATAAAAGCATACAATAAAAGAACGGAAGGAGAGTAGGCCATAACTTTGCAGTATGGGTTCATCTCCGGCGGCGAAGAAAATCTTCGATTTTGCGTTGTTGAAACGGGTATTCCGCTTTGCCGCTCCTTACAGAGGTAAATTTTTACTTTCACTGTTTCTGGCAGTTTTGCTGGCGCTCATATCGCCGGTAAGGCCATTCCTTATACAGATATCCATTAATGAAGGATTAAATGCCTCTCAAACCGGATATTTTTTTAGTGGACCGGGCGCCTTTCTGTTAGAGATCACCATTATTCAGATTTTGTTGCTGCTGATAGAAACCATTGCCAGGTTCTGGTTCAGTTTTACCACCGCATGGATCGGGCAAAGTGTAGTGCGCGATCTCAGGGTTTCTACTTACGATAAAATTTTAAAACTAAACCTTGCCCAGTTCGATAAAACCCCAATTGGCACCCTCACTACCCGCACCATAAATGATATAGAAGCGGTAAATAATATTTTTAGCGATGGATTGATTCCCATTATTGCCGATCTGCTGTCGATCATTTCCATACTTACTTATATGTTTTGGGCCGATGCAAAACTTACGCTCATTTGCCTTGCGGCATTCCCGTTATTGATTGTTGCAACTTATTTTTTTAAGGAAAGTGTAAACCGCTCATTTACCAAAGTGAGGAACGCTGTTGCCGCGCTTAATGCATTTGTGCAGGAACATATTACGGGGATGGCGCTGGTTCAGGCATTTGCGGCAGAAGAAAGAGAAGATAAAAAGTTCAGGGCAATTAATAGGGAACACCGCAATGCCAACATCAGGGCAATATTTGCATACTCTGTTTTTTTCCCGGTTGTGGAACTGATTTCTGCCGTTTCTATTGGGCTTTTGGTTTGGTGGGCGGCAAAGGAATCTCTGGCCTCCAGCCCCGAAGAAGCAGCCAGGGCAGGAGGGGTAATTACCGCATTTATTCTTTGCATCAATATGTTGTTCAGGCCACTTCGCATTATTGCCGATAAGTTTAATGTTTTACAAATGGGGATGATAGCCAGCGAAAGGGTATTTGCAGTGTTAGATAATCCGGATGTTACGGTGGATGATGGCGCTTACCACCCTGATGGGATAAATGGAGAAGTTAGTTTTAACCATGTCTGGTTTGGATATGCTCCTCAGCAATGGGTATTAAAAGATATAAACTTTCAACTTAAACCGGGCGAAACCCTTGCCCTGGTAGGGCATACAGGTAGTGGCAAAACTTCCATCATCAGCCTCATTAACCGGATGTACCAGGTGCAAAAAGGAGAAATATGCATTGATGGGGAAAACATCAATAACTACGATCTGGGCTTTCTCAGGTCGAAAATTGGAATGGTTTTGCAGGATGTGTATTTGTTCAGCGGATCGGTAATGGATAACGTAACCCTGCGTAATCCGCTCATTACAAAAGATCAGGTTGAAAATGCAGCACGGTTTATCGGGATTCATGATTTTATTGAAAAGCTGCCGGGTGGATACGATTTTAATGTGATGGAAAGAGGGGCAACCCTTTCGCTTGGCCAGCGCCAGTTGCTCTCCTTTGTGAGGGCGCTGTTATACGATCCGGCCATACTCATTCTGGATGAAGCCACATCTTCCATCGATTCCGAAAGCGAAATCCTGATCCAGCAGGCGATCGATAAACTGATTGCCGGCCGCACTTCCATCATTATTGCCCACCGGCTCAGTACCATCCGGAAAGCCAGCCAGATCATCGTGCTGGATAAGGGGGAAATTAAGGAGCGGGGCACCCACGATGAATTACTTGAACTTGGAGGGCATTATGCCCAGTTGCACCAGATGCAATTTGGCCTCCAAAACAGTTCGGCAGGATAATCCCTTCAAATTTCCCAAATCAATTACCACCCCTTATCTTTGCGCCAAATTTTGAGGAGTGATATGGCGTTAAAGTCTTTAAAATACTTGCTGGTAGCGGTTTTGAGCATATTTTTAGCATTTTCCGCACAGTTGTCTTTTGCACAGGATCCGCACGGTTCCGGCTCCGCCGAACAGGGGGAAGCGGTAGAAAAATACGAACCTGCAAAAAATATCATTGATCACGTAAAAGACGGGCACGAATTTCACATCTTCAGCATTGGCGATTTTCATGCAACCATACATCTTCCCGTAATCCTGTATTCTCCCGAAAAGGGGGTTTCGGTTTTCTCTTCGGGCCGTTTTGGCCACCACGGAACCGATGAATACAACGGGTATAAAATGGAAGAAGGAAATATTGTGGCCACCGATGGTTCGAAGGTTTACGATTTTTCGATGACCAGAAACGTAGTGCAAATGATTATTGCACTTACACTTTTGGTGATACTGATGACCGGCATTGCCAAAAAATATAAATCCGGGATAGGGGTTACTTCAGCGCCAAAGGGCTGGCAAAATGCGGTTGAACCCATTATTACTTTTTTGCGCGATGATGTGGCCAAACCCAACCTCGGTAAAAAATGGCAGAAATATTTTCCATACCTGTTAACGGTATTTTTCTTCATTCTCATAAATGCTTTTTTTGGAATGATACCGGCATCGGCAAACGTTGCAGGCAATACGGCCTTTACCATGGTATTGGGCATCATTTCGCTGATCGTGATTCTGGCAAGTACCAACAGCCATTTCTGGGCACACATATTCTGGCCCCCCGGGGTTCCTGTATTCGTTAAGGTAATTCTTATACCGGTTGAACTTGCAGGTGTGCTGATCATAAAACCCGGCGCCCTCATCATTCGTTTGTTTGCAAACATGATAGCCGGGCACATCATCATCCTCAGTTTTATTTCGCTGATTTTCATTTTCGGCACCATGAGCAAAATTGCAGGATGGAGCTTTTCTCCGATTTCCGTTTTGTTTACCGTATTTATTTATCTGATCGAAATTCTGGTAATATTCATTCAGGCATACATTTTCACTAATCTTACCGCAGTGTTTATCGGGCAGTCGTTCGAAGGCGGGCACGATGATGTGGATGGACATGCCGATGATGTAATACCAACTATTTAAGTATTTTTTTAATCATCATAAAACAAGTATCATGACTTTGATGACTTTGTTGGCTGAAGTTGGTTTTTCTCACATGGGTGGTGCCATCGGCGCAGGCCTCGCGGCTATTGGCGCCGGTATTGGTATCGGCCAGATTGGTAAAGGTGCGGTAGAAGCGATCGCCCGTCAGCCGGAAGCAACCAACGACATTCGTGCAAACATGATCCTCACTGCCGCGTTTGTGGAAGGGGTTGCCCTTTTTGCGGTAATTGCAGGATTACTGGCTGTATTAAAATAAGCCGGATTGCACAACCGAATTACTGCATCTGAAGCACAGGGCGGAGGATGCAGTAATATTTATATTATTTTTTAATTCCGATTTTTATGGATCTGTTATTACCACATCTTGGATTAATTGTTTGGACGCTGCTGGCCTTCCTGGTGGTGCTGTTCATCCTGAAAAAATTTGCCTGGGGGCCTATTATGAAAGGCCTCAGCGACCGTGAAATGAATATCGCGGAATCTATTGCCACCGCCGAAAAAGTGAAAGCGGAAATGGCCCAGTTGAAAAGTGATAATGAAGCTTTGCTCGCCTCCGCACGCGAAGAACGCTCGGTAATGCTGAAAGAGGCAAAAGAAATTCGCGATAAAATGATTAATGAGGCAAAGGATGATGCCAGGGTACAGGCTGCACGTATTATTGCCGATGCGCAAAGTTCAATTCATAACCAGAAAATGGCCGCGCTTACCGATATTAAAAATGAAGTAGGTAAGATGGTGGTTGAAATATCTGAAAAAGTTTTGCGTAAAGAACTGGCCAATAAAACCGAGCAGGAAAACTACATCCGGGAACTGGCTGATGACATTCATTTTAATTAACGTGTAATAATCGTTCTGAGTTATGCATAATCCACGTTTGGCGGGCAGGTATGCAAAAAGCCTTATCGACCTGGCCATTGAACAAAATAAGCTGGAAGAAACCTATGGCGATATCAGGTTGCTTAAAGCTATTATTACCGCAAATCCCGATTTTGCCAGCGTGCTGCGCAGTCCGGTTATCAATTCCGATAAAAAGGAAAAAATCATTAACAGCATTATTAATGGCAGGGTTGGCCAGCTTACCACGCTATTTATTCAATTGCTGATCAGAAAAAATCGCGAAAGCAATCTTCCAGAAATTCTTCCGGCATTTATAGAACAGTATAATAAGCTGAAGAATATTTATCATGTAAAGCTCACCACGGCAGTACCCATTTCTGCCGAAGCGGAACAGATACTTGTTGCTAAAGTGAAGCAACAGTTGAATGTTTCTGAAATTGAACTGGAATCAAAAATAGATGACGCCATTTTAGGCGGATTTAAACTGGAGGTTGAAGGTAAGCTGGTAGATGCCAGCATTCAGCGCGATTTGAATGATGTGAAACGACAGTTCCTCAGCAATGTATATATACACCAGATCAGGTAATTTTTTTTTCAGTAAAATCGTTATGTCCCGCTTCGTTGCGGGATTTTTTTTTTGGGGGGGGTAAGATGATTTAGTACAATCACAACATGGTTGGTAATTTAAAAAAGAAGGCGGTAGCGTTTAGTTTTATACAACGTAACATTTTTATGCGCATCCAACATGTTGTGGAACAGCAAACGGCAATCATCGTACCACTAAAGATGAAAAAAAGCTGCCTGTTTAAGACAGCCCTCCTTCAATTTCTTTAAGTGGTTACTTTATAAAATGGTCACCTTCCCTTTGGCGGAAATTTTCCCTTTATCATCGCGTAAAATAACCATATATACCCCATGGCTTAAATGCGGAACATTCATTTCAATTTTTGGGTTTGCAGTATTCACCACTACAGATTTAGATACAACCCTTGCACCTGAAGCACTATACATCAGAACATTAAAGATTTCTGTTCCCGTTCCGGATTTGGGCGGGGTGATAACGAATTGCCCGCTGTTTGGATTGGGATATATAAAAGCGATGTTTACGCTGGAATCGCCAATCAGCAACTGGTTAGAGTAACCCGTGCATCCATTGGCATCCGTAAAAGAAGCCACATAAGTGCCTAAACCATTTTCATCAACCGTAATGCTGCTGCCGGTTTGCCCCGGAAGAACAGCGCCGTTCTTCAGCCATCCAAACTCATCGCCGGGCTGGTTTGCAACAGCAGTAAGCGTTGTGGTAAGCCCCTGGGTTAAGTTATTGTATGGGTTTGCCGAAAGGGTTACCACCGGAAGCGGATTTACGGTAATGGTTTGTGATGCCGTTGCCGAACATCCCGCAGCAGTAGTTCCAGTTACGGTGAAGGTATTGGTTTGTGAAATGGAAAATTCCGTATTATTGGTTACACCGTTATCCCATGTATAAGCCGATGCTCCGGTTCCGGAAAGCACCACACTGGTACCTGCACAAACCACATCGCCGGGCTGGAAGGTTATTCCCACTTCCGGTATTGGATTTACCGAAAGAGTGATGTTTGCTGAAGTGGTTGCCGCACAGGGCGCAGCAGTATTCATAACAACATGGTATATATTTCCACTTTGTGAAACACTTAAGTTGTTTAGGGTAAGTGTAGCCGCGTTTGCTCCTGCAACATTTTCAAAACTTACTCCGCCGTTTGTACTGAGCTGCCATTGGTAACTGATAGCCGTACCCGAAGCGGTAACCGATAGCGTAATGTTTTCACCAACACATTTGGGTATTGCAGAAGGCTGAGATGAAACGGATGCAGGGCTGTTTACGGTTAACAATGCAGCATCTGTATAAATGGGGGTGGAACCGCAACTGAATACGGCAAGGCGGTAACGGTTGTTGTTCATGGATTCGGTTACATTACTGATGGAAAGCGTAGTGGTAGTTGCATCAGCAACGTCTGTAAATGTAGTTCCGCCATTGGTGCTCACCTGCCATTGGTAACTTATGCCGGTGGCGCCTGCTACAAAGTTTATATCCGATCCGGCACAAACAGTTTGATCTTCCGGCTGTGCGTTAATGTTAGCTGAACTGGTTACGGTAAGGGTAACAGGATTTGATGTAATGGTTGATGGGCATGTGGCGCCGGTTACCACTACCTGGTATTGGTAGCCATTCATATCGTTGTTAACCGACGTCAGGCTTAAGGTTGCAAAAGTTGCACCGGTTATGTTGGTAAATGTGGTTCCGCCATTGGTGCTTACCTGCCACTGATAACTGATGTTTGTACCCGAAGCTACCACCGAAACGGATGCATCATTTCCCGCGCAGGCCACAATGTTGGCAGGCTGTGTGGTGATTCCGGCAGCAGTGTTCACGGTAAGCGTTGCGGAAGGAGAATTTAAAGGAGTTGAACTGCAACTGCCAAGCACTACCCGGTAGCGGTTGTTGTTCATAGCGGCAGTTACAGAATTTAAGGTGAGTGTTGAGTTGGTTTCACCGTTAATATTGGTAAAGCTGGTTCCGCCATCGTTACTCACCTGCCATTGATAGGTATTTGATGAACCTGAAGCGGTAACTGTAAAGATTGCATTTTGCCCTTCGCAAACTGTGTTGTTTGTTGGCGCTGAGGTAATACCTGCGGGTACCGATACACTGAGTATGGCAGCCGAAGAAGTAATGCTGGATGGGCAGCTATTTGAAACAATTACCCGGTACCGGTAGTTGTTCATGGCTCCGGTAACTCCCGAAACCTGAAGGGTAGAAGTAGTGGCTCCGTTGATATCCGAAAAATTTGCTCCGCCATCGGTACTCACCTGCCACTGGTATTGGACCTGCGATCCTGTTGCGGTAACTGCAAAGCTGGCATCTGAACCTGCACAGGCATTTTGGTTTGCAGGCTGATTCGAAATTCCCGCATCGGTGCAACCCGGAGGTAAAATAACCGTTACCACATCGGCAAAGCTTACCCTTGCGCCAGTTGAAGGAAAAAGATTAGAACGCATATTTACCACCGCCTGGTGTTTCAGGTTGATGTCATCTACATACCAGCCAATCCCGTCTGTTCCCAAATCGGAGCTGAACAACCAGCGAAGCTTAATATTTTGTCCGGCATATTCGGATAGGTTTATAATGGTATTTAAAAACCCTCCTGAGTTTCCGGTAAATGCACTTCTGCCTGCAATGCTGGTGCCTGATGCCGCATCAATGGAAAGACTGTACGGGTTCAGGATCATTTTATTTTTTAAATCCTGCCAGCTGGTTCCTCCGTTTGTGCTTATTTCAACTACCCCGCCATCGTAACCCGATTCGGTATTGTACCAGTGCATAAACGATAATGCGGATTGATTTGCCGGAAGGCTGATGGCATTTGTAGTTGCCAGGGTTTGTATGGATACTACAGAAGTATCTTTGGTAAATGCCGCATTGGGTGTGCTTGTGCTTTGTTGGTTACTGATCTGCCAGGTTGCAGGAGTGGTGGATGTTGTGGTAAAAGTTGCGGGGATGGCTGCTCCGGAAAATGGTTCGTTAATTAAATCGGCTGCATCATAATAAGCGCCTGTATTTACTGAAACGGTAAATGAATAATCCTGGCTTCCGCCAGAAGCGAGGGTAACCGGGAAACTCACCACCCTGTTTGCTGCATTGTAATTACCTCCCGAAACCCAGGTAACATTTGCAGGCAAAGTATCGGTAAGCAGGTAATTATTTACGGCATTGCAGGTAGATACCGTATTGGTATAAGTAACCTGGTTGCCTTCCTGAACTTCGTTTACACTTTGTGTTAGTTCAACTTTCAGTGCCGGGCTGAAATCGGGAACCTGATCGAAGACATTATCGGACGATCCCTGAGAGGCATTTGGCCCCATGCCTCTTCTGCGGAAAGCTTCCCTGATGGCGCAAAGGTGTGCGCCGCCATATAAATTAATATCGGCTTGTATGATGGCATTTCTGCCATCAATAAATCCGGGTTCGCAGGGTTGAAGTTTCATCCCCTCTATTACTAATTTTAATGCGATCACGTTTCCACCTGTGGCATTGCCATCAAAAAGATTTGTGGAAATGTTGCCTGTCTGGTTGATGATGTTCCAGGTCATATCCCAAAGCGTTGCACACCAGATCTCACCCCGGTCGTGGCTTTCGGCAGGGATTGATGAGCCATATACTTTATTGTTCACCAGCATATTGGTACAATATTTTTGCGAACGGATTCCTCCGCCGTTGGGGGATTGACCTATCACATAAGTTCCCATTGCTCGCGGGTTGTTAAACCCGTCGCTCAGGGTACTGGATGTCCAATCCTGCGTCATCATCAAAGAAAAATAATCGCTCCATCCTTCGCCCATATTTTCCGCATTGCCCAAGCAGGCCGATTGTGATGCCCCCCCTGTGAGCCGGTTGCTTATGCCGTGTGTAAATTCATGGCTCACAATTCCATTGTCCACATCGCCATCGCGGATGGCGGCGCCAAGGGTTACATTTAAGCCAGCCGAAATGGAAGCGCTTAACAGTGCACCGTCTGCCTGGCTTATCATTATTGCCGGTATGGTGATGCTGTTATCGGTACCACCCATTACAATGGGTTCTCCGGCTATATTATTCACCACAATTACCCCGATAGCGCCTGCATTTTGGGCATTCTTCACTTTTATCACAAAATCGCAGTTGCCGCGGTTAATCATGGCAATTTTCCCCGTTAAAGTATTTGCTGCAGTGCCACAGGCATCATGAGCTAACCCGGTGGTATTGTCGTTATACCAGGAAACGACTCCGGTTACTGGGCCTGCCGTAGTAAGATTATTGGCGGTGCTGAATCCGCTTTCTGCGGCTACATAAGATCCGGCAACAGCCGAAGGGCTGTTCACCATTAGGGTGGCGGCAGTGCCCCATAAATACATTTGCATTCTGGGTCTGAATCCATCTGAAGGAGTTGAGAAATTGGCATTCATGGTTCCTGCGCCGTCCTGGGCATCAGCAACCACATAATCATTTCCGAAACCACCACGCCCCAGGTTGTTGGCCTGGAAGTTGCCGGACACTTCATCAAACCCATACTGGTAGGATAAGTCGTGTAAAAGATTATTCCAGTAAAAAAGATTGGTGATGTTGAACTGCTGGTTGGGCACCGGCGTGCGTTGTGTGGGTGGTGCGCCAAAATTAGGGGCAAAATTAAAGGTTAGCGGACTGGCAGGAGTGGTGGATGTGGCCACCAGCCCCGAAGAATTATTTGCTGCAGCGCGATCTTCCGCGGCCCATACATTATTACCCCTGGTGAAATTGAAATCAATATCTCCGGTGCTGTGCCATTTAAGTGAAGTGGCATTACCCGGTGCCTGTTCCCATGGGTCATTCACCGTTGCAGGAAAGCCTCCCGGATGCATAGGGCTTTCAGCGGGGTAGGGAACAACAATATAGGATGCGTTATTTATAATTTGGGGATTACCCGCAGCCTGTAAATCAGTTTTAAAAAATTTATCAAAAGAAAAACTGCTTTTCTGTACGGGTGTTGCATACTTGCGGTTAAGGATACCCGAATTGTACTTCGCTTCCTCACTCCAGTTACAGGAAACGGTAAGGTTGGTTTCATTTAGCACTGTGCCGTTTATGGCATCAATTCGTATCAGCCAGTAGTCTGAACTGTTTAACGGAGTGAGAAACACCTGCCATACAAGCTTCACTTCCTTTTCCCGGTTAAGGGGAAACCAGAGCAACCCGGCAGTTATGTTTTCAGAACAAACTCCGGCCTTTCCGAAAGAAAAAGTTCGTTCATTGGTTCCAGTTGCGGCATTTAAATATCCAACGGGAAAAATCTTTTTTTCCGCCATAGCAATTTGAACAGCCTCTGTTGCCGATTTGGTGGGATTATGCGGCTGAAGGGCAACCAGGTTATTCAATCCTTTCATCCACCCTCCCGATTTGGATAAAAATTTCCCATCGCGAAACACCAATACCATCAGTTGGTTGTAAACCGGTATGCCGGCATAAGCCTGCTGCAGGTAAACAATGGATTGCCCGGTTCCTTTTTCCGGAATAAAATCGCTCACCAGGCTGTTGGCCAGGTCGGCTTCTGTCAATCCGGTCAGTTCACGGTTTTGGGTTAATAACCTGATGGCTTCATCGTTATTATGCTGAGCAAAAGCCGCCATTATGCATAACTGCGATACAAGAAACAGTAAAATTTTTTTCATACGCTGATGGGTGAATGTTATTTGGGTGTTTTTCCCGAACCGGGTAATAATAATTTGAAAGGATGGCCTTATGGAAAGGGTAGTATATCAACTATTGGATAATAGGTTCTTTTTATTAGCGGGCTGAAAATTAAATTAAAATCCTGAGTAGTTTCTCTTTTTTGGGAGATATCACATGAGTTTGGCGATGCATTTTGCACATTTTGCCCGGGGTAAATTTCGCCGGATGGTATGGGTTAAAATGGGGGTGCTTTTTTTGAATAAAATCATCCTGTTTTGCCCTGAAAATTTTGCCAATCACCGCGGCAACCCCTACCTTTGCAGCCAATTTTTAGGGGGGAGCTTTCCCATTAAAAAATCAGCATATTATTAATTAATATAAAATCATGGTAGAGATTAAACCAGATGAGATTTCGGCGATACTTCGCCAGCAACTCAGCAACTTCAACGCCGGCGCCAGTCTTGAAGAGGTTGGAACCGTTTTGCAGGTGGGGGATGGAATTGCCCGTGTTTACGGGTTAAACAATGTTCGCTCAGGTGAGCTTGTGGAGTTTGATAATGGTGTAAAAGCCATCGCGCTTAACCTTGAGGAAGATAATGTAGGGGTGGTATTGATGGGTGAAAGCAGCGGAATTAAAGAAGGCGATAAGGTAAAGCGTACCGGTCAGATTGCCTCTATCCGTGTAGGCGAAGGCATGTGCGGCCGGGTAATTAATACCCTTGGTGAAACCATCGATGGAAAAGGGCCATTAAAAGGTGAATTATATGAAATGCCACTGGAGCGTAAAGCGCCAGGGGTAATTTTCCGCGAACCGGTAAAAGAGCCACTGCAAACTGGTATTAAGGCGATTGATGCCATGATTCCTATTGGCCGCGGCCAGCGCGAGTTGATCATTGGCGACCGTCAAACGGGCAAAACCGCCATTGCCATCGATACCATCATCAACCAAAAAGAATTTTACGAAGCCGGCAAGCCGGTTTATTGTATATATGTGGCCATTGGCCAAAAAGCATCAACCATTGCAGGAATCATGAAAACCCTGGAAGATAATGGTGCCATGGCTTATACCACCATTGTGTCGGCATCGGCTTCCGATCCTGCTCCCCTCCAGTTTTACGCGCCTTTTGCGGGTGCGGCAATCGGTGAATTTTTCAGGGATACCGGCCGTTCTGCTTTGATCATTTATGATGACCTTTCCAAACAGGCGGTTGCTTACCGCGAAGTATCGCTGCTGCTTCGCCGCCCACCCGGTCGTGAAGCTTATCCCGGTGATGTGTTTTACCTTCACAGCCGTTTATTGGAACGCGCAGCTAAAGTGGTTTCTAAAGATGAAATCGCAAGGCAAATGAACGATTTGCCCGATTCAATAAAAGGAATTGTAAAAGGTGGTGGCTCGCTTACCGCACTCCCCATTATTGAAACTCAGGCCGGTGATGTATCCGCTTATATCCCTACCAACGTTATCTCCATTACTGATGGCCAGATCTTCCTCGAAAGCAACCTGTTTAACTCAGGTATCCGCCCGGCAATTAACGTGGGTATCTCGGTAAGCCGTGTGGGTGGTAATGCGCAAATTAAATCGATGAAGAAGGTGGCCGGTACCCTTAAGCTCGATCAGGCCCTGTATCGCGAGCTGGAAGCGTTTTCAAAATTTGGTGGCGACCTTGATGCGGCAACCAAAAATGTGATTGAAAAAGGCGCCCGTAATGTGGAAATTCTGAAACAACCCCAATACACTCCCTTCCCGGTAGAAAAGCAGGTTGCCATCATTTACCTGGGTACCCAGGGGCTTCTGAAAAATGTTCCGGTTAAAAAAATTAAAGATTTTGAAGATCAGTTCCTTTTAGAAATGGAAAAGAAGCATCCCGAAATCCTTGCCGAATTTAAACAGGGGAAATTAGAAGATGGAAGCCTGAAGAAAATGAGTGAGTTTGCTGCGCAAATAGCCGGGCATTTCAAATAATCTATTTTTAAATAGCAATTAATTATAACAAAGAGAAGTTTCGGCTTCTCTTTTTTTAATGTTTGATTACAAAACATACTGTGGTAAAAGAATTAAGCTTTCATATAGGCTGAACTTCCGGAAAAACATGCCGGAAAGAAATGTTCATTAGCCAAAACTTAAACCCGGTTCGGGATATTCCGGCATTTTGGCAGGCAAATACCATTGGTGAGCTTTTTGCTTAGATAGCAATAATTTATTTTGATATGACAGCAGGTATTCTGATCGTTTCTTTATTATTCATGGGTTTGGGGATGCTGGTTCAGTACAGGCTTAAAAGCAAATTTGAAAAGTACAGCCAGGTGCCTACCAGCAGCGGATTAAGCGGCGCCGAAATGGCAAAAAAGATGCTGAACGACAATGGTATTTATGATGTACAGGTAATTTCCGTACAGGGAAAACTTACCGATCATTATAACCCTGCCGATAAAACCGTAAACCTTAGCGCGGATGTTTATGCCGGAAGGAGCGTATCTGCTGCGGCTGTTGCTGCCCACGAATGTGGCCACGCGGTGCAACATGCTACCGCTTATTCTATGCTGATGCTGCGAAGTAAAATGGTTCCGGTAGTGCAAATCAGTTCTACTCTTTCGCAATGGATCATTATTGCCGGGCTTGGTATTTTAGGTTTTGGCGGCGGAAACAGTACCCTGTTGTTGATCGGTATTGTATTGTTTGCCGTTACCACCCTCTTTACCATTGTTACCCTCCCGGTAGAGTTTGATGCATCGGCAAGGGCATTGCGCTGGCTTCAATCGGCAAACATTACTACTGCGCCCGAACAGGAGGATGCTAAAGATGCCCTAAAATGGGCGGCCCTCACCTATGTGGTAAGTGCATTAGCTTCCATTGCCATGCTGGTTCAATATATCATGATTTTTATGGGAAGATCAAGAGATGATTAAGGAAGCGCCAAAATCAGTTTCTTAACTTGTATATTGCAGAAACGCTTCAAAACGAAAAACAAAAATTGAAATGAACTACGGAAAAGAATTTGAAAAATATGCAGTAAAAAACCGTGGCATCAGCAGCAATACGTTGCATGGCTACGTGCAGCATAACGTTACCAGCCTTACCCCCAACATTATAGAAGAACGGCCAATGAATGTGGCGGTAATGGATGTGTACAGCAGGCTGATGATGGACAGGATCATTTTTTTGGGTTATCCCATAAATGATGAAGTGGCAAATATTGTAACTGCACAATTGTTATTTTTAGAAAGCACCGATCGCTCCCGCGATATCCAGATGTACATCAACAGCCCCGGCGGAGGTGTTTATGCCGGGCTTGGGGTGTATGATACCATGCAATTTATTTCTCCCGATGTAGCCACCATTTGCACTGGTATGGCCGCAAGCATGGCGGCAGTGCTGATGTGCGCAGGAGCAGTAAAAAAAAGAACCTCATTAAAGCACAGCCGTATTATGATGCACCAGCCAAGTGCAGGTGCCGTTGGCCAGGCAACGGATATTGAAATAACCGTAAACGAAATAAAAAAGATCAAACAGGAATTATACGAGATCATTGCTACCCACACCAACCAGCCGGTTGATAAAGTTGCCGTTGATTGCGACCGTGATTACTGGATGACCGCAATGGAAGCAAAAGCATACGGACTTGTAGATGAAGTATTACTTACCAATCCTAAAAAAACTAAAAAAGATTAAATAGTATATGGCAAATAAATTTCCTATCGATGTTATGAGAATGGATGAAGAAGATGCTCCCGAAGCAATGCCCGAAAACCCAATGGAGAAAATGATGAGTGGATGGCTTTTTGATAAAAAGTTCATCGAACAACGTAAAATTTTTCTTTGGGGCGCTGTTGACGATAAATCAGCAAAAGATATTACCGACCGGTTGCTTTACCTCGAAGCCATCGATCCGGGAAAAGAAATCAGGTTTTATATCAACAGCCCGGGCGGACTGGTAACCAGTGGTTTCGTGGTTTACGATGTGATGCAAATGATTTCTTCGCCGGTGAGTACCATTTGTATGGGAATGGCAGCCAGCATGGGCAGCATATTACTAAGCGGCGGTGAAAAAGGCAGGCGTTTCATTTTCCCTCACGGCGAAGTCATGATCCATCAACCCAGCGGCGGTGGAAGAGGAACCAGTGCCGATTTGGAAATCATGGCGCTTCAAATTCTGAAAACCAAACAGTTAGGAGCTGAAATATTAGCAAAAAACTGCGGGCAGGCTTACGAGAAGGTGATGAAAGACTTTGACCGCGATTACTGGATGGATGCAAAGGAATCCATCAAATACGGAATTGTGGATGCTGTGATGGACAAATTCTGATAACTTTTACATTAATTATACATAACCTGCCTGGTTACTACCCGTTTCCTTGCAGGTTTTGTAACTTTGTGCCCAATCCTATACAGGATTCAAGCCTATGCCCAAACAACAAATCTTACATTGTACATTTTGTGGCCGCAGAAGAGATGAAGTAAAAATCCTTATTGCTGGTCAGGACGGTCACATTTGCGAAAACTGTGTAGAACATGCACAGGAAATCATTTTTCAGGAACTGGGGCAGCAATATCCTGACACCCGGAATTCCAATACCACGCCGCAAAAGTTTACCATTAAAAAGCCGATCGAAATCAAGAAGTTTCTGGATGAATATGTAATTGGCCAAAACGATGCCAAGAAAACCCTTGCCGTTGCCGTGTACAATCATTATAAACGCATCAGCCAGAAAATTGAAAACGATGTGGAGATTGAAAAAAGCAACATTGTGATGGTTGGTGAAACCGGCACGGGTAAAACCCTGCTCGCAAAATCGATTGCACGAATGCTGAATGTGCCTTTTGCAATTGTGGATGCAACGGTATTTACCGAAGCCGGATATGTGGGCGAAGATGTGGAAAGTATGCTTACCCGCCTGCTCCAATCCTGTAATTATGATGTGGCCGCTGCCGAAAAAGGAATTGTTTATATTGATGAGATAGATAAAATTGCCCGCAAAAACGATAACCCTTCCATTACCCGCGATGTAAGCGGCGAAGGGGTTCAGCAGGGGTTACTTAAATTACTGGAAGGCAGCGAAGTGCTGGTGCCGCCGCAGGGAGGAAGAAAACATCCAGAACAAAAACTGATAAAAGTAAATACCCAGAATATCCTTTTTATTTGTGGCGGGGCTTTCGACGGGATCGACCGGATTATTGCCCGCAGGGTAAATACCAGCACCATTGGCTTTAATGTAAACAAGGAGTTGCAGGAATATCAGCACGATAACCTGTTGCAGTTTGTAACCGCGGTTGATCTCAAACATTTTGGATTAATTCCCGAATTATTGGGCAGGCTGCCCGTGGTTACCTATTTAAATCCGCTGGATGCAACAACCCTCAGGTCTATTCTTACCGAACCTAAAAATGCACTAACCAAACAATTTATTAAACTGTTCGAAATTGAAGGAATTACACTTCATTTTGAACCGGAGGTGTATGATTTTATGGTTGAAAAAGCCCTTGAATATAAATTGGGCGCACGCGGCCTGCGCAGCATTTGCGAAAGCATCCTTACAGATGCGATGTACGAACTTCCATCCGGAAAAACAAAGCGGTTTGATGTAACCCTCGAATATGCACAGCGTAAATTCAACAACAGCAAGCTGAGTATGCTGAAAGTTGCCTAAGTTATTTAACCCCTGTTTCCCACAGGGGCTTTTTATGGGAGTTTGCCATTCTAAACTTTATATCGGCTATTTTCGTAGCCAAATAAAATACTGGCCTTATGGTTGATGTTATTCTCGGGCTCCAGTGGGGCGATGAGGGGAAAGGAAAAATTGTTGACTTTTTTGCGAAAGATTATGATGTTGTAGCCCGCTTTCAGGGCGGACCAAACGCCGGGCATACACTTTATGTAGGCGATAAAAAAGTGGTATTGCATCAAATTCCCAGCGGTATTTTTCACGAAAATAAAACCAGCTTAATCGGGAGCGGCGTGGTGCTTGATCCGGTAACCCTCAAAAAGGAATGTGAAGCAGTGGCTGCAATGGGAGTTGATTACCGGAAAAATCTTTTCATCAGCGAAAGAACCCACCTGATCTTACCCACCCATCGGGCATTAGATAAAGCCAGCGAATTATCGAAAGGGCACGATAAAATAGGCAGCACCCTGAAAGGCATTGGCCCCGCTTATATGGATAAAACAGGACGTAATGGTTTGCGCGTTGGCGACATATTAGATAAAACCTTCACCACTCAATACATCAAGCTTCGTATGAAGCATCAGCGATTGCTTGATAATTTTAATTTCCAGGAAGACATCAGCGCATGGGAAGAAGAATTTTTTGATGCCATCGATTTTATCCGCGAATTAAATATTGTGAATGGTGAATATTTTATCAACGGGCAATTAAATGATGGAAAACGGGTGCTTGCCGAAGGCGCACAGGGATCCATGCTTGATGTGGATTTTGGCACCTTCCCTTTTGTAACCAGCAGCAGTACCATTTCTGCAGGTGTATGTTCCGGTTTGGGAATAGCGCCACAGCGAATCAGGGAAGTGATTGGCGTTACAAAAGCATATTGCACCAGGGTTGGCTCAGGGCCTTTCCCTACCGAACTTAATAATGAAACCGGCGATAAACTCCGTAATGCCGGAAATGAATTTGGCAGCACCACCGGAAGGCCAAGGCGTTGCGGATGGATCGATCTGGTTGCTCTTCGTTTTGCCGGAATGATAAACGGAGTTACCCGTATGGTGATGACCAAAGCCGATATTCTTGATCAGTTTGAAGAACTTAAAGTGTGCCGGTCGTATCTTGTTAACGGCATCGAACAGGATTCCATCCCATTTCAAATGAACCGGCTTAATATCAGTCCGGCTTATCAATCCTTTGCAGGTTGGATGAAATCAATTGACAACATCAGCAATTACCAGGATTTACCCGAAAACATGAAAACATATATTCAATATCTTAATAATTTTCTGGCTGTTCCCGTAAAGTATATCAGCAACGGGCCGGGAAGAGAACAAATCATTTCTATTTAACTCCTGAAAAAAAGCCAAAAATATTTGGCTAATTGAAAAACTCGTGGAAATTTTACAACAATAATCATTTTTCAATATGGCGTCGAAATCTGATAGCACAAAAAAGTCAGCAACAAAAGAAAAGATCCCTGCAAAAAATGCAGCGGATAAGAAATCAACATCCAAAAAAAATACTTCTAAAGAAGAAGATGACGATTTAGATGATGAAGAACAGGAAACAACTCCTGTAAAAGGTAAAAAAGTGTCTTCCAAATCAAAAGATCGAAATATCGATGATGATGACGACGATGAGTTGGAAGAGATGGAAGATGATTGGGAAAAAGCTGATGAAGACGATAACTGGGATCCTGACTTTGATGAGTTTGATATGCCGAAATCAAATGCAAAAAAATCGAAGAGCGGACGCGCTTCAAAAGAGGATGATGACGACTTTAAAATGGACGATGATTTTAAAGACCTTTTTGGCGATATGGATAATGATGTGGATGATGATGACGACTTTTGATTTGCTCTGTGAACCCTGAGCATAATTTTTATATCAGTAATCTGTCAACTTTTAAAGTACAAATGTTGAATTGGGCAAACCGGTTCAGCATTTTTTGTTTTCTGGACAATAACGGGTATAATCCTCAGGAAGCCTCATTCGATTGTTGCCTGGCGGCAGGCGCAAAGCAGGTTTTCCGCAATAACATCAGCCAGGTTAACCTTATGGATAAAAATAAGACCTGGCTTTTTGGGCATTTAAGTTTTGAGTGTTTTGATGAAATCCCGGTTCAATCATCCGAACCATTTGTTGATTTTGAAAAGAGCTTTTTCTTTGAGCCGGAATACCTGTTCCTGATAACCGGGAATAATTTAAAAATCATCACCTGCCACCGCGATGCCCAATCGGTATTTGATGAAGTGATTTCCCAAACTACTGAATATGGCAAAACAAAAAAAACTGTTCAGTTTCAGCACGCCATATCAAAAGAGGAATACCTGAACAGGCTGAAGGGGATTTTTGCACATATTCAGCGTGGCGATTGTTATGAAATAAATTTCTGTCAGCACTTTTTCGCAGAAAAAATAACCATTGATCCTGTAAAAGTTTTTACCCGGCTCAATTCCATTTCAGCAAATCCGTTTGCCGCATTGTACCGGATCAATAATAAGTATGGTATATGTGCAAGCCCGGAAAGGTTTCTGCAAAAGAAGGGCGATAGCATACTTTCGCAACCCATTAAGGGAACCATAAAGCGGAGTAAGGATCCGGTTGAGGACGAGGAATTAAAACAAACACTTGAACATAGTTTTAAAAACCGAACGGAAAATGTAATGATTGTGGACCTGGTACGAAACGACCTGAGTATGGTATGCGAAGAAGGTTCGGTTTCGGTTCCATCTATGTATGAGGTAAAATCGTATCCAAAAGTTCATCACATGGTAAGCAGTGTTATGGGTAAAATAAATGAAAGGGTAACTTTTTCTGAAATGATGCATGCCTGTTTTCCCATGGGTTCAATGACGGGGGCACCCAAAAAAAGAGTGATTGAATTGATAAAGGAATTTGAAAAAGAACCCCGGGGGTTGTTTTCGGGAACCATCGGCTATATAAACGGGCAGGGAGATTTTGATTTTAATGTAGTGATAAGAAGCCTGATGTACGATGCCGAAAAGCAAATAATATCTTTTAAAACAGGCGGAGGAATTACTGCAGCAAGTAATGCGGAAGATGAATACGAAGAATCGCTGCTGAAAGCCGCTGCCGGAATGGAAGTTTTAGCGGGAGATTAATGGCGATACTTCCGGTTTTTTGATTTTGGTTGCGATGGATAGGTTGTTTTGTTGTTTGGGATTGCAGAATCGCCAAGCATCAATTGCACACACTCGTTTAAAATGCTGTACCGGTTTGCCAGGAAAATGTCCATTTTATCGTTGGGCAGCCTGAATTCGTATTGGCCGTTGAGGGCAATCCGGCTGTCGAATTCGGGATTATACCTGTTAAATTCCCCGATGCTCATTTCCAGGTTTTTTGCAATTACCGAAGCGATATATTTTCCCGAAAGGGTAATCACTTTTGCATCGGCTAATTCTTCTTTGCTAAGTTTAGTATTGTTTTCAAATGGATTTTCGTTGCCTCCGGGAATATATAACCCATCTCCACCTCCCGCCAGCAGGCTTCCGGCTCCTGTTTCCATTACATAATGTGTGGCAATAAATTTCTTTACGTGGTTGCGGCTTTCTTCGGGTAAATAATACTGCAGCTTCCAAAAATTTCTGCTGCCGCTTTTTTTAATGGCCGCATAAACTCTTCCGGGTCCTCCATTATAGGCTGCAATTACAAGAAGCCAGTCGTGCATTTGCTGATATAAGTTCAGCAGGTATCTTGCCGCTGCATGCGTACTTTTAATATAATCCCTCCGCTCATCGTAATTTTTGGAAACCACCAGCCCGTATTCGCGTGCGGTATAAGGCATAAACTGCCAGGGGCCTCCGGCGCCTGCATTGCTGGTTGCCGAAGTGCTCAGGCTGCTTTCTATTACCGCAAGGTATTTCAACTCTCTTGGAAGGCCATATTGCATAAAGATCTGGTCTATAAGGTTGAAATAAGGTGTTCCCCAGCTTTTCATTTTTACAAGAAAAGAACTATGGGCTTTCAGGTAATCCTGCATATAGGCTTCGGCCAGCGGATTAACCTGCGATGAATAAGGGAGTGCAGGATTGTACTGGTATTTGGAAAAAAGATTTTTGAAACCGTATTTGGTAAGGTTGCTGATGTACTGAACTTTTTCCTTTGCAGGCGTTGCTTTTTCCTGGATCACTTCCTCAATTACCGAAGTTTCGCCTGTGGTATCTACAACAGCAGTATCAGCAATAACAGGTTCCTTTTCCTGTGCCCACAATGGAGAAGAAGAAATCAGCAAAAGCAAAAAGAGCAATTGCTTTAAAAAAAGGATGATATTAAACGGATACCTTTTCACCTGGCAAAATGGTATTGGCAACCTCCAGCAAATTTACATCATCTCCGCGTGGGGCAATTAACTGTAATCCGAAAGGCATGTTATTGCTGTGGGTAAAAGCCGGTAATGAAATTGCAGGAACACCCACCAGGTTGGCATAAACGGTAAATATATCGGCAAGGTAAACTTCCACCGGGTTGTTGGCCGAACTCCCTAATGGAAAAGCCGTACCGGGGCTTGTAGGGAGAATCATAAAATCCACTTCTTCAAAAACCGATTTAATATGGCTTGTCAATTTTCCTCTTACCTGCTGCGCTTTTTGGTAATAGGCATCGTAATATCCAGAGTTCAGCACAAAGGTGCCCAGCATAATTCTTTTTTTCACCTCTTTGCCAAATCCTTCGCTTCGGTTTTTTTTGTAAAAAGAATCGAGATTGCTGTTCTCCTCATTGTGTGCAATTTCTGCTCTGTATCCATACCTTACCCCATCATAACGGGAAAGGTTACTGCCTGCTTCGGCAGTGGTAAGTACATAGTAAGCAGGTACAATATAATCGATTAGCGGAAAATCAAATTCCTTTACTTCAAAGCCGGCAAGCTGCAAATCATGAATGGTTTTTTTTATGGCGGCTGCAATTTCTTTATCAAGCGAAGGGTGGTTTAGCATTTCTTTAAAAAAGCCAAACCTGGGTGTGGAAATACGTTTTTTTGGAGGATGAAACTCCTGGTTCATGCTGCTGTCCTGCAAATCGGGCTGGGCAATTACGTTATAAACCTGTTGCACATCTTCAATATATTTTCCAAAAATACCAATCTGATCGAATGAAGATGCGTATGCGATAAGCCCAAAACGCGATACCCTTCCATAGCCCGGCTTAAAGCCGATGACACCACAAAAACCAGCCGGTTGCCTTACCGAGCCGCCGGTATCTGAGCCGAGGCTTACCATGCATTGTCCGGTTTGTACGGCCACTGCACTTCCTCCTGATGAACCACCGGGAACCATATTATTACCTATCCCGTTAATTACCGGACCATAAAATGAATTTTCATTGGTGCTGCCCATGGCAAATTCATCGCAGTTGCAGGAACCGATGATGATGGCTTCTTCATCAAGCAAAAACCGGACCGCCGTGGCGTTGTACAGCGATTCGAAACCCAAAAGCATTTTAGATGCTGCCGATACGGGATGTCCTTTATAGCAAATAACATCTTTAATGGCCACGATCACCCCATGCAGGCTGCGCATGGGCATATTGTTCTTTCTTCGCTGGTCTAACTCACGGGCACGGTTAAGCGCAGAATCTTCAAAAACAGCAACAAATGCATTCAGGTGTTTTTGTTTATTGATGTTTTGAAGGTAATATTGAACAGTCTGCTCGCACGAAACTGCCTGGCTTTGCAGTTGTTGATGATAATGCAGAATGCCTTTAAATGGAGCCATGCTATAAAAAATCAGCCGGGGTATTGTGTAAAATAATACCTGCTCCGGCTGATGGTTGTTAGAATAATAAATTGAAACGCCCTGCTATTATTACTGGGGTTGTTTTGGAAGGTTATCTTTTTCGCGCATTCCATCTTCAATTTCGTTGCGAACGTTCGATTTGGCATCGTTAAATTCTCTGATGCCGCGGCCAAGGCCACGCATAAGTTCGGGAATTTTTTTTCCTCCAAAAAGGAGCAGGGCAATGATGACAATGAAAATCCATTCGCTTCCACCGGGCATCGAAAGCAGGAGCACAGCGTTTATTGATGACATGATCATAAGTTGAAATTAGGGCGTAAAGATACTGTGTTTTAATCAGGCTTGGTGTTAACCGGGCTAATAATTAAGGGTTTAACGCCGGGTTAACGCTGAAAATGAGGCGCTTGCAGATGAGTAGGAGAAAATAAAAAGCGGAACAATTTGTTCCGCTTATGAATATAGTTATGTTCGGAGTTATGCTTTTGCAGCAACAGCCATTCTTTTTTCTTTAATACGGGCGCTTTTACCGCTGCGTGTACGCAAATAGTAAAGTTTTGCACGGTTTACGCGGCCCACTTTATGTACAACAATGCTTTCAATATTGGGGGAATTGAGCGGGAAAAGACGTTCTACACCCACGCCATCGCTTATTTTGCGAACCGTAAAGGTAGCGGTCATTCCTTCACCCTGGCGTTTAATTACATCGCCTTTAAAGCCCTGGATACGTTCTTTTGAACCTTCAATAATGCGGTAATTAACCGTAATATTATCACCGGCTTTGAATGCGGGGTGATTTGCCTTTTTGGTTAGTTGTTCATGAACAAATGATACAGCGTTCATCTCTATTATTTTTTAACGGACGGCAAAGGTAGGAGAAAATTTGGCAAAACAGGCATTTTATCGCCTAAATCTTTAAAACCCACGCTCTCCCTTTATCGGGCAATATTTACGGCTCTTTTTTCGCGAATAACGGTAACCTTAATTTGCCCCGGAAAGGTCATTTCAGTTTGAATTTTCTGGGCTATTTCAAAGCTCAGTTTATCGCTGTCGCCATCTGAAACCTTATCGGCTTCCACAATTACCCTGAGTTCGCGCCCGGCCTGGATGGCGTAGGCCTTTTCCACCCCGTTATAGGCGAGGGCAAGGTTTTCGAGGTCTTTAATGCGCTGCAGGTATTGCTGCATGATTTCGCGCCTTGCACCCGGCCTGGCTCCACTGATGGCATCGCAGGCCTGTATGATGGGTGAAATCACAAATTCCATTTCAATTTCATCGTGGTGTGCGCCTATGGCATTCACAACAGCAGTATTTTCACCATATTTTTCGGCAAGTTTGGCGCCCAGTAAAGCATGGCTTAATTCGGTTTCTTCATCGGGCACCTTGCCAATATCGTGGAGTAAACCGGCTCGCTTTGCCAGCTTGGGGTTCAGGCCAAGCTCAGAGGCCATTATGGCACAAAGATTAGCCGTTTCACGGCTGTGCATCAACAGGTTCTGGCCGTAAGAAGAACGAAATCGCATCCTGCCTACCATCCTTACCAGTTCTTTGTGTAAGCCGTGAATGCCCAGTTCAATAATGGTTCTTTCTCCAATTTCCATTACCTGGTCGTCTAACTGCCTTTTGGTTTTTTCCACCACTTCTTCGATGCGTGCCGGGTGAATGCGGCCATCAGATACCAGCCTCTGGAGAGAGAGCCTGGCAACTTCGCGGCGCAGCGGATCGAAAGAAGACAATACGATGGCTTCAGGGGTATCATCCACAATCAGATCTACCCCGGTGGCAGATTCAATGGCACGGATGTTCCGGCCTTCCCGGCCAATAATTGATCCTTTAATTTCATCGCTTTCAAGCGGAAAAACAGAAATGGCGTTTTCGATTGCCTGCTCAGCCGCTGTACGTTGGATGGTTTGAATAATAATTTTGCGGGCTTCCTTGCCTGCCTTTTGCCTGGCATCTTCCACAATTTCCTGCTGGAGGGCTATGGCTTCTGTTTTTGCTTCCTGGGTAAGGCTCTCAATTAATTGCTTTTTTGCATCTTCCGCCGAAAGACCTGCAACTTTCTCCAGCCTGCGAATATGTTCCTCCTGGTGTTTCTCCAGTTCGCTGCGCTTATTATTTACGATTTCAATTTGCCTGTTCAGGTTTTCTTTGATGCTCTCGTTTTCCTTTAGTTGTTTTTCCAGGTTGGCATCTTTCTGGTTGAGGCTTTGCTCCTTTTGCTTTATCCGGTTTTCCCCTTCATGAACTTTCTGGTTGCGTTGCATCACTTCTTTATCATGCTCCGCTTTGAGTTGAACAAACTTTTCTTTTGCTTCCAGTAATTTTTCCTTTTTCAGGGTCTCGGCCTTTGCCTTGCCTTCTTCAATAATTTTTGAAGCCTGTAATTCTGCTTCTTCTATCTTCTTTTTGGTATTTACGGCAAAAATTATTTTACCCAGGAGAATGCCCACAATGAGCGCAGCCGCGCCTATAAGGAGAGTGGTTATGCTTAAGTCCATTAATTTCTATGTTTTTTTCTTGATTCACAATGAGTTAAATTATATTCCTTCAAAAATTTAAAGGGATAGTTAGCGAAGATAACGCTTTTCGCTACACAATTGATTGAAGAAAACGAATGAATCAGAGGGCGCTCTCCAGGAGGGATTCCATTTTTTGGAGCTGGCTGGTTAGTTCTTTTTCCCACTCCGGGTTCATGGTTTCGGTAGAGGCCTGGGTGGCAAACCAGATAACCACCATGGCAATATAATCCTGCATGTCCTTACCCGCAAACTGGGTTTTAAATTCAATTATTTTATCATTGATCAGTTTCAGGGTTTTGCGGATCACCTCCTCATGTTCGGGAAGGGTCCTGATCCGGTAACTGCGGTCAGCAATAACAATATTAATGGGAATAAGTTCTTCAGCCATGTTGTTCGTTTAATGTTGTAACATGTGGATGCACTGGTCAATTTGCCTGATGTATCCGTTCAGCACTTTTTCGAATGCCGCTTTATCCGCCCCGTTCATTTTACCTGCAGATGCTTTCAGGAGGTATTGTTGTTCTTCCAGCAGCCTGATCCTGTTCAGCAATTCAGCTTTATCCGCTTCTAATTTGGTTATTTTTTCTTCCTGATTTTTGGATTTCTTTTTCAGGCTGTTGTATTGGTTAAGCAAATGCTGTAACCTGCCATAAATCCGGTTGATATGTTCAGCAATCTTTTCCATTTTATTTTCTGATGATGGCTCCGTTCCTGGTTTCAAATGCTTGTATAAGTTTGTTCATCAGGATATCGGTTTCATCATCGGTCATCGTTTTATTTTCGTCTTGTATGCTAAAACTGATGGCCATTGCTTTTTTATTTTCTCCCAGCTTTTCACTTTCAAACAAATCGAAAAGTGAAATCTTTTTAAGTTCGGGGAGGTTCAATTGGTTTACCGTGTCTCTTAAATCGCCATAAGTTACTTCGCGGTTGATGACCAGCGAGAGGTCGCGGATAACAGCGGGAAACTTCGGGATTTCCCTGAAAGTTAATCTTTGTTTGAGAATATGATCCAGAAAAAGATCCCAATTTATCTCAGCATAAAAAACGGGTTGTTTAATGCCAAATGTTTCCCGTTGCGTTTGCTTTACCTCTCCGGCAAATCCAATAACCAGTTTTTTTATTTTGATGGCTGCGGCATTGTTGTATGAATCCAGTTCCGTTGCTTCAAACCGGATCTGATCTGCCCCAAATGATGCAAACAGGTTTTCGAGTATGGCTTTTAACCCAAAGTAATCTGCTGCAGCGGGTTTGGTACGCCATCCCTGCAACGCGTTATTTCCCGAAATATAAATACACAGATTTTTTTGTTCGGTGAAATTCAATTCGTTTTTCTGATAGGTTTTACCAAATTCGAAACAGCGGATGTTTTGATTTTTGTGATTGTAATTATGGGCAACCACCTGCAGCGCAGAAGGCAACATCTGAGGGCGCATTACATCCAGTTCCGAACTCAGGCTGTTCAGCATCTTTACTGCCGAAGCCAGGATTTCCGTATGGTAAAGCGCGCTGTTGCTGATGCTGTTGGTAAAGGTTTCAAAAAAGCCCATACCTGTAAGCAGGTTAGCAGCTTTTTCGGTGGCAGCGGCAGCAGTAAGCGAGGAATCGGCAGATGGAGTGATGAAAATTCCGGAGGGAATGGGTATCTGATCAAGCCCGCTGATGCGCATGATTTCTTCTACTAAATCGGCAGGAAGCCGGATATCAGGTTTATGCAGAGGCGCTTCTGCCATCACTTTATCATCTGTTATGGTGGTTAGCCGGAAGCCCAGGCTGTTGAGAATTTTTACGACAGCATCGGGGGTATATTCTTTTCCGCTCAGTTTTTTTAAGTAGCTGAAAGTAAGCTCAATGTTTTGGGTAACGGGCTTCACCGGGAAGTCATCAACCGGCAAACCCGCTTCGGCACCGGGGGTGGTTCCGGTTATAAGCGCTGCGGCCCGCACCAGCGCCTGGTAGCAATTGTTGATATCTGTTCCTTTTTCGAACCTGGCGGCGGCATCGGTGCGGAGGTTGTGTTTTAGGGAAGTTCGGCGAATGTTGCCGGGGTTAAACCAGGCGCTTTCCAGCAGGATGTTTTTGGTGTTTTCGGTTACGCCGCTGTTTAAGCCGCCATAAACGCCCGCAAGGCAAAGCGGTTTTTCGGCATCAGCAATCACAATATCACCTTCTGCTAATTTTCTTTCTTTGCCATCGAGGGTGGTAAAGGATTCTCCTGCAATGGCCGAACGGATGTGAAATTGTTTCCCGGAAACCTTGTCTGCATCGTAGGCATGCAGTGGTTGCCCGGTTTCATGCAGGATGAAATTGCTGATGTCAACCACATTGTTGATGCTCTTTACTCCTATTGATTCCAGGGCATCTTTTATCCATGCGGGGCTTTCCTTTACTTCAATATGCTGAATGAGTACTGCACAGAACCTGTGGCAGCCCCGGGGGTAATTATTGATGATTGATATCGGTTGTGTATTCCCGTTATGGATACCCTGGTTTCTTAGCGGGTTAACCGGTTGAATATTTTCGCCAAGATGGTACGATAAGTATGCGCAAACATCCCTGGCCACCCCCAGGTGGCTCATGGCGTCGGTACGATTTGGGGTAAGTCCTATTTCGAAAATGTAATTTGTTTTTACTTCAAATACTTTGTTTAGCGGGGTTCCGGATACAAGACTTGCTTTTAGGATTTTAATGCCATCGTGGCCTGATCCTAAACCAATTTCGTCTTCGGCACATATCATCCCCATGCTTTCCACGCCGCGGATTTTCGCTTTTTTAATCAAAAAATCTTCACCGTTCAGGGGGTGAACGGTAGTGCCAACGGGCGCTACAATTACTTTTTGACCGGCGGCTACATTTGGCGCGCCGCAAACAATTTGCAGGGGAGCGCCAGCGCCTGTACTAACCGTGGTTAGCTTCAGTTTATCGGCGTTGGGGTGTTTTTCGCAGGTAAGCACTTCGCCAACCACGAGTCCTTCCAGCCCGCCCCGGATGTTTTCTTTTTTTTCCAGGCTTTCTACTTCAAGGCCAATGGCCGTAAGGATCAGCGATAATTTTTGGGGGCTGATGGCATTTTGCACCGAAGGTTTATCGGTAGGCAGATACCTGCACAACCAATCATAAGAAATCGTCATATTAATCGTCTAATCGGGCAAAGATAAATGTTTTGGCTGCCGTTACAGAGCGGGAATAAATGGATTATTGGGGCGGTGCCGATTTAAGCATAAAGTACCGGATTTTAAAAATCTGTTTTTCTTTTTAACGTGTACAAGTAAAATCCCGGAGAAATGGGTTTGTGCATAAACAGTGAGGTTTTCCCAACCATTGTATGGCCTAATGTTAATTCTCTTGTTAAAAACCGGTGGATAAACGAATTTTGAATGTCAATGAGCGGTGGATAATCTTTATTTGAAAGTTAGTAACAGGCAAATGTTAATATTCGTTGTTCCTGCTGTTTTATCTTAGCCGCCCGTTGTTGAGCCGGTGTTAATTGTTCCCGAACCCTGGCCTAACTATAACGGTTAAAGGCTTTTATGTTTTTTTTACCGGAAAACAACCAAACGGAAAATGGAATTTACTAACCTGAATAAAGACAGAAAATTACGTCGTAAATCTGCGGTTGATCTTGGCAATATTGTTTTTGGAAAAGTTCCCCCACAGGCCAGGGATCTTGAAGAAGCCATACTTGGCGCCATTATGCTCGAAAAATCGGCATTCGACATTGTGGTGGAAATTTTAAAACCGGAATGTTTTTATGTGGAGGCGCATCAAAAAATTTATAGCGCCATGCAGGGGCTTTCGGGGAAAAGCATGCCCATTGATCTGCTAACGGTGGTGGAAGAACTGCGTACCCGGGAAGAACTTGAGTTTGTAGGTGGCCCTTATTATATAACCAAACTTACCAATGCCGTTGTATCATCGGCTAACATAGAAGCGCACAGCCGGATTGTATTGCAGAAATTCATCCAACGCGAACTGATCCGCATTTCGGGCGAAATTATAGGAGAAGCGTATGAAGACAGTACCGATGTGTTTGATATGCTTGATGAAGCCGAAAGCAAAATGTTTGAAATTACCAACAACCACCTCCGCAAAAATTTTGATGACATAAATTCGGTATTGGTAAAAACCATCAACCGGATTGAGGATATGCGTAACCGTAATGAAGACATTACCGGGGTGCCCTCCGGTTTCCACAGCCTCGATGCGGTTACCTATGGCTGGCAGTCAACCGACCTCATTATCCTTGCCGCAAGGCCATCAGTGGGTAAAACTGCTTTTGCGTTGAACCTTGCGAGGAATGCCGCCTTGCATCCTGCCAAACCTACCCCAATCGGGTTCTTCTCACTCGAAATGAGCAGCTCCCAGCTCGTGCAGCGTATTCTGTCGGCAGAAAGCGAAATCTGGCTCGAAAAAATTGCGAGGGGAAAACTGGAAGAACATGAAATGAGGCAACTTTATAAAAATGGAATTGACCGCCTCACTCATGCTCCGATTTTTATTGATGATACTGCCGGACTCAATATTTTTGAGCTTCGCGCAAAATGCCGCAGGTTGAAAAATAAACACAATGTGGGGCTGATCATTATCGATTATCTCCAACTGATGAAAGGCAATCCGGATAAGAACAGCAACCGCGAGCAGGAAATCAGTAAAATTACCCGCGATCTGAAAGGACTTGCAAAGGAATTACAGGTGCCCATAATTGCCCTGTCGCAATTAAGCCGTGAAGTAGAAAAGCGTTCTACCAGCAACAAAATGCCACAACTCAGCGATCTTCGGGAATCCGGTGCAATTGAACAGGATGCGGATCTGGTGATGTTCCTGTACCGCCCCGAATATTACGACATCAACTCGAACGAAGACGGTGAAAGCATGAAAGGGGAAACCCATGTAAAGATTGCCAAACACAGAAATGGCAGCCTCGAAACCATTAAGCTGAGGGCACTTCTTCATATTCAGAAATTTATTGAAGAAGAAGGATCGAACGGTGGCAGTACAAATCAGCCTTATGGAGGAAACTGGAAGCCACTGAACCAGGGCGGAGGCGATGGAGGCGCAAAAATGTACATTCAGAAAGGAAGCAGGATGAACGATGATGAATTTGAAGATGAACCACCATTCGGTTAAAATGATAAAAAGGATGAGTAATTTAGCTCATTTTTTTTTATGCCTGTTCCATTTTTTTATTCTACCGGGATACCTGAAGAAGGATTGATCCGCCTCAGTGAAGAAGCTTCAAAACATATTTCACAGGTTTTGCGGATGAACACCGGCGAGCGTTTGTGCATAACCGATGGGTTAGGTAAACTTTACGATGCGGAGATATCCGTATCTCATAAGAAACATTCCATTGCGGCCGTACAGCAGGTGCGGGAAGTGGATCCGCCATCTACTCAAACAGCCATAGGCATTTCTTTACTGAAACACGCTAACCGGTTTGAATGGTTTGTAGAAAAAGCCACCGAAATGGGGATTGGCGCCATCATCCCGCTCATTTGTGAGCGAACCGAAAAACAAACTTTCCGGTGGAACAGGATCCATAATATTATGGTAAGTGCCATGCTTCAATCGCAACAGGCTTGGCTGCCTCATTTACCCGAACCTTTGAAATTTTCTGCGGTGCTTGATGCCGGTTACCGCAGCAGGTACATTGCGCATTGCGAAGAAAAAGCAGATAAGCAGTTGCTTAAAAATGTTACTAAAGATAAAGGTGCTATTGTACTCATTGGCCCCGAAGGCGATTTTAGCCCTGTTGAAATTAACCAGGCGCTCACTGCAGGGTTTACTCCTGTATCGCTCGGGAATACCAGGCTGCGAACAGAAACTGCAGGGGTGCTTGCTGCCGCAATGCTAACCCAATGCTGATGAAAAAAATTATTTTTCAGCCTTTTCATCGAGGGTAGGTTCGTTGAGCCTAACCACCCTTTCATTTTGGCGTTTGCGCATCAGCATGTTCAGCATTTCTACGCCAAATGAAAAAGCCATTCCAAAATAAATGTAATTTTTAAGGTGAAGCTCGTGAGCCTGACGACTGTCCCATCCTTCTATAATGAGGCCGATGCCAATCATCACCAAAAACGACAAAGCAAGCATTTTTAAAGTAGGGTGCTTATGTATAAATTCTGAGATACCGGCGCTGAAGAAAAACATGATAAACATGGCAATCACTACGGCGGCAATCATTATTTCCACATGTTTGGCTGTACCGCCTGCGGTAATGATGCTATCGAATGAAAACACGGCATCAATCAGAAATATCTGGCCTATTGCCTGCCCGAAATGCAAAGGTTTTGATGATCCGGCAGCAGCAGGATCTTCACCTTCCAGTTTGTGATGAATTTCCATCACCGATTTATAAATTAAAAACAACCCGCCACCCAGCATAACCAGGCTTGCGAGATCAAATCCTTTTCCATATACTACAAAGAGGAAATGCCCTTTTTGGGTGAGCAGCCAGCCAAGCCCCAGCAACAATAAACTTCTTGAAATGATTCCGCCAATCATCCAAAGTTTCCGGGCATTATTTTTCTGGCGCCTGTCTTTTAACCGGTTTAGGATGATGCTTACAAAAATTACGTTATCAATGCCCAGTACTATTTCCAGGATTACGAGGATGATAAAACTCACCAAACTCTCTGAGGTAAAAAGATGTTCCATATTTAATTAGCGCAAAGGTTAATTTTTGTTTGCAATTGATTCTGAAATGCGTTTAATGATTTTTGGGCCTTCATAAATAAAACCCGTGAAAACCTGTATCAGCAAGGCCCCATCCTTAATTCGCTGCTGTGCATCGGCGCCGGTAAAAATTCCGCCACTGGCCATTAATGGAATCCTGCCCGCACATTTGGCCGACAGGTATTTGAATTTTTCCGACGAAAGCCCGTGAAGCGGCTTTCCGCTCAGGCCCCCGGAACCCGCATTTTCTGCCAGTGCTTTTCCGTTTTCGCTCAAGGCGTTTCTGTTCAGGGTAGTATTAAACGCCACAAACCCGTCAAGTGAAATTTCCAGCGCAAGCGAAACCAGATCGTCAATTTCTGCTTCGGAAAGATCGGGGGCAATTTTTAGCAGGATGGGCTTACTTACCCCAACGCGCAACCGATAATTCTGCATTTCCGTTAATATTTTTCTTAAGGCATCCTTTTCCTGGAGCGCTCTTAAACCGGGAGTGTTCGGGCTGCTTACATTCACTACAAAATAATCGGCATAGGGGAGTAGTTTTTCAAAACAATATAAATAATCTTTCCACGCTTCTTCATTGGGCGTGCTTTTATTTTTCCCGATGTTTCCCCCAATAATAAGTTTTGAATCCGGATTTTGCCGTTTCCAGATTTCCAACCGGGTGGCCACAATCTCTGCGCCATCATTATTAAACCCCATCCTGTTTATAAGCGCTTTATCTTTTTTTAACCGGAATAACCTGGGTTTTTCATTTCCGGTTTGAGGTTTTGGCGTAACGGTTCCGATTTCTACAAAACCAAAACCAAGCAGTGCTAACTCCTGCAGATACAGGGCATTTTTATCGAACCCGGCTCCCAGCCCAACTTTATTTTGAAAACTCAACCCGGCAAATTTTGTTAGGTTAACGGGTGCTGTAAAAACATATCTTATCAATTCTTTCATTCCGGGCAACCTGCATAGTTTTTGCAATGTGTTCATCGTAAAGTAATGAACCCCTTCTGCATCAAAATAAAACAGGATTCCCCGAAGGATTTTATACATGAAAGCAAAACTAAATCCTTAGATTTTATTCAATGAAAAAACTACCTTTGATAAACAAGTTGTTTATGCAACTAATTTAACTATTTGTTATGCAGGAAGCGTATATTGTTGCGGGATACCGTACCGCTGTTACCAAGAGTAAAAAGGGTGGTTTCCGGTTTACCAGGCCAGATGATCTTGCCGTAGAAGTGATTAAGGGATTACTTGCCAGTGTTCCGTCGGTAGATCCTTCACTGGTAGAAGATGTAATCGTTGGAAATGCGGTACCTGAAGCGGAGCAGGGTTTACAGGTAGGGCGCATTATTGCCTGCCGTGCAGTAGGCATCCATGCTGCCGGGGTTACCGTTAACCGCTATTGTGCAAGCGGCCTCGAAACCATCGCAATAGCTACTGCAAAAATCAGGAACGGGATGGCCGATTGCATCATTGCAGGAGGAACCGAAAGCATGACCATGGTTCCAACTGCCGGATGGAAAACCGTTCCCTCTTATGCCATTGCAAAGGATGAGCCTGATTACTACCTGGGTATGGGGCTTACAGCCGAAGCGGTAGCAAAAGAATTTAAGGTTTCGCGCGAAGACCAGGATATGTTCAGCTTCAACAGCCATCAAAAGGCGGCCAGAGCAATTAAGGAAGGTTATTTTAAATCTGGCATACTTCCCATAAATGTTGAAGAAGTGTATCTCGATGAAAATTTAAAAAAACAAAAGAGAAACGTTATCATCGATACCGATGAAGGAGTGAGATATGATACCACTTTAGAAAGTCTTGCTAAACTCAAACCTGCTTTTGCGATAAATGGATGTGTTACTGCCGGCAACTCATCGCAAACCAGCGATGGTGCTGCTTTTGTATTGGTGATGAGCGAAAAGATGATCAAAGAGACCGGACTTAAGCCAATTGCCCGGCTGGTAAATTGTGTAAGCGCAGGAGTTCATCCCAGAATAATGGGTGTGGGCCCGGTTGCAGCGGTTCCGAAAGTTTTGCAAAGGGCGGGGATGACCCTGAATCAAATTGACCTCATAGAACTGAATGAAGCATTCGCTTCTCAATCCATAACGGTAATCAGGGAGCTCAATTTAAATCCTGAAATTGTAAACATTAACGGCGGAGCCATTGCACTTGGCCATCCTTTGGGATGCACAGGATGTAAACTCACCATTCAGGTTGTGAATGATATGAAGCGCCTTCATAAAAAATACGGACTGGTTACGGCCTGTGTGGGAGGTGGCCAGGGCATTGCCGGAATTATAGAAAATATTGATTAGCCTATTCCGGAACCAATGGGTATTTGGAAACCGGTCAATATCTTCTGCGGTATAATGTTTCTGTAAATCCTATTGTTAAATTTTTCCTAACGCGAAATGAGTTATTCATGCAATTGCACAATAGCTGTAATTTGCAACAACGTATCAAAAAATTTCATCAACATATTATCCTTAAACAGCTTACGGGTATTTTTATTTTAAGCTGTTTGTTGCTGAGCATTACGCCCCGGCAGTTTTTACATGAATTTTTAGCCAGCCATCACGATGAGCCGGTTAAGAAATATGGTGATGGTGTTCAGTATTCTGTTTCAGGGTACAATTGCGATTGCAGCCAAACGGTAGCCAATTCACCATTTTCAGAAGTATTTTCCTTCACGGCTTCTCCTCATCAAACTCCGGTTACTGTTTTTTCGGAAGAAACCCTATCTCCTTTTGTTGCAGCGGGGGCGAATGTACTTTTCCTGCGCGGCCCTCCACAACTTGCCTGATTTCGTTTTCGTTTAACCGCAACCGTTAAAAATTATGTTTTGGTACAGGGCAAATCCTGTACTGCATAGCTCAGGTTGTATTTTCTCATCCAGCTTCAGGCATTTTTATGAAAAAAAAATTACTTGTATTTACTGCTTTAATATTATTTACCGGGATATTTAATTGCTTTGCGGGAGAGCCGCTAAAGGGAAGTTTTAAGGGTGTGGTAAGAGATGCTAAAACCAACAAACCGCTGCCATCGGTGTCTGTTTTTATTTCCGATCTTAAGTTAGGAAGCCGTACAAACGAGCGGGGGGAATTCAGCTTTAATGATATTAATGAAGGCGTTCACCTTGTTGAAATTTCTCATATAGGATATAATACCATCGCTGAGAATATCAATGTGAAAGGTGAAATCTATAAGGAGTTTTTAATGACGGAAGCGATTGTGGAAAATGATGTGGTGGTGGTAACCGGCGTAACCCGTGCTACCCGGTTAAAAAAGATCCCTTTCCAGGTTTCTTCCATCAAAGAGGAAGACCTGTTTAAAAGCTCCGCCCCCAACATTATCGAAGGGCTTGTGAAAGAGCCGGGGGTTTCAGCCCTTTCCACCGGCCAGTCGGTTTCCAAACCACTTATTCGCGGGCTGGGATACAACAGGGTGCTGGTAATTAACGATGGAGTAAGGCAGGAAGGTCAGCAGTGGGGCGATGAACATGGAATTGAAATTGATGAAAGCAGCGTAAAGAAAATAGAAATCTTAAAAGGCCCTGCATCGTTAATTTATGGAAGTGATGCAATGGCCGGTGTTATTAATATCATCAGCAATTTGCCCATACCTGAAAACACCCTTAATGCAAACCTTGGCGCAAACTATCAAACCAATAGCCGGTTAAGAGCGGTACATGCAAATGTTGCAGGAAATATCAACGGATTTAACTGGAATGTTTACGGAAGCATGAAAGCTGCTGCCGACTATCGCAATAAATATGACGGGTATGTATTTAATTCAAAATTCAATGAACATAATTTTGGCGGATTTGCAGGTATAAATAAAAGCTGGGGTTACAGCCACCTGTTGTTTAGCAGTTACAATATGAATACCGGATTGGTTGAAGGGGAAAGAGATTCTACGGGTAATTTTATAAAAGATCTGCCGGGAGGTATCCAGGCTGAACCATCAGTAACCGATAATAAATCGGTACATCCCGGTATTCCTTATCAGCACATTAACCATACAAAAATATCTGCCGATAACCGTTTTAAGATTGGAGGGTCGGCACTGAATTTCACCTTAGGATGGCAACGAAACCAGCGGCAGGAATTCGGGAATCCCGATGATGAGAATGAACGGTCCCTTTTTTTCGATTTGCAAACCTTTACTTATATGGCCAGGTTGCAGTTGAAAGAACGTAATGGCTGGAAGCCTTCCATTGGCATAAATGGTATGCAGCAGCAAAACCAAAATAAAGGAGTGGAAGAACTCATTCCCGATTATTCGTTATTTGATATTGGGGGTTTTGTTTATGTACAAAAGGAATTGGGAAAGCTAACCCTGAGCGGAGGGGCGCGATGGGATTTGAGGCATGTTGATGTGGATCCGCTAATGGATGGGGTAGCCATCAAATCGGGCGGGTTTGATAAACAGTTCTCAAATTTTTCGGGAAGCATAGGCGGAACTTACCAGGTTTCAAAACAGGTTAATATTAAAGCCAATGTGGCAAGGGCATTCAGGGCGCCGGGAATTTCGGAACTTGCTTCAAACGGAGTACATGAAGGCACCAATCGCTACGAATATGGGAACCAGAACCTGCAAAGTGAGATCAGCACCCAGTTTGATGCAGGAGTTGAATTTTCAACACACCATTTTTCGCTTAACCTTGCCGGTTATTACAATAACTTCCACAATTTTATTTTTTACCGGAAACTACAGTCGTTTAATGGAGGCGATTCTGTAATGATCGATAATGGCAACGCCATTCCCGCATTTAAATTTGAACAACAAAAGGCGCATCTTGCAGGCATTGAAGCTTCTCTTGATGTGCATCCGCATCCGCTCGACTGGCTGCATATCGAAAACACGTTCTCGATGGTTTCTGGCAGGCTGGCTAAAGCCATTGAAGGAGTGAAGGATTTGCCATATATACCTGCTCCCCGCCTGCTAACAGAATTTCGTGCCGATTTCAAAAAGCTGAGTAATGCAACAAAAAATGTTTACGTAAATTTTGAAATAGAAAACACTTTCAAACAATCTCATCCTTTCACGGCTTACAATACCGAAACGTTTACACCGGCTTATACGTTATTGAATGCGGGGCTGGGTGCAGATATAAGCAGTAAAAAAGGAACAACCATTTGCAGCATAAATTTTTCCGTAACCAATCTGGCAAATATGGCTTACCAGAGTCACCTCAGTAGGTTAAAATATCTATCGGAAAACCTGGCTACAGGGCGAACCGGAGTATATAATATGGGAAGAAATTTCAGCATTAAACTGAATATTCCGTTAAACATGAATCTTAAAAAGAAGGATTAGTTATAAACTTTGGGTGGATTTTTTTTATAATCCGGATCATACTTTACAAAGAACCTGATGTATATCACCCTGCTTAACCTCATGAGCCAGGGTTGTAAGAACAAAAGCAGGATGGCATTAGTGAGCAGCCAGTAAAATACCCGGTTGTCATCGGTAGAAATACCAATAAAAATCACCCATATAACAAATGTGATTATTGAAATGGCAACTGCAAGTGCATAACTTACGTATCCGGTGCCATACCAAAAACCAATTTCCATATCATATTTCTGATTGCAGACGGGGCAATGCTCGGGCATATCAAAAATATTTTTCAGGCTAAGTTTTTTATACGGGTTACCCTGCCTGAACATGGGGCCGATACGGCAACGCGGACATTTCATGCTTACAATGCTCCATAAATATCCGGGTGTGGATTCTTTCTCGTTTTCCATAATGCTGCAAAATTAGGATGCTGTGGTTAAACCGTTTCAATTTGTAGCTGCGTTTGTTCGTTTTCTTTCTTCCTTTCACCAATTTGCTGCCGCCACATGGCATAATACAATCCTTTTTTCTCTAATAGAGATGCATGATTTCCCGTCTCCTCTACATACCCTCTTTCGAGAACATAAATTCTGTCTGCATGCATGATGGTGCTTAGCCGGTGAGCAATAAGGATGGTGATTTGGCCTTTTTGAGAGGAAAGCTGGCGAATGGTTCCCGTAATGGCTTCTTCTGTAATGGAATCGAGTGCTGAAGTGGCTTCATCAAATATAAGGAGATGGGGTTTTCTCAGCAATGCACGGGCAATAGATAGCCGTTGTTTTTCGCCACCCGATAATTTTAATCCACCTTCGCCAATTAATGTTTCCAGCCCTTTTTCTGCGCGACGGATAAGGTTTATGCAACTTGCTTTTTCTAATACTTCCTCTAAATCTCTTTCCGATGCTTCAGGGTTTACGAATACCAGGTTTTCACGAATGGTACCGCTGAACAGGTTGGTGTCCTGGGTTACAAATCCAATTTGTTTGCGCAGGTCTTCAAAATTTATTTCCGTTTCATTTATGTTGTTATACAATATTCTGCCTTCCTGAGGGCGGTAAAGCCCCACCAGCAATTTCATGAGGGTGGATTTTCCTGCACCCGATGGCCCAACAAAGGCAATGGTTTCGCCGGTTTCCACATTAAAGCTGATGTTATCGATGGCTTTATGCGATGCCGACTGATGCTGAAACGAAACACCATCGAACGACAATTGCCGGATGCTTTTCAATTCTTTTGGATGCAGGGGTTGTTTCTCCGGTTGTTTTTGCATCAGCACATCAAAATTATTCAGTGAAGCTTCTGCTTCCCGGTACGAAAGCAGGATGTTCCCGATTTCCTGGAGCGGGCCAAATACAAAAAATGAGAAAATTTGCATGGTTACCAGTTGTCCTGCATTCATTTCATCCTTAAATATCAGCCACATTAAAATAAAGAGGATAACCTGCCTAAGGGTATTCACCATCGTGCCCTGTATAAAGCTGATGCTGCGGATGCGTTTTACTTTTTTAAGCTCCAGCCCTAAAATTTTATAAGTGTTTTTATTCAGCCTTTCCACTTCCTGTGTGGTAAGCCCGAGGCTTTTAACGAGTTCAATATTGCGCAGCGATTCGGTTGTTGATCCTGCAAGCGCCGTGGTTTCGCCAACAATGCGCTTTTGAATAAACTTTATTTTTTTGCTGAGGAAATTGGTGATGGTGGTGAGCACTAAAATTCCTGCCAGGTAGGCAATGGGAATGCTCCAGTGGATGAAAGCTGCGGCATAAATAAAAACAAAGATGATGCCCACCAGTACGCCAAACAGGATGTTCATGAAATTATTCATGAAACGTTCCACGTCCGATCGTACTTTGGTGAGTATGGAAAGGGTTTCACCGCTGCGCTGGTCTTCAAAATCCTGGTAAGGTAATTTCATTGCATGTTGCAGGCCGTCGGTAAACACTTTGGCGCCAAATTTCTGGATCACCACCTGCAGAAAATAATCCTGGAAATTTTTAGCGATCCGGCTTACCATTGCTACCGAAATGGAAAGGATAACGAGCATCCATACCCCGGGGTTGTTAAATGAAAAGGAATTGAAAAACTGATTCCACGAGAAGTTGGATGCGGGGGGTATTTTACCTCCCTGGTGTGCATTTGCCAGGTTGATCAGTTTACCAAGCAGAATGGGATCAATCAGCGAAAACCCGGTATTGATGGTGGCCAGCAGCAACACCAAACCAACCAGCCATTTATGTGGCGCCAGGTATTTCCATAAAATTTTCATGAATAAGTTTAGAACCTACAACAAAAATAACCCAAAATGTTTCAGCATTTACTTCGGTTTTTATTGCAGGCCCCATTGTTCCCTGTCGAGGCTGCGGTATTGTATGGCTTCGGCAAGGTGCTGGCTGCACACATTTTCTGATTGTTCCAGATCGGCAATGGTGCGGGCAACTTTAAGTATTCTGTCGTATGCCCTTGCCGACAGGTTAAGCCTTTCCATAGCCGTTTTTAGCATTTGGTTACCGGGCTTATCGGGGGCAGCGTATTTGCGCAACATCCTTCCGTTCATTTGTGCATTACAATACACAAAAGGATAGCTGGCAAAACGCTGTTGCTGAAACTCCCTTGCGGCAATAACTCTTTTTCTGATGGAAGCGCTGTTTTCGGTACTGCTGATGTTTGAGAGTTCTTCGTGGGCAATGGGGGTTACTTCCACGTGCAGGTCGATCCGGTCCATCAGCGGGCCCGAAACCCTGTTCAAATATTTTTGTACCGAACCGGGAGGGCAGGTGCAGGCTTTAGCGGGATGGTTATAAAATCCGCAGGGGCAGGGGTTCATGCTGGCTATCAGCATAAAGCTGGCGGGAAAATCTACAGCTATGCGTGCCCGTGAGATGGTTACTTTTCTTTCTTCCATGGGCTGCCTCATCACTTCCAGCACGGTGCGTTTAAATTCGGGCAGTTCATCCAAAAAGAGTACGCCATTGTGTGCAAGTGAAATTTCGCCCGGTTGGGGTATGCCTCCACCGCCAATAAGTCCGGCATCTGAAATGGAATGATGCGGGCTTCTGTATGGCCTTCTGTTTACGATCATCGCGTTATCAGAAAGCTTACCGGCTACGCTGTGAATTTTTGTTGTTTCTAAAGCTTCTGCAATACTGAGGGGCGGAAGGATTGATGAAATTCTTTTTGCCAGCATGGTTTTCCCGGCGCCCGGAGGCCCTATCAGGATCACATTGTGGCCACCTGCTGCAGCAACTTCGAGGGCGCGTTTTATATTTTCCTGTCCTTTCACATCCGAAAAATCAAATTCATCATTTTCGGGGTTGTTTTCAAATTCCGATTTAATATCAACCCGGGTTGGCGGGATATCCGAATTCCCATTCAGGAAATTGAATACTTCTGCAATGTGGTTCACGCCATAAACGGTGATGTCATTAATCATTGCAGCTTCTCTTGCATTTGCCGCAGGAAGGATAATGCCTTCAAAACCATCCTTTGCCGCCTGCATTGCAATGGGCAGTGCCCCGCGGATGGGTTTAATGGTTCCATCAAGCCCCAGTTCGCCCATGATCAAAAATTTTTCAAGCCTTTCCGGATTTTTAATCTGATCGGTAGCGGCAAGGGTACCGATGGCCATTGGAAGATCAAATGCCGAACCTGATTTTTTTATATCAGCCGGTGCAAGGTTAATCACAATTTTTGTTCTGGGCATGTAATACCCGTTGGTTCTGATGGCTGTTTCAATTCTTTGAAGGCTTTCTTTAATGGCATTATCCGGCAGCCCAACTATATAATAGTGCCTGCTCTTTTTATTTACTTCAACTTCTATGGTTATTGTACGCGCTTCCACACCATAAATTGCACTTCCAAATGTTTTCACCAGCATAACTGCAAGTTGGAAAACTATGGTTGAAAACAACCGGGTAAATCAACAGGATATGCTGAGAAATTTCCAGACAGATGAGCAGGTAAATTTTTTTAAGGAAAATGTTTGACGAAAAAATATTGCATCAAATATTTATTAAAGATAAACAGAGATAAAAATATCATGCGGGTTTATTTCCATATAGAAAATGCCGGTGTTAGCATGGGAATTCAGGATAACGGTAAAGAGGTTCTGCCGGTAAATTCCTTTTTATGCATGTTTTAATTTAATTTAGTTGTATAAATAAAAGAAGATTACTAATATTCATAAATGACAGAGGCTCTGCACCCGGTACATTTAAAAAAACTTAAGCAACTTGAAGCCACCGCTATCTGCGGAAATGATATTACTTCATCCTGTTTGTATGTATCTGCGTTGTGTATTCTTTATGCCGGGCAATATGCGTTTGTTTCATTACTGATAGTTGGGGTGGTGCTGTATTTTTTCAGAAAAATTTATGGGGAAGCAGTAGGGGCTTTGCCGCTAAATGGTGGCGCATACAATATTCTCTTAAATACCACCAGCAAGGGGAATGCTTCGTTAGCCGCCTGCCTTACCATTCTTTCTTACATGGCCACCGCGGTGCTGTCGGCTTCCGAAGCCATGCACTACCTGCACAGTGTGTTCCCTCATTTCCCGGTAATTTTTGCCACCCTGTTATTACTCACTTTTTTCCTGTTCCTGACCATTGGCGGTATAAAAGAATCGGCAAAAGTTTCTCTCACCATTTTCCTGATTCACCTTTCAGCGCTTGCATTATTAATTGGCAGCGGCATATTCTTTTTATTTATGAATGGTTTTAACGTGGCTGCGCTAAACTTTAAAATGCCGCTTAACGGGAGCCTTACCACTGCATTATTTTTTGGATTTAGTACGGCAATGCTGGGCATTACAGGCTTTGAAACTTCAGCCAATTTTATTGAAGAACAGGAAACGGGCGTTTTTCCCAAAACCCTTCGTAATATGTGGTACCTCGTTATTGTGATTAATCCTTTAATTGCAATTATTGCCGTATCCATCCTGCCGATGGGAGAAATGGCCGGGCACGAATCCGCATTTCTTTCGTTTATGGCTGAAAAAACCGGAGGCGCGTGGCTGGCTACGGTTATTTCAATTGATGCCGCACTTGTGCTAAGTGGTGCGGTGCTCACTGCCTTTATTGGTGTGAACGGACTAATGAAGCGCATGGCACTCGACCGGATTTTTCCTCAAATGATTTTAAAAGAAAACAAAAAAGGAAGTACACCAAGAATATTAATCACCTTTTACCTGCTATGTGTTTCCATCCTGTTGTTCACCGCCGGAAAAATTGCACCGCTTGCAGGGGTGTACACCATTTCTTTTTTATCGGTTATGGCATTCTTTGGTTTTGGTAACCTTTTGCTGAAAATAAAACGCTCGCAGTTGCCCCGGCCGGAGTATGCCGCCCCCACCATTGTTGTGCTTGGTATTTTAGGCATACTGGTTGCATTATATGGTAATGTAAAACTGCATCCTGAATACCTTGTTGTGTTTCTTCAATATTTTATACCGGCTTTCCTTATTATTTATTTTTTCCTTAAACGGAAAACTGTATTTCATTACCTGCTTTTATACATTAATTCGGTATTTGATAAAATCAGGAGGGCTGCAGTTTTCAGCAGGTTGCAACTTACCCGCGAAATGAAAAAATTAAACCGGCAGGCATTTGTTTATTTTACAAAAGGAGATAACATCGCAGTGCTGAATAAGGTTATTCAATATGTACAGCAAAATGAGATTACCCAGAAACTTAAAATTGTAACGGTAATTAAGGAAGAATCTCAATTGAATAAAGATTTTGAAAGAGATTTACAGGCGCTCGACAGGGCCTATCCGGATATCCGGATCGAATACCTGCAGGTAAAGGGTACATTTGGTCCTGAAATCATTAACCAGCTTAGTAAAGAGTGGCATATACCCACCAACTTTATGTTTATCGGGTCGCCAAGCGATCGTTTTCCCCACCGGCTTCAGGATCTTGGCGGGGTAAGGCTTATCATATAATTCCGGTTTGGTGATTATTGTAATCTGTTCAGGAGTTCGATAACTCCATGCTGTTTAAGTATCAGGTAGCCCATCCTGTCGTTGCTAACCCCATCACGTAAACGATAATTAAAATACAGCTCCTCATCTCTGATCTCAGTTTCAAAATACCTGAATATGATATTGGAGTAATGTTTCAGGTTTTCGGAAATTTCATATAAATGGGTAGAAAGAATAAAGATGGAGTTGCGGCTTTTTAATAAGCCCTCAATTACCGTGAGGCTGCATTTCATGGCATCCTGAATATTTGTTCCCTTAAAGAGTTCATCAATCAGAATGAGCCAGTTCCTTCCGTCATTTATTTGTGTGATGGATTTTTTTATGCGCTGCACTTCATTAAAAAAATAACTTTCCCCCTTTACAATATTATCCATCACATTGATATTGCTCAGTAAACCATGAAAAACCGACAGACGCATATTTTTCGCCGGAACAGCCATCCCTACATGCGCAAGAAAAACCGATATGCCAACCGATTTAATAAAGGTGCTCTTTCCTGCCATGTTTGCGCCTGTAAGAAAAATAAAGTTTCTTTCCCTGCCTGTTTCCACATTGTACGGAATGGCATTGGGTACAAGCGGATGATATAATCCTTCTGCCAGGAAAAATGGTGTGTTGGCATTGCTGAATTCCGGAAATACCAGTCCTTTTTCGAGCGTATATTTTGCCATTGCGTACCAGGCATCTAATTGCGCATGAAGACGGAGCAGGGTTTGCATCTGGTGTTTAAACCGATACAATAAAAAATAGCCCAGGCGGAGAATTTCCAAATTGGTTAATAAGGCCGGTTTCTCATACTTCTTCACAATATGGAGCTCGGGATGTTGAAGTAAAGATTTTACCTCATCCAGGTTTTTTTTCAATGGCTGTGGAAGCTGGTCATCACCCGGCAACCCGGCAATCATCATCATCCCCTTTAAAAAATCGAAGCAATGACCTAACGAATACCTGAGCAGAGAAAAATCGGGGCCATGTAGAAGTTTGTAAATGAAGGCGTCCCATTTACCTGCATTTGCCGGGATGGGATCAAGGTAGCTTTCATAAAATTTTTCAATTACGAGGATGGAGCCATTGCTGATGCAGGCCGGCCAGTTTTGCAGGAAACTCATTATTTTTTTGATGGTATCCTGGGTTCCGTTAATTTCTTCAATAGTGGACAGCGGGTGCATAAATTGTTTGCGTAACTGTTCCTTTCCCCTGCTGGTAACCGTACGGTTGAGCTGTTCAAAAACAGATGATTCTGAATCTGCATTAAATATTCCGAGATCCGATATCGTGGTTTTATCAACTTCCATAATCCTTAAGCAACATTAAACTTTAGCCTGTGCCCCGGCAATGATTCAATTATTTTTCCGTTTCCATAAACCATGCTGCCGTTTACAAAGCAGGAATTGATACTATGCGGAAATGTAAATCCCTCAAAGGGGCTCCAGCCGCATTTGTAAAGAATATTTTGCGTAGTTACGTTAAAGGGAGTATTTGGGTTGATTAACACCATATCGGCATAATATCCTTCTCTCAGAAATCCCCGTTCTTTAATTTTAAAACAGGTGGCCACATCGTGACTCATTTTTTTTGCGATCCTTTCGAGTGAGATTTTTCCTAACGAATGATAATAGAGCATGAGTAAAAGCGGATGTTGAACCAGGGGTAAGCCGGCATGTGCATGTTCGTAAGGTGCTGTTTTTTCGGAGCGCAGGTGAGGGGCATGATCGGTGGCAATTACGTCAAGCCGGTCATCTAACAGGGCTTCCCAAAGTGCTTTTTTATGTTCAGGCGATTTAATGGCGGGATTACATTTTATCCGGTATCCGAGGTTTTCATAATCGTTGCCGGTAAAATGGAGGTGGTGTACACAAACTTCTGCAGTTATCCGCTTCTCTTCCAAAGGCAGCATATTCCCGAAAAGAATAAGCTCCATAGCTGTGCTGATATGTAAGATGTGCAGGCGGCTGTTGTATTTTTTTGCCAGTTGCACGGCCAGCAGCGAAGAAGCATAACAACCTTCGGCCGTGCGAATCAATGGGTGATCGGATGGTTCCAGTGAATTCTTTTTCGATTTTAATTCGGCATAATTTGCTTTTATGATTCGTTCGTCTTCACAATGGGTGGCAATCAGTAATTCGGTATCGCTGAATACCCGGTTCAGGGTGTTGAGGTTATCTACCAGCAAATTCCCGGTACTGCTGCCCATAAATATTTTTAACCCACAGAGGTCTTCCTTCATTTTATTTGCCTTCATGGCTTCCTCATAATTATTGTTGCTAACCCCCATATAAAATGAGTAATTGGCAATTGATTTTTGTGCGGCAAGCCGGTATTTATCTTCGAGCAGGCTAATGGTAAGCGCATTGGGAATGGTGTTGGGCATTTCCATGAAACTGGTTACCCCGCCGGCAACCGCAGCCCTGCTTTCGGTGTATAAATCCGCTTTATGGGTTAGCCCCGGCTCACGGAAATGAACCTGATCGTCAATCACTCCGGGCATAAGCCATTTTCCTTCTCCGTTAATTTCCGTATGGTTATGTTTTGCCTCAATCGATTCCGCAATCTTTTCTATACGGTGTTCCCGGGTAAGAAGATCGCAGTATTTAATTTCCCCCTCATTAACCAGCATGATGTTTTTAAACAAATAACTTTGCATATCTTGAAATATAGAACGATTACCAAAACAAGCCAAATGCAAATTATTAAAAGCTTTCTGAAACTGCTGGCAATCTTATTGCCTGCATCCGGTTTTGCACAATCTACCTTTCTTAATCAGGGTTCAAAAGAATATCAATTTATTGACAGGCTCGAAATTAAACAGCAGAAAAATGCTAATCTGAATTTTTCCAGCATAAGGCCGTTTAGCAGAAAGGCCATTGTTCAGGAAGCAGAATATATTGATTCAGGCCGTATGATGCTCTCATCGCTTGTATCAAATGATAAGCCATCCATAAAACTTTCGAAGGCCGATGAGTATAACCTGCGCAGCCTGTATATGAACAATTCGGAGTGGGTTACTGTTCCTATGGATGACGCAAAAAGCAAACATCCCGTTTTTAAAACTTTCTATACTACCCAACCCAATCTTCTTGAGGTAAATGTAAAAGATTTCTTTCTGGCCATAAACCCGGTACTTCAGCTCAGCGCTGGCAAAGAATCTGATTATAAGGAAACACCCTATGTAAATACCCGGGGAGTTATGATACGCGGATTGATCGCCAAAAAAATCGGGTTTTCTTCTATTATTACCGACAACCAGGAGCGCGGCCCTGAATTTTTCAGGGATATGGTGAACCAGACAAAAGCGGTACCTGGATACGGATTCTATAAAAATTTCAAAACACAGGCTTTCGATTATTTCGATGCACGGGGTTACCTCAGCTTTCCTGCAACAAAATATATCAATATCCAGTTTGGGTACGATAAAAATTTTATAGGCAATGGCTACCGCAGCCTCTTTTTAAGCGATTTTGGCAACAGCTATTTATTTGCAAAAGTTACCACTCAAATATGGAAGTTCCAGTATCAGAACCTGTTTATGGAACTGATGCCACAATTTCGCAAACGTTCCGATTCTTTGCTGCCCAGGAAATATGCCGCCATGCACCACCTCGGCATGAACGTAACCAAATGGTTGAACCTGGGCTTGTTTGAAGGCGTTATTTTTGGAAGGGAAAATCATTTTGATTTTCAATACCTCAACCCCATCATTTTTTACCGGCATATTGAAGGTACCGTGGGAAGTCCAGATAATGCCGTTGCCGGATTCGATTTCAAAGCCAATATCGCTCATCGGTTCCAGGTGTACGGGCAATTGCTGCTTGATGAATTTATTTTATCGAAGGTTAAGAATGATCCTTCAAACTGGGTAAATAAATTTGGCATTCAGGGAGGCGTGAAATATATTGATGCTTTTGGTATTAAAAACCTGGATCTGCAGGTGGAGATGAACCGGGTGCGTCCTTTCACTTATTCGCACAACGATACCATTGCCAATTATACCCATTACAACCAGCCGCTGGCCCATCCGCTGGGTGCAAATTTTCAGGAGTATATCGGAATCCTTAACTACCAGCCTTTTCCAAAGCTGAACATTTATGGCCGCATCATTTATTATTACAAGGGGCTGGATTCTGCCGGTATTAATTTTGGAGGAGATATTTTTAGAGATTATATGACCCGCTCATCTAATGATGGCTTTAATGTGGGTTCAGGCAATAAACTAACCGTTTTTAACGGATACCTGAATGTGGGCTACGAAATCAGGCAGAATGTTTTCCTGGAAGCAAGTGTGCTTTACCGTAAGTGGAAGGAGCTCACCATGCCTGCATCCATATCCCGAACCATGGTATCGGCAGGCATCCGGATAAACATGTTCAGGCGCACGTATGATTATTGAGATGCTTTAATAAAACCAAACGCAACAGTTTAGAATGGGATCAGCGTGATTTATTGTATTGCTTGCCAAACCCCAGGGCTTAGCGTTGCATATTATTGCTGATGGATTATTGCATAACGTAAGCACAGTTGTTTTTCTGTAATGGAAAAACTGCATCGTTTAAGCCGTGAGCCGTTTATTCTACCGTGAGCGAAAATGAAATGGTGCGGGAGTTTATCTTATCAAGCACGTTCGAAAATTTCAGGTTTTCATCCCGGCTGTGCAGGTTGGCAAGGCCATACCCGATTTTTAATTCGGGAGAAAGCACAAAATAGGGGAAATAGAAATGGAAACCGATTCCCGCATCTATCCCATAATCGAAAGGCTTTAGCTTAACCAGCGATTCTGCTTTTCTTGCACCGGCATTTGCAGCAAGATCGTATTCTATCCTTCCACCCGTAAACATATACACCTTAAAATTATTGATCCTGTCGCTACTGAATTTTATTTGCAGGGGGAGTGCAAGAGTGATTCCCTGTATTTTTTTTGTGGTAATGCTTTCTTCACCGGCAGGGCGGTCAGGATATTTAAGATGGTATTGAAAGGCTTTTTCGGTGAATACCAGATCGAGCGGGTATGCCCGAAGATCGAAATGCTCACCAATATTCATGTTTACCAGCCAGGCCAGGTTAAGCCCTGTGCTGTTCAAACTTTCCACTACAAGTACGCTGTCGTTCAGGGTACCATTTATCGACAAAAACCTGGGGTGGTGGGTGAAATTAAAATGCGCCCGGTTTGCTCCGAGCTGAATACCAAAACGAAACAAACGGTTATCGTGATCGGGAAGGTTGATGCTTTCCCGTAATTGCGCCTTTACAAGGCCGGGTAAAAAAAGAAGGCAAATAACTGCCGCCACTATTTTTCTCCGCAATAAATACTGCATATTCCTAAGCTCAGAGATTTTTTAAATGTGTTTTTGAAACCTGCATTATCCAGGATTTCTAAAAACTCGTTTCCTTCCGGAAATTTTTGAATGGATGCGTCGAGATATTCGTATGCGTGGCGGTTTTTAGAAAAGAGCTTACCCATATTTGGGGTAACCATCTTCATGTATAAATTATAAAATGTTTTTACCAGCTGCGATTTGGGTTTACTGAATTCAAGCACAACCAACTTTCCTCCGGGTACTAATACCCTCAGTATTTCAGATAATCCCTGCTGCAGATTCTGAAAATTACGAACTCCAAATGCAACAGTTACCGCCTGAAACGAGTTTGTTTTAAAATTTATTGCTTCACTGTCGCCTTTTAACAGTTCTATTGCTTTTATACCCGCTTTATCAATTTTCTGCCGGCCAATTTGAAGCATTCCTTCACTGATGTCAATACCTGTTACTTTTTCGGGATGAAGCATCTTCCACGATAAAATAGCCATATCCGCAGTGCCACAGGCCACATCCAGTATATTTTTGGGGTTGATGCCGGCCAACTGTTTGATGGCTTTTTTTCGCCATCCCATATCAATACCGGCGCTCAAAAACCTGTTTAAGAAATCGTAACGATGCGATATATCATTGAACATTTCGGCCACCTGCTCTTTTTTCTGAAGGGTAGAGTGTTGGTATGGTACAACCGTATCGTGGGCGAATTTTGCCATTAAGGCGCAAATATAGCCAATGCCCGGTTCTGCAAAAAAAATGAAGGCGTACATAAGTGTTTTAATTTTGTAAAAATGAATCTATGCATATTCAACAGGCAAAATATCTGATCAGCAGCCCCGGTTACGAACAATGCCCTGCCCCCAACCGGCCGGAATATGCATTTATTGGCAGAAGCAACGTGGGTAAATCGAGCCTGATTAATATGCTTTGCAATAATGAGAAACTGGCAAAAACCTCCTCCTCTCCGGGTAAAACCCAACTCATCAACCATTTTGAAATAACCAGCGTTTCGGGTACGGGCGCCCATGCCGTACAGTTGAATTGGTACTTAGTTGATCTTCCTGGATATGGCTTTGCAAAAGTGAGCCTGGCGAGCCGGAGAAAATGGAAACAAATGATCGAAAATTATTTTCGCCACAGAGAAAATCTTTCTATGGCTTTTGTGCTGATCGATTCCCGGCATTCACCACAAAAAATTGATCTGGAATTTTTAAGCAACCTTACCAAATGGGAGGTGCCGTTTTCGCTGATATTTACCAAAACAGATAAGGAGAAGCAACGCACCGTATCAAAAAATGTAAAAGATTTTTTAGCAGCGATGAAGATGAAATGGCAATTCTTACCATTGCATTTTGTTACCAGTGCAGTAAAAAAAACGGGGAGAGAAAAACTGCTCGGCTTTATAGAAGAAACCAACGAAAACCTTTTGCAGGAACTCAGTTAACGATTTTATTTGCACAACTGCTGCTGGCAAATGCTTCGGGTTTTGCTTTAAATGCAAACCCCATTCCCAGAATATACCCCATCGCCTCACGCAATGCTTCATTGCTTTTAAAGTTTGGATTGGTATTTATATCGGCATGTACTTCCATATCCACATCAAATTGTGTAAACAGGTTGCACAGCTCGTAGGCAATTTCGATGCTCTTTGCCACTTCTACCAGCATCCGCTCTTTAATGCTGTAATTTACCAGGGTCTTTTCGTTGTGGATGAACATAAAGCCACCCTGCCCCTCCCGCAAAAAAACAATCACCGTAGCAAATTCGGTTTCTTTGCCCTTAACCTGGCTATCGGTTCCAATGCAGACTTTTAATTTGTAACCTAAAGAAGTTTCTCTTCTAATGGCCTGCTCAACTGCTTCCTTTATGGGGAGTTGGATGGTGTCCCCATTGAATTTTCTCCAAAGCATACAGTGTCAGATATTTCTTAAATGTACAAACAATAAAACCTATGCAAGGGTTTTATATGGTTATCAAATGGTAAAAATGTGGAAATGTTGAAAAATTGGAATGGGTCAGGCATAAAATAAAAAAGGGACCAGCCCCTAACGCTGATCCCTAACTTACACATGAATCTACCTTACTGTTTTATAATTCTTTCGGTTTGTTTCGTTGTGTTGGTAAGCATTTGTATAACGTACATTCCTGCAGGTTTATTGCTCATGTTGATATACACCGTACCCGCAGCGCCTCTTCCTTTTGCCATCATCCTTCCGCTTAAATCAAATACCGCATATTGAAAATCTTCATCGGCAATCACCTGTATCCGTTCTACAAAAAGGGTAGGCACTTTAAACTGTTTAGAGGGTTTAGCTATAGATTTCAGGGCAATAATGTTTGAATAACCCACTTCATAAATTGCTGAAGTAATCTTCATGCGATAATAAATTGTGCCGCTGTTTTCGGGATAATAGCTGTACTGGCCGGGTTGGTCATCAAATTCAGCCATTGTTGTGAAATTGATGCCATCGCGGCTAACTTCAATTTCCTGCGAGCGAACAGGCTCATCGGCAACGATGTTCCATTTTAAAACATGCATTTTATCAACTACATCGCCGGTGAGGGTGATTTCATGGATGGGCAACGGCCCGTTAAATCCGGTAAGGCGGTACGAACCCAGGCTGCCATAATTTGAAGTGTTCTGGTTGCCCGATCCATCCACTGTAATATAATAGGTCCCGGAGTTCAGTGTGGTATCAATGGTTACGCTCATGCTTTCAACAGGATCGTACACCCTGATTAAAGTGTTGTTGTTGTACAGGCTTACTTTAATATCGAGATTTGCACCTGTATTATTTGCTCCCACACTAAACGGCGTAACATCTGCATGAAGTACAGTTGGCACATTAAGCACGTAAGCAAATGCGTCTATATCGGTATTGGAGCTTATGATTCCGCCTATGTCAAAAGAGCCGGTGCTTAAGCGTGTGGTGTTTTCATCTAAAGTGCCCGAAAAATCATCAGCCCGGTAACCGAAACCATTTGCAGAGGTGATGATGGTAAGGTTATCCTGGGTGTTGGCGCAACCATAAGGCGTGGGGCCATTGTTCCAGCCAGTCATGTTCCTGTAATAGCTGTTGCCCATAACCGGCGCCCAGCCTGCCTGTCCGGTTCCTGCCCCCATGTTATACTGATCTAAAAGGGTACAGTTGTTGTCGTAGCTCGACTGGTGCGATAAACCAAGCGTATGCCCGCTTTCGTGGGTGCAACATTCGGCAATGTATTTTACATTATTAGGCCCCAGTTTGTCGGAAAAAACAAATGCAGGGGTATCATCGCCCCAGGTAAAGGAGCCGATGTATGAAATGCCACCCACACCTGAGGTCCAACTACTGGTAGGCGTAACAACAATGCGTACACGCTGATTGTATGGCGCGTTTATGAAAACGGCAGAGTCGGTGGTGATGTTCACTTCAAAGGGTCTGTAATCTTCTGCTACCCGGTTAAATATTTCGGTAATCTGCGCATCGGTTAGTTCGGCAGGAAGGCAATTAAAGGTAGCTCCGCCATTCCAGTACGATCCCGAAACGGTATGTCCGTCAAAATCGAGAAAAATGGTAGCAGGTGCCGAAGGGTAACTGCTCAGTTGAGGTGCGCCAAACGAGGCGATGGAAAACATCAGGCAAATGGAAAGCCAGAAGCTGTAGGTAAAGTTTTTCATTTATATTGGATTTAGGCTGCCAGCATTGCTGCGGCAAATACTACGAATATTTATGGATGCGCACAGGTTTCTAAAAGCCTGCCGGCATCAATTTTTTCAAATACAAAAGCGCCATCTTCATTCTGCTTAATCTGATAACCATCACTTGCCCTGGGGCTTATCAGCCTTCCGGTTACCACCACTTTCTGGCTGGGCAAATTGTTTTTAGAAATAAGCAGGAGAGCGCCTTCAAATACATCAGATCGGATAACCACCGTTTGCATTTTGCCATATTTAAACACATTGCTTACCACGGTTCCTGATATGGAAAAATTTTCGGAAACAGGTATAACAATATGCTGGCCTTCTTTTGCCAACAGGGCTTTCTCAAATAGGTTCGATTTACTGGTAATGCTGGCGGGATAAGCAGAGAATAAAGTTTGTTTGGCTTCCTGTGCTTTTGAAGCAAATGCCAGAAATAACAGCGCCAGCAGCGCAACTACGGGACGTAAGTGTTTCATGATATTGGTTTTTACCAGAGGTATTGGATGCCTCCGGTAAATTAAAACGCCACGTATGTTGCTTTATTATGTAATTTTTGCCAAATAGGGAAAAAACAGGAGCAGCTGCGTAGATTTACTTAGTATTGGTTCGTATTCAGCATAACCAGGGTACAGGCTTCCACAGTTTGAATCCCTGCTTTTTGTGCCATATTTTCCAGTTCTTCATTCTCCGTTCCGGGGTTAAAAATAATTCTGCCCGGCCGTAATGAAAGAATGTAATCGTAATAAGGTTTCTGGTTGCCGGGATTCAGATATAGGGTAACCGTATCTATATCATCCAGCGGCAACTTCTCTGCAGCAACCGGCACCTCATCTATTTGCCCTTTTCTCCTGCCAATGGCCACTACCGGATGTCCATGAGCCATCAGCCGCTTAACCGCCATATTGCTGTAACGGCTGGGGTTTTCCGATGCGCCTAAAACAAGGGTTTTCTTTTTCATGTCTTAACCTAAAAATCTGTTTTTTAATTCGGTGGCCGGAATCATACATGCTGTTCTTTTTCCAAACCACTTGTATCTTTTCTTTGCCACCAGGCTATATACCGCATTACGGATAAATGCCGGAACAATCATAAAACCATACAGCCAGTTTACCGGTGGTTTTAAATAACGGCATACCCTAAGCGCAGCCGTTGATTTCGTATATGCCTTTCCGTTGTCTATCAGTACAAACGAAGAAAAATCGTTTTTCGGAAGGTGGTATTTTTTTAACAATTCCTGCCCGCTAACACCCTGCAGGCTGGCAAACAGAAACTTTTCTGCAGCATCGTGGCGGATCACAAATTGAACCGATGCATTGCATAAATTACAAACACCGTCAAATAATATAATGCGCTCCCCATCCATCCTGCAAAGTTATTCAATGATCCATTCTTTGCATGTAAAATCGGTATAACGCGCAAGGATGTACAACTTCTCCATCAGGGGCTTTCAGCATCATATCATCGGTTAACAGCAGTTCCGGCCATTCGCTTGTACTTCGTACCGCTGCTGTCCGGCAGCCCGTTTTCAGCAGATTCCTGTTCAGCAATGTTCAGTCAAAATTTTCCCGTTTATGTATGGCCAAAAACCGGAACCGCAGGCTCCAAATCGTTATTTAAAGTATTTGAGCAGGTTGCCGGTAAACCAGCTTTCCTCTGCTTTTACCATACCATCCAGCATCTTATTGGCTTTCTGGCCAAGGTTTTTTATGCTGCCGATCATTTCTGTAAACTGTTTTACCTCCTTATCTTTTTTATCGCCTTCCACTTTTTCTAACTGGCTGAGCAGTTTCATCATGGGGTCTAATTCCCGCTTCTTTCTTTCCCTGATGATTTGTGTGGCCACTTTCCAGATGTCCTTCTCCGCCGAAAAATATTCTTTTCTTTCGCCCGCAATAATAACCCGCTCCACTAAGTGCCAGCTTATCAGTTCGCGAATGTTCATGTTCACATTCCCGCGACTGATGCTGAGTTGCTCCATAATGTCATCCTGGGTAACAGGCTCAGGGCTAATCAGCAGCAACGCATGAATCTGTGCCATGGTACGGTTAATTCCCCAATGGGTACCCAATGCTCCCCAACTGCCAATGAACTGCTTTTTTGCCTCCGTTAGTTTCATATTGGCAGTAAACTTAAAAAGTATTTCAAAAATTTCAAAATATATTGAAAGTAAAAGTTAGCGAAAAAGAGAACCGCAGTTCTCTTCCATATTTTACACCAGCATGGTAACGGGGTTCTCCATGTACTGTTTAAAAGTTTGCAGATAGGCGGCGCCCACCGCACCGTCCACGCTCCGGTGGTCGCAGCTCAGGGTAACCTTCATTACGTTGGTTACCGTAAACCCGTCGTTTTTGCGAACCACCACTTCCCGGATGTTTCCAACCGCCATGATGCAACTGTCGGGCGGATTAATGATGGCGGTGAACGATTCAATATCCATCATCCCCAGATTGGAAATGGTAAAAGTGTTTCCGCTGAATTCGCCGGGTTGTATTTTTTTATCGCGTGCCTTTTGATAAAGCGCTTTGGCATCTTCGGCAATTTGCGAAATTGTTTTCTGGTCGGCAAACCGGATCACCGGAACAATCAGCCCCTCCGGCAGCGCCAGTGCGGAACCAATGTGGATGTGGTGGTTTTGGCGGATGAAATCGCCCATCCAGCTTGCATTTACTGCCGGGTGCCGGCGCAAAGCCATTGCATTGGCTTTTATGATCATGTCGTTAAACGAAATCTTAACCGGACTAACTTCATTCATTGCCGCGCGTGCTTCCATAGCTTTGTCCATGTTAATTTCCATGGTAAGGTAGAAATGAGGCGCATTGAATTTGCTTTCTCCCAGCCGGGTGGCAATTACCTTTCTCATTTGGGTGAGTGGTACATCGGTATAACCTTCTTCGCCCGTAAACCTGAATGGGGCAACCTGTTGCGAAGCTGTTCCGGGTGCCTGCAGAGCGGAGCCGGGTTGTTCTTTATAATTATCAATGTCGCGCTTTACAATCCTTCCTCCATCGCCGCTGCCTTCGAGGTTCTGCAAATCGATTCCTTTTTCAGCGGCCATCTTACGGGCAAGGGGAGACGCTTTTATCCTGCCATCCTGGTCAGGTAAATGTGTATTAACAGTTGCAGGTTGCGCATTAACCGAAGTTTGCTGAGCCGGGGCGGGATTTTCATTTGCAGGGGCTGCTGCATGATTTGCTCCTGATTTTTCGGCTGCAACAAATGCTGATACATCGGTACCTTCTTTTCCCACAATGGCAATGATCTCATTAATTTTTGCCGCCTTACCTGCTTCTACGCCAATATACAATAAAGTGCCTTCTTCGTATCCCACCACTTCCATGGTGGCTTTATCGGTTTCCACTTCGGCCAGCACATCATCCGATTTTATTTTATCGCCCACCTTTTTATTCCAGGCAACAATTTTTCCTTCCGTCATGGTATCGCTTAGCAGCGGCATCCTGATTTCTTTTGCGCCTGCAGGAAGTTCAACTTTTTTTCCGGGATTTGCGAGCGCTGTAGAAGATGCAGCAGGAGAGGTTGCGGATGTTTTTTCCTTTTTTTCGGTGTTTTCGGTTTCCAGTAGCGATTGTATATCTTCTCCGTTTTTCCCTACAATGGCAATAATTTCATTCACTTTTGCGGCTTTGCCGGTTTCCACTCCAATATGAAGTAAAGTGCCGTCAACATATCCAACAACCTCCATGGTGGCCTTATCGGTTTCCACTTCCGCCAGCACATCGTCCGCTTTCACTTTATCACCCACCTTTTTATTCCATGCCACAATTTTTCCTTCCGTCATCGTATCGCTAAGCAAAGGCATGCGAATCACTTGCGCCATATCAATAAATACTTTTGTGTTTAAATAAGAGCCCGAAATTAAGGCAAATTGACAAATATCGGGGATACCGTTCTCCTGCAGGCCGGGTAGGGGCATTAGGCCGGAGGGCTAAAATCTGATATCAAGTTTAAGCCTTTCCTTTAATTCCCGTATTTGCGGATAGTGCGCTATCAGTAACTGGTATTGTTCACTGCTGCTGAGTACTTCCTTTTCCGTACCTCCGCCGTTCGGATCCTCATTGAGGGTAATCCGGAAAGTGAGGCTGCGGTTATTAAACCATTTCTGCAAATGCTCAATAAGCAGTGCTTTTTCCAGTTCAATAAACTTCATCCGGATATTTCCGGTACATACAATTTCGAACTGGTTGTTGTTGTCGATATTCAGGCTTACTTCGCCAAAAACCGTAACCGAAGAATATTTGTTTTTTTCATCCAGCAGTTTAATGAAGGCATCCCAGGCCTTTTTAAGCTCTTCAGGGGTTAATGTTTTTGCCGGTTTTTTTTTCAGAACTTCTTCCTTAGCTTTTTCCCTCATGGTTTTAAGCGAGCCGAGGGTAGCCGTTTGGGTAGTGGCAGGGATGTTGTTAACTACCGGCTGGTTTTGCGGGCCGGGTATTTCGGGCGTTTGTTCAGGAGTAAGTGGATCTTCAACCAATAGCCGGGCGCTTTCTGTTTTAGAAGGCTCACTTTTTTTAGCAACGGATTTATTGGTTGTTTTGTTTATTTCTGCAAAACCAATTGCACGAAACTGTAATGCTCCTGTTCTTTCAGTCAGCTTTTTTTTTTCTGTACCCGAAAATTGTATGGCCTGGTTGATGTAATTTAATTTGATCAGCAGCATTTCTACATGCAGGCGTTTATTTCTGCTTTGCTTTATTTGCCCGATGCCATCTGTTAATAAATTAAGCGCTGCAATCAGCCAGCCTGTAGTTACTTCTTTTGCAAGCTGTATGTATTTCTTTTTGAAGTCTTCGGCCACATCCAGCAAAGCGGCAGCTTTTTCATTTTTGGCAATAAACAGGTTGCGGATAAATTCTGTAAATCCCTCCAGCACTATTTCAGGTTCAAATCCCTTTTGGTTTATTTCATCGTAAAGCAGCAACACATCGGGCAGTGCTTCATGATGCAGCAGTTCCAGTAACTTAAAATAGTAATCCTCGTCAAGTATATTCAAATGTTCGAGGGTATTTGAATAAGTGATGTGGCCCGCGGTGAAACTCACAATTTTGTCGAGTATGCTTAGGGCATCGCGCATACAGCCTTCACTTTTAACCGCAATTACGTGCAGTGCCGGTTTTTCGGCTTTAATTTTTTCTTTATCACAAATTTCCTGCAGGTGGGTAACGGTATCTTTTGTGGTGATGCGTTTAAAATCGAAGATCTGGCACCTGCTTAAAATGGTGGGAAGAATTTTGTGCTTTTCGGTAGTGGCCAGAATGAAAATGGCATAAGGCGGAGGTTCTTCAAGTGTTTTTAAGAAAGCATTAAAAGCCGATGCGCTAAGCATGTGAACTTCATCAACAATATACACTTTGTATTTTCCGGCCTGTGGTGCAAACCGAACCTGTTCTACAAGGTTTCTGATGTCGTCAACCGAATTGTTGCTTGCGGCATCCAGTTCGTGAATATTGAGGGAAGCGCCGGCATCAAATGAAACACAGCTCTGGCAGGTATTGCAGGCCTCTCCGTTGGCACCAATGTTTTCGCAATTAATGGTTTTGGCAAGAATACGGGCACAGGTGGTTTTCCCAACTCCTCTTGGTCCGCAAAATAAAAATGCATGAGCAAGCTGGTTGTTGCTGATGGCATTTTTTAATGTGGTGGTAATGTGGGGTTGCCCAATTACCATATTAAAATTCTGTGGGCGGTACTTACGTGCCGAAACTACAAAGTTCTCCATATCGTTGCAATTTCGGATTTTCCTGCTGTCATTCGAAATGGAAATAATTATTATATAAGGGGATGCCGAAAAAATGGTTTTGTTCTATCAAACAAATACCGGTAGGTCGTTAATTTCCGGGAGAGGCTGGTATCTCCGAGGGTTTTTGCCACATTCAGCATTTTGGGGTTAAAATCGCCAATCCATTGCATTTCGTATTCCCTGTAAGATAGATGGTTTAAAGTTTCTTTCAAACAGCCAATCAGGTAGCTGTCCACTCCTTTACCCTGCCATTCGGGTACCACACCAAATACCATTCCAACAAATTTTTTTGTTTTTCTAAATTTTTGAAGCCAGAGAAATTGTAGTTTTTGTAAAAGCCCGAACCGGCCGTTAAAAGATTTGAAATATTCATTTATGTTCGGAATATTTACAAACATGCCAATGGCTTTTTTATGATGGTAAGCAAACAAAACGATGTGCTCATCCAATACAGGTTTCATTTTTTTGAACATGATGAGTACCTGTTCTTCTGCAAGTTGTTTTAAACCGCCGTGGCCTGCCCAGGATTTGTTATATACTTCAGCAAAATCGGCGGCATATTTTTTCAGTTTTTTCTTTTTGATGGTTTCAAAACTTATACCCGGAGTATGAGATAACTGATGAAATCTTTCAAGCACTTTATCTGCAATGGGTTTTTTAGGGTCAATACCAAAGCACAGTTGATGGTAAAAGGGTTTAAAGCCATAATTTTCTAACAACTCGCGGTAGTAGGGCGGGTTGTAATTCATACAATATAACGGGGGGAGAAATCCTTCGGTAATGAGGCCCCACCACCTGTCGCGCTCTCCAAAATTTATGGGGCCATCCATCGCCTCCATTCCCTGTGTCTGTAACCAGTGCCGGGCATTATCCAAAAGCAGATCGGCCGCTTCCTGGTTGTTGATGCATTCAAAGAATCCCATTCCGCCAACCGGAACATCATCGGCTTTATTTTTATATTTTTTATTGGTAAAAGCAGCAATTCTTCCAATACCTTTTCCTTCATCATCTTTTAGCAACCAGCGCATGAGTTTTCCAAACCGGAACGATTTATTTTTTTGGGGATCAAAAACGGCTTCAATATCATTATTTAACGGTTGAATCCAATTCGGATCGTTCCTGTACAGGCGAATGGGTACGGAAAGAAAATCCTTTTTATCTGCTGCGGTTTCAACTGGGTGAATGGTCAAAACTGGAAAGGGTTTGGGTATTAAAATATGGTTCCTGGAAATCTTTTTGAAGCTGATCGGAGGTTTTGGACCGGCCATCGTGGCTCCAGCCGGGGCGCATAAATACATATTTGAGCCGGGTCATCAACGGGAGTGGTCTTTTAAGGTCGGCAAGGATGGCCTTCCATTCATGAAAAACAATTTGAAACGGGTTCATCCTGTTTTCTACCGGTGAGGTTAATCCGTATCGGATGGGTTCTTCGGGCAATTCTTCCTGGAAAGTGCCAAACATCTTATCCCAGATAATGAGGCACATGCCCATGTTTTTATCGAGATAGGGAATGTTGCTTGCGTGGTGTACCCGGTGATGTGCCGGGCTTACAAAAACGGCTTCGAACCAGCGGGGCAATTTATGGATAAACCGGGTGTGTACCAGTATGCCATAGGTTTGGGTAACCGAATACATGAATACAATATCCAAAGGATGAAATCCCATTAAAGCTAATGGTGATAAAAAAATAAAACGGTACACCGGTTGAAATACCGAAGAGCGGAATCCTGTAGTGAGGTTGAATTCTAAGGAAGAATGATGGGTAACATGCACCGCCCAAAAAAACCTGCAAAAATGTTCAACCCGGTGCTCGAGGTAAAATGCAAGGTCTTCAAATATGAACAGGAGAAACCAGTATAACCAGGGGTTCTGAAAACTAAATAACTGATGATGATAAAACCAGGTGAGTACGCTGATGTAAAAGAGGCCGCGCAGTAAAAAATCAAGCCCGGCATTCATTAACGACAGGTACACATTTTGTATGGTTTCTTTTACGGAATAAAAATTTTTCCCGGCCCAGTTGCTCATCAAAATTTCTATTCCTATCAATATGCAGTAAAAAGGAACAGAGAGCAGGAGAAACCAGCTTTCGCGGGCATAATGCATACATTCCGAATTTAAAGATTAAACAACCATTATTTCTTTTTCTTTTGCCTGGAGGAGTTTATCAACCAGCACAATATAGCGATCGGTTAATTGCTGTGCTGTTGATTCCGCATCTTTTGCTGCGTCTTCACTCAGTCCGTCTTTTTGTAATTTCTTTATTTGTTCTATTAGTTCGCGGCGAATATTCCTTACCGATACCTTGGCATTTTCACCTTCGCCGTTGCATCGCTTTACCAGTTCTTTTCTTCTTTCTTCGGTTAATGGCGGAAGGAAAAGCCGGATGATGTTGCCGTCGTTTTGTGGGTTTATGCCAATGTTTGCAGCTATAATTGCACGTTCTACCTGTTGTAACATGCCTTTTTCCCAGGGTTGAACGGAAATGGTTCTTACATCAAGAACAGAAATATTTGCCACCTGGTTAATGGGTGTGGGGTTTCCATAATATTCTACCATGATCCCCTCCAACATTCCGGGGTTAGCTTTTCCGGCCCTGATTTTTACCAGTTCCGTTTCGAGGTGGCTGATGGTTTTCTTCATGGAATCTTCAGCATCTTCCATGATGAGGTTTAACTCTTCTAACATAAGGTTTTAATTGGCTGCAAAGCTAATGAAAACTGTTGTTGCCAAAAACGCAACGAATCCCGAAAAAAGCTTAAAATTTAAGTGAATCTATTCAACTTCAACACTTTCGGGCGAAAGTGAGATGATTTTTGGAACCTGGCGAATTTCACTTTCCACCATTTCGTTTACCGAAACCCTTCTGGCTTTTTGCCTGAGGTAATAAATAACGCCAATAAATAAAAACCCGGTTACCAGCAGGATGGCTCCAACAACGGTGGTTCCAAGGTTGCGAAGGCTGTAAGCCATCAGGATGAAGAGGATATTTGCCAGCACACAGGTAATGGTTATTTTCCGGTGCGAAAAACCGAGATCTAAAAGAAAATGGTGAATATGGGTTCTGTCGGGGCTAAAGGGCGAACGCCTGTCGAGAATGCGGTGTCCAAAAACCCTGAGGGTATCAAACAGGGGAATCATGAGTATGGCAAACCCTATGGCAGGGCTTGCATTTAAGGGCATGGATACATCGGGCGCACCCGAGAGGTTAATAAACTTAATAACCAGTACCGAATTGATAAGCCCAACCAGCAATGAGCCGGTATCGCCCATAAAAATTTTTGCGGGAGAAAAATTATAGATCAGGAAGCTGATGAGGCTGCCCGCAAGGGCAAAAGCCATCACGGCATATTCGGTATGGCCGATAAAATAAAAATAAGTACCGAAAACGAGGGTGGTAAGTGAACCGAGGCTTCCGGCCAGCCCGTCAACCCCGTCAATTAAATTAAATGAATTGGTGATCACAATGATGGTGAACAGGGTAAGAGCAAAACTGGCAATATGAGGAATGGTATGAATTCCGAAAAGGCCGTGCATATCGGCAATTTGCACATCCGCAAATTTAAACAGGATGGCGGCGGCAATTACCTGGCCAATAAATTTTTTACTGGGCGAAATGATGAGGATATCATCCTTTATTCCTAAAAAGAAAATAACAATGGCTGCTGCCGCTACAAACTGCAACTGGGTGGAAAGAACAGGAGGTACCCCCATTAAGGTAGCAATGATAAATCCTGCAAAAATGCCCAGCCCGCCTAATGTGGGGATTACTGTTTTATGAACCTTCCGTTCATCCGGCTCATCAAATAACTTCTTATCTTTTGCAACCTGGATGATAACCGGTATTGAGAAATAGGTAATCACAAATGCCAGGGCCGCACTTAGAAGTATATTATCCATGCAGGTTGTTTAAAACTAATGCTTACAAAAGTATCAAATAAACAAAGCAGATTTCAATTTGCCCGAATAATTCTTAAAATCTACTTTGAAAGCGGTATTTTCCACATTTTTGTATGCATATACAAAAATATAAAACGGCAAAGCTGCTGGCTTTATTATTAATTTAATACCTAAACTTTTTACATTTTGGTGAGTTAATTAAAGTAGGTTTGCAGCCGTCAATTTAGTTCAAATATTTAATTTAACCATAATGGCAGAGCTTAAAGATATAGCAACACAGATAAGGAGGGATATTGTGAGGATGGTTCATGGCGCTCAAAGCGGCCATCCGGGCGGATCGCTGGGGTGCGCCGATTTTTTAACGGCGCTGTATTTTAAGGTAATGAAACATAACCCCGATTTTAAGATGGATGGTATTGGGGAAGACCTTTTTTTTCTAAGTAATGGCCATATTTCACCGTTGTTTTATAGTGCCCTGGCACGAAGCGGTTATTTCCCCGTAAAAGAACTAAATACCTTCAGGCTGATAAACAGCCGGTTGCAGGGGCATCCAACCACTCATGAAGACCTCCCCGGTGTACGGGTAGCCAGCGGATCGCTGGGCCAGGGAATGAGTGTGGCCATTGGAGCCGCAATTGCCAAAAAACTGAATCACGACAAACAACTGGTTTATTCTCTGCATGGAGATGGTGAGTTAGATGAAGGCCAGAACTGGGAAGCCATCATGTTTGCCGCCTCAAAAGGTATTGATAACCTCATTTCTACAGTAGATCATAACGGACAGCAAATTGACGGTACTACCGATCATGTAATGAATCTCGGAAACCTGGATGCCAAGTTTAAAGCCTTTGGCTGGCATGTGCTGGATATGGATGGCAACGATATGGACAACATCCTGGCCACCCTCGAAAAAGCCCGCAATGCTACGGGAAAAGGAAAACCTGTTGCTATTTTAATGAAAACAGTGATGGGTAAGGGGGTCGATTTTATGGAGGGGAAACACGAATGGCATGGTATTGCCCCCAACGATGAACAATTGAGAAGCGCACTTGCCCAACTTCCCGAAACCCTCGGAGATTATTGATCGCTTTAGAGCCGGTGCCAAATTTACCTGAGCGAAACCATCTGCTTCGCTGCTTTTGCCGCCGGCGACCAGGAGGAAATGATGGCGATAAGAAATATGGTTCCCGCTACCAGCAGAAAATCGGAAGCTAAAAGTTTTACCGGGAAATAATCAATTACAAACGACCCTCCCTGCAGTTTTATAAACTTAAACTTTATCTGGAGCAGGCAGATCATGGCAGCCAGCATTATCCCTATGCCGGCACCAACTCCCGCAAGCAATACCCCTTCGCTTAAAAATATGCGCCGTATCATGGTTTCGTCCGATCCCATGGAACGAAGTATGGAAATATCCTGTTGCTTTTCCAGCACCAGCATGGTTAATGAACTGATCATGTTAAAAGCAGCGATAATCAAAATCAGGGTAAGAATGGAATAAATAGCCCATTTCTCCATCCGCATGGTGTTGTAAAGATTGCTGTTTTGCTGATATTTCGATTGAACAATCAGGGATTTTGGAAGGTAGTTCTGCAGTTGCTTCATCACTTTATCTGTAAGCTTCTCATCAGTAAGTTTTATTTCCACTGCTGTAAATTCATTGTTATTAATGCCCATTTGCCGGCGAACAAAATCAATGTTGGAAAACACGTATTTGTTGTCGAAATCCTGTTGTATGGCAAAAACGCCCTGCGGATGTACATTCCCTTCACTTAAAGATTCCAGCGGGTTGGAAAGGTTTTCGGTTCTTTTAGGAAGGATCAGGGTAAGGTTTGTGGAGGATAAGGGATTGCCGATGTAAACCGCAACGGCATTTTGAACCCCTGCACCCATAATAAGCCCGGGGTTTTCGGTGGAACCCAAATCAAACACCCCCCTGAACACATCCGCAGGCACTCCGCTCATGTGTACAAAATTTGAATCCACTCCTTTTATCTGAACCACCGATTGTGCATCTTCATTTTTCAGCAGGGCTTTTTCTTCCACAATGCCCGAAGTTATCTGTACGCCGGTTACAGCGCCAAGTTTTTGAAAATCGGAAGGGGAGAATGTAAAAGTTTTTCCTTCGGCGGGTACAATGCGCACATCGCTGTAAAAAGAAGCATAAAGAGATTTTACTAAATCTTCAAACCCGTTAAACACGCTGAGAACAAGGATCTGGCAGCAGGTGGCAAAGGCAATTACACCGGTGGTTACCCATGCAATAATGTTGATGGCCTGGGCCTTTTTCTTTCCGGTAAAATATCGCCAGGCAAAAAGCAGGTTCATGTTGTTCCGGAATTATGCTGAATGTCTTCGTCCTGTTTTTTGATGTCTTTAAATAATTGCTCTATCTTATCCACGTATTCAAGGCTGTCGTCAATATAAAATTTTAAGACGGGCATAATGCGCAACTGGTGCCTTACCCTTTCGGTAAGTTCTTTTTTTATTTCCCAGGACCTTTCCTCCACTTTCTTAAGTATTTCTTTTGGGCTGGAAGTTTTAAAACAGCTCAGGTACACCCGTGCTTCGTACAAATCGGGGGTGATCTTTACCGATGCAATGGATACAAGCGTTCCGTTGATCATGGCAAGGCCGAGCCTGTGGAAGATATCGTTCAATTCCTTTTCCAGCACAGAAGCCACCTGTTTCTGACGTTTTCCTTCAATCATATCTTTCCTTTTAATCCTTGTAAAAGTACTTACTTTGCAGGTTTCTCAGGTATTTTATACGTATGAAGAGTTTGCTTTCAGTATTCAGGTACATCAGGAACTATCCCGGCCTTGTGGTGAGTTATTTTACGTTTAATATACTTTCTGCTTTATTCGGATTGGTATCGCTTGGCTTATTAAGCCCGTTTCTTATGCTCATATTTAAGCAGGGCGATGCATTTAAGGCGGTGGCGAATAAAACTTTTTTTAGCAGGGCAAACCCGGTAAATTATTTTAAAGAATGGTTGTACCAGCTCATTAATGAGCCGGGAGGAAATATAAAGGCATTGCTGGTAATTTGTGTGATTGTATTTATTGCCATCGTGCTTAAAAATTTTTGCGCCTACATGGCCATGTATTTTCTTAATCCCATCCGTAACCGTATATTAAATGATATGCGAAGCAACATGTATGGTAAAGTGTTGCAATTGCCTGTTGGGTATTTTACCGAGCAGCGAAAGGGGGATATTATGAGCAGGCTTTCTAACGATCTTGCTGATGTGGAAGGCTCTACGGTAAGTGTGCTGGAATCAGCATTTCGCGAACCAATCACCATATTGTTGTTTTTTCTGTATATGGTTATCCTCAGCCCGCAGCTTACTTTATTTCTGGTTATTTTTCTTCCCATTGCGGGGTTTATCCTGGGAAGAATTGGCAGGTCGTTAAAAAAAGAGAACCGGCAGGTGCTTCAGCAGTTTGGCGTATTGTTTTCTACCATCGAAGAAACCATTGGCGGGATGCGCATCATTAAGGCTTTCAATGCCGAAAAGCGGATTCAACAAAAATTTGAAGAGGAGAATGAAGCCATGTTCAAAATGAAAAACAGGGCTAACCGCAGGCGCGATCTGGCTTCGCCCGTATCTGAAGCATTGGGTATTACGGCTGTACTTTGTGTGCTTATTTATGGTGGCCGACTGGTGTTGAGCAACGATCCCGGGTTTTCGCTCGATGCCGGTGATTTCCTTGCCTATATTGCCATATTCACCCAACTGATTCAACCGCTTAAATCGCTGAGCAACGCTTCTTACAATATTCAGAAAGGTGCTGCAAGTATAGAAAGGATTGAATCGCTGATCAATGAAAATGTAGATATTAAAGAGGTGAATGATCCCAAAGAATTAACCGATTTTACATCTTCCATTGAATTAAGAAATGTGGGGTTTGCCTATGGCGAAAATGTGATCCTCAAAAATATTAACCTTAAGGTGGCTAAGGGAAAAACCATTGCACTGGTGGGAAGCAGCGGCGCCGGAAAAAGTACCCTCGTTGATTTGATTCCGAGGTTTATAGATGCAGGTTCGGGTGAAGTTTTAATAGATGGAATAAATATTAAAGCGTACTCGCTTCACTCTGTAAGAAACCAGATGGGAATCGTAACCCAGGAACCGGTATTGTTCAACGACAGCATCACCAACAACATTGCGCTTGCAAAACCCGATGCCGATAAAGCGGAAATTTTACAGGCAGCTATCATTGCTAACGCGGCAAACTTTATTGAGTTAAAAGAAAACGGATTTGATACGAATATTGGAGAGAGGGGGCTTAAACTAAGCGGGGGAGAACGCCAGCGGCTTACCATTGCCCGTGCGGTTTTGAAAAACCCGCCAATCCTTATTTTAGATGAAGCCACTTCTTCGCTGGATACGGAAAGTGAGCGGCTGGTGCAGGATGCCATCAATAACCTGATGGCCAACCGTACATCAATTGTTATTGCCCACCGGCTAAGTACCATTCGCCATGCCGATGAAATTGTGGTACTGCAAAAAGGCGAAATTGTGGAAAGAGGCACACACGAATCATTAATTGCACTGAATGGTTTTTATAAAAAACTGGTAGATATGCAGGAGGTGAAATAAATACTGTACCCGGATTTTTGGATTGGATACCGAATTTATTGGGCAATGAACCGGGCTTCTTTGCAATGATTGAAACGCAAAATGCTATATACGTGGTTGGTCATACCTATAAAAAAACAGCCCGGTAGCGGACTGTTTTCAAATCAACATTTTTTTTGAAAATTATTTCACAATGCCCATCTTGGCTTCAATGCTGAGGGTGGCATGAGGTACTGCACGAAGGCGTGCCTTATCAATAAGTTTACCGGTAACCCGGCAAATTCCGTATGTTTTATTTTCTATTCTCATCAGCGCCTTTTCGAGGTGATCGATAAAAGTAATCTGGCGGCTGGCCATCTGGCTCAGTTGTTCTCTTTCCATGCTGAGGCTTCCGTCTTCCATAGTCATATAACGGTTTTCACTCTCATCGCCTCCCAGTTCATCTTTTCGTGTAATCAAACCCTGGAGATAACCTAATTCTTTTTTGGCTGCATCCAGTTTGCGAATAATGAGTTCTTTAAATTCTTTTAATTCAACATCGCTGTATCGTACAATTGGCGTACCGGCATCATTCCTGGGCTGGTCTAACACCGATTTGGTAAAATCAGGGTGGTATTTTCTGGCGTTTTTAGTTGAAAATTTGGGCAGGGCAACCGGCTTTGCGGGAATCACTTTGATGTCTTTGGTGCTAACCGATGATCTGGAAACCTTTGGGGTTGAGGTTTTGGTTTTTGCAGCAACTTTTGATGTCGTTTTTTCAACAGCCTTTTTAGCGGTTGAAGGGTGTGAAACAGCCGGTTTGGAAGCAGGCTGGGTTTTTGCAGGAGTTGTTTTTGCAGGCACTTTTGCCACTTCAACTTTTTTTGCCGGGGTTTTAGGGGCGGCAGCCTTTGCCGGAACAGCTTTTACAGTTGTTTTTTTAGCAGGTACTTTTGCATCTGCCTTCTTATCGGCAACCTTTACCGTTTTTTTTGCAACAGGCTTAGCAGGGGCTTTTACAGCCTTTGCTTTTGCGGTGGCTTTAGCAGGCGCTTTGGCCGAAGCTTTTACAGCAGGTTTTACTGCTTTTTTAACGGAGGCAGCGGGTTTCTTAGGGGCCGCTTTCTTTGCAGCAGGCTTTGCTGTTTTTTTATGAACTGCCATACTGGTCTGTTTTTAAAATGTTAACGGTTAAAGATGAATCGTTTACTTCAATTTGCGTTCCGTCGTTTAAAGAGGGTACAAATTCAAGGTTATCGGCCAAAATTTCGCGGCAAATATAGTCTTTAAATTGAATCAAAGACGGCTGTAACATTTCATTTGCCAATACTCTAACAAGTATCCTGTCGGTAAGTTGGAAATTGCTTTCTTTTCTGATATTCTGCACCCTGTTTACAAACTCACGGGCATTTCCTTCCTGCTGTAAAATTTCCGAAATCGACACATCTAACGCTACGGTAAGATTTCCTTTTCCGGCAATCTCATAACCCGGGATGTGATCGGTAATTACCTCAATATCTTCCGGGTTGAGTTCAATTTCCGAGCCACCTAAATTCAGTTTAAATCTGCCCTGTTGTATTTCTTCAATTTCAGTATTTCCCAATTTTTCTATTGCACCTGCTGCTTCTTTCATGTAGGCGCCCAGTTTTTTGCCCAGGGTTTTATAGTTTGCCTTTGCTTTCTTTCTGATAAAATCATTTTCCGCATCCAGGATATCGATCTGTTTGATATTGGTTTCGGCTTTAATTATATCACCAACAAGGGTTATGTTTTTTGCCATCCGGGCATCCATAGCCGGGATAAACACTTTTTGGAGGGGCTGCCTTACTTTAATATTTACTTTTTTCCGGAGGCTGAGGATTAATGAAGAAGCATCCTGGGCCAATTGCATCCGGGTTTCAAGAGGTAAATTAATTACTGAGGAATCGGGGTTGGGGAAATTGCAATGGTGTACCGAGTTTTCCTTTTTTAACCCGGATACCCTGTTTAGGTTATTGAAAAGCCAGTCGGCAAAAAATGGTGCAACCGGTGCAATCAGCAAACTGAGGGTTTCCAAACACTCGTACAGGGTTTGGTAAGCGCAAATTTTATCGTGTTCGTATTCGCCTTTCCAAAAGCGCCTGCGGCAAAGCCTTACATACCAGTTGCTCAATTTTGTATCTACAAATTCTTCAATGGCCCTGCCCGCCTGGGTGGGTTCGTAATCATCAAAATTTTTAACAACCGTGTTAATGAGGCTGTTTAGCGAACTCAGGATCCATTGGTCAAATTCCGGCCTTTCAGAAACGGGGATATATTTTTCTTTAAATGAAAATCCGTCCACATTTGCGTATAGCGCGTAAAACTGGTAGGTATTATATATGGTACCGAAAAATTTTCGTTGAACTTCTTTAATGCCTTCTTCATCAAATTTCAGGCTGTCCCACGGCGAAGCATTTGTTATCAGGTACCATCGGGTGGCATCAGCGCCATAGCTGGCAATTGTGTTGAAGGGGTCAATTACATTACCGAGCCTTTTGCTCATTTTATTACCTGCCTTATCTAAAACCAGCCCATTGCTTACCACAGTTTTATATGCTACGCCGGCGAGGGAATCTGCTTTTTGCATTGATGAGTCTTCCCATAGGCCGGAGGATTTTAATTCTGATTCAACGGAGTTTTTTAACAGGGATGCCAGTGCGTGAAGGGTATAAAACCACCCCCGGGTCTGGTCCACCCCTTCGGCAATGAAATCTGCAGGGAAGTCTTGAGAAAATATTTCTTTGTTTTCGAAAGGGAAATGCCATTGTGCATAGGGCATGGCGCCACTATCAAACCATACATCTATCAGATCGGGAACCCGTTTCATGGGCTGCCCGGTTTTGCTTACCAGGATGATGTTATCTACAAATGGCTTATGAAGATCGTTAATTCCGTCTTTTAAAAAATCTGTATTGGTATTTCCACCCAAAACCTCAGCGGCTTTGCGCATGGCTTCGTTTAATTCTTTTATGGAGCCTATACAAATTTCTTCCTCTCCGTTTTCGGAACGCCAGATGGGTAACGGGGTACCCCAAAAGCGGCTGCGGCTCAGGTTCCAGTCAACCATATTTTCTAACCAGTTGCCAAAGCGGCCGGTTCCGGTGGAGGCAGGTTTCCAGTTAATTTTTTTGTTCAGTTCAATCATTTGTTCCTTTACGGCGGTGGTTCGGATAAACCAGGCATCTAAAGGATAATAAATGATGGGTTTATCGGTGCGCCAGCAATGCGGGTAGCTGTGTTCGTATTTTTCAATCTTAAAGGCCCTGTTTTCTTTTTTCAGCTTTACGGAAATGTCCACATTTACATCCTGATAAGCCGGGTCGTCGGTATAATTTTTTACATAACGGCCGCTAAACTCACCAGTGCCGTCAACAAATTTTCCCTGCTTATCAACGAGGGTTAATATGCCGAGGTTGTTTTTTTGCCCAACACGGAAATCATCGGCGCCAAAAGCGGGAGCGGTGTGTACAATGCCTGTACCGTCTTCGGTAGTTACAAAAGATCCGGTTATAACCCTGAAGGGTTTTGCTCCCGGAGCAATTTCTTCTATTTTTTGGATGCTGTTCGATTCAAACTGAAGCAACTGTTCATATTCGATTCCTTCCAGTTCGCCTCCGGTAAAAGTTCCCGTAATTTTCCAGGGTATCAGTTTATCGCCGGGCTGATAATCGCTAAGGTTCAGGTTTTCGGCTTCCTTTTTAAAAAAATTGCCGATTAACGCAGAGGCAATAACCACATTAATTTCTTTAAAAGTATAGGGGTTAAAACTTTTAACCAGCGAGTAATCAATATTTGGCCCCACCGTTAGCCCCAGGTTTGAAGGCAGCGTCCATGGGGTGGTTGTCCATGCCATAAAAAAAACGTCTTCATTGCCTGCGGCATTAAAAAGGATTTTGCTTTTGGGGCTTTGTATGGCTTTAAACATCACTACCGCACTGGTATCTTTTACCGGTTTGTATGTTCCCGGCTGGTTTAATTCGTGCGATGAAAGCCCCGTGCCGGCAGCAGGAGAGTAGGGCTGGATGCTTACACTTTCGTAGAGGTAACCTCTTTTGTAAAGCTGGCTAAGGCACCACCAGAGCGATTCTATGTATTCGTTGGTAAAGGTTACATAGGGATGCCGGAGATCTACCCAATAACCCATTTTACGGGTAATATCATCCCATTTATCTTTAAAGCGCATTACGGCTTCCCTGCATTTTTTATTATACTCTTCTACCGAAATTTTTTTACCAATATCTTCCTTTGTGATCCCCAACTCCTTTTCTACACCCAGTTCTACGGGAAGGCCATGGGTATCCCATCCGCCCTTTCTGTTTACCCTGAATCCTTTCATGGTTTTGTAACGGCAAACGAGGTCTTTAAGGGTGCGGGAAATTACATGGTGGATGCCAGGCATTCCATTGGCACTGGGGGGGCCTTCATAAAACACAAAATGATCTGCGCCGTTCCTGTTGGAGATGCTTTTTTGAAATGTATCTTCTTCTTCCCATTTTTTCAGGATTTCCTCGCCAATATTGGGGAGGTTTAGCTTTGGATATTCGGCATATTTTTTTTGCATATTCTAATTCAGGCTGTTGAACCGGGGCGCAAAGGTACGATAAGCCCATATTAATCCGATTAACCTTATGGTATTTTAGCCCTCATTCTGGCGGCTAAAAGAAAAAGCAGAACCCGTGATTTGTACCGGGAAAGAGGGCATTTGTGTAAGGGCGTTTTGTAAAATGAAAATTTCAGGTTATATCTGTTCAGGATAAAATATGATAATTAATGACATGTGGAAAATGGAAAATCATCATCCAACAATCCTGTCATCTGTGTTGGTTGGAGGATATGATTAAAAAACCTGAATTTTTTTTGATGATTTTTTTATGAAAAATATCGAATTAATGAGTTTGGCATAATATTGGCTGTTATTAACGTGGAAATCCTATTCGATATTTATGAAGACCATTTTTTTCTTTTTGTATCGGAAAAGGTAATATGGTTCCGCTCTAAAAGACAATATCAACAACTACAGGGCGAAAATATTTTTTGTAAGATACTGGTAGCCAGTATTATGTTTACTAACTGTTTGATGAAACTTAATTTAAGTTCAAGATTTTTGCTGGTTTAGGGTTTTATTAGGGTAAACAGGAGTATTCTTGCTCCTGTTCTTTTATGCGGATGTCTTTCTTTTATAATTTTTCAAAAATTTTCTGCTCTTAATTATTTCTCCTCTCCCCAAAAAGATACATTTCCTTAGTTATTAAAAGGTTATTTTATACACGGATGATAATGGGCTGTTTTGTTTTGCAACTACAATTACTGGCCAGCGGTGAGATTGGCTTTAAGAAGTAACTCGCAGGGCTTTATGCCGGTATGCTTTTTAAATGCAGTGCTAAAATGGGAGATGGAGGAATACCCCAGCGAAAGTGAAACTTCAGTAACGGATAACCCCTTTTCGCAAAGCAGGAATTTTGCGTGTTCCATTCGCTGCCCCTGGTAAAAATCGAAAATGGTGGTGCCGAAAATTTCTTTAAATCCTTTTTTCAGGTAACATTCATTAATGGCCACTTTACGGCTGAGTGCCTTTATGGTAAGGGGTTCTCCTATATGCTCAAGTAGTATTCCACGTGCACGGATGATCTTTTCGCGATCGTCCTGGTTAGCTAAGAATTTGCTTTTAAAAACCGATTCTTCTTTTTCGCCAAGTAAGCAATCTATACCATAGAGCAGCAAAATCTGCATTTGGGCGTTCACATAAATATTGGCAAAGGCATCGGTGTAACTATGGTTGAGTAGGGCATTTAAAATTTGCCGGGTTTTTTTACACAGGGGCAGGGTGCGCGAAAAAGAATCGCGGTGCTCAAATGAAATGATCTTATCGGAAAAACTCTGGTTGGCCTTGTAGCCACGGGTAAACTGGTGGAGGTAACCCGGCGAAAAGGAAAAGCTAAGCAGATCGATGCTTTCGGTTTTTGCACTGCAATCGGGCGAAAAATTCAGTTCGCACTGGTTACATTCGGTATTTTTTTCATGACAATACATATTCCCGCTGATGCAAAACCTCAGCGTGAGCGAATTTTGTGAAGGGTCATTTTTTTCAACATGGTACACAATAGAGCCGGTGTCTTCCAGGGACCAGTTCTTTTTTTTTCTGAAACGCATGATGGAATACTGAACCGATCCCGGAATATTTTTTTCCAGATGGAACAACTGTTCGTACCCTTTTAAGGCCAAAACCTCGTTTCCCCGAAGTGGAAAATCAGCAGCAGATTGTGGATTTTTCTCCATTTAAATGCAAATATAACACCCTTACGGGGGAGTGGTTCATTAATCCCCGAAATCGGGCTGTTCAGGTCTTTTTAAAATACCCACATTTTATTGAAAAACAGGGGATAAAATTGGGTTATTTTTAGTGTTAAAACCCCTTATTTTCATTAAATTTGCAAAGGTTTTTCACGATCATTTAAAACCTCTAATACAGGCGGGTTAATTTCAAAAAAACAACTCATCAAATTGTGGCAAAAATGCCCTGATTGACTCCCTGGATTTCATTCAGTTACAATAAAATTATGGATACAACAGAAGAACTTGTTTCCCTGCCCAATACGGCCTATGGCGCCGATAGCATTCAGGTGCTGGAAGGGCTGGAAGCAGTACGCAAACGCCCCGCAATGTACATTGGGGACATCAGTGTTAAAGGATTGCACCACCTGGTATATGAAGTGGTGGACAACTCAATTGACGAAGCCCTTGCAGGCTTTTGTAAAAATATTGAAGTAACCATTGAGGAAGATAATTCCATCTTAGTTAAAGATGATGGCCGCGGTATCCCTACCGGGATCAACAGTAAGGAGAAAAAATCTGCACTGGAAATTGTAATGACGGTGCTTCATGCCGGAGGTAAGTTCGATAAAGGATCGTATAAAGTTTCCGGCGGGTTGCACGGGGTAGGGGTAAGTTGCGTAAATGCACTCAGTTCTAAACTGCATGTTTGGGTAAACCGCGAGGGAAAATCTTTTGAACAGGAATATGCACAGGGAATTCCCCGGTACGATGTTCGGGTAACGGGTAAAAGTGATGTTACCGGTACCACCATTCAGTTTTGGCCTGATGGCAGCATCTTTACCACCACCACATATAACAGGGATATTCTTGCAGGCCGCCTTCGCGAACTGGCCTATCTGAATAAAGGCATACGCATTACCCTGAACGATCTTCGTGAAAAGGATGATGCGGGTAAAACCTTTTCTAAAACATTTTATAGTGAAGGGGGAATTGTAGAGTTTGTGGAAGCCCTCGATAAAAATGGCAACCGCCAGCCACTGATCCCAAAAACAATTTATTGCGACGGGTTCGATGGTAAAAGCAATGTAATGGTGGAAGTGGCCATGACCTATAATGCCAGTTATCAGGAACACATTTTCAGTTACGTAAACAACATCAATACCATTGAAGGAGGAACGCATGTTGCCGGATTTCGCCGTTCCATCACCCGCGTTTTTAAAAGCTATGGCGAAAAACAGGGGATGTTCGAAAAAGCTAAGGTGAACATTGAAGGAGATGATTTCAGGGAAGGTATTTCTGCGGTTATTTCGGTAAAAGTTCCCGAGCCGCAATTTGAAGGGCAAACCAAAACCAAGCTGGGTAACAGCGAGGTGATGGGGATTGTTGATACCACCCTGAGCCGGGTTCTGGAAAATTACCTCGAAGAAAATCCCAGAGATGCCAAAACCATCATTCAAAAAGTTATTCTTGCCGCTCAAGCCCGTGCTGCAGCAAAAAAAGCCCGCGATCTGGTTCAGCGTAAAAGTGTTTTGGTAGGCGGAGGCCTCCCGGGTAAACTGGCCGATTGTTCCGAAAAGGATCCGGGCAAATGTGAACTCTTTCTTGTAGAAGGGGATTCGGCCGGTGGTACCGCAAAGCAGGGCCGCGACCGAAGCTTCCAGGCCATTCTTCCCCTAAGGGGTAAAATCCTGAACGTGGAAAAAGCCATGGAACATAAAATTTATGATAACGAAGAAATCAGGAATATTTTTACTGCATTGGGCGTGAAAATTGGTACCGCCGACGATAACCGGGCGCTTGATCTGTCAAAACTCCGGTATCATAAGCTCATCATCATGACGGATGCCGATGTGGACGGAAGCCATATCGCTACCCTTATCCTCACTTTTATTTTCAGGTATATGAAAGAGCTGGTAGAGCAGGGGTATATCTTTATTGCCCAACCCCCGCTGTATCTTGTAAAGAAAGGGAAGGATCAGGAATATGCCTGGACCGATGAAGAAAGAAAAGCACTAATTAGCAGGTTTGGCCAGGGGAAAGACGATTCGGTTACTACCCAGCGCTATAAAGGATTGGGAGAAATGAATGCAGAACAATTGTGGGAAACCACCATGAACCCGGTTACCCGTACCCTTAAACAGGTTACCATCGAAAGCGCAGCCGAAGCCGATCAGGTATTTAGTATGCTGATGGGAGATGAAGTACCCCCAAGGCGCGAGTTTATTGAATCGAATGCGAAGTATGCGAAAATTGATGCCTGATAAAAGGCTTGTGTCTTTTTGATGAAAAGCAGATTTTTTGTAGCTTGTTGCGGGTATTGAAGGGAAACCCTTTTTTATAACATTAAAAATTTTTTAAAATGTCAAAAATGTTAACGGCCTATTGCATGAAAACCAAAGAAAAAAATGTTCCCATGCAGGACGCAGTAATCACTAAAACATCCCGTGGTGGTTATATGGCGCAGGGCCATGATGGAAAAGGGAATAAGATGACCACCATGCTTTCGGAAGAAAAGGCCCTTCAGGCGGTAAAAGATGGTGTGGCCAAAAAGGCCTGGTAATAAACTCCTGCTTTTAAAATATTTAAGAGGCCATCGTATTCCGGTGGCTTTTTATTTTACCGGTTCGGGAACAGGAGGAAATACAAAGGCTTCCATTTTATTGAGGAAACTCCATAGGAAATGAATGTTGCGGATGTCTTCTACCACCAGTATTCCGTTTTTCCCAATCTGCTTTAGCTTTCCTTTGTTGGTGCCGGTTTGCAGAAATTGCAAAATCCTGCTGAAGGTTTCACTCTGAAAATAAGGCGAATCAGGGTTGCCTACAAAAAAGCATTTCAATACTTTGTTTTTAAGGAATAGTTTTTCAAAACCGAGGCTAATGGCAAGTTTTCGGGTACGCATGGTGGTAAACAGGTCTTCCACCGGTGGCGGAACCGGACCAAACCGGTCGGTAAGTTCTGTATGGAATGTTTGTAGTTCTTCTTCGGTTTCGCAATTGCTGAGCCTTGAATACAGGGTAAGCCTTTCCGTTATGTTTTCTACATAATCATCCGGAATCAGGATCTCCAGGTCGGTATCCATACTGCAATCTTTTACAAAATCGTCCTGCTGTCTGATCTCTTCCTTAAACAATTCCCGGAAATCTTTCCGCTTTAGTTCCCTGATGGCTTCATCAAGAATTTTCTGGTACATTTCAAACCCGATTTCTGCAATAAACCCGCTTTGCTCACCGCCAAGCAGGTTTCCAGCACCGCGTATATCCAGATCGCGCATGGCAATTTGAAAACCGCTTCCTAATTCGCTGTACTGCTCAAGGGTGGTTAATCGTTTCCGGCTGTCGGTTGGCAGGGTACTCATGGGAGGAGCCAGCAAATAGCAAAATGCTTTTTTGTTGCTTCTTCCTACGCGTCCGCGCAACTGGTGAAGGTCGCTTAGCCCAAACTGGTGCGCATTATTTATGATGATGGTATTTACATTCGGAATATCCACTCCGCTTTCTACAATATTGGTGCAAACCAGCACATCATATTTCCGGTCAATAAAATCCATAATGCTGTCTTCCAGATCAGTGCCTTCCATTTGCCCGTGTGCGTAAGCGATGCTCAGATCGGGGCAAAGCCCCTGGATGAAGTTTTTCATTTCTGAAAGCCCCTTAACCCGGTTGTGAATAAAGAAAACCTGCCCGCCCCTTTCGGTTTCATAATAGATGGCTTCCCGTATGGCGTCGTCATTAAATACCTGCACCTCGGTTTGTATGGGTTGCCGGTTTGGAGGCGGGGTGTTGATGATGCTCAGGTCTCTTGCGCCCATCAGGCTGAATTGCAACGTTCTTGGGATAGGCGTTGCCGTAAGGGTAAGGGAATCAACAGTAGCCCTCAGGGTTTTTAATTTTTCCTTGGCGGCAACGCCAAATTTTTGCTCTTCATCAATCACCATCAGCCCGAGGTCTTTAAACTTTACGTCTTTACTCAAAATGGCGTGGGTGCCAATGATGATGTCAATTTTCCCCTCTTCCAGTTGCTTAAGAGTTGCCTTTTTTTCTTTGGCCGATTTAAACCGGTTGATGAAATCAACCGTTACCGGAAAATCTTTTAGTCGGTCGGTAAAGGTTTTATAATGCTGGTATGCCAGTATGGTAGTGGGAACTAATATTGCGGCCTGTTTTCCGTTGGCTACGGTTTTAAATGCCGCCCTGATGGCCACTTCGGTTTTTCCAAAGCCTACATCGCCGCAAATGAGCCTGTCCATTGGAGAGGCTTTCTGCATGTCGCGCTTTACATCTTCGGTGGCCTTTGCCTGATCGGGGGTGTCTTCATAAATGAAGCTGGCTTCCAGCTCCGTTTGCAGGTACCCGTCGGGGTTATGCGCAAATCCTTCCTTTGCCTTCCGTTCGGCATACAGTTTAATGAGATCGGAAGCAATGTCCTTAACCTGCTTCTTGGTTTTGTCTTTCAGCTTTGCCCATACATCACTTCCTAACTTGTTCATTTTAGGAACCGAACCCTCTTTACCGCTGTACTTACTTATTTTATGCAGGGAAGAAATATTTACATAGAGCAGGTCGCCGTCTTTATACTGAATGCGTACGGCTTCCTGCAGGCGACCATTGGCCTCTATCTTTTGCAGGCCGCTGTACACACCTACGCCATGGTCGATATGGGTTACATAATCGCCGGGCTGTAATTCGCGGAGGTTCCTTAACGTAAGCGCTTTGTTTTTGCTAAAGGCCTGCTTAACCTTGTATTTATGATAGCGCTGAAAAATCTGGTGGTCGGTATAACAAATCAGTTTCAGGTCATGATCAATGAAACCTTCGTGTATAGAAACCGGTATGGGAGTAAACCGGATTTCAACATTCAGGTCGGCAAAAATGCTGTGCAGCCTTTCTAATTGTACCGGGTTTTCTGCAAAAAGAAAAATATTGAAATGATCTTTTTCAAATTGTTTCAGGTTTTGAATAAGGAGGTTGAACTGTCGGTTAAATGCCGGTTGCGCTTTAGTATGGTAGCTGATCATTTCCGCGGATTGCTGATGTGGAAAAACAGCTTTTGATCCAAATTCTATTACCTGCTTTTCTGAAATTTCCTGTTGAAGTTTTTCGGCATGTACAAAGTCTTCTGCTACGGCATTTGTGGTAGTGGTACTTTCAACGTCTTCATTGGCGGGCGCTGTTTCCGCAGTTTGCTGCATTTTTAATTCGAGGAAGAGGCCGAGGTCTTCTTCCTGTTGCTGTAATTTTTCGCTGATGTATTCCCAATCCTGCATCCATACCATGGTTTGGCCCGGCATAAACTGAATGAGCGAAACCTTTTCCGAACTTTCAAAACGGGTTTCCACATTGGGAATGATGTTTACCTGCAAAAGCTTTCTTTCGCTGAGCTGGGTTTCGGCATCAAAAATCCGGATGCTGTCCACTTCATTTCCAAAAAGTTCTATCCGGTAAGGTTTTTCATTGCCGTAAGAATAAATATCCAGGATCCCGCCACGCAGGGCAAACTGGCCGGGTTCATAAACAAAATCGGTACGCACGAACCCATGCGATACAAATTTTTCAAGAATACCCGATACATCAATCACATCCGCCTGTTTTATACTTATGATGTTTTCGGAGAGTGTTTTTGACAGCACCACTTTTTCAAAAAGGGCTTCAGGGTAAGTTACCACAACCTTTCTGTTGCCTCCTGATAGTATCCGGGTAAGCGCCTCGGTACGAAGCATGATGTGGCTGCTGTTGAGAAGCCGGTAATTTTTTTTGTTTTTGAAAGAAGAGGGGAAATAAAAAATATCCAGCGCCTTTGTAAGGTTTTCGAGGCTGTTTTGAAAATAGGCAGCCTCTTCGGCATCCCTTAAAATAACAACGTGATTGAAATGCTTTAAGTTCTCGTTCTCAAATACCGAAGCAAAAACAAACTGGGAAGCGCTGCCCTGCAGGCCGGAGAGTTGGAAATGGCCAGGTAAGGGCAACAGGCTCCCTTCCACAATCAACTGATTGCGGGGGTCATTCCTGTAAAAATCCATCAGCACATCCAGGTTCATCCGCTGCAAAGATAATTCAGGTTTACAGCAACCGTCAAAAATTCTGTTTGCTCGTTTTTTTGTTTATATTTTTGACAGATCAACCGCCTTCATACAGGGGCATGAAATGATATGCTGCAAAAATTTTTAACGCTTACGGGTATCCTGATTTTTTCGCTGGCTCCACGCTTATTTGCCCAACCTCATCATTATGCGGTTCAGCTTGCAAATGGCCATTTTTCGCTTTCCGGAAATGTAACCGATAACCGCAATGTAAAAACCGAAATTTCCGATGCTCAATTCTGTGGGCGATATCATGTACTTGTTGGATTTGAATCGCTCCCCGGCTTATCCGATATCAAACAATTTGAACAAAAAGGGCTGCACTTAGGTCAGTATCTCAACCACAATACCTACGAAGCGGTGATAGACTCTTCTTTCGATTTTAACACGGCTAAATCTTTTCAGATACATTCCATCAACGCATTGCCATCATCCTTTAAAATTGATCGTATTTCATTTGGGCATGAGGCCGGCACCGGAAAAGCAGAGCGGGTTTTTGCATTAACCTTATTCCATCCTTCCGATAAACCACAGGCCATCATGCGCCTGCAACAATTGGGAATCGGCTTCCCCATCTCCCGCATCAGCCTCCCCAATATGATAATGGTACAGGCCAACAGAAAAAAGCTAAATCTCCTGGCATCATTACCTTTTATTTCGTTTATCCGTGAGGTTTATGTTAAAGACCAGCCCGTCAATTATAATGATATTGCCACCCACGGGGTAAGCGCTTTGCAGAATCCGTTTGGCCGCAACCTGCGCGGGCAGGGGATAATTGTTGGGCTGGGCGATAATGCCAACATCAACACTCATGTAGATTTTACCGGAAAAGTAATTACCCGCATGCCCTGGCCTCCCGATTATCATGGCACACATACCGGAGGCACCATTGCAGGCGGCGGATTTAAAAACCCAAAATACCAGGGGATGGCTCCATCAGCGCATCTCATTGACCAATGGTTTAGCGATGTGGTTGTAAATGCCCCCGTTTACCTTACCGATTACAATATGCCGGTAACCAATAATTCTTACTACTCGGCAGATATGGGTTGTGCAGGTAACCAGGTGTATAACCTGCTTAGTTATTATGCCGATGACCAGGCGCTTGGCCTGAATCAATCGGTGCTGCATGTGTTTGCTGCCGGCAACGATGGCGGATATTCCTGTTCAGGATATCCAAATTCTTTTGGAACCATAAAATCCGGATGGCAGGTGGCAAAAAATGTAATCACCGTTGGCGCCATCGATCAGGCAAATTACCAGATAGCCAGCTTTAGTAGCCGTGGCCCGGTATTGGATGGCAGAATTAAACCCGAAATTGTTGCTAACGGATTTGCCACCATCTCTACTTATCCTTTCGATAGTTATGCCACAAATTATGGAACATCAATGGCGGCCCCGGTGGTAACGGGTGTTACTGCATTGTTGCAACAATCGTATAGAAAAAACCATTCCGGCGCCACTGCACAATCATCCTTAATTAAAGGAATACTCTGCAATTCTGCCCTTGACCTGGGCAACCCCGGCCCGGATTATACTTTCGGTTTCGGGATGCTGAATGCAAAAAAAGCAGTTGAAGTGCTTGAGAACAACCAGTATTTTTCGGGTACGCTTGCCTCTAACGGAAGTACAGAAAGCCATTCTATTTCTGTGCCAACGGGAGTAAGAAGATTGAAAGTGATGCTGGTTTGGGCCGATCCTCCGGGCGGGATAAACAGCGCTACTGAAATTGTAAACGATCTCGACCTCACTGTAACCGATCCTTCACTGATCAATCACCTGCCCTTTGTACTGAATCCGCAAAATGTAACTGCAAATGCAACAACAGGTATTGACAGGATCAATAATATTGAACAGGTGGTTATTGATAATCCGCAGCCAGGCTCGTACTCACTTAATGCTTCCGCATTTGCCCTTGCTTCGGGAAGCCAAAAATATTACCTCGTTTATCAGGTAGATATGAATGGAGTTTCTGTTATCTATCCATCGGGTGGTGAAACGCTCGTGCCCGGCGAAACGGAATACATTCGCTGGCAGGGCGATGGCGCCGAAACAAATGATTTTACGATTTCTTATTCAGCGGATAACGGCGCTAACTGGAATGTTATTGGAACCGCAGCTTTTCATGCACACTCATTGGCATGGATGGTACCAAATACTCCGGGCAACCAATACCTTGTTCGGGTTTCAAGAAACAGCAGCGGCTACAGTGGCCAGTCCGAACAGGTGTTTACTGTTCTTGGTCAGCCTGCACTAACCACATCTGTGCCCTGCGAAGGTTTTGCACAACTTAACTGGAGCGCAATAACCGGAGCCGATCATTACGATGTGTTTCAGTTGGTGGGCGATAGCATGTCGCTCATAGGAAATACATCATCTACAGGTTTTCTGGTATCCGGATTAAATTCATCCGATAGCGCCTGGTTTGCAGTGGCAGCAGTAAACAACGGCGTAAGGGGAAGAAGAAGTGTGGGCCAGAATGTGAAGCCTGTTAGCGGAACCTGTTCTTTGGCACAATTTGATCATAATCTGAAAGCGGTTGCCATCGTAAGCCCGGTATCGGGAAGGGAGTTTACCGGCACTGCACTGCCTGCAAACAATTCCGTTAAGTTGAAGATCCGGAATCTCGATAATGCCCCCACATCCGGAAATTATGATTTGTTTTACCAGGTAAACGGAGGTACAATCATTTCAGCAGGCTCTTCAGTGGTTATACCTGCACAGGGAGATGTTGATTTTTCTTTCCCCCTAACATCCGCTTTTTCCACACCGGGTATCTACAATATAACGGCATGGGTTAAACGAACTGGTGATGTTTTTGCCAGCGATGATACGGCAAGGGCAACCATACGGAATCTTTCTAACCCGGTACTCGCTCTGCCCTTTACCGATGATTTTGAAACCGCACCGGAAGGTACTTATGTAAATACACTGGGTATTGATGGTGATGACCATGTGGATATTTCAACATCATCCGAAAGAGGACGGGCCAGAACCTTTGTAAATACCGGTATGGCTTACTCGGGCACAAAGGCCATCACCCTCGATCAGTATCCTTACGGCAACCTCAATGCCGATAGTTTAACCATGACCTTTAACCTTTCGGCTTACGACCTCAGCAAACAACTCCGGGCCGATTTTGAATATAAGAATCACGGGCAGCCCGATGCGTTGGGAAACAGGGTTTGGTTGCGGGGTATAGATAATGCGGGTTGGACAGCAGCCTATAACCTGAATGAAAACCAGGCCGATCTCGGGCAATGGAAACACGCCTCCATCAATATTAATGATGTAATGGATACCCTCGTTGCAGGTAAAACCATTTCATCGAGTTTTCAATTGCGGCTTGGCCAGGAAGCCTACACTTCGGCGAATGTGGTGGATCCTTATTTTGACCAGGACGACGGTTATACTTTTGACAACATTAAAATATCGGAAGCCGTAAACGATGTGGCATTATTGAAATTGGTAAGCCCTTCTGTACAGGCTTGCGGGCTTGGATCTGCGATACCGGTTACCATCAGGCTAAAAAATTACAGCGGTATCACCCAAAATAACATTGCCCTTTCTTACCGGGTTAATGGCGGTACAGTAATTACCCAAAACCTCTCCAGCCTGAATGCAGGCGCTACACAGGATATTACTTTTTCCAGCACAATTGATATGTCGGCATTCCAGGATTATCATATTGAGGCATGGATATCTTCACCTGGCGATAATTATCAGTCGAACGACAGTGTACTGAATTTTTCGGTACACAATTCTCCGGTTATTAGTACTTATCCTTACCTCGAAGGATTTGAAAACAATGATGGAAACTGGTATGCAAAAGGAACAAATACATCATGGCAATGGGGCGCACCTGCAAAAACGTTAATCAGCAAAGCGGCCAATGGCCAGAAAGCATGGGTTACTTCGCTTGATGGAAATTATAATGATAATGAAAAATCTTACCTGTATTCTCCCTGTTTCGATTTAAGCTCGCTTTCGCAACCCATGTTGTCGTTTAGTTTTATTGCCGATCTGGAAACGGATTACGATTTTGCCTGGGTGGAATACAGTACAGATGAAATAACCTGGCAAAAGTTGGGGAATGTGGGTGAGGGCACCAACTGGTATGATTATGCTCAGGAGAATTCCTGGAATGGCGATAAAGATTACTGGCATGTAGCTTCCATTCCCCTGCCGGCTGTTGCAGGAGTTATAAAACTTCGTTTTGTAATGATGAGCGATGTGGGGGTAAGCCAGGAAGGGTTGGGGATAGACGATATTCATGTATTTGATCAAAAGCAAATTTATACCGGTGCCGATCAGTCCTTAGTTCAGTTGTTAAGCGGTACAGGCTGGATAGATGTTAGCAGCGGAGGTAAAGTGATCGCATCCGTCAACCCGATGGGGCAGAATCTTGGTTCAACGGAAGTGAAAGTATATAATTATACCGGGCAGGTAAGGAGCATCAACAACGAATATTATCTCAACAGGAATTTTGTGATCCGCCCCGGAAATCTGCCATCAGGAAATGTAAAAGTCCGGTTATACTTTACCGATAGTGAAGCGGAAGCCATGCGTACGGCAACAGGTTGTGGATCCTGCAATAACATCAGCGATGCTTATGTGCTGGGTGTTACAAAATATTCGGGCCCCGCGGCAGATGAAAACGGAAATTTTTCGGATGACCAGGGAGGCCTGTTTCAATTTGTTCCCGGTAATTCGGTGGAAATTATTCCATACGATGAAGGTTATTATGCGGAGTTTGTGGTAAACAGTTTTAGCGAGATGTGGCTGAGCGGCGCTGCATTGCAGTCCCCTTCGTTTTGCACAGGAAATAATATTCAGCTAAACGCATCTCTGTTGGGAAGTAATTTTCAATGGCAGGTAGATGCGGGTTCAGGATTTCAAAATATTACTACCGGGCCTGATTACTCCGGCATCAACAGCCCAACCCTTCAAATCATTTCGGCCCCCGGCAATTTTACCGGTAATTTATACCGTTGCGTGGTGGATGGGGTAAATGGGCCGTCCATCCGGCTTCGTTTCAGGAATGTGTGGACCGGAGCGCAAAATAATCAGTGGATGAATAGCGCCAACTGGAGCTGCGGCGCAATACCCGGTCAATACGATGATGTGTATATTCCGGGGAACACCATCAACCAACCGGTACTGAATACATCCACTTCGGTGCGCACGGTAACCATCTACCCAACAGGGGCGTTAAATACCATCAATAATGCGGTGCTCCATTTGTTGGGTACCGATTGAATGGTATAATTAATGTATCTTATACCAAATTACATTTATGTTATTACCCTGGCAAAAAGGCATTGTAACAAAAATTGAAGAAGGGGCAGAAGATACCCGGAGGTATTGGATAGCAGTTCCCGAATTGCAATCATTCGATTTTAAACCGGGGCAGTTTGTAACCCTCGATCTTCCCATTCATGAGAAGCCGAATAAAAGGTGGAGGAGTTACTCAATTGCATCATGGCCCGATGGTACCAATGTGTATGAGCTGGTTATTGTGCTGGATAAGATGGGAGCGGGCACGCCCTGGATCTTTAATGAAATAAAAGTGGGATCCGAATTTACTTTCCGTGGAGCGCTTGGGGTTTTCACTTTGCATGAAGATTTAACGGGTGAGGATTTGTTTTTGATTTGTACCGGTACAGGGATTGCTCCTTTCAGGAGCATGATCAACCACATCATAAACCACAACATTCCGCATAAAAATATTTATCTCGTTTTCGGTTGCCGCAAAAAGAAGAATTTATTGTATTACGATGAGATGAAGGAATTGGAAAAGCGGGATCCCAATTTTCATTTTATTCCCACGCTCTCGCGCGAGGAATGGGAGGGAAAAACAGGATATGTTCATCCCGTTTATGAGGAGCTTTGTGCATCCCGCCAGCCTGCAAAGTTTTTTATTTGCGGATGGAAGGGAATGATTGATGAAGCGAAGAAAAGAATACTGGATATGGGTTACGATAAAAAATCCATCCACCAGGAAATTTACGGTTAACCAATTTTTTCCAGCACCAGTTTTTTCACATCAGCCATAGGAATTCTTTCCTGCTTCATGCTATCGCGGTAGCGGATGGTAACGGTTTTGTCTTCTTTCGACTGGTGATCTACAGTAACGCAGAATGGCGTTCCAATAGCATCCATACGGCGGTAGCGTTTTCCGATGGCATCTTTTTCTTCGTAAAAACACATAAAGCTGTTCTTACATTCATCCATGAGTTCGCGGGCAAGTTCGGGCAGGCCGTCTTTTTTCAATAATGGGAGTATGGCCAGTTTGGTTGGTGCAATCCGTGGAGGAATCCGCAACACAACGCGGCTGTCTTCGGTGCCATCTTCCTTGTTCCATTTTTCTTCGGTATATGCCAGGCTGAGAATGGTAAGAAACAGGCGGTCTAAACCAACAGATGTTTCTACTACAAACGGCGTATAGTTTCCGATGGGTTTTCCTTCTTCATTAAGGTCGTTATCGAAGTACTGAATTTTTTTCCTGCTGTATTTGGCATGTTGGCTAAGGTCGAAATCGGTGCGGCTGTGTATGCCTTCCAGTTCCTTCCATCCGAAAGGAAATTCAAATTCAATATCTAATGCGGCATCTGCATAGTGAGCCAGTTTGCTGTGGTTGTGATAACGGAGTTTTTCGGATGGGATGCCCAAACGCTCATGCCATTTTTTACGGGTTTCCTTCCAGTAGTTGTACCATTCCATTTGCGATCCGGGGCGAACAAAAAACTGCATTTCCATTTGTTCAAATTCTCGCATCCGGAAAATGAACTGCCGGGCAACAATTTCATTACGAAAAGCTTTACCTATTTGGGCAATACCGAATGGGATTTTCATCCTGCCGGTTTTTTGCACATTCAAAAAATTTACAAAAATGCCCTGGGCGGTTTCGGGGCGGAGATAAACGATGTTGTCTTCTTCATTTTCGGAAGCTACGGCGCCAAATGCGGTGGAGAACATCAGGTTGAACTGGCGGATGTTGGTCCAGTTGGAGGTTTTGCTGATGGAGCAGGCGATGTGGTTTTCTTCAATTAATTTTTTAAGTGCGGGGTAGTCGTCATTTTTCAGCAGCTCATCCATTTGGTTCAGTAGGGCTTCGGCCGCGGCTGCATCTTTTTGTTTTAATTCTTCTGCGTATCCTTCAATCAGGTGATCTACCCGGTAACGTTTTTTACTGTCTTTATTATCGATCATGGGATCGCTGAAATTATCCACGTGGCCGCTTGCTTTCCATACGGTGGGGTGCATAAAGATGGCGGCGTCTATCCCCACAATATTTTCGTGAAGCTGGGTCATGCTTTTCCACCATTCGTCTTTGATGTTCTTTTTCAGTTGAGAACCCAACTGGCCATAATCATAAACGGCGCTGAGGCCATCGTATATTTCCGAGGATGGAAAAATAAAACCGTATTCCTTGCAATGCCCGATCAGGGCAGTGAAAAACGACTGCTGATCGGTTTGTTTATTTGCTTCGTTTGCCATGGGCGCAAAGATAATTGTTCTGTTGGCTGTTTTGATTCTTTTATTAAATTAAGCGCAACCGGCACCGGCTGATTTTTTGCCTAAAAAGAATACCGGACAATGACCAGTACATTCTTCTTTACCAAAGGGGTTTTGTTTGAATAACTGACAGGAAAAGAATTGTATATCGTTTCATAATACCGGGTATTGGTGATGTTATCGGCATATAAAGAAAATCCCCATTTCCCTTTTTGAGGTTTATAATTAAGCGCGGCGTTGGCTAAAAAGTAATGCGATCTGCCTTCGGCACCCGACTTGGTATTGAAGTATTGAATACTGGTTTTTACATTCCAGGATTTGTTGAATTTATATAAATATCCAAAAGAGAAATTAGTATTGAGTTGATTGTGAGTCCGGTTTTTGGGATCAGCTATTTTATTCCTGGTGCTTATCCACCCCACATTAGGCTTCAGGCTTAAATTGAATTTTCTGTTTCTCCATTCCAGCTCTACCGAACCATTTACCATGTAAGTGTTGTATCGGGATATTTCGTCATAAAATTTAAGCAGGTTGACAAATCTGTTGCCATTTACTTCCCATTCCATACTGGTTTGCTTTGCTACACTATGAGAATAAGAGATTAAGATCATTTGTCTGGATGTAGGCCTGTCCATGAGTTCATATCCATTAAATGTAAACAACCGGTTGTAGGATGTATTTAGCAGGAATGAATTAAAGGATGTACGGTGCAACAGCATGACTGAAAATAGTCCCGTATTTTTTAGATGCTGAATGATGGAATAAATCGCCGATATAGAATTCCTGGTAATCTTGTCCTTTATCTGATAGTTAACAAAATTCATTGGAGATGCCGGGTAAAATTCAGGATTGATTTCTCTGGGATGAAGCGGTTCTTTACTAAAGCCGATGTTCCATTCCTGATTTGATTTTGTTCTGTACTTTTTAATATTTAATCTCAGTTCTCCAACAGGCGAGTAGTACGATAATTTATTTTCAGGAGACGACATGCGGATGTTTCCGATTCCGGCCTTTGCTGTTGCTGTCCAGTTCAGGTTCCATTTCCGAAATTCATAATCGAACTGAGCTTTGTATTGCGTATAAATAAAGCGGCTTATGTGCGTATAATCTTTCACAATTGAATCAACAGAAAGATTGTTTCCTTTCCCGGAAAATGAATACCGGTTATCAATATCAAAATCCCGGTAGTCGATAACGAAAGACGGACTTATGGTTCTTGTTTTTATTTTCTTCAAATAAGAAAGCTGTGTTGTTAAATACCTGCCGTTCATATTCCTGTTGGAAACGATGCTGTTCATGTCGGGAGAAGATAATAATAGAATAGACTGAAAATCGGCCGAAGTATTATCGCTACCCTGAGTGTAGTGTTGATATCCTGTATTTATATTGATGCGGACAGCAGTTGTTTTATTGATCCGGTTGGTATAATCGGCTTCGATCCGGAAGAATGTATTATTATCCTTATTTCCGGTTTGAACACTGTCTATTGCTCCCGGCAACTGCTGTATCATTTCAATGTTTCCGGTATTTCTGATTTTTATTAAATACAGATTGGCAGTGAGCAATTGGTTCTCTGTAGCCTGCCATTTTAGTTTTTGTGAGATGCCATATTTCATCGGTTTTGAAGATGTGCCGGTTTCCTGATCCCTTTTAAAATCTGTGGTATCGCCTGAAACAATTTGTGCAGAGTTTTTAAATACACACCAGTGATCGTAATTGAAAAATAATTCCGTTTCTGTTTTTAGCTTTTTCCCGGTTGGATAATTTATTTTGAATCGTGTGTCTGTTAAATTATTTCTGATGTAATGCCGGAGTGCTAATTCAGGTACGGTTTCAAAACCGGTTTGAGGCATCATAAAGGAAGAAGCCCACATCATTTCTTGTGTTCGCAGTTCATCCTTTTCACTCGACGTAGTAGCGTTCCCAAGATTATTATGGTTTGCGATGAATGCAAATTTTGTTTTGCCGTAAAGTGAGAAGATGACGGGTGCAATGCTGTAACGGCCTTTTGTATTTATACCTGCATCCACCGTTCCGAATGCTTTAAACATCCTGTTCTTTTTGAGCCCGATGTTTACAATCGTTTTGTTTCCTGATGAAAGCCCTTTCAATAAAGAATTATCAAGTTGATTTTCCAATGCCTGTATGGTTTCAATCGCATCCGATGGGAAGTTGGCAAGTAGCAATCCTTTACGGTCGCTGAACAGATCCTCTCCGCCAATGGTGATTTTTTCAACCGGTTTGTTCTTGTATGTCAAATCGCCATCATCCGTAATTTTAAAACCCGGAATATTTTTGATGATATCTCCTAATTTATATTCAGTGCCATCTGCAAATGCCTGCGCCCTGTAGAAAGTGGTGTCGCCTTTTTTCCAGACCGGTGGAGTAGTAACCGTTACCTCCGATAAAAGTTTTGGCGCTTTTTTTAAATGAATTTTTACAGGCGAATTCGGATTGGAAGAGATGATATCTTTATACAATAAAATGGTATCCACATACCCCGGCTTCCCGATAATAACGTTTACACTATCTCCCCCGGATGCCGGTACTTGAATTGAAAATCGGTTATTCTGATTTGTAAAAAGGTAGCGGATGGTTGCAGATCCTCTTACAATTTTAATATAACATTCATTCAGACTTGCTTTGCCTTCATCGAATATTTCACCCTTAAGGGTATAGGACTCTTGTGCCGATACTCTTGTATGAGCAGAAAAAAGAAGAATGAGTAGGAATAAAGACCTCATGCATTGCAGGATATAGAATCATTTTAATAAAGCATTTATCAAGAGAGCTTGCTTTCATAAATGTATTATCTTTTTAATTTTAAGTCGGGTTCTTTCTTAAAAGGCTCGTTAAATTCTTTAGGCCAAAAAACGGCACCAGGTATATCAGCTTCTGTATTGTAATCAATTAAATCATAGGTCTCATGCGTTCCATAGAAATATGCTTTTACGATCAAACCGGGAACATTAATCAGATTAAGAACCCCGATGGGCATTTCAATACCATCATAAAACCATATTTCACAGTACTTGGTTTTATTTGATCCAAAGTAGTATAGTATGGCCTTTTTACACGGTAAGCCGCTCATATAGGCCGAATCGTTAGTGATTTCCCACTTCCTGAAATTCATTTCAAAATGTCGAAAATAATTTTTTTGATTCTCCCCGGTCATCTGGCTATACCTATATCTCATTACAAGAGAATCTAAATCTGCCGCGTAATAATTTTGAATGCTATCGGTATAAATAAGGATCGAATAATCCTTAATTATAATTCGATTTTCGGGGTAAGTTTTTAAATAATCAGCTTTTTGATAAGAGATAATCCGGTTGCCTTTTTTATAGTACAACCCGGTTAAATTTAGAGGCTCAACTGAAATATCTTCCGGCAATCCTGTTATTTCCCGTTTTATAGAATAGGTGGCAGTAAGATTTTGTGAATATGATAATGAAAATAAGAGTAATAATAATGTAACTAATGAAATTTTCTTTGCCATATCAAAAAACAGATCCGGTTGTTAAAAAGTTAAAAATTTATTCATTATGAGGATCTCCAGGGCCTGTACAAGGAGGAAGTAAATCTACAAATTTTCTCAAATCTCTTTGAGCGTTAATTGTGGCAAGAATCATAGCTGTAGTAGAAGCGGTTCCGCAGTCATTATCTGTCACAGTCGCACATCTCGTAACTGTGATAGTAGTTATATCTCCATTACAATCTTGTGTTGCAGATGCTTCGGCGCATTTAGTAATTGTACATTTCGGTGATTGAACAGGAGTCTGTTCAGCAAAAACGGTAATACTTATGAATGTAAGAAAGCTAAAAATTAAAATTTTCATAATTAGAAAGTTTAAAGTACAACCGGATCTTGAATAAAGGCATATAGAAAGATGCTTGAATGAGTTTCGATATTACTTCTTCAACCTTAAATCCGATTGCTTTTTGAAAGGCTCATTAAATTCTTTAGGCCAAAAAACAGAATCGGGGATGTCCTCAGTGGTACTAAATGATTTCAGGGTAAAGGTTTCTGAAGTACCATAGTAGGTTGCTTTTACAATTAGCCCGGGAACATTTATTAAATTCCGCATTCCAACTGGCATAGGTATTTCGGGGTTAAACCAAATTTCGGCTATTGGGCTCCCGTTATCAGAAAGTTCAATAGCTCTTTTACATTCCATTCCCTGAAGGTTTAGGGAGTCCGGAAAAATATTCCATCTTCTGTAATTAGATTCAAAATAATACCATCTGTTGTCATTACTCTCTAAGCCACCAATAACACGGGTTCGCAATATCATAGAGTCTAAATCAAAATATGAAATTCCTTGAATTGAATCTGAATAGAGAGAAAAATTTTGGCCATTGTTTTCGCCGGTTTCAATCCTTAATATTGCGTTAGGATATTCTTTTAAATAGTCTGCTTTTAAAAAAGAAATAATTCGGTTTCCCTTTTTGTAGTAATAGCAGGTTAAATTAACGGGGGGGACATTTAAATCCTTTGAAGCTCCTTTTATAGTCTTTTTTACTTCATATTGGGCTACCATATTTTGAGCCGACAATTTGCCGCTGATAAAGAAAAAAATAAAAATTATACTAATCTTCTTCATTTTAAAAATTTTACAACACAGTGAATTCATGTGATATTGTGGAAAAATAAAAAAGAGGCCTGGTGTAATTAAAATAATGATTAAATAGACTTTTGTTTAGGTGTTATGAGGGTCTTCAGGCCCATCACAAGGTGGGAGTAAATTTAAAACCTTTTTTAAATTTCGGGAGGCAGTAATGGTTGCACACATTAGGGCTGCCTCTGCAGCTATAGTACAATCTTCATCGGTAACAGTACAAGAACTCGTCGCTGAGTATTCTGTTGTTGTTTCTCCACAAGTTTGAGAGCCATGTGCAGTATAACATTCGGTGGCTATACACATTACATTAGGGGGGGGGCTGGCAATTCAGTAGCCAGAGTTATCATGCTGAATAGCATGAAAAAAAACGAAAAATATTGCTTTCATAATTGTTATTTTTAAACCAGGCCTGCATGAAAGGTAAGCAAATTCTATAAAAAATTTATTTGCACTTTGGCTATCCTGAGTTTGTAACTCAGGATTTACACATTAAATCCTCTGCATCCTTTGTGCAAACCTTTGTTGTCCTTTGTGGTAATAACGATTAAACCGCAATAAAAACAAAAGAGCGAATGAATCCCGCTTCGCGGCTTTTCAACTTATTTCTAAAAAGGAACCCATAAAAAAACCACCGGCATTACCCGGTGGTCTTTATTACTTATCTAACCCTTTAGATCGCGTTTAACTACAACCTAAACTATTTCCGCAGTTAAGGCATTTATAACAGGTACCGCTCCTGATGGTGATGTGGCCGCAAACATTACATGCCGGAGCATCGCCCTGCATCGATTTGTTGGCAGCGTTTATTCCATCCATACCGGTTCCTGTATTTATATTTACAGATGCCATTTTTTTAGTTTGTTCGGTTTGCGTATTTCCAAGCACACGCAATTCGCTGATCTCTGGCTTCCGGTCGCCAATGGTTGGTGTAGTTGCATCCCATTCTTCCTCGCCGGTGTTCTCTACCATGGGTTTATCTAATACATGAACCAGGTCGGTGCGGCCTAAGTATTCATAAGCCAGTGAGCGGAACATGAAATCAATTATGGAAGTGGTGGTTTTGATGTTGGGATGATCTACCATTCCGGCGGGTTCAAAGCGCGTGAACACAAATTTTTCAACATACTCTTCTAAAGGTACCCCGTATTGCAGGCCGATGGAAACGGCAATGGCAAAGCAGTTGAGCATGCTGCGCATGGTAGCGCCTTCTTTGGCCATATCGATAAAGATTTCACCCAGGGTGCCATCGCTGTATTCGCCGGTACGGAGAAACAACGCCTGCCCGTTGATCTTTGCCTTTTGGGTAAAGCCCCTGCGTTTTGCCGGCAGCGATCTTCTTTCCACAATCATGGCAAGCTGACGCTTTAAGGAAGTGTCGGCGCTGTTTTGAACGCGCTTGTTGATCTCTTCAAGAAGGTCTTCCACGGTGAGCTTACCCATATCAATGATCGACAGTTCGCCAATGGGTTGTAGTGTATCGTCTTCTTTGGAAGCGGTGTCGGTTTGCTTTTTCTTTTTGTCGGATTTATTGCTGAGTGGCTGGCTGAGTTTTGATCCATCACGGTAAAGTGCACACGCTTTTAAGCCAAGCTCCCAGCTAAGCCGGTAGGCATTGGCAATTTCCTCAACGGTTGCTTCGTTTGGCAGGTTGATGGTTTTGCTGATGGCGCCGCTTAAGAAAGGCTGTGCTGCAGCCATCATGCGGATATGTCCATGAGCATGAATGAAGCGTTCGCCAATTTGCCCGCATTTGTTTGCACAATCAAATACCGGAAGGTGTTCTTCTTTAATGAAGGGAGCGCCTTCCACCGTCATGGTGCCGCAAATGTAGGTGTTGGCTTCTTCAATTTCTTCATCCGTAAACCCCAGCGCTTCCAGGAGGCTCCATCCAAAATCGTGGTACTGATCGGAGGTGAATCCGAGGCGCTGGAGGCAGGGCTCCCCGAGGGTGAATACATTAAATACGAACCCGATTTCAAAAGCGCTGCCCATTGCTGCATTCAGCTTGTCGATTTCATTTTGCAGGAACCCTTTTTCCAAAAGCGTTTGTTCGTTAATGTGAGGTGCGCCTTTAAGGGTGGCATGGCCTTTGGCGTAATTAACGATGGCTTCAATTTCCTGTTCGGTATATTTGAGGTTGCGCAAGGCCTGTGGAACACTTTGATTGATGATTTTGAAATATCCGCCGCCCGAAAGTTTTTTGAATTTCACCAGCGCAAAATCGGGTTCTACGCCGGTGGTATCGCAGTCCATAACCAGGCCAATGGTTCCGGTAGGGGCAATTACCGTGGTTTGCGCATTGCGGTAACCATGTTTTTCGCCAAGCTGAACTGCGCCATCCCAGGCTTTGGTTGCGGCTTTCAATAAATAATCAGGACAATATTTAGCATTGATGCCCTGTGGTTTAATTTGCAGGCCATCAAAGGCTTCCGATGCATCGTAAGCGGCAGCGCGGTGATTGCGCATTACGCGCATCATGTGCTTTTTGTTTTCCCTGTATTTGGCAAATGGCCCGAGGAAAGAAGCCATTTCTGCCGAGGTCTTATAGGCAACACCGGTCATGATTGCGGTGATGGCGCCGGCGATACCCCTTGCGTGCTCGCTGTCGTATGCGATGCCGCTCACCATCAGCATACTTCCCAGGTTGGCATATCCGAGGCCGAGGGTACGGTAATCGTAACTGAGTTGTGCCACTTCTTTGGATGGGAACTGCGCCATTAAAACAGATATTTCGAGTACCACCGTCCACAACCGGCAGGTATATTCAAAACCTTCCACATCAAACGTATTTTCTTTTTCGTGGAAGAACTTACGGAGGTTTACACTGGCGAGGTTGCAGGCGGTATTATCGAGAAACATGTATTCGCTGCAGGGGTTCGATGCCCTGATGGGGCCGCCTTCGGGGCAGGTATGCCATTCGTTAATGGTGGTATCGTATTGGGTTCCGGGATCGGCGCAGCGCCATGCGGCATAGTTGATCTGGTTCCACAAATCAGCAGCCTTTACCTTTTTCATGGTATGGCCATCGCCGCGGGCTTTTAATTCCCATTCGCCATTTTCATCCAGCGTGTTAAAGAAGCTGTTGGGAATGCGAACCGAATTGTTGCTGTTTTGGCCGCTTACGGTACGGTAAGCTTCACCTTCATAATCGCTGGGGTAACCGGCAGCAATAAGTGCGGCAACTTTTTTCTCTTCCTCTACTTTCCAGTTTACAAAACTTTCAATTTCGGGATGGTCAATATCGAGGCAAACCATTTTTGCGGCACGGCGTGTGGTGCCTCCGCTTTTGATGGCTCCGGCGGCACGGTCGCCTATTTTCAGGAAACTCATCAATCCGCTTGAAGAACCCCCTCCGCTTAATTTTTCACCTTCGCCCCTGATGCTGCTGTAATTGGTACCTACCCCGCTGCCATATTTAAATATCCTGGCTTCTCTCACCCATAGATCCATAATGCCGCCTTCGTTAACCAGGTCGTCGTTTACACTCAAAATGAAACAGGCATGGGGCTGAGGGCGTTCGTATGCGGAAGTGGATTTTTTCAGCTTACCATCTTTTCCATCTACATAATAATGCCCCTGTGGTTTTCCGGTAATGCCATATACTTCATGCAAACCGGTATTGAACCATTGCGGGCTGTTGGGCGCACAGGATTGGTTTAAGATGGAATATACCAGCTCTTCATAAAATATTTGCCCGTCTTTTTCTGTTTCAAAATAATTGTTGCGCTCACCCCATACCCGCCAGCAATGTGCTAAACGGTGTGCAACCTGTTTTACACTGGTTTCGCGGCCGGTAGTTCCGTCTTCCTGGGGCACCCCGGCCTTCCTGAAATATTTTTGCGCCAGGATATCTGTGGCTATCTGGCTCCATTGTTTGGGCACTTCCACATTATCCATCTGGAAAACAACTTCGCCGGTAGGGTTTTTAATTACCGAGGTGCGATAGTCGTATTCAAACATATCGAAAGGGCTTACATCTTCCTTTGTAAACTTACGGCCGAACTGAAGCCGGGGGTTAGTTAGCTTTTTTGTTGACATAGCAGGTTCTGTTATAAACGGGGTTAGTAAGAAAGTTTAAATTCCCGAAGGGGGGAAACGAAAGTATCTCCTGAAAGCTAACTTTCCCATCCCTTTGTTTCCCCATATTGTGGACAAAAAATGTGCATTTTTTTACAGCCCAAATTGGGGTTGCATTTGCGGAGTTTTTCACCTTTTGTGGAAAGAAAAAATTTTTTTAATTGGGTATAGATATGTAACCTGAACACATTATGGGGCATATCGAAAATTAGGACTTTACGGTTGTAAAATAAATATACCGTATCATGTTTATGTCCTTTATAGCCCGTTGTTGAAAGGCCTTGCTACAAATAAAAATGCTGATGCTGTGAAGGGGCAGGATGCTGATTTTCATTCTGCTAAAGAGTCATCAGAAAACACAATACTTAGGAGTACTTTATAAATTCCGTTTGCAAAACATCAGGCACCCGAAAGTTTATTGCATATAACTATAGAATCAGGGTACTTCTTTCCAACCGGTTCAGGGTTTAAGAACAGTATTGTCCGGTAAAAAACATAGTATATACGGCCTTGGAAAAATGGGGTTAAGAAAATTGGCTTGAACGGCGTTAAAAGAAAAACGCCATATTCAACTGCTGGGTAATGCAATTAGCTCAAAAGTTGTACCACTGCCGGGTTTTACCTAATGCCGGAACTCGTTTTTCTTATACTAAACGGAATTATTTCGGATACCAAAGTTTAATCGTATAATGCCGATGTGATAGCCGTTTAGATCAATTCCATTGATCTATTATGGATATCCAATCGGTATTAGCCGGGAAAGACAATTTTTAGCCATTTTTCCGAAGCCTTGATTTTTTGCTCCACTTTTTTATCAGGAAA
>Ga0206107_1000060_pt1:0-115000 | contig 119354 bp, 104 predicted proteins | sample 2B0metagenome_FD_148652 | JGI IMG/M metagenome (GOLD analysis project Ga0206107, IMG submission 148652) | Enriched microbial communities from leaf-cutter ant dump, University of Wisconsin, Madison, United States - 2B0 | ecosystem: Environmental > Terrestrial > Nest > Insects nest >...
AGGATCCGAATAATCCTGCGCAGATATTGGGTTACAGACCGGTGGTATTACAGGCAGCGGATTATTCTGCTTATGGAGAGAACCTGATAGGTCGTGAGTATAACAGCAATGGTATTAAATTTGGATTTAATGGTAAGCTCAATGATAATGATTTAGGTTACCAGGATTATGGGATGAGGTTGAGTTCTGTGAGGAAGAGGGGCTTTTTAAGTGTTGATCCGTTAGCTGCCAAATTTCCTTTTTATACTTCATATCAATTTGCTGGAAATATGCCAATAAGATATGTTGATTTGGATGGGGCTGAACCTGCAGAGCCGGGAACCAAAAAGGGAGAAATTCAAACTGGTACAAATGGGAATAGCGATATTGCAAAATCTTGGAAATGGGATGGAACGAAATGGAATGAAAGTACTTTAGATCCGGTTATAATGGAGAGTACGAGGAAATATGATTGGAAAAAAGATGTTTCTAGATTTATTGTAAAAGCTTATACAGACAAATATGCCCCCAAGCAAATTTCTAATGTTGCAAAATTATTTTATCCTGATGTTGAAAATTTTAATGGGGATTATTTCAGTTTAAGATATAATACCAAAAAGGCTATAGGTGTCATGCTTTACGGATTTGGAACAGGACAAGGAATTAGAGATTATAAGTATGATATTGAGTCTGTAGTTGCCAGTGATTTCTTTTATGGTGGAAATGGCGGAAGAAATATAATGAGAGAAATTGAAGATGATTTTTACAAAAATATTAATGAAGGTGGTTATAAATTGTCAGAGCTAAATAATAAAAAAATAAGATTTGGACTGCCTTTCAGCCCAGACCATACAGATACAAAATTGGAATCTGTAAAGAAACATTTAAATTCTAATGCAATTCAATTCGTTGTAGGAGGGGCAACTGTTACAACTACGGTAATTAATAAAGTCGTTCACGTTTCCGTATATAATGAAAGTTCCCGAAATTCCTTTTTTCTACATGGGAAGGGCGTGCTTGCTTGGGCTGGTGTTAATGAAGATCGAGAAAGTCAGAATTCGGGTGGTGAACCAATGTCTACAATTACAATGACAATTGAAGGAGCTTTTAATATCGACGAATCAAAAGTTCAGAATAAATGATAAAATAAATTTATGAACAAAAGGATAAGGTTGAGCTATGTCATTATGATGTTTTTTGCATATAATTCTTGTATCCAATCTGCAGATACAAAAGTGGATAAAAATGCAATTGTAGGAAAGTATGTAAATAGTTATGATTATTCAATACTAAAAATCGGCTCTGATAGTAGTTATGAAAGAATTGATAAATTTAAAAATAAAACTATGGGGAAGTGGTATTTTATTGCCCCACGAGAAATAGGGTTTCGGAACTGGACTAATACAAATAGGGAGGTAATAGATTTAAATGTAGGGATACTCAGAAAAGGGAAGATTATTTTTAATTTAGATAATAATTTAGATAATTATTACAAATTAGAAGAGTAAGGGCGATGATACCTGTTGCATTGCAACTTCTATGAACTTTCTATAATTGGGGTGTCTAGTACAACTGGGAAAATAAAAATGAAGAATGAAAATATTGCTGATAGATTTTAAAAACAGAACCTGTGATGTTCAACTTTTATAGAGATAAAAAATGCTTTAAAGAAGGGTAGCAGCCCTTATCTACGCCCGATTGAAGCGGTAGCCCGCAGCCCGCATCTGCGGGAGAGGACTACAAGCGGAAAGCGGGACGAATGACAAAAGAAGGATGAAGCCTGACGTACAAAATATAATAGAGAAGACGGGCATGGCCAACAATGCTTTGAACAGGCTTGTAAAGACTTTTACGTACGAAGGATTGAATAATGCAACAAACAACTTTACACCTGTTGATATAAATGGAGCTTATAAAGAGAGGATAAGCTATGATGCTAACGGGAATATACAAACGTATTTGAGAAATAGTGAAACCGGTACGGCCAAAAATAATTACAGCTATACTTATACATCAGGTACAAACAGGCTGACAGGCATCACCAATAGCGTGAACACCCAAACAAAGATGTATGGTTACGATGAGATTGGCAATACTACTGCGGATGGTATGCAAGGTATGACTAATGGGGTGTGGAATGTTTATGGCAAGTTGCAAAGTGCGACCAATAAGGATGGAGTAAACGTTATATATACTTACAGTTCGGATGGGCAAAGGATAAGTAAAAAGATAGGTAATACAGAAGAATGGTATGTAAGGGATGCCAGCGGAAATATAATGGCCACTTATAAAAATGATGCATCCATAAACAGCGGCGATTTAAGTGTAACGGAGATATATAAATACGGCAGTAGTTTATTAAGTGTAAAAGATGCACGAATAAATGTAGAGAACCCTGTGGCTGATAACGGCATCTATACTTTTGAAAGCGGGAATGACAATTATATACTTGGCGATGCGAATGGAAACACAAAGCTAACGATAAGGGATACCCGCACACAGGTGCCCGACCCGGCAAATCCTTTGCTTGTACTTTATTATAAAGCGGTTGTTAGTACGGCTACTTTCCACAGCAGTTATGGCGCCAATGCAAAGACCTATAACGGAGGATTTGAGCAGGCTAATTTTAACGGCCAGCGCAAGAGTTTAGAGATAGGAGCAGATGCACAAACGGCAGAATTTTGGGAATATAATGGGGATGTGGGAAGAAGATGGAATGTGGATCCTATTCCCAAACATTTCCTAAGTAATTATTCTGTTTTTGGTGGAAATCCATTGTTATATTCAGATCCATCCGGAGCCGATTTTTTTAAAGATAAAAAAGGAAATATTGTTTGGAATAATCATCATGGTAAAGAAGGCTCTAAATTCAAAATTAAAGGCAAACGTTATACAAATGTTGGAACGTCCCTTACTATAAGGACAAATAGTGAAATTAGGTTGCCGACTGATATTGCTATTGGGGATTTTGTTGCGGGATCAAAACTAATAAATAAATATACTATTACAGGAGAATATGATAAAGACGGTAAGTTTACGCGATTTACATCCACATTTGAGAGAAAAACAGGTGCAACTGAAATTATGCCAGGACTTAAAATTCCAGGTACAGAATCTGTATCCGGAAAATCAAATATAGATTTCCCTATAACAAAAATAGGTGGAACTTGGGTGGGGTATTTCGAACAACATACACAAGTAAACAATGCAGAAGCCCCAGGTTTAAAGTTGTATAGTGGAGGAAACATAGTAGATGTTAACGTGGGAGTTGGGGTAATGATAGGATCCGATGGAAAGTTTAATCTGACAATCCAACATGGTACCTTCCCAAGTGTTAGGATGGATATTCAATTTGGAAAAAATCCTTTCGCTGCCATATATGATTATCAACAAGCATCCTATACATTTTCGCACATAACTAACCAATTTACTGCTGCTGCCACAGTTCAAAAGGCAAATCAAATGGCAACATTCCAATACTACCATAATTACCTTTCTCAAAAGCTTATTAATCAAAGTTGGGTTAAATTTCTCGGTTTTAATGCTGGCAAATAAATTAGTTAAAAGTAACTTATGCGAATAAGAAAGATTTTATTATATACTACATCGCTTTTTTTATTAGGCAATTGCACAAAGCCATCAGAGTTAGTTCTAAACATTGATTCAAAATATCATGGGTGGATTTATATAATTCCGGCAAAGGTGAGCATTGTCGATAGGTATGAAGTAAAAGCGAATAGCTCAGGCATTGTATATATATCTGATACCCTTTATGATAAGGGAGATGAAGTGAATTTTGTAATAAAAGTGGATGGCAAACTAGTATCTCCAATGTCGATCAAAACCTATAACATATCTTTTACACCAAGAAATAGTTACTTGAAAATTATCTATAAGAAATTTTATTTCCCTTTTAGTAATACTGGCATGATGAATAAGGAGGATACCATTTACACGTATAAAAGAGATAACTATAACACTTTTTACATGAACGAATTTGAATATTACTATACAACAGGCGTTATTGATAGTAGCATTGTAAAAAAGTGGCAGTGATCTTTATAATTGAGTATCCGCTGTAACCTCTATGAACTTTCTATAATTGGGTGTCGGGCTATTCGGATATCGGTATGTAAGGGAATTAAAGGGAAGGAAATGTTGCTAATGATTTAAAAACAGAGTATGTACTGTTCAACTTTTATAGAGATAATAAATGCTTTAAAGAACGGTAGCAGCCATTATCTACGCCCGATTGAAGCGGTGCAACCTCTATGAACTTTCTATAATAAGCTGTTCGGATATCCGGCAGGCTTTATATTGAGAGGTGCAGGCGATAAGGGGATGCTTTTTGTTCTTTGAAGTAATAAAATGAGAGGGCTGTTTTTAATCAGGCCTTTTTTTAAAGAGCTTGTATCGTTTATTTTTTTAAAAGCTGTAAAAGCAACATGTTGTTTTTCTGTTTTGGATGATTCTTTCGGTTTTTGCAAGCTCGATTTTATTGCGAAGGATATTTTTATCAACTGCCATTCCATTCAGCGCTTCCAGGGGGGTAAGCCCGGACAGTACAGCATGAGGGCGCCTGTTAAAATCTTCAACAGCAAGGGCTGCATACTTGCAAAGCTCTTTAAAATCTGCAATATGTTTATGGTAAAGGAAACGGTATTTTATATTCTTATTGGCAGCTTCGATCATCGAATTTGAAAATTCAACATCTTTTTGTGCAATGATATGTTGAACGATGGGGTTTTTGGCTTCCTTGAAAAATTGCTGTGTCATTCCAAAATTTTCATTACCGTCATCTGTCATAAGTCGGCAATTTTCAATGGCAGCGGGTTGCAGGTAATCGTTGTGAACTTTTCTGAGGAGCTCCAAAAGAGTTGCAGCTTTGCATTGCAAAGAAACTTTATATTGAAGTATGGCTCTCGAAAAATTATCCTGTACCAGGAAAATATATGCTTTTATATTATCGGTGGATCGGAATACAGTCACATCTGCGTGTAACAGCTGTAACGGTGCTGTTGCTCTTATGCCGGTGCAGTGATTTTTTCTGCGATGTGGCAATGTATATCGCTTTAGCTGTAAGATTGCTGCATATTTATAAAAAGTGCTGATCCTGAAAAATGCCGCTTCGTCTTTTATGCATTTGTGATAAACGGAAGCCAGTGGCCAGTTAATAAAACGCAGGTCTTCACAATATCTTTTAATAACGCTCACTTCATTTGCAGAAAGCTGGGCAGGATGTTTAGACACACAAAGCTGCAATATTGATTTGCCGCATTTTGCCTTTTGCTTTAGCTGTTGATATTGATAGGGATTAAGCTGAAGCAGCTTTAATGTAAATGCAGATCCCAGGACCTGTTGCAGTTTTTTGACAGTATGAGCTGCAGTAGCAGCAGCATTATAAACTTTTTGCTGTACCTGCCCGGCATATTTTTGCAGGAACCGCTGAAGCGCAATAATACGCAGAAGCGCCCGGTTGATTTTTAATAATTGTTCATTTGCGGATAGTTGTTGTAGTGTATTAAAAAGCTGCTGGTTATTGCAATACCATTCATAGCCGAAACAGGCGCAGAGGTTTTTATGCTGCCAGTCGTGCTTTGTAGTGCGTGGTATTTGCCGGTGCAATTCACCTGGCAGGCAGTTAAGATAAAAAGCAACGAGGATGGCTGGATGATAAGATGTTTTATGAATGGCAGTTGAGAATGGTTTGTTCATTTGTTAAGCAAATGTCTAAAAATTAGCATTAGTATTATTTTGTTATCTCTTTTTTCTTTAGTTTTTACAATAGTAATTGAGTTCTTTTTAAGAGTTAATTTTTTACCATCTGCTACTGATGCTTTCACATTTTCACTGGAGCTGAATGTGGCTAGCTTTTTCAACAGTTTGTAAATATAGTTTTTGTAAATGAATTTTGTGATTGAATCGAAGCGGAAGTGAGCTCTGCTGAGGAGCAACTCACCAGGAATAGATTCACCCGACGAAATACAGTCTGATGCAGGTGTTTTTTGCACCTGCATTTTGTATTTCCGAGGGATAATGCCTGAAAAAACCTATGCTGCATATTCCAATGGCGTTTGATTATTTAATGATTCATGCGGTCTTTCTGTATTGTATTCATTTACAAATTCTTCAGCCATTTCTTGTGCCTGCCGGGCATTATAAAACAGGTTCGCATTGAATAAATCTTCACGTGCCGTTCTATTAAAACGCTCTATGAAACAATTTTCCTGAGGCTTCCCTTTTGGAATCGGCTTCCACTCAATTCCATAATTGTAAAGCCATAAACGAAATTTCTTGGAGATAAATTCCGGTCCGTTATCGGTTCTTATCGACTTGGGTTTCCCGTGTTTTTCAATAGCTGCCTCAAGCATTTCTATAAGCCGCCTGGCAGGAATAGAATGACTTATGTACATGCCTTTGCAAAACCGATTATACGGGTCTATGATATTTAATGATCGTATCGATCGCCCGCTTACCAAGCTGTCTTGCATAAAATCTATTGCCCATTCTTCGTTTTCCTTTAATGGCACGTAGGGTTTATTGGACGGGTTAATCATCCGCTTTCTTCGTGGTTTATGATAAAGGCTAAAGCCATATTGTTGATATACCCGCCTTATTTTACTGGCAGTGAAGCAACTTTGGGAGCGTTGCACCTTTGCAATTACTTTTTTCCTGCCTCGTTTCTTTTGTCCAATAGCAGCTATAATGGCAGCTATAATTGGTTTATCTTTTTGTGGCATTTTCCTTTCATAATATTTTGAAGTACGAGAATAACTGAACAGATGACAGGCCCGGGAATGTGAGATCTTGTATTGCTTTTTAACGTAAGACACACAAGCTTCTTTATCTCCGGGCCTTACCACTTTTTTGAGTTTACATCCCGCAGAATTTGATTATCCAGGGTTAGATCAGCGACCGCACGCTTCAAGCGGCTGTTCTCTTGCTCCAGAAGCTTTAATCGGTGTAGCTCTTCTACACCCAGTCCACCATATTTATTCTTCCAATTATGAAAAGTCGCTTCGGTAATACCATGCTTGCGCGATATCTCAGCGACCTTCAAACCTAGCTCTTGCTCTTTTAAAATGGAAACTATTTGTTCCTCCGTAAATCTTGATTTTTTCATTGGTTCTTTTTTTGATTAATTTAAACTAAAAAATAAAATTTAAACTTGTTCAAAAAAAGCAGCCACTTACCGAGCCAGGCAAAAGTATCAAGTGTCATTAAATTCTATAAAAATTGATTCTGTATTCGTGCTGTCAGGGGCGCAGATACCTTCTTTTTAAATCGTTCGGTTTTTTACAGCAATAAATTCCAACAGATTTCCTTTGTTATTGCTGCCATCACAACCGTATCCCCAGCTTTTTATAAATAAAACTCAACAGCCATGCCGGGCCAATTAATAAAAACTGCAGGTCTTTAAGAAAGGATGGCTTTTTGCCTTCTATTTTATGCCCGTAAAACTGCCCTATCCAGGCAAGAACAAAAATGATGATGCATACCTGCCATAGTGGAAGCGGTGAAATCCTGTTGATGAACATGCACGCGCCGGTGCATAATATCCCGATCAGCAACATGCCAATGGAAATACTAAAGGAAAGCCGGGCATAATATAAAAGCAGCAGCACAAACAACACCAGTATGAGTGGCAGCGGATGGCCAAACAGGTTTACCGGAAGTTTTATGGAAAACAACAAACCGAATATGGAAAAGAAGATTGCGGGAACGCATATCCAGTGGATGAGTTTGTTGGTTTGGTGCTGATGGCTTTCACCATATTCTGCAAGCCAGGTTTGTATCGGCTTCATTTTTGGGAAGGTTTCTCCTAAGTTAGGCATTGTAAAGCGCAGCCAAACGAAAAAGGAAGAATATTATTTTGTTGAATTTTTTTTTGTGCCTGCAAAATAAGTAGGGCCGGTTGCCGTTTAATAGGTGGTTTTTCATAGGATATTGGATTAAAACGGGCTTTGATTTCTATCATGGCCCCTTTTTTTTGCCCTTACCTGTCATGCTTTTCCCCGTTTTTATATCGCTGCTCCATGTTTTGCCTGTCTGTTGAGCAAAATAAAGCCCCCGCATTGCAGAGGCTGTGTAAAGAATATTTGGGGCGATTATTAAATGATCAGCATAGAATCGCCATAGCTGAAGAAACGGTATTTGTCTTTGATGGCTTTTTTATAGGCTTCCATCATTAAATCGTAACCGGCAAAAGCGCAGGCCATAATCAGCAGGCTGGTTTTGGGAAGATGAAAATTGGTTACCAGCGCATCGGCAATATTGAAATTATAGGGTGGATGAATGAAATGGTTGGTCCAGCCTTCGGAAGGTTTCAATAATTTTTGTGCGGTATAGGAGGTTTCCATTGCCCGCATGGTGGTGGTGCCGATAGAACAGATGCGGTGTCCGTTTTCCTTGGCTTTATTCACAATGGCGCAGGCCTGTTCATCTATCTTATAATATTCTGCATCCATTTTATGTTTGCTGAGGTCTTCCACTTCAATGGGGCGGAAGGTACCTAAGCCGGTATGCAGCGTTACTTCTGCAAAGCGCACACCCTGTATTTCGAGGCGTTTAATGAGTTCTTTGCTGAAGTGGAGGCCGGCGGTTGGGGCAGCTACAGCGCCTTCGTGCTTGGCATAAACGGTTTGGTAGCGTTCTTTATCTTCTTCTTCCGGTTTGCGTTTGATGTATTTGGGAAGCGGGGTTTCGCCCATTTTTTCGAGCATGGCCCGGAACTCTTCTTCGCTGGTATCCCAAAGGAAACGAATGGTGCGGCCGCGGCTGGTGGTGTTGTCAATTACTTCGGCTACCAGTTCATCACTGTCGCCAAAATATAATTTATTACCAACCCTTATTTTACGGGCGGGATCTACAATTACGTCCCAAAGCCGGTTTTGCCGGTTTAGTTCACGAAGCAGGAACACTTCTATTTTAGCGCCTGTTTTTTCTTTACGTCCATACATCCGGGCAGGAAAAACTTTGGTGTTGTTTACCACCATCACATCCTTGTCATCAAAATAATCCATGATGTCGCGAAACTGACGATTTTCCATTTCACCGGTTTTTCGGTGAACAATCATCATTCGGCTTTCTTCTCTTTTTTTGGTGGGGTGCTGGGCAATCAGGTTTAGCGGCAGATCAAATCGAAACTGGGATAATTTCATGTAATAAAGGTTATAAAAGGAATTTTTATCACATGCCCATAATGGGATATAAGCCTGCAAATAAGGCACATATCATGTTACGGCATGATTTAAAAACGGGCAAAGTTAAATAATTGGCACGACATGAAAAAACATTGCCCTGGGCTTGTGGTTAACATCAGCCTTATTGACGATTAATCGTTCCGGGTATTCCTGCACGGGAAACAGAACCGGGGTCAGCATTTCATGCCATTTGCGCGTTACACCGGCAAGGTTTTGCCGGGGATGGCGTCAATCAGTTTCCGGGTATAAGCATGGCGGGGATGGTTAAATACCTCGTTTGCCGGGCCTTCTTCTACGAGGAGGCCATCCTGCATCACCAAAATGCGGTTGCTCAGGTGCCGGATAACGGAAAGATCGTGTGAAATGAAAAGTACGGAAAAATGCAGTTGTTCTTTCAGTTCGCAGATCAGATTGAGGATGCCTGCCTGCACACTTACATCGAGGGCAGAAACACTTTCGTCGAAAATCAGCAGCCGGGGTTGCAGAACTAATGCACGGGCAATGCAGATTCGCTGCCTTTGCCCACCGCTGAACTGGTGGGGGTACCTGTAAAAACTTTCAGCAGGCAGCTTTACTTTCTTAAGCATGTTGATGGCCATTTCTTTCCGTTCAGCATCATGGCCTCCTATTTGATGAACCTTTAGGGGTTCCATAATGGCATCACCAATCGGGATGCGGGGATCGAGCGATCCATAAGGATCCTGGAAAACCATCTGTATTTTTTCTGCAAATTTTCGTTTGTTGCTAAACGTTAGTTTGCATAAATCTTCGCCTTCAAACCAGACAGAACCTTTTTCAGGCTGCTGCAACCCAACTATTGTTTTGCCCAGTGTGGTTTTTCCGCATCCGCTTTCGCCAACAAGGCCCACCGTTTCGCCATTAAATATTTCCATGTTTACGGGGCCGAGAATTCTTTTCTTCCTGCCTGTGGTTTTATCTTTAATATAAACCTGCAGGTTACTGATCTTTAAAAGGGGATGTTGATTTTCGGTGTTGCCGTACAAAAAGGGGGAGATGGATTTGCGTTGGGTAATATTTTCTTCTTCCCCTGTTTCGGGCAGGTAAGTTAGTGGCGGGTTGGCCGCCGGACGGCAGGCGAGCAGTGCCCTGGTATAATTGTTTTGGGGGTTGAACAAAACCGTTTTAGCCGGGCCTTTCTCCACAATTTTGCCCCTGTACATTACCAGTACTTCATCTGCAATGTCGGCAACCAGCCCCAGATCGTGGGTAATGAACAGCACACCCATTCCCTTTTGTTCCTGAAGGCGCTTTAATAATTTGATGATTTCTTTCTGTACCCTTACATCAAGCGCAGTGGTGGGTTCGTCGGCAATCAACAATGCCGGTTCGGAAGCCATGGCCATGGCCATCATCACCCTTTGCCGCTGGCCGCCGCTGAGTTCGTGCGGGTAACGGTCAAATATTTTTTCAGGGTCGGGCAGCTCTACATCTTCAAAAAGCTGAATGGTCTTTTTTCTTGCGGAGATGCCCCTTACATTTTTATGCTGCTCAAACACTTCCACTACCTGTTTCCCGCAACGCATAATCGGGTTCAGCGAGGTCATGGGTTCCTGGAAAATCATGCTGATGCGGTTTCCCCTTATATGCTGATCGTGCTGCCGGGGTGCAGGCATCAACCGGTATGTTTTTCCAGCATCATGAAATATGATTTCACCGCCGGTGCCTGCGTTTGGCGGAAGCAAAGAAAGTATGGAAAGCGCAGTAAGGGACTTACCCGAACCACTTTCGCCAACAATGGCCGTTAATTTCGTTTTTTCAACCGAAAAGGAAAGGTTGTTTACGGCTGGTTCCTGGTGGCCTGTGGATGGAAATTGAATAACCAGGTTTCTGATCTCCAGAAGGGGCTGCTCACCGGCCTGGTTTTCCATAGTGTTTAAAATTTCAGATGACGCACCGTAAGGCCATTATTTATGAGCTGCATGAGCGATTCTACCCCAATGCGAAGATGCGTTTCTACATATTTAGCGGTTACCGAGCGATCGCTGTCTTCTGTTTTTACACCTTCGGGAATCATTGGTGAATCGCTTACCAGCAATAGCGCACCTGTTGGAATTTTATTATGAAAGCCTACCGTGAAGATGGTTGCGGTTTCCATATCTATGGCATAAGCCCTGATGTTTTTGAGGTAATCTTTAAACTCCTCATCGTGCTCCCACACCCTGCGGTTGGTGGTATAGCAAACCCCCGTCCAGTAATCCACTTTAAAATCGCGAATGGTGGTGGAAATGGCTTTTTGAAGTGCAAATGCCGGAAGCGCGGGCACTTCGGGAGGCAGGTAGTCGTTTGATGTACCTTCTCCTCTTACGGCGGCAATGGGAAGAATCAGGTCGCCGATTTTATTCCTTTTTTTAAGACCGCCGCATTTACCCAGAAACAATACAGCCTTGGGTTCAATAGCCGTGAGCAGATCCATTATGGTTGCTGCACTTGGGCTTCCCATTCCAAAATTGATGATGCTGATGTTGTTGGCGGTGGCGCATTGCATCGACCTGTCTTTGCCCACCACTTCCGTATTATAAAACTTTGCAAACAGGTTTACATAATTCGAAAAATTAGTGAGCAGAATATACTCGCCGAAGTTTGATAATTTTTCGCCTGTGTAACGTGGTAACCAGTTTTCTACTATTTCTTCTTTTGTTTTCATATCCTGTTTTGAAGGGCGAATTTACATTATTCTCCGGGAAGGGCTGTTAAGCCAATGTAAAGCGGGTAAATCAACTAAATATTCTTCAGTATTGAGGTATGAAAAAAACAAGTTCCTTTATTTTCTAAAATTATCAATATGAAAAAATCTTTTACCCTGATCATGGTGGCAATGATCGTGCTGGTTTCCTGTAAGAAGTCGGCAATTGACGGATCTGAACCTGAAAAGCAGAAGTACACAAGTGAGGAAATTGATGCTTTCATCAAAAAGAAGATTGAAACCGAAAAAAAATTTGAGTGGAGCTGGGCCGATGATGGAATGGTATGGAGCGCGTTAAATGAAAGTGATCATATCCTTTCGGTGGGGTACCAGCCCGAAGGTTATGTAAATGTGGATGGCAACCTGGCCAATATTGATATTCAATCGCCGGAATGGAAAGAGGCAAGGCAACGGGTGTTGCAAATTATTATTGAAGAGGAAAGCATCAGGGGAAAACCGGTTACCGAAAATGAAATTGTACAATGGGATGAATTTGTACTTCCGGTAATTGATGTGTATGTAACCCGGTTCAGCACCATTAAAAAACTAAGAGCGAGTAAGCTTGTTCGTTATGCCGAGCCGATGGGATACGAACCCAAAGAGGTGCTGGCGAGGGTGGAAAGCAGCAGCGGCTGCGATGGCAATGCGCCGCAAACCGGGCTGGTAGCGGGAGTGGATTACAGTGTGATCACGCCATCCTGCAAACAATCGTGGAATTACGGGTATCATAACATACCGTTGGCATGGACAAAATCCACAGGCGCAGGCGTTAAATTATTTATCATCGATACCGGCGTGGAGTTTGATCAGGAAAACCTGGGCTCGGCATTTAACCAGGGATTTTCGTATGGGCGCACGGTGGAGAAGATTGTAACATTTCCACGAAATACTTTTTTGGGCATCCCCATTGGCCCGGTGGAAACGCCTGATGATGATTGCGGGCATGGTACCTGCATGGCGGGCGTTGCAGCGGCGCCCCGTGGCATTGATGGAGCAAGCTGCGGCGTAGCCTACAATTGTAACCTGGTGGCCTGCCGTGCCGCACAGGATGTTTATCTGGATGACAGCCGCGAAGTGAAAGGCGCTTCGGATGGATTTACCAATGCCGGCAACCGGCCCGATGTAAAAATCATTAGCATGAGCATGGGTAAAATAACGAGCAGCTCGCAGTTGAGCGATGCCATCAGGTATGCTTACGGGAAAGGAAAGCTTATTTTTTGTGCAGCCGGCACTTCATTTAGCTGGACATCAGGATGGTTTGGGGTGATATTTCCCGCAAGCATGAGTGAAGTAAATGCCGTAACCGGTGTACGAAATAATAGTTTCAATACCACCTGCAGCACCTGCCACAGTGGTAGCCAAACCGATTTTACGGTGGTTATGGAAAGAGCATCCGATAATCGCCATCCTTTAACCCTTGCAGCTTTTGGAAACACGCCAGGTACGGTAGGTGGTTCCTCTGTTTCTACCGCCACAACTGCCGGAATTGCCGCTTTGGTATGGAGCCGCTTTCCCAATTATAACCGGGATCAGGTTTTAAATAAACTGATTCAATGCTCACGGAATTATCCCACAAAAAATGCGGAATTGGGCTGGGGTAATATTGATGCCAATCTCGCAACAAACTAAATCTTTATGATCCTGATCGTCTCTTGCGATATTTGCAGAAGATGATCAGGATTATTTTTCCGGAAGAAAAACCGGCAGTTAAAATAGAATCGGGTGAGGAACGCATCTTTTGCCCGCTGAGGAAAAGATGGCTGAAGATTACTCCCGAAGAATGGGTAAGGCAAAATTTCATTTTATACCTGCAAAAGGTATTAGGGTATCCCTTAGCGTTAATCGCTGTAGAAAAAGCCATTCCTGTTGGCGAACTGAAAAAGCGGTTTGATGTGGTGGTTTTTAACCGGAATCACCAACCCTTTTTATTGATTGAGTGTAAAGAAATGAATGTTCCCTTATCGGAAGAGGTTTTGCAACAGGCATTAAGCTATAACACGTTTTTAAAAGCCGCAGTGGTGGTAGTAACCAACGGGCTGTATTGCGCAGCAGTAAAAAACGACCACGGGAAGCCGGTATGGCTGAGCAAACTGCCGGCAAAAAATTAAGCAGAAAGTTTTCTTTTTTAGAATTCTTTTAAAAAGAATGGGCTTTATTTGCAGTTAAGGTTATGTTTTAATCATTAAATACTGTTGTTATGCTTAAGCCTTACAGAAAATCGCCTGTTATATCTTTTACCAAAAAGCAAAAACATTCCGGATTGGGCATACCGGTCTTTCTTCTTTTTATACTGATGGCCATGTTGTTTTCCGGTTGCTCCGAAAATTATTCGAATGGCGAACGCATCGGGCTGATTACCCAGTTTTCAAAAACAGGGCTTATTTGGAAATCGTGGGAGGGTGAATTGCATGTTACCCAAACGGGAATGAACAGTACCATGAACGATTTTGAGTTTTCGATTGATAACGACAGGGAAGATCAATCGGTAATCAGCCAGATAGACAGTGCGGCGCTTCATGGCTGGAAGGTGAAACTTACCTACCACGAAACTTTTGGGAAAAACTGGTTCTCGAACCGCGGTGAAACAAATCATTTTATTACCGGCGTTCAGATATTGGACCGGAACCCGGTAAGCAATTTATTTGGCAGGGAAGACAGTGTAATACGCGGCCGGGTGGTGGATACCATTTATGTGGTTATAGATAAATCAAAAAATTAAAGGTTGGCGACAATATTAAATATGACCCGGGCTATCTGAAATGATTAGATATTTGGGCTTTCTGAATAGGATGTTGTTCAAAATTTTGGGAACCTGTGCTGCGGCAGCATTTAATTCAACAGTTTCCCTTCCTTCACAATTTTCGCCTTTTCCAACTCTTTAATTTTATTCCATCCGCCTGTTACATTGCGAATGTTGTTTAGCCCGTGGCGCTTCAGGATAGATGCGGCAATAATACTACGGTTTCCTCCTGCGCAATGCAGGTAAATATTTGCGCCTTCATCAAGCTGTGCAACTTTTGCAGGGTCGGTAAGTTCATCTAAAGGTATGTTACAGGCATCTTCCAGGTGGCCTTCAGCAAATTCCATTTCCTTTCTTACATCCAGCACCATTAAATTTTTATCAAAAGGAATATCCATGATTAATTCGTCTGCCTCCACATCAATAATCATATCAATTGGTTCCCCGGCATGTTTCCATGCTTCAAAACCGCCATCCAGAAACCCGATGATATTTTTAAACCCTGAACTTAGAATGATATTCGATATGTTGTCCTGGCTTCCCTGTTCTAAAACAAAAAGCAGGGGTTGTTCATTTTGAAACATCGAATTTGCGAGAGATAAATATTTTCCGTTCGTTCCCAGGAAAACAGCGCCCGGAATAAAACCCTGCGTAAAAATGGAAGATGAGCGGAGATCAATCACCACTGCATCAGCATTCAGCGCTTCTTTAAATTGTTCAACATTCAGTTTTCTCATTTCCGGTTTACCGGCATTATTTGTAGCTGGCCTGTTTGGATTCATTTTTTTGTTTTTTCCGGTATAAAAAAAACGATTGAATATAATCAACCGTTTTCCCCCTGATATTTATTGAATAATCAGGAAACCAGGTTCTGTACAAACTGGTTAATTTCTTCTACCCGTTTGTGATTCACTGTATAATATATAAACTTACCATCCCTTTGTGTGGAAACAATGCCGGCACGCCTTAAAATAGCAAGGTGCTGGGAAGCAACCGATTGTTCCAGCCGCATCCGCACATAAATTTCGGTAACGGTAATTTTTTTCTCTGATTCAATCAGGCTCAGAATCTGTTGCCTCAGCTTATGGTTCAGCGCACGCAGCACCATAGCAGCCTTTTTCAGGTTGTGAAAATTGATTTTGAGCGAATCTGTAATTTCAGAAACGTGGATTACTTCTTTAGTGGGTTCTTGGTTTGATACCATCATAGGAAAGAAATTTAAAATACTTAATCTGTTATCGGATTGCAAAGATACAAATATGCCATGCTTTATTTTTTTAGCGATATGTTAAATAAATAAATAATAAAACAGCAACACAGGAACATCCTGATTTTCAAACTAAGAAGCCTGAAATTCTTTTAAATATTGGGGCTCTGAATAAGCCAGGTCTGCAAATTCCTGCTTCAAAAAGGATTGAAATGAAAGTTGCGCCAGTGCCTGTGTTACATCAATGTTATTCAGGAAAATGGTTTTTTTAAGTTCGGTTACCGGTTTAAATTTTTCTGCGCCATCGCCTGCAAATACCATTTTTCTGTTTGCGTAATTTGAAAAACTCCGGTTATTGAGGATCATTGCTTCGGGTAATAACATCAGGTTGAGTTCATGGTTGTATGTAGCCGTAAATACTTCCATTCTCCTGGCATCTATCATGGCGCAATAAAGCGCTTCAGGGTTGTTGGTTGTTTTTATTGCTGCGCAGGCAATACAGGCGAGGCTGTCAATTAAAATAAACGGCAATCCGGATGCATAACATATTCCTTTAGCTGAAGAAAAACTTACCCTTAACCCGGTATATGAGCCGGGGCCACTGGTAATGGCAATGGCATCAATTTGATTAAAGCCGGTTTTTTTTTGATCCATCATTTCTTTTATGGCTGTATGAAGAAAGCCGGCATGATTTTTTTGTATGTCATTTTTTTGGGTACAAATAACTTCCCCGTTTTCAGCAAGTGAAACGGATGCCGTTTTAGTTGCGGTATCTATGTTTAAAATGATGGCCATTAGCTTTGCACCTCCTTAGTTAATAAAGGCGCAGGTGCATATATGGGATTGATTTGTTCCAGTCTCTTTAATAAAGCATAAACATTTGAAATGCCAATAAGGTTGCCCCATTCAAAAGGGCCGAAAGGATAATTGGTGCCTAATTTCATTGCCGTATCTATATCTTCTTTGCTGCTCACCTTTTCTTCCAGTGCAAACCAGGCCTCATTAATGATCATGGCGATTACCCGTGGCGAAATGAATCCGGGTACGGCAGGCGCAGGCAGCGCTTTTTTTTGAATGTGGTTTAACAGGAGAACGGCTTCACTGCTCACCGGGCCTGCTGTTTCCCAATTTTCTTTTCCAACAAATCCTTTCCAGCCGTTAAACGGCACAACTGAAGGATGGCTGAGTGATGAGGAAAGAAGCAATACATCGTTTACCACATAGGGTTTGTTGCCTGCCGTGGGGATGTTTTGAGCAGGATGGAACGGGTTTAGCTGAATGAATCCGTTTATGCTGCCATCGGTAAAACAGGCGTTTTCATCTACCCTTAAAATGGTTTCGCTTTCCTCAACTCCAAGCTCATTCCACATATCTTCATCGGCCCAAACAGCAATTCGCATAATTTAATTTTTTGCAAAAATAGCGTGTTGTGAAATTGCATAATTTTGAATTTAAACGGGGCAAATGAATAAACAAATTATTTATACGGATAAGGCGCCTAAACCAATAGGGCCTTACAGCCAGGCGGTTGCGGTTAACGGATTACTTTTTGTATCGGGGCAAATTGCCATTAATCCTGAAACGGGGGAAATGAACATGGCCACAACAGAAGATGAAACCAGGCAGGTGATGGCCAATTTGCTTGCGGTTCTTGAATCGGCAGGCACATCCATCGATCGCATTGTAAAAACAACCATCTTTTTGAGCGATATGAACCTTTTTGCACAGGTAAACGAAATTTATAACAGCTATTTTAAAGGAGATTTCCCTGCAAGAGAAACCGTTGCGGTAAAAGGTTTACCCAAAAATGTGAATGTAGAAATCAGCGTGATCGCCCAGCTTTTATGATTCTGATAACGGCTCAAACCCATCCTTATTTAATTAACCAGTTCGATCAAAGGGGCATTGAATATGTTTATGCTCCCGGGATCAGTTATGAAGAAATATTTGCACTGGCTCCCAACATAACCGGGCTGGTGGTTACCACCCGCCTTCGTGTGGATAAGCCTTTGTTGGATGCAGCAATAAATCTTAAATGGATTGGCAGGCTGGGCAGTGGTCTTGAGTTGATCGACACCCAATACGCAACAAGGAGAGATATTGTTTGTATCAGCACGCCCGAGGGAAACCGGAACGCAGTTGCCGAACATGCGCTGGGCATGTTGCTATGCCTGTGTAACAACATCCTGAAATCGAACCGGGAAGTGCAACAACGGCAATGGATACGCGATGCAAACCGGGGTACCGAAATTTCCGGAAAAACCATTGGCATCATCGGGTTTGGAAATACCGGTACTGCATTTTCCAAACTGCTTTCATCGTTTGGCGTTACCATATTGGCTTACGATAAGTATGTACACGGCTATGGCACAGGGTATATTAAAGAAGCAAGTCTTGAGCAGGTTTGCCGCTATGCGGATGTCATCAGTTTTCACCTTCCGCTTACGGGCGAAACAACCCATTTTGCAGATTATAACTTTTTTCAGTTGCTCGGGCAAAAACCTTACATTATAAATACCTCAAGGGGTGGAATAATGCATACGGATGCCCTGATTAACGCATTGGCGCAGGGGCAGATTTCAGGCGCCGCATTGGATGTGCTCGAAAATGAAAAACTTTCAACTCAATCAGTTGAAGATCAGGAGCAAATGAGTTTTCTGGCCAATCATCCTGCAGTGGTTCTTACACCTCATATTGCAGGATACTCTCATGAGTCTTTTTTGCGAATGAGTGAGACTTTAATCGTTAAGCTGGAAAACGTGGGTTTCTTGTAAAATCACCATATTTTTCTTATATTTGTACAAATGCAACGCTTTAGAGTGATCTGGGGCGTTGTATTTTTTTTCATATCTATAAGATCTAAAAACTTGAATTATGGTAGAAACAAGCTATGTAAATCAGGAAACTTTTGCTAAGATGCAACAGGAATTGCAACAATTGAAATCTGTTGACAGGTATGCTGCCAGCAGGGCAATTGCAGAGGCCAGGGAAAAAGGAGATCTGAAAGAAAATGCCGAATATGATGCCGCAAAAGAAGCACAGGGCCTGCTGGAAGCTAAGATAAAATATCTTGAAGGCGTACTGGCTACCGCAAGAATACTGGATGAGAGTAATATAGATACCAGCAGGGTAAGTATCCTTACAAAAGTTACGCTTACCAACCTGGCAACAAAAAAAACGGTTACCTATAAATTGGTGTCGGAACAGGAAGCCGATCTTAAATCCGGGAAAATTTCGGTTACCTCACCCATTGGTAATGGAATTTTAGGGAAAGAAATTGGCGATGTGGTGGAAGTATCGGTTCCTGCAGGGAAAATGAAATTCAGTATAGATAAGATTGAAATTTAACCATGACCATTTTCAGTAAAATCATCAGGGGGGAAATTCCGGGGTATAAAATTGCAGAGGATGAATATTTTTATGCATTCCTGGATATTAACCCCCTGGTAAAGGGGCATGTGCTGGTGGTAACAAAAATTGAAGTGGATAAGATATTCGATTTGCCCGATGAATATCTTTCGCGGATGCTGGTTTTTGCCAAACCCATTGCAAAGGCCATTGAAAAAGCTTTCGATTGCCGGCGTTGCGGATTAAGCGTAATCGGGCTTGAAGTGCCTCATGTGCACATGCACCTTGTTCCGTTAAATGAAATGAACGACCTGAATTTTACCAGGAAAAAACTTTCCCTTTCCCCTGCGGAAATGGAAGAAATCAGGCGGGCGATTGTTTCTAATCTTTAAATATTGAGCCTAAACCCGATACCATGAATGGTTTCGATGTTTATTTCGGGGTTTGCCCTGAAATGTTTACGAAGTTTGGTAATGAAAACATCCATGCTCCTGCCCAGAAAATAATCGTCTTTACCCCACACATTAAGCAGCACTTCTTCCCTTTTAAGAATTTTGTTGCTGTTTTGAATAAGAAACTTAAGGAGTGAAGCCTCTTTCTGGGTAAGGTTTATTATTTCATTTTGGTTGTACAGCTTCAGTTCTTTGTAATTAAAGCGGAATTTTCCAATGGTAAATTCGTCTTGTGCTCCTCCTCTGAAATTTTTTGTACGGCGCAGGAACACTTCCATTCTTAATTTTAGCTCCTGCATACTAAAGGGTTTGGTGATGTAGTCGTCGCCACCCATTGCAAAGCCTTTAATTTTATCTTCTTCGCGGTCTTTGGCGGTTAAGAACAGGATGGGCACCACTTCATTTTCCTGCCTTATTTTTTTTGCGAGGGTAAAACCATCCATTTCGGGCAGGTTTACATCAAGAATACATATATCAAATTTGTTTTTTTGAAATTCCTGTAAGGCAAGCTGTCCATTACCGCAGGTAGTAACCCGGTAACCTGCTTCCGTTAAATTATCCTGAATCACAAAAGCAAGTGCGTTATCATCTTCTGTGAGCAATACCGATGTTTTCATAATTTGTGTTTAGGTAACAGGCAGCTTAATGATGAAGGTACTTCCAAATCCCTTTCTGCTTTTTAAAAGTATCTTTCCACGATGCGCATCTATAATCTTTTTTACAAAATTTAAACCAAGCCCAAACCCTTTTGAGGGGTGGATATCGCCCTCCGTAACCCGGTAAAATTTTTTAAATATTTTTTTATGATGAACTTTCTCAATTCCTAATCCTTTATCGGCCACTCGGATACAAAATTCGTTGCCTTCTATGTAGGTTGAAACCGAAATTTCCGGTTTTACGGAATATTTAACGGCGTTTTCGAGCAGGTTTGCTATCGCCGTAAGGATGTATGATTTGTCGGCATGAATAAATGCATCTGCAGTTCTGTTTTCAAAAATTATTTTCCCGTTTTTTTGTTCTGCCAGGGGCAGCATGTTATGAATGGTTATTTCGAGGAGTTCGTTGGCATTAAATTTTTCTTTTTCCGGTTTCAGTTTATGGTTATCGGTATAAGCAACCATCAACATGCGGTTGAGTTGTTTTTGTAAATGCGTTACCTGCGTATTGATGATTTCCGTGTAATTATGCAGTTTTTGAGGCTGTTCTGTAATGGATGGCCGGCTTAATACCTCTGCGGCTATTTTCATAACGGCAAGCGGGGTTTTAAACTCGTGCGAAAAATTATTCACGAAATCTTTTTGTGTTTCGTTCAGAAACTGTTGCCTGTAAAAATAAAATACGCTTATGCCGAACCCGATAAGCACCATCAGCAATAAAAAGCTGGAAATAATCCATTTTAACATGTGCTGAAGGATGTAATGCTCCCGGTGCGGGAAATAGAACCCCAGATAATGATAAGCCCGGTTAAAGCCGGGAAAATTATTTTTTGCTGAAAATTTATACTGATCGGAAACATCTATATAGAAACCGGTTTCATATTTGTTGTGCCCGGCATTATAAAAGAGCAGTTCACAATCGGTTAGTATATTGAATTCGAAGAATTCCCGTGTAACAAAATTTTTTACCGAATCAAAATTCGGGAGATGAGATACCGGAACAATATAATAATCGGGTGCAGGAAGCTGAATGTTTTTTTCAAAACTGAAATCCTGGTTATTTAACAGGTTAAAATTGATGAGGGTGCTTTTTATAACCCGGGTAATGGCTATATTAAATTGTTTTCGTTCATAATTGTAAGTGGTATTTAACCAGTAAAGCTGGATGGCGGTTATTAAGGTAACCAGGAGGGTAGATAAAATGGTAAGCAACCTGAGGGTTTTGGCTCGCATGTATTTTTATTGCCTTATTCGTTCCGGGTTTTCCTGCAGAAATTTTTTCCAGTTGTTGGCAGAGGTAGCGTTCGGTATCCCTTCGGGCCTGCTTTGCTGAAAATGATGGCAAAGGGCCACCGCAAGGGCGTCTGAGGCATCAAGGTATTCGGGTTTCTCACTAAAGTTCAGCAGTTTTTGTAACATTCCCATTACCTGGGTTTTATCGGCATTTCCGTTTCCGGTTATCGATTGCTTTACTCTTTTGGGCGAATACTCGGCCACCGGAAGCCCGGCCTGAATGGCGGCAGCAATGGCTACGCCCTGCGCCCTGCCAAGTTTCAGCATACTTTGTACATTCTTTCCAAAAAATGGCGCTTCAATGGCAAAATAATCGGGCTTATGGCTGCCTATCAGGTTGTGAATGATTTCATGGATCTGTTCCAGCTTTTTGTAAGCCACCATTTTTGAAGGAAAACGGCAGGTGTTCATTTCAATCATTTCCATTTTTTTTCCGCTGATACGGATAATACCATACCCCATGAAGATGGTGCCGGGATCAATTCCAAGAATGATTTTGGATGAGGTTTGCAAGAGTGGGCTTATTTTTACCGATATTCAGTTGCTTGAACAAAAATATCAAATTAATAATCAACTACCTGATTGGCCCCTTATTGTTTGTGGTGCTAACCTGGAGCCTTTACCGGCAGATTGTGAGGCAGCCCGATCTGGAAATACGATGGGCACATATTAAACACAGCTGGCAGCAACCTGCTTTCTGGCTGGTGGTATTGCTGATGTTTTTAAACTGGGGGATAGAAGCTCGTAAATGGCAGTTGCTTATCAGGCCATTGCAGCGCATCTCGCTTCCGTATGCACTAAAAGCGGTGTTTGCCGGCTGCAGCATTACCATGCTTACCCCAAACCGGATTGGCGAATATGGCGGGCGGGTTTTATATGTGGATGAACCTTACAGGCTAAGGGCGATTTCGCTCACCATCCTGGGGAGTATGAGCCAGCTTGCCGTAACCCTGTTAACCGGTGTAGTTTCCCTCAGCATTTTAAAATTTTCATCTCTTTCGCAAAAAATAGCGCCTTCTCCGGTGGGGTGGATTTTAAACGGAAATATTCTTATGCTGTCTGTAGCCGGGCTTTTTGCTATTTTGTTATTGTTTTTCAGGGTGCATTTTCTGATTGCATTAATAAAGAAAATTCCTTTTTTAAGGGGTATTGTTAAACATATCAGTGTGCTGGATTTTTTTAGCGGTAAACAATTGTTAAGAATATTTTCACTTTCTTTCGGCAGGTATCTCGTGTTTATATTGCAATACATACTGTTGTTGCAGGTTATGGATGTAAAGATCAGCCTGCCAGTCCTGTTTCTGTTGCTTGCGGTATTTTATATGCTGATGGTTATAGCACCTTCTATTGGGTTTACAGAACTACCGGTAAGGGCAACCCTAAGCATATTGCTCCTGGGTACATTCAGCACAAACAGCATTGGCATACAGGCTGCAGCATTGGGAATCTGGCTGATTAACCTGGTAACTCCGGCAGTTATTGGAAGCATTCTTTTACTTGGAATAAAAATTATGAAAGAGAAATGAATAGAATATCCCTTACCTCTCTTTTTTTTATACTTACGGTGTTTTGTTCACTTGGTTTTACCTCCGATAAAGGAGATTTCTGCGGCATAAAAAACACTGCTTTTCAGGATGGGGAAATGGTTACGTTTAAAGTGTTTTACAATGCGATTGGCGCATATATAGGCGCCGGCGAGGCAACGTTTACAACCACGGTGGAAAGGTTTAACGGCAAACCGGTTTATCATCACGTTGGGGAAGGAAAAACTTATTCGTTCTTCGATAATTTTTTTAAGGTGCGCGATCGCTACGAAAGTTATGTGGATACCGCTACACTTTTGCCGATGAAGTTCATCCGGAATGTAGATGAGGGGGGGCATAAAATTTATAACAACGTAAGCTTTAACCAGGAAAATAATACTGCAGTAAGCACCAATGGTGCTTTCAACATTACCGATTGTATGCAGGATGTGGTAAGCTCGGTGTATTATGCCCGGAACATCGATTTCACCAAATACAAACCCGGCGATAAAATTCCGTTCGATATGTTTTTGGATGATGAAATTTATCACCTGTACATCCGTTACCTGGGAAAAGAAACGGTGAAAACCCGTTATGGAAAATTCAATGCCATAAAAATTAAACCCCTCCTTATAAAGGGAACCATTTTTGAAGGCGGTGAAAAAATGAATGTGTGGATAAGCGATGATCCCAACCGGATTATCCTCCGGGTAGATAGCCCGATTGCTGTTGGAAGCATTAAAGTGGATATGATTTCGTATAAAAACCTGCGTTATCCCCTGTCGTCTTTTAAAGGTCTTCGTTAAGCCTTACCCTAAAGCTGAAAGCTTAAAATGTTCTTTCATCCTGATGCCCCTTTCCGTTGCCTGCAGGGTGGCACATTCAATTTCAGGATCGTGCTCAAAAAAAAGGATGGTTTCGTTTGCCAGGGCTTCTTCTAAAAATGATTTTTTTTCGTTTAACGTGGTAAGCGGAAACATATCGTAGGCCATAACGTAAGGTAATGGGATGTGACCGGCAGAAGGCAGCAGGTCGGCCATATACAAAATTGATTTCCCCTTATAATTAAACTGTGGAAGCATCATGGCATCGGTATGGCCAAAAACCTGCCGGATGCTGATGAAGGAAGGAAATTCATCCCGCTGTTCTTCTACAAACTTTAACCTTCCGCTTTCTTTAATGGGAAGTATATTCTCTTTTAAAAATGATGCTTTCTCTCTTGCATTAGGTTCGGTAGCCCATTTCCAATGTCGTGCATTGCTCCAGTAAACCGCATTTTTGAACGCAGGCACCAGTTTCTCTCCCGCTCTTTTTATGGCGCCACCGCAATGATCGAAATGAAGATGGGTGAGGATAACATCGGTAATGTCATCGCACGAAAATCCGTGTTGTTGTAACGAAGTTTCGAGGCTGCTGTTCCCGTGCAGGTAATAATGGCTGAAAAATTTTTCGTCCTGTTTATTTCCGATCCCGGTATCAATTAATATCAGCCTGTTTCCTTCTTCAATAAGCAGGCAGCGCATGGCCCAGTTGCACATGTTGTTTTCATCGGCAGGATTTATTTTGTGCCAGATCGATTTGGGTACCACGCCAAACATGGCTCCGCCATCCAGTTTAAAATATCCTGTTTCTACGCTGTAAATGTTCATGATGTTGCATGTTTTTTATATGCCGTATGGGTAAAAAGTAAGAAAATTAATCCAAGTGCAAAGAAGGCAATCAGCACAAGCACCGAATTTCTCATATTTCCGGTAATGCCTTCAATAAACCCAAAACTGAATAAGCCGATTACGATGGCTATTTTTTCCGTTACATCGTAAAAGCTGAAAAAGGAAGCCGTGTCTTTTGTTTCGGGCATCAGCTTTGAATAAGTGGAGCGGCTCAGCGATTGAATACCTCCCATAATCAGCCCGATTAATGAGGCGATAATGTAAAATTGGGTTTCGGTTTGTAAGAAATAACCCGCAATGCACACGCCTATCCACAACAATACGGTGAATATTAATACAGAAATGTTCCCGATTTTTTCCGACAACCGGCTCATTCCTATTGCTCCGCCAATGGCTACAATTTGAATGATTACCGCCATGATGATGAGTTTCGAATCTTCGAGATGAAGGGTTTTTATGCCAAAATCTATGGCCACCAGCATCACGGTTTGCACGCCCATGCTGTACAGGAAAAATGCAGCAAGAAACCTTTTTAGCACAGGAAGGTGAATGAGCTGATCCCATACTTTTTTCAGTTCAATGAACCCGTTCGATAGTACGTTTTTTTTCTTATTACGCTCCATTTTAGAGGAGATGGGAAGTACCCTGAAAGTGATCTGTGCAAACCCCACCCACCATAGGCCAACCAGCAGAAAGGTGATTTTTAACGGAAGCCCGGAATTTGGCATGGCCATAACCAGTGCAAACCCAATCATCTGCATGATTACACTTCCAATATATCCGAATGAATATCCCCGTGCGCTTACCCGGTCCATATCTTTTTCTGCGGCAATTTCGGGCAGGTACGAATTGTAAAACACCTGGCTTCCGTAAAATCCGATTCCTGCCATCATAAAACAGAAAAGCCCCAGGGTTACATGGTTTCCATCAAAAAAGAACAGTGCCGAACAACTTGCCGCACCGAGGTAACAAAAGAATTTCATGAAATTTTTCTTGTTTCCTTTATAATCGGCAATTGATGAAAGTACCGGAGAAAGGAGGGCAATCAGTAAAAAAGCAAAGGCCAGGCTGTAATCTTTGAGCTCGGTGTTTACGTAAGTACGGCCAAATAAAGGAACTCCATTTTTGAAGGCTTCATTTTGCGGGCCGGTAACTGCGGCAAAATAGGCAGGAAAAAAAGTTGTGGTAATTACCAGGTTATAAACCGAATTTGCCCAATCGTACATGGCCCATCCGTTTACAACTTTTCGGGGAGCAGTTTGCATAAGCAGTTTGGTTTGCTTCTATGCAATATAACCCTTCCAGATTAATACCAGTAGAATTATGCCAATTACAATGCGGTAGTAACCCCAGATTTTAAATCCGTGTTTTTGTAAAAATCCGATAAAGAATTTTATAGCAATCATGGCTACAATAAAAGCCACCAGGTTGCCCAAAGCAAGCACTTTTATTTCGGCAGCAGTAAATCCACCGGTTTCTTTATAGTGCTTAAACAGCTTATAACCGGTAGCGGCAGCCATGGTGGGTACGGCTAAGAAAAAGGAAAATTCGGCGGCAGCATGGCGGGTGAGTTTTTGTTGCATCCCTCCAATGATGGAAGCCGCACTCCTGCTTATTCCGGGAATCATGGCCACACATTGCCAAATCCCGATAATAAATGACTGAACAAAATTGATGTCTTTCTCCGAACCGTATTTTGGGTTGGTAAATGCTTTATCTATAAACAGCAGTAAAATTCCACCAACAAGCAACGATACAGCAACTGTGGTACTGTTTTCAAGTAGTGAATCAATTTGTTTACTAAAGAGAAGTCCAAACACAATGGCCGGAATAACGCCTGCCAGTAGTTTGAGGTAAAATGTGAGGTTGCTGAAATCGAAAAATTTTTTCCAGTAAAGCACCACAACAGCAAGGATGGCGCCCAACTGTATGGCTACGGTAAACATTTTTGTGTACTCCGTATCGGGCACTCCGAGGAGTTTTCCGGTGATGATCATGTGGCCGGTGGAAGAGATGGGCAGAAACTCTGTAAGCCCTTCCACAATTCCAATTATTACCGATTGTAAGTAATTCATCTGCAGAAATAAAAAACGCTGCAAAAACAGCGTTTACTGAAAACAATATTTTGGGGTTATTTAGGTTTTTTCATGATGGCCACAATCTCTATAATGAATCCGGCGATGATCAGCATGGGGGCAATGGTAATTCTTGTGGGGCTATACACTTCATTGGGATCAAATACCTTTGGATCCGCACTTTTCCCGCCTGCCATCAAAATAAAGCCAAGTGCAAGCACCACCAGCCCGGCAATCATGAGAAAGTAATTTTCTTTTCCAAAGAGGTTTGTTTTTTGAACCTGGTTGGTATTTTTCTTCTCTTGCATATTCCGAATTTTGCCTGCAATATACACAACCCGCATCAATACAGGTCGTCCAGTTTCATCTTCAGGTATTTAATTACAGCAAGGTGGGTGCTGGCAAGGGTGATGAGTACCCCCAGAACAATAATTACCCCAAACAAAACAAGCATACCTGTGGTATCGCGCAGAATTTTAAAATCGGGAAGAAACCCTTCAATCAGGGTAATGGTTCCATATAAGGCCAGGATGGCAATGACGGAGGCGATCAGCCCGTTAAAAATCGCACGCTGATCCATTGGCCGGGCAATGAACCACCGGGTGGCGCCAACCATTTGCATGGTTTTAATGAGGAACCTGTTACTGTACATGGCCAGCCTGATGGTGTTATCGATCGAGAAAACAACCAGGATGGTGAGCAGGATGGCGGCAATCAGAAAAATCAAAGCTCCCGTTTTTACATAGCTGCTCACTTTGGCAACGGTTTCGCTGGGAAACTGGAACTCGGAAATTAACCCCGGAAAACTTTCCTGCAGGTTGATGGCAAGCCGGTTAAGACTGTCTTTGTTTACATAATTTGCCTTTACATAAAAATCAATGCTTTCCGGCAGGGGATTATTATTTAAAAACTGTTTCCAGGTAGTGTCGTTTTCGGCATTCCAGCGCGATATGGCCTTTTCCTTATCTACATATTCTACCCTGTTGGCATAAGGGATAGCTGAAATATAATTCTTGAGGCTGTCGATCTGTTTAACAGATGCATCCCGGTTTAGCCAGGCATGTACCTGGATGTTTTCTTTAAAATAATCGCCGGTTTTCCGGAGATTTAAAAAGAACCATCCAACAATACCAAAAAGGAATAAAACAAGCGCTACACCAATGATTGCACCGGTATATCCGGTTTTTCCTCTTTTTCCGGAAACTTTTCCAACTTGACTCATAACATGAAATTAATGGGGTAGAACTGCGGCAAAAATAGTGGTTTTAAGAGTTTGTTTTAATTTTGGCAACCTCAAACGATTGCCTGCCAAATATATTTTTATTGTAGTGATAACACATTTATTTATTTGTTAAAACAAACAAGGGATAACGGGATATTTGTTTTTATTAAAAGCGCAATGGTTTTGCTTAAATCAATTTTATTAAAATATGGAGTACGGGTTTAGAAGAATTGAAGATTACTGGAAAGAGAAATGGAAGGAAGAAAAAATTTACCAGATAAGCAACAACAGTGGTAAACCAAAATATTATGTGCTGGATATGTTTCCCTATCCGAGCGGCGCAGGTTTGCATGTAGGTCATCCATTAGGATATATAGCAAGCGATATTTACAGCAGGTACAAAAGGCTTAAGGGGTTTAATGTGCTTCACCCGATGGGGTTCGACAGCTTTGGCCTTCCTGCCGAACAATATGCTTTGGAAACCGGGCAGCATCCCTCTGAAACAACCCGGAAAAACATTGCCAACTTTAAATTACAATTAGATAAAATCGGTTTTTGCTACGATTGGAACAGGGAAGTGCAAACCAGCGATCCATCTTATTATAAATGGACCCAATGGATTTTTCTTCAGTTGTTCAACAGCTATTTCTGTAAAAAGGAAAATAAAGCCAGGCCCATTCAGTTGCTTATTGATGAATTTGAAAAAGAAGGATCAGATAATTTCAGTGCAGTAGATTGGAAAAACTTTTCCAAGGAGCAAAAGGCCGAGATGCTGATGCAATACCGGCTTGCCTACAGCGCTTATGGCGAAGTAAACTGGTGCGAAGCCCTGGGAACCGTTTTGGCCAACGATGAAGTGGTAAACGGGGTAAGCGAAAGAGGAGGGCACCCGGTGGTGAAAAAGAAAATGCGCCAATGGTTCCTGCGCATTACCGCCTATGCCAACAGACTTTTAGAAGGGCTTAATAATGTGGAGTTCAGCGACAGTATGAAAGAAATGCAGCGCAACTGGATTGGCCGTTCGGAAGGGGCAGAAATGGAATTTCCGGTTGAAGGATCAAATAAAAAAATACTGGTTTATACCACCCGCCCCGATACCATTTTTGGGGTGAACTTCCTTGTGCTCGCACCCGAACACGAACTGGTATCTGAAATCACCACATCCGAACAACGGCAACCCATAAACGATTACATCGCTTATGTAAAAAGCCGTAGCGACAGGGAGCGGATGGCTGAAGTAAAACAGGTAACCGGATGCTTTACCGGCGCTTATGCCATCAACCCGTTTAATCAGCAAAAAGTACCGGTGTGGATTGCCGAATATGTGCTGTCAGGCTATGGCACAGGAGCCATTATGGCGGTACCCTGTGGAGACCAGCGCGATTTTTCTTTTGCCACACATTTTAATATTCCGATCACCAATATCATTGGCGAACACTTTAACGGGCAGGAAGCAAACCCCACAAAGGATGCCATCCTGCAAAATTCCGGCTTCCTAAATGGTTTGCCTATGCATAAGGCCATTGGCGTAGCATTGGATAAAATTGAATCTTCGGGTATTGGTAACCGAAAGGTTAATTTCCGGATGAGAGATGCGGGTTTCAGCCGCCAGCGCTACTGGGGCGAACCTTTCCCGATTGTGTGGAACAACGGCCGGGCAATACCCCTGCCCGATTCGTTGCTGCCGCTGGAATTACCACATGTGGACAAATATGGCCCGGGGCCTGGTGGCGAAGGGCCTCTCGCCAACCTTACCGATTGGGTAAACACCCCAGAAGGGAAAAGAGAAACCTCCACTATGCCGGGGTATGCAGGCAGCAGCTGGTATTTTCTGCGCTATATGGATCCGCATAACCAAAACGAATTTTGCAGCCGCACAGCGAGCGATTACTGGAACCAGGTTGATGTATATATTGGCGGTACCGAACATGCTGTTGGCCATTTGCTTTACAGCAGGATGTGGACAAAATTTTTGTTCGACCTCGGTTTGATAAGTTTTGATGAACCTTTCAAAAAACTGGTGAACCAGGGAATGATCCAGGGAAGCAGCCGCTTTGTTTACCGTATTGAAGGAACAAACCAGTTTGTTTCCTTTGGGTTAAAAGATGAGTATAAAGTTAACACCCTGCATGTAGATGTGAACCTGGTGGATGGATATGAACTGGATACCGAAGCCTTTAAAAAATGGCGGCCCGATTTTGAACAGGCAACTTTTATTCTGGAAGATGGCAAATACATCTGCGGCGCTGAAACCGAGAAGATGTCGAAAACAAAATTTAATACCGTTAATCCCGACGACCTGGTGCTGAAGTACGGTGCCGATACGTTCAGGATGTACGAAATGTTCCTCGGCCCGATCGATCAGAGCAAACCCTGGGATACAAAGGGGATAGAAGGCGTGCACAGGTTTTTACGCAAACTATGGAGGCTGTTTTTTGATGAGCAAAAGGGAACTTCGTTATGGACTTCGGCCGAACCAGCAGAGGCAGAATATAAATGCCTGCACCGGGGTATTAAAAAAATTGAAGAGGATACCGAAAGGTTCAGCTTTAATACGGCGGTAAGTTCGTTTATGATCCTGGTTAATGAGCTTACCGATCTGAAATGCCATAAAAAATCCATACTCGAAAGTTTGCTGATTATACTCGCACCCTATGCCCCGCATATTTCGGAAGAACTGTGGCACAAACTTGGAAATGAGGGCAGTGTTTTAAATGCAACTTACCCGGTAGCAGATCAGCAATACCTTAGCGATTCCAGCAAAGAGTATCCGGTTTCGATAAATGGGAAATTGCGCACCACACTGGTTCTTCCGTTGGATGCAAACCAGGAATTTGTAGAAAAATCAGTGTTGGAAAATGAAACGGTATTAAAATGGTTAGATGGGAAACCAATGAAGAAGATGATTTTTGTAAAAGGGAAAATGATAAATGTAGTGGTATGACAAAAGCAGGAGCCATAAGATCACAGTTACGCGCAAACGCTTACGATTTTCACCCGGTTATCAGTAAGGCTGAATTGGAAAAAGGAATGGCGCCGGTAAATTTGTCGAAAAACAATCCCCGGCTTTCGCTGGGAACAATAAACGAACTGCAGGCAGAAATTAACAGGGCTTTTCACGAAACCAATGCCGCTTTTCTTTTTGGCGGGTATGGAGAAGATAGAAACCTGTATTCCGGTTCAGTATTATTTAATCAGCCCGAAATGGAGGCACGTACAATTCACCTTGGAGTGGATATATGGGGGCCGGCAGGAACGGCTGTTTTTGCTCCCCTTGGCGGCGTGGTACACAGCTTTGCTTTGAACGATAACCCGGGCGATTATGGCCCGGCCATCATTTTAGAACATCAGTTGGATGCAAACAATTTTTATACCCTTTATGGACACCTTTCTACTGCCGACCTCGGGAAAATAAGGGTGGGGCAGTTTATCAACAGGGGCGAACATATTGGCCATTTTGGGTTAATATCCGAAAATGGAGGGTATCCACCACATCTTCATTTTCAGATTATCCTGGATTTGGGAACGGCATTTGGAGATTTTCCGGGTGTTTGTTCAATTTCGGAAAAAGACGGATGGATGGAAAACTGCCCCGATCCGGAACTTATGCTGGGGTTAAAAAAATGGCTGCAAAACCCCGTTCAGGGCAGATAAAGCCGGAAATGCCATATTTTTACAGTTATAATTCTTTACAGGTAAATACAATTGAGCCCTTAAATGGAAATTACGCCCGGTCCGCTTTTAGCAAATATTAATAATCCTGCCGACCTTAAAAAGCTGAGTAAAGACCAAATGCTTCAGGTAAGTGAAGAATTGCGTCAGTATATTATTGATGTGGTAAGTGTACATGGAGGTCATTTTGGTGCCAGCCTTGGGGTGGTGGAACTTTCCGTTGCATTGCACTATGTGTTTAATACGCCTTACGATCAACTGGTGTGGGATGTGGGGCACCAGGCATACGGCCATAAAATCCTTACCGGGCGCAGAGATAATTTTATTACCAACAGAAAGTATAACGGGCTAAGCGGTTTCCCAAAAAGAAGCGAGAGCGAATACGATACATTTGGTGTGGGCCATTCTTCCACTTCAATATCGGCAGCATTGGGCATGGCCATGGCTTCCCATTATAAAGGCGAAAACCAGCGGCAGCATGTGGCAATTATTGGCGATGGCGCAATGACGGCAGGCCTTGCTTTTGAAGGAATGAACCACGCCGGGATCGAAAAAAGCAATTTGCTCATCATCCTCAACGATAACTGCATGAGCATCGATCCCAATGTGGGAGCGCTTAAAGAATACCTTACCGATATCACCACCTCCCATACATTTAATGAAGTGCGGGATGGCATTTGGAAAGGACTTGGTAAGTTGCCGGGAAAAAATTTCAGCAGGCACGTAGCCGGAAAAATTGAAGCAGGGCTTAAGGGTATGGTAAGCAAAAGCAGCAACCTTTTCCAGGCGCTGAACCTTCGTTATTTTGGCCCTATCGACGGGCATAACGTGATAAAACTCATCGATACACTCAACGATCTCCGCGATATCCCCGGGCCTAAGCTGCTTCATATTAAAACCGTAAAAGGAAAGGGATACGATCTTGCTGAAAAAGATCAGACCAAATGGCATGCACCCGGCTTGTTTGATAAAGTAACCGGCGAAATCCTGAAGAAAACATTTGATACCCCGCAACCCATCAAATACCAGGATGTTTTTGGATATACCATTATTGAGCTTGCAGAGAAGAATCCCAAAATAATGGGAATCACTCCCGCAATGCCCAGCGGATGCTCCTTAAAATATATGATGAAAGAAATGCCGGGCCGGGCATTCGATGTGGGAATATGCGAACAACATGCCGTAACCCTGAGCGCCGGACTGGCCACACAGGGCTTACGCGTTTTCTGCAACATCTACTCTTCGTTTATGCAACGCGCATACGACATGGTGATTCATGACGTAGCCATTCAGAAACTACCGGTTATTTTTTGCCTCGACAGGGCAGGGCTTGTAGGTGAAGATGGCCCTACTCACCATGGATGTTACGATATCGCCTACATGCGCTGCGTTCCCAATATGGTGGTAAGCGCTCCTATGAATGAAGCTGAACTGCGTAACCTGATGTACACCGCCCAGCTTGAAGAAAATACATCGCCCTTTTCTATTCGTTACCCGAGAGGGGAAGGGGTAATGCCCGAATGGAAAACCCCAATGGAAAAAATTGAAATTGGGAAAGGCCGTAAACTTAAAGATGGTGAAGAAATTGCCATTTTATCATTTGGACATCCCGGCAATTTTGCCGCCACCGCCATTCGGGATGTGAAAGCCGATGAAATTAACCCGGCGCATTACGATATGCGCTTTGCCAAACCATTAGATGAAGCGCTTCTGCACGAAGTGTTTGCGAAATTTTCCAAAATCATCACCGTAGAAGACGGTACCGTTATAGGTGGTTTCGGATCTGCAATATTGGAATTCATGAATCAGCATGGCTATCATGCAGAAGTGCATATTATGGGCATTCCCGACAGGCTGGTTGAACATGGTACCCCCAGGCAGCTTTATGAAGAGATTGGCCTGAATGCAAACGCTATTGCCAGCCAGATCAGAAAAATGCTGAAGGTGGAAGTGCGTGTACCCCTAAAAGTTACCAGGTAAAAAACACTAATTCAGTTTCATCGGAATTTCAATGGCCAGCAGCTTTGAGTTTTCTGTTGCCTTTATTTCGAAGCTTTCGGTTTCTGTAATGGCAATCGAATCGCGGTTGAATAATTTCTGGCCTGCAACTTCTATTTCCCCTTCAATGATTACCAGGTAAACGCCGTTGCCTGTAAACCGGTTCTGATAAGCAATGGTTTTTCCTGCTTCCAGGTCGGATAATGCAAAAACCGCATCCTGATTGATCCATAAACCGCCGGTTGCTTCGTTGGGCGAAACCACGGTTTGCCATTTATTTTTTCGGCCATCGGGTAAAAAAGTTTTCTGATCGTAACGCGGTTTAATGTTCCTCTTTTTGGGAAAAACCCAAACCTGGAAAAGATTAAGGTCTTCAGTTTTGGAGGCATTAAATTCGGAATGTTGAACCCCGGTGCCAGCACTCATTATCTGTACATCACCCACCGCAATCGTTCCCTGTCCGCCCGAATTGTCTTTGTGTGCAATTGTGCCTTTAAGCGGGATGGTTACAATTTCCATATTGTCGTGAGGATGAGTGGGGAAACCGGCACCGGCTTTCACAAAATCATCATTTAATACCCTGAGGGCGCCAAAGTGAATTTTTTCGGGGTTGTGGTACTGGCTAAAACTGAAATAGTAATTGGGTTTTAACCAGCCATAATCGGCTGTGCCCCGTTCTGCCGCTCTTTGAATGTTGAATTTCATAATAATAATATTTTATTGATGTTTAAACATCAAAATAAATGCCAGTTTAAATTTTTGCCAGTTTGTCGTTAAGCGAGGGCTGCCGAAAGTTCCTTTGCACTAAAATCACCGATTATATAATCAGCCTGATGAAGATCTTGCAGAGTTTGTGTAGTGGTTATGGCAACAGTTTTCATGCCTGCGGCATTTGCTGCTGCAATACCCACTGCGGCATCTTCAAAAACAAGGCAATTAGCCGGTTTAACATGCAGGGTGAAAGCGGTGGTGAGGTAAATTTCAGGATCAGGCTTTCCTTTTTTAATATGCCCGGAATGAATCACTGCATCAAAATAATTTTGGATGGGAATGTGTTCGAACAGGAATTCGATATTGGGGATGATGCCGGATGTAGCAATGGCCATTTTAATTCCGGCATCTTTTAATGCCTGTAAAAATTCGGTAAGGCCGTTTATTGGTTTTATGTGTGGCGCGTACAGTTCCCGGTAAATGGCTTCTTTTTCCAGCGCATACTGCATGGCTTCTTCATCATTCATTTTTCTGCCGTAGAGGTATTCTATGGCGTCTTTATTGGTTCGGCCGTTTATATGCTTTTTATAATTTTCATCCGATATGTTGATCTGTTTATCCTGCAAATACTTTTTCCAGGCAAGCAGGTGATAAGGATTGTTGTTAATTAAGGTTCCATCCAGATCGAACAGGGCTGCACAGATGTTCATTTCTGTTTTTAGCATTTGCACAAGTTGGGGCAATGAGTTAGGCTGTTGCATAAAAAAACCGGCAATTGCCGGTGCAAAAAAATTAATTAAGGTGGGTGATGTCTTCCGCTTCAGGATGTGCAAACTGGTCTTCTTCCCGGTGTTCGTTATAAGAAACAATAAAATTGTTTCGTCCTTCTCCTATGGTGATTTGAAGGAATTTTTGCTGAATCAGCTCAAGCATATTTAGAAACATAAAGATGGCGTGAATCCTGTTTTCGCATACTTCAAAAATCTTTTCGAACGACAGGTTTTTCTCATTCCGGCAGGTTTCCAGCATATAATCCCTGATGCCCTCCATGGTATAGTTGTATTGAACAACCGTATGAACAGGCTGGTTACTTTTTTCAATGATCCGGCTCATTACCTTTTCAAACGCTTTCATCAGTTTAAAAAGACTAACCGTTTGAATTTCGGTTCCTTCTCCCGATTCTTCACCAATTTGAGCCAGCTCATTTTGCAGGTTGCCCCTTTTCACCATCAGCAAACGCAAAGCTTCCATTTCAGCCATCCTTACAGAGGCTTCTTTAAATTTTTTGTATTCAAGTATCTTATCAATCAGTTCCTGCCGCGGATCAATTTCGTTTCCATCTTCATCTAATTCTTTTCTTGGAATCAGCATTTTTGCCTTGATGCGCATGAGGGTGCTCACAAACAAAATAAATTCACTGCTCAGTTCAATGTTCAGGGTTTCTGCATGGTGAATATGATCCAGAAAATCGGTAATGATTTTGGTGATGGGAATATTATAAATATCCAGCTCGTCTCTTTCAATAAAAAACAGAAGGAGATCGAAGGGGCCTTCAAATTGCGGAAGCCTGATCTGATAATTGGGTGTGGTTGTACTCACAATTTCCTGTTGAATGAAACAAAATTAACCCCTTGCGCTTTAAGGGGTTAATAAATTATCCCCATTCCGATTATTAAAGTTTACGGTTGGCAAAGTTATACGATAAGCCGATACCCATTAATTCAAGCCATTGTGGCGCAGGGCCTTTAGATGGATTAATGTTTTTGGTGTCATCATCGTATATCATATCCAGGTTGAAGGAAAAATTAATGTATTTCGTAATTTTTGCGGTTACCACATTCGACCAGTAAACATCTATGTTTTGAGGATTGTGGAGATAATTTGAGAAAAGATCGAGCCGGGTTTTAAAGGTAAAGGCTTTTCCAATTGCCGTATTGTAATTGGTGCTTATGTATGCGCCTAATTCATTCTTCACAATTTTTCCGGAATCAAGCCCGTATGAGGGACCCAAAAGTTTATCCGTTACCACTACAAACCTTGCCGTTATCGGAGAGATGAAAACAGAAAAGTTTTTTACAGGAGTATAATCAACACCGAGAGAGGCCAGTAGATAAGCAGGTGCAAAGAACCTGGAAATAATGTAGGAGGTATCCAAACCGGCAGGCGTTTTTTCGTATGCCTTGCCTTTATCAAACTGTGTACGGCCATTAATTAAAGCGCCCACACTCCAGTTTTTATGGAGAGAATAAGTGTATTTTGAAAGCAGATCAATGCGGTCGGCAGCTTTGCGGGAACCGAGGCTGGTGGTATTTACAAAACCGTATGCCAGATCGAGGCTGTTGTCCCAATTGTGCCTGCCTTTATGATAAAAAGCATATAAGCTGGTAAAAGCGTTCAGGGAAAAAGAAAATTTATCGCCGCCTGCCGCCCAGTTACTTAGTGATCCCTGGTTAAGGGTAAGGCTGAAAAGTCCTCCCGTTTTCCATGTTTTTGGAAGGGTATCGTTGGGGTTTTTTTCAAAGGTTCTTTCTGCTTCATTTTTCATGTCGGTAACGGTTTTATCCTGTGCAAAGGAAAGTTGGGAAAACAACAGGGTGGCAAAGAAGCAAAAAACAATTTTTTTCATGAGGGGTTATCATTTAAAATGGCTACGCTTAAAAAAGGGGCAGCCAACAGGTTATAGAAACAGGTTATTTCTTTTTTAGTTCATCTCTTATTTCCATCAGCAAAGCATCGGTAGAAGACGGACCCGCGGCAGTGGCTTCTTCTTTCTTCTTCATGCTGTTTATGCCTTTAATGATGAGGAACATAACAAAAGCGACAATTAAAAAGTTGAGGGTTGCAGTAAGGAAATCGCCGTATTTTATAGCTACCGCTTCGGTTAATACTTTTCCGGCCTCGTCTTTCACCTCTGGTTTTATGATGAATTTGTATTTAGAAAGATCAGCCCCTCCCACCAGGCCAATAAGCGGAGATACGATGCCATCGGTTAAGGAAGATACTACTTTTCCAAAAGCACCACCCATCACAAAAGCAACGGCAATATCTACCAGGTTGCCTTTCATGGCAAAGTCTTTAAATTCTTTAATAAAACCCATGGTGTAAAATTTTATGGATTAAGAAATATTCTGTAGCCGGATTTCAGAAATCATTTATGAAACACACAAATTTCAGAATTTTGCAACAAACCTAATTAAATACTTGGTATCCCGTTCAGCCAATTGGCTGGTATTTTTTTTACTTTCCTTTATTTGGGGCAGCAGCTTCATTTTAATGAAGGGGGGATTGAGTGCATTAACAGCAGCACAGGTAGCATCACTCCGCATTATAACTGCCGGGTTGGTGCTGTTACCTTATGGCATAAAAGCATTTTCTGTTATCAGGGGTCGGCGCATTTTCATCGTTTTCTTATCCGGCACCCTGGGTAATCTGCTTCCGGCTTATCTGTTTTGCCTGGCAGAAGAAAATCTGGACAGCGCCCTGGCCGGCGTGCTCAATTCTTTAACACCCGTTTTTACACTCCTGATTGCTTTTGTTTTCTTTCGCAAAAAAACTGCGGCAAATAAAGTACTGGGTATTGTTATTGCTTTTTCAGGAACCCTATTGCTATATTATCATCAACCAGCTTACAATGGAAGCGCCGTTCAGGCTTTACCGGTGTTAATGATCCTGATGGCCACCCTGATGTATGGTACTAATGTGAACCTGGTAGCCAGTTACCTGGCCGATGTTCCCAGCCTGCCTCTTGCCGGAATGGCGTTGATGCTCAATTCAATTCCAGCTTTTATTGTATTATGTTTTTCGGGGGTTTCAACCATTTCTTTTCAAAGCAGGGAAGTGTGGTTTTCTGCCGGTTGCGCTACAATTTTAGGCGTTGCAGGTACTGCATTTGCTACCATATTATTTTACAGGCTGATACAGCGGTCCGGAATCGTATTTTCTTCTATGGTCACTTACGCCATACCGGTAGTGGCCATTTTCTGGGGTATTTCATTTGGTGAAAAATTCGGAAAATGGGAATTATTAAGTTTAGGGGTGATTTTGTTTGGGGTATTTATGGCAAACGGAACCCTGCCCCGGAAATTAGCAGGAGGAATCAGGGTAAAAAAGTGATCTGGTTTGCTGCGGTATCAATTATTGCTTTGGAACCCAATATTTTATATCCATCCGGGGTGGAAAAATGAAGGATCAGGGTATCGCCGTTAACGGTATATTTCCCTTTTAACCGGCTATTGGGTAAGCTATCGAAAAGAGAACGATAGAACTGAAATTTATGCCTGTCTTTCAGTTCAAAATAAGCATCATTATAATCGGAAATTGAATAGAAGCGCATAGGCTGCAATTTATGTTTTGCCCCGTTGGCAACAGTTGTTTGGCATCCCATTTGAAATGCACCGCCAATAATTAATAAAAGTAAAAATCGCATAAGTATAATAAAGATAATGGCCATTTCCGTACCTGTAAAAATCGTGCCTGAATCCTTAAAAAACAGCGGTTCGATTTTTTTTTCGAAGCTGCAAAACCTTACCTTTGCGCCCTGAAATAAGAACGTTACTTTAATTAATCAGAAATTATGGCTAATACCGGTAAAATTAAGTCTGTAATCGGCGCGGTTGTGGATGTGCAATTTGATAAAGAGGCTAAACTCCCAGAAATTTTAAATGCCCTTGAACTAAAGCGTGAAAATGGCGATACGCTTGTGCTTGAAGTACAGCAACACCTTGGTGAAGATAGTGTTCGCACCATTGCGATGGATGGAACCGAAGGGCTGGTGCGCGGTACCGAAGTAACCGATACCGGCAGGCCTATTTCAATGCCAACCGGCGATGGAATCCGTGGCAGGCTTTTTAATGTAACCGGCGATGCCATTGATGGTCTTCCTCAGGTATCAAAAGCAAATGGCCGCCCCATACATGCAAAGCCACCATTGTTTGAAGACCTTAGTACGGCAACCGAAGTACTGTTTACCGGTATCAAGGTTATCGACCTGATTGAACCCTATGCAAAGGGTGGTAAAATCGGACTATTCGGAGGCGCCGGTGTGGGTAAAACCGTATTGATCCAGGAACTGATCAACAATATTGCGAAAGCTTATAATGGCGTTTCGGTGTTTGCCGGCGTGGGTGAACGTACCCGTGAAGGGAACGACCTCATGCGCGAAATGATTGAAGCCGGAATTATGAACTATGGCGATAAATTTAAACATTCCATGGAAGAAGGCGGCTGGGATCTTAGTGCAGTAAATATGGAAGGACTTAAAGATTCGAAAGCCACTTTCGTGTTTGGACAAATGAACGAACCCCCCGGCGCCCGCGCCAGGGTGGCATTAAGCGGACTTACCGTTGCGGAATATTTCCGTGATGGCGAAGGCGATGGGCAGGGAAAGGATATTTTGTTCTTTGTAGATAACATCTTCCGTTTTACACAGGCAGGATCTGAAGTATCGGCATTGCTTGGCCGTATGCCGAGTGCAGTGGGATATCAGCCAACCCTTGCTACAGAAATGGGATTGATGCAGGAAAGGATTACTTCTACCCGGCATGGCTCCATCACTTCGGTACAGGCGGTTTATGTACCTGCCGATGACCTTACCGACCCGGCGCCTGCAACTACTTTTGCTCACCTTGATGCCACTACGGTACTGAGCCGTAAAATTGCTGATCTGGGTATTTATCCTGCTGTGGATCCGCTCGATTCCACTTCAAGAATTCTTACACCGGCCATCGTGGGCGAAGAACATTATAATACCGCCAACAGGGTAAAACTGATTCTTCAGCGCTATAAAGAATTGCAGGACATCATTGCCATTCTGGGTTTGGATGAATTGAGTGATGATGATAAACTGGTTGTATCCCGCGCCCGTAAAATTCAACGCTTCCTTAGTCAGCCTTTCTTTGTGGCCGAACAATTTACCGGGCTTAAAGGCGTGCTGGTGCCCATTGAAGAAACGATCCGCGGCTTTAATGCAATCCTCGATGGTGAAGTGGATGAGTATCCCGAAGCGGCTTTCAACCTGGTGGGCACCCTCGATGATGCCATCGAAAAAGGAAAGAAACTGATGGCTGCTGCACAATCGTAATATTTATAAATCAGGGTAAGATTAAATAAGAAAAATTAGTATCAGCGCATGAATTTAGAGATTCTCACACCCGAAAAATCCCTTTTCAGCGGAGAAGTTTATGGCGTACAGCTTCCCGGCATCAGTGGCCTTTTTGAGGTTTTGGATAAACATGCCCCGTTGGTAAGCGCATTAAAAAACGGAAACCTGAAAATTTTAAAAGATAAATCCAATTCGGAAACTTTCGGTATCCAGGGCGGGTTTGTGGAAGTGCTGAACAACAAAACCATTGTTCTTGTAGAGGGCGTTTCGGAAAAATAAGTTTTAGAATATAAATAATTCACCCTGTCCATTTTAGGGCAGGGTTTTTTATTGTTGTTTTTTCAACCTTACATAGCTCCATGCGCAAAACGGGAGCAGGATGAACAGTACTGCCGCCCATAAAAAATTCCATATTGCGCCGGCAATGAAGAACAGGATGAAGAGATATACCGGGTAAAGCAGCATGAGCGAACCGATGAGTACCGAATCGTAATGTTCGAAGGGAGCGGCTATTTTAAGAAAAGCGTTCTTCAAAGGCAGGTAAAGGGGGGCATGTACGGTATACCCGATCGCGGCAAACGGAAAGAGCAGGATTTTTTGCCAGGCCGGGATACTAACGTTGAAGTATAATTGAAAATCACTGCCCGCTGGTGTTCCTGAATAAACCAGGGCATTAAGCTGTGTATTAAGTTCCTGATTAAACCGGAGTACCGATTGTCCAAAATTTCCGGTATCGTTCATCATGGATTTGTTTATCGGTTGCCCGAAATGAATGACCACGTTTTTCCCAAAAGAACGAAACGACTGGTAGTTGATTCCTATTGGTAATACCTGTAACGGAATTTTATCTTCCCAACTGCTGAGCGCCAGCCTTGCCGTGCCTTTCCCTAACGGGCGCAGTTTCCATTCGTTGATGCACCTTCCTTCACTAAAGATCAAAACGATCCCGTTTTTTTGAAATACTTTTTTACATGCATCAAAGGTTTGGTAATTGTTGCTGAGGTTTTCCACGCCTTCCGTTCGCCGGTAAACCGGGAAGATGTTCAGTTGATTAAGCAGTGTAGCTGCCCATTTTTTTGCAAATACATCGCCCCGGGCGAGTGAGAAAACCGGGTTTTTAAACAGGGTGCTGATGATTACCGCATCCAGGAAAGAATTGGGATGGTTTATGGCTAAAAGCAAAGGCCCGTTTTGGTTAAGGTATTGGGGACAATTGATCCTGATGTTCCTGCAATAAATGTGAATGGCCATTTTTGCGGGATATTTGAGCAGCCGGTACAGGAGCATATCGTTAATTCAGTTGCGGATCGGTTGGATAGTTAATCATTTCTTCATATTTCCCTCCAAGGTGGCGAAGGCTTTCTTTCCATATTGCTTCAGGTTTGGTATCAAATACTAATTTTAGGTTGGCCGTGGCCGTTAGCCAACTGTTTTCTTTTAGTTCTGCTTCCAGTTGCCCGTACCCCCAACCCGAGTAACCAATAAAGAATTTTATTTTTGATGTGCTGATGTGGCCATCCTGCAGCAGTTGTGTTGCCCGGTTGAAATTGCCACCCCAAAAAATATTTTCGGATATGGGAATGCTGTCCGGAATCAGGTTGGGATACTGGTGGATAAAGTGAATGGTATCAGGCTGTACAGGCCCCCCGTAATAAACATCAATAGCGGTTCCTTCCAATCCTGAAATAAATTTATCCAGGGTGGGTTCAAAAAGTTTGCTGAGCACAAAGCCAACGCTTCCCTGCTCGCCGTGCCGGCATAAAAACACCACGGTACGCATAAAATCAGGGTCTTTTAAAAACGGATCTGCAATAAGCAGGGTATTCCGATCCTGTAAAATCATGATTGTAATGTAATCAATAATGTAAACCAACCAAAATCTGAAGCCAGGCGGGTACTAAAAACTCGTTAAACTAAATTTGATAAAGCGGTATATTATTACATTTGCTGCAAACCCTGCCCTAACATGAACAGGCGAATATGAAAAAAATTTTCCCCCTGATTACTTTACTGATTTCGTTAAGCCTCCTGGGGTTGATTTTTTTTCAGTTCCTGTGGTTAAAAAGTGCAAAGGAAATTAAGGAGCAACAGCTAACCGATAACATCAACCGGGCCACCCACGATGCCGCCGACAAGCTGATGCAGAACATGCGTTTTCCCTTTGTGAACCTTAATCCCAAATCACTTTCACCCGAAAGGTTTCAGCGCGAGTTGTTTAAACCTTCTGTTATTCAACGTTACAGCAAAGAAGAGATCGCATACATCATCAGGGAAAGCCTTAACCGGAACAACCTCAGGGAAGTACCCTTCGAATTTGCCATTACCCAAAATTCACTCACCGGCGATGAAATTCAATCAGAAAATTTTTATAAATACTACATAGATACGGTACATAATACCCACCACATCATTCAGCTTGTAGCCCAGGAAGGGAGCGACAGTGAGAACCTTTCTGTGGAAGAATTTCTGATCATCATTGTACCTCACCAAAAGAGTATTATCCTCAGGGAAGTAACCTGGTTTATTCTTGGGGCCGTATTGTTTACATTAATTATTACTACCGCATTTTATTTAACCATCCGGGCGCTGATCAGGCAGAAAAAACTGAGTGAAATCAAATCGGATTTTATTAATAACATGACGCATGAATTTAAAACACCGCTGGCTACCATATCGCTTGCAGTGGATGCGCTCAAAAATGAAAAAGTGGCTTTAGATAAAGACAAAGCTGGTTATTTTACCTCTGTTATTAAGGAAGAAAACATCCGGATGAATAAACAGGTTGAAACCATACTTCAGGCGGCACTTTTGGATAAACAGGAAATTCAGCTCAACCTCAAATTGCTGGATGCACACAAAATGATACGAACAGCCGTACAAAATATTGAATTGCCCATATTGGAAAAAAACGGAGCGATCGATGTTCAACTGAATGCAGAAAGGCATACCCTGTTTGCCGATGAAGTGCATTTTACGAACATCATCAATAACCTGCTTGATAATTCTGTAAAATACTCCAGTAGCCACCCACATATTAAACTCAGTACTTCAAACCATGGCAATTACCTGGTTATCAAAATTGAAGACAACGGAATTGGGATGAATAAAGAAACCCTGAACCGGATTTTCGAAAAATTTTACCGGGCGCATACCGGAAATATCCACAATGTGAAAGGTTTCGGGCTTGGTTTAAGCTATGTAAAAACCATGGTTGAAGCACACAAAGGGAGCATAAAAGCAGAAAGTACACCCGGAAAAGGCACAATTTTTACCTTATTATTCCCACTTAAGAGGTAAATTTGTGCTTTATGCACATATTTTCACCACAATCAACAAATCTTTCCACAGTGTTATCATGCTAAACACCGGCCAAATTAAAGGCAGTGGTGGCTCAACCTGTTGTGGATAAAAAACTTTTTTAATTTTTGTGTCATAAAGTGGGAAAAAGTGTTATTTTGTGCCAACGTGCACATTAACAACACATTTTATTCGCCGGAATGACGGGTTTCATTGGAGAATACGAATCAACAATAGATGCAAAGGGCCGTTTTTTACTGCCCACAGGCTTCCGTAAACAACTTCCCCAGGAGGAGAAACATTCCTTTGTAATAAATCGTGGATTTGAAAAATGCCTGGTTTTGTATCCTCATGATGTTTGGCAACCCATTTTTACCCGTATCAGTCAGTTAAATGAATTCAATCCGCAGGTTAGGGAGTTCCGCAGATTTTTTCTGAATGGCGCTACGGCACTTGAACCCGATTCGGCAGGGCGCCTGCTTCTTCCTAAGAACCTGATGGATCATGCTAACCTTGAAAAAGACATTGTGCTGGTATCGGCAATCAATAAACTGGAAATCTGGGATAAAACCCGCTACCAGGAATACATTGCCAGTTACACTGCAACAGGATTCAGCGATCTGGCTAACCAGGTAATGGGAGGTAATTCCTCACTTTCCATGTTTGGTTAGGTATGGAAATGCGGAAAAGTAACACAGAAGAACCGGTGTATCACACAACGGTTTTGCTTGAAGAAGCGGTAGAGGCACTACATGTGTTTGAAGGAGGTATTTATGTTGATTGCACTTTTGGTGGCGGCGGACACAGCCGTAAGATCTTGGAAAAACTTGGCAAAAACGGAAGCCTTTATGTTTTCGATCAGGACGCAGAAGCAGAAATGAATCTTCCCGAAGACGGGAGAATTCATTTTATCCGGCAAAACTTCAGGCATATCCAAAGGTTTCTTCGCCTTCTGAAAGTAACCAGAGTGGATGGGATTCTCGCCGATCTGGGAGTATCAGGCCATCAGTTTGATGAAGCGGAAAGAGGGTTTTCTACAAGGTTTGAAGCCGGCCTGGATATGCGGATGGACAGACGAACAGAGTTCACAGCAGCAAAACTTTTAAGCACTTATTCAGCAGAAAAGCTTCAGGAGATATTTGAAAAATTTGGCGAAGTAACCAATGCCAAAACACTTGCCCAAACCATTGTGCGTACCAGGGAAATTTCTCCTGTTGATACGGTAAACCGGTTCAGGCAGGCAGTTCAAAGCATTGTTAAGGGTAATCCCAATAAATATTTCGCGCAGGTATTTCAGGCTTTGCGTATTGAGGTAAACGACGAAATGGGCGCTTTGAAAGATTTGCTGATGCAGGCAGAACAATTGTTGAACCCCGGCGGAAGAATGGCCATCATCAGCTTTCATTCAATTGAAGACAGGCTGGTAAAACAGTTTTTTAAAACCGGTGCGGAAGGAAATGAGGAAGATCCAAAGGATCTCTTTGGAAAGAAAAAAGAATCGCCCTGGAAGTTGGTAACCAAAAAACCGGTTCTTCCATCGGAAAAAGAAATTAAATACAACCCACGGTCGCGAAGCGCCAGGCTAAGGGTTGCAGAAAAAAAATAAACCGGGATGGCAACTGCTGAAGAAAAAGTAAATGGTTCTGCAGGAACGAAAAACGACTGGAGAAAAAAGATTAATTACAAATTCATTGTAAAAAATTTGCCTTTTCTCCTTTTTCTGGGTGTGCTGGCAATGGCCTATATCTATTACGGACACTATGCCGATAAGCTGATCAGAAAAATAGCAGAAACCGAAAAAAACATCAGGGAGCTGGAATATGAGTATAAAACCGTAAAGAGCGAAGTGATTTTTAGAAGCAAAGCCAGCGAACTGATTAAGGCAGTGGAACCTATTGGATTAAAAGAATTAAAACAACCGCCAATACAATTGGCCGATAGCATTAAATAAAAAGACAGAATCAACAAAGGGTTGGAAATTAAAAACGATATACTCTGGCGTGTTCACCTCTGTTTCCTCGGAATCGTTCTGCTGGGCATTGCTGTGTTGTGGAAGGTGATTTACCTTCAGCAGGTGCAGGGAAATTTTTGGGTGAACATGGGCGACAGCCTTCACCTGAAATATCTTCCCATTGATGCTGAACGGGGCACCATATATAGCGAAGACGGCAGTATGCTGAGTACCTCTGTTCCCATTTTTGATATATATGTAGATTTTGATGCAGATGGCCTTCGTGCAAAAAATGGCCAGCGGTTTAAAGAAAACCTTGATTCGCTGAGTGTTTCAATGGCGAACCTGTTTAAAGATAAAAGCAGTGTACAGTATAAGAAGATTCTGCAACAGGCATATCGCAAAAAAGAACGCTATTTTCTGCTGAAAAGAAAAATTTCTTTTGCTCAGTTTAAAGAGCTCAGGGAGTTTCCCCTTGTAAGGCTTGGCCGTAATAAAAGCGGATTCATTTTTGAAACCCGCGATAAAAGGATCAACCCTTATGTATTGCTTGCCAATCGCACCATTGGCCTTTCACGCCCTGATTCCACAAAAAATGTGGGCCTTGAACTTACTTACGATAGTGTATTGCGTGGCGTTAGTGGCCAGCGCCTGATGCGCTATTCGGCCGGCACCTATCTTCCGGTGGAAGGCGCCGAACTGGATCCTGTTAATGGAAAGAATATCGTGTCCACCATCGATCCCTATATCCAGGATGTTGCAGAAGGCGCCCTGATGGATATGCTGATTAATAATAATTCCACACATGGCTCTGCCATTGTGATGGAAACCGCAACCGGAAAAATAAGGGCGCTCGCAAATCTTGGGAAACAGGACGACGGAACTTACACGGAAGATTATAACTATGGAATTGGTAAACGTACCGAACCAGGCTCTATATTTAAACTGGCTACCCTGATCAGCCTCCTCGAAGATAAATATGTAGATATCAACAGCAAAGTAGATGTAGAAGGTGGCGCAAAGTATTTTTATGGCCTTCGCATAAAAGATTCTCATCTCGGCGAACATGAAATGACGGTTAAGGAAGCTTTTTATAAAAGTTCCAATGTGGCATTTGCCAAACTTGCCGATCAGTACTATCATTCGCAGCCAAAACGGTTTACCGATCACCTGCATAACCTCCATTTAGATTCTCTTACCGGAGTGGATATTATCGCAAGCTCGGGCCGCCCCGTGTTTTATAAACCCGGAAGCAAGTACTGGCACGCAACTTCCATTCCCTACATGGCACATGGATACGGCGAATTGGTAACTCCGCTTAATATGGTGATGTTGTACAATGCCGTTGCAAACAATGGTAAAATGATGCGCCCCTACCTGGTAAGCGCAATTGATGATTACGGGGCTGCCATTAAAAAAATTGAACCCGAAGTGGTGGTTGAAAAAATATGCAGCGATGAAACTCTTGCTCAGTTGAAAGAATGTTTAAAAGCGGTGGTTGACAGTGCACATGGTACCGCTCACCGGGTTTGTTTCGATACCCTCTATTCCATTTCAGGCAAAACAGGTACTGCAGTTAGCGCATTAAACAATAAAGGATATAATAAAGGAAATAAAATTTACCAGGCTTCTTTTATTGGATATTTCCCCAGCGAGAACCCAATGTTTACGGTAGGGGTGGTTATTCAAAACAGCAATGAATCGAGGCTGGTTTATGGCGCTGATGTATCAGGCCGGGTTTTTAAAGCCATTAGCGACAGGCTTTATAATCATTATTTAAGCAAGAACATGTTTAATAGTACGGTGAGCGCCGATACCCTTACCTATAATTATTATGGCCGCCGCAGCGATATGGGGTCCATTTTTAAATACTTAGACATGACCTCTATAGATTCTTCATCAGGAGGGTATTGGAGAAACCTGCAGGTAAGTAACCATACGGCCATTATGAAATCGCCTGAAACCATACCCACAAAACAGGTTACCCCTAATGTGGTGGGAATGGGATTAAAGGATGCCGTTTACCTGCTCGAAAACATGGGGCTTGTAACCTCGGTAACCGGAAGGGGCAGGGTAATTAATCAAAGCTTAGTTGCCGGCGAAGCATTTAAAAAAGGTCAACAAATAAAACTGGTGCTGAACTGATATGAAATTGCTGAACGAAATATTGTATAAGGTAAAAATTACGTCGGTAAACGGCGGAACCGATATACCTGTGCAGCAACTTCAAATCGATTCAAGAAAAATAAAACAGGGCGATTGTTTTATTGCCATCAAAGGTTCGGTGGCCAACGGGCATTTATTTATAAACAATGCAATAACATCCGGAGCCACTTCTGTTATTTGCGAAGCGATGCCGGAGCAGCTCAACGCCGGGGTTACTTATGTAGTGGTGGAAAATGCCGCAGAAGCCGCAGGTATAATGAGCCACCGATTTTATGATGAACCCTCGCTAAAAGTTAAGCTGGTAGGGGTTACAGGAACCAATGGTAAAACCACTGTGGCTACGTTATTGTATAACCTGTTTACCAGCTTCGGGTACACCTGCGGGTTAGTGAGTACGGTAAATATCAGGATTGCGAATGAAATTAAGGGTGCATCCCATACCACCCCGGATGCAGTTTCATTAAACGCACTTCTGCACGAAATGGTTGAGGCCGGATGCACTTATGTATTTATGGAGTGCAGCAGCCATGCCATCCATCAAAAAAGGATTTCGGGGCTTCAGTTTTCAGGCGCGTTGTTTACCAACATCACCCACGATCACCTCGATTACCATAAATCGTTTGATGAATACATCAGGGTTAAAAAATCCTGGTTCAACGGGTTGCCTTCTTCTGCATTTGCCATCAGCAATGCCGACGACCGCAGGGGTGAAGTGATGCTGCAGAACACACAGGCAAAAAAATATTTCTACAGCCTTAAAAATGAAACGGATTTTAAAGGCCGGATTTTAGATAACAGCCTATCGGGCCTCCACATGATTATTAACGATGTGGAAGTACACTTTAAACTGATTGGCGAATTTAATGCCTATAACCTGCTTGCTGTTTTTGGCGCCGCAATTTGTTTGGGTAAGAAAAAAGTGGAAGTACTTGAAATGCTCAGCGGGCTGGAAGGCGCAGAAGGAAGGTTCGATTATTTGCTGAGCAACCGTGAGCATGTAATGGGCATCATCGATTATGCACATACCCCCGATGCCTTGCTGAACGTACTGGCCACCATTAAAAAACTGAAAACAGGTAAGGAAAAAGTGATAACCGTAGTGGGTTGTGGAGGAGATCGTGATAAAACCAAACGACCGGTGATGGCAGAAGTGGCCTGCGAACACAGCGATAAAGTGATCCTCACTTCCGATAATCCGCGAAATGAAGAACCCGAAGATATTCTGAAGGATATGGAAGCCGGAGTAAACGTGGTAGCGAGAAAAAAAACCATCAGCATTACCGACAGGCGTGAGGCCATTAAAACAGCGGTAAACCTTAGCCAGCGCGAAGATATTGTGCTGATAGCGGGTAAGGGGCACGAAAAATACCAGGAAGTAAAAGGCGTAAAGCATGCGTTTGACGATAAAAAAGTGCTGGAAGAAATGTTTACGCTGCTGGATAAATAAATATAAAACAATAAGAACTAACTGCTTATGTTGTATCAGCTTTTTGAATGGATGTCGAAAGAGCATATACGCTTCCCCGGAAGCGGGCTTTTTCAGTTCATCTCCTTCAGGGTGATACTTGCTCTTGTGCTGTCGCTGGTTATTACAACCGTGTATGGCAAAAGGCTCATCAGGATATTGCAGAAAAAGCAGGTAGGGGAATCCGTTAGGGAGCTTGGCCTTGAAGGTGAACGGCAAAAAATAGGAACACCCACCATGGGCGGAATCATCATCATTCTGGCCATATTGGTTCCCACGCTGTTGTTCACTAACCTGGATAAAGTATATATCAGGCTCATGCTCTTGTGTACGGTTTGGTTAGGCGCAATCGGTTTTTTAGATGATTACCTGAAGATCAGAGCAAAGAAATTAGCGCGCGAAAAAGGAATTGATTATAAAAAATCGGATGCCGACGGGCTGGCTGGCAAATTTAAAATTGTAGGCCAGGTGGTGTTGGGTTTAATTGTTGGGGCAACCCTTTATTTTAACCAGAATGTAGTGGTAAAAAGAGAAGTGATCGCAAATAAACCGGCAGTAAACATAAATACGCTCAATCATATTCCAAAATATGATACCCTGATGCTGGATGGTAAACAACGGGTATTTGTAGATGCCAAAAATGTGATCACCACAATCCCGTTTGTAAAATCGCATGAGTTTAATTATGCAAGATTACTACCTAAAAGCTGGGAAGATTATACCTACATTTTATATATCGCCATTGTAATACTTATTGTAACTGCCGTATCAAACGGTGCAAACATTACAGATGGCCTGGATGGGCTGGCAACAGGAGTTAGCGCTATTATTGGCATTTGCCTGGGCATTTTCGCTTATGTAAGCGGTAATATCCGGTTTGCAGAGTACCTCAACATCATGTACATCCCAAACCTGGGCGAGCTAACCGTTTTTATTGCCGCATTTGTGGGTGCGTGCATCGGGTTTCTTTGGTATAACTCATATCCTGCCCAGGTATTTATGGGCGATACCGGAAGCCTTGCGCTCGGTGGAATTATTGCGGCATTAGCCATTATTGTACGAAAAGAATTACTGGTTCCTATATTCTGTATGGTGTTTTTGGTGGAAAGCCTGAGTGTGATGATTCAGGTGGGGTATTTCAAATACAGCAAGCGAAAGTACGGGGAGGGAAGAAGGGTGTTTCTGATGAGCCCCCTGCACCATCATTATCAGAAGAAAGGATATCATGAAAGCAAAATAGCTGTGAGGTTTTGGATAATAACCATTTTATGTGTGGCGATGGCGATCATTACGCTTAAGCTCAGATAATATGGTATTTATTGAAACACCAGAATAACCAGTGAAGCGCCTTAAAAAGTGGTTCAATTGAAATGTAAAACCTGTGAGCATCACTGACCCTTAAATTCTATGCTGATGAAAAACCATTTTTACCTGAACCGTAAAACATTGTAACAGGAAACCGTTGTCCTGGAAATGTCAATACCGGTGAAGAACCAAATTTTGAGCATCGTGTTAAACGAACCTGTTAAATTCTATGCTCGTGAAAAACCAACTTTTATCCTGAACGCCAAAAGCATTCATCCGGAACTTGTTGTCCTGGAAATGCAATACTCTTGAAGAACCAATTTTATTGAGCAAAAAGTATTTATAAAGACACCTGTTAAATTCTATGCTCATGAAAAACCAATTTTTATTTTGATTCAACCAGGATGTTGATGAACCAAAGGATTGTGATATTAGGTGCGGGCGAGAGCGGAATCGGTGCTGCCCTGCTGGCCGTAAAAAAACAATTTGATGTGTTTGTTAGCGATGCCGGAAAGATCTCTGAAAGTGTAAAGAACGAATTTGCTGCACACGGAGTAGCATTTGAAGAAAGCGCCCATAGTTGGGATAAAATCCTCAATGCAAACCTGGTGATAAAAAGCCCGGGTATTTCGGAACATGCAGAAGTGGTAAAACGGGTGAGGGGAAAAGGTATTGAACTCATTAGTGAAATTGAGTTTGCATACCGGTATAAGGGCAATGCCAAACTGGTTGCCATTACCGGGAGCAATGGAAAAACCACCACCACCTCCCTTGTTTTCCATATTTGCAGGGCAGCGGGCCTCGATGCCGCATTGGTGGGTAATATCGGTTACTCCTTTGCCCGGCAGGTGGCACTGGCACCGGCACCTCTTTACATTGTTGAGGTGAGCTCTTTCCAGTTAGATGATATCAGGAGTTTCCGACCCGATATCGCCATCCTTACCAACATCACCGAAGATCATCTCGACAGGTATGAATACAAGATTCGAAACTATGTGGCCAGTAAATTCCGGATTGCCATGTTTCAACAACCGGGCGATGTGTTCATCTACAATCAGGATGATGAGGAAACCATGAAGTATATAAATGAATATCCAATAAAATCAACCAAAGTACCTATAACCATGAGTAAAGAACTGCCTCAGGGAGCTTATCTGCTAAATGCAAAAATGCACCTGAAATGGAAAGGCGAAGAGATGCAGATGAGTGTGGAAGATTTTGCATTAAAAGGAAAACACAACCAATATAACAGCATGGCAGCAAGCCTGGCTGCAACTGCATTGGAGATACGGAAAGAAAAAATCAGGGAAGCCATTCAAACATTCCAAAGCCTCGAGCACAGAATGGAATTTGTGGCAAGCGTAAAAGGTGTGGAATTTATAAACGACAGTAAAGCAACCAATGTGAACAGCACCTGGTTTGCACTGGAAAGCATGACCAAACCGGTGATCCTGATTCTTGGCGGCGTAGATAAAGGAAATGATTACAGCCTGCTTAAAGACCTGGTGAAAGAAAAAGTACATGCCATTGTATGTATGGGCACCGATAACCATAAAATTCATGAAGTGTTTGGCGATACGGTTCCCCTAATGGTGAATACATCCAATGCGGAAGAAGCGGTGCAGGCAGCTTTTCATTTTGCGAATAAAGGCGATGTGGTGCTGCTTAGCCCGGCGTGCGCAAGCTTCGATCTTTTTAAAAATTATGAAGACAGGGGTACACAATTTAAACAGGCCGTAAAAAATTTATAAACCGTAAGATGCCCGAGAACTTAAGTTTTAAATCTTTATTCTCTCCCGCGCTTAGCAGCATGGGCGGAAACCTTGTGCAAAAAACAAAGGGCGATAAAACAATATGGGCAATTGTGATCATCCTTACCCTGGCGAGCCTCCTGCTTGTGTATAGCAGCACCGGATCGCTTGCCTACCGGATGAGCAAAAGCAACGAAAGTTATCTTTTTAAACAATTCGCCTTTATTATTCTCGGGCTTATCATTATTTATTTTGCCCACAGAATTAATTATGTGGTTTATTCCAGAGTAGCCCTGGTTCTCTTCCTCATTTCGCTGCCATTGCTTTTTTATACCCTGTTTTTTGGTGTACAGTTGAATGCCGGTAGCCGGTGGATAAAACTACCGGTTATTAATATGACTTTTCAAACTTCGGATCTGGCAAAACTTGCACTGTTCATGTACCTGAGCAGGCAACTGAGCCGTAAACAAAAAGTGATTAAGGATTTTAAAAAAGGATTCCTTCCCATCATTACCCCGGTTGTGCTCATCTGTTTATTTATTGCACCGGCAAACCTTTCCACCGCCCTGCTGATTTTTGGCACCAGCCTTTTACTCATGTTTATAGGGAGGGTAAATTTTAAGCATATACTTGGCACCCTGGGTATTGCCCTTATTCCGGTAGTGTTGTTAATTACCATTGCCATGGCAACCTACGATCACTCAACCGGCGAAACCAAAAAATTGCCCGAATTTATTTCTGCCGGAAGAATACCCACATGGATAAGCCGTGTTCAAACCTTCCTGTATAGTAAAAAGGAAGATGATAATGATAAAATGTACCAGATGAACCAGGCCAATATTGCCATAGCAAATGGCGGATGGTTTGGAAAAGGACCGGGCAACAGCCAGCAAAGAAATTTTCTTCCTCATAGCTATAGCGATTTTATTTATGCCATCATACTGGAAGAGTATGGGTTTATTGGAGGAGCCGTAATGCTGGGAATTTATTTGCTGTTTCTCTACAGGTGCATCCGGATTTTTAGGAAATGCCCCTATGCATTTGGTGCTTTCCTGGCATTGGCATTAAGTTTTACGCTGGTTATCCAGGCAATGACAAACATGGGGGTAAACGTGGGGCTGTTTCCCAATACGGGTGTAACCCTTCCCCTGGTGAGTATGGGAGGAAGCAGTTTTCTGTTCACCTGCCTGGCAATTGGAATTATTTTAAGTGTTGCCAGAAATGTGGAACAACAGGAAGGAAAATTAAGGCCGGCAGTGGCCTCAACCGAAACCAATGAAAAACCCGGAGATGCCGAACCTAATGAAGAGCAGGAACAGTAAACGTGAAAATGAGCCTCACCGGATCATTATTGCAGGAGGAGGTACAGGAGGGCATATATTTCCTGCAATTGCCATTGCGAATGCCATAAAAGCAAAAGCGCCCGATACAAAATTTTTGTTTGTAGGGGCAAGGAGGAAAATGGAAATGGAAAAAGTGCCGCAGGCCGGCTACGAAATAAAAGGGTTGAGTATATCAGGATTCAACCGGAGTTCTTTGATAAAAAACCTTGGATTGCCTTTCAAATTGTTGAAAAGCTTTTTCCAGGTACGCGCCATCTTTACATCCTTTCGCCCCGATGCCGTAATTGGTGTGGGCGGATACTCGAGTTTTCCTGTATTAAGATTTGCACAATCAAAAGGAATTAAAACCTTCCTTCATGAGAGTAACTCCTTTGCAGGTAAATCGAACATCTTTCTTGGTAAAAGAGCTACCCGGATTTTTGTTGCAACTGAAGGAATGGAAAAATTTTTCCCTGCCGGAAAAATTGTGGTAACCGGAAACCCGGTAAGAAAATCGATCAGGAACATGAAAAATAAAGCTGAAGCCATTGCTGCATTTGAATTAGCTCCTGAAAAAACCACCCTGCTGTGTATTGGCGGGAGTCTTGGAGCTAAAAACATTAATGAGGCAATTGATAAGGATATTCAGCTCTTTAGCAGCCATAATCTCCAACTGATCTGGCAAACAGGTAAACCATACCTGCAAAAAGCAAAGAGCAGAACAGTTGGTATGCAGAACGTGTATGTGAGCGATTTCATTACCCGAATGGAAGATGCGTACTCTGCGGCCGATGTGGTAATAAGCAGAAGCGGGGCCATGGCAACAGCGGAAATCTGCCTGGTAAAAAAGCCCGTAATCTTTGTGCCATATCCTTTTGCCGCCGAAGATCACCAAACCGCAAATGCCATGATGCTGGTAAATAAACAGGCTGCGCTCATGATTAAAGATTCAGATGCCATAAGCAAACTTGTTCCTGCTGCTATTGCCCTTGCAGAAGATGAGTTGGTAAAACGGCAAATGGCAACAAATATATCCGGCCTGGAGAAACCAGATGCCGATGAAAGGATTGCATCAGAAATTTTAAAAAACCTGGAAAGCTGAAACTCATAAACAACATATCATCAGTTTACTTCCTGGGTATTGGAGGAATTGGCATGAGTGCACTTGCCCGCTATTTTAATCAACTCGGGAAAAAAGTAAGTGGTTACGATAAAACCGAAACCACACTTACCCGCCAACTGGTTGCTGAAGGAATAAATGTGCATTATACCGATGATGTAAACCTTGCCGACCGTGTTGCCGATTTGGTGGTTTATACACCAGCCATACCGGAAAATCATCAGGAACTTAACTTCTTTTTAAAGCATAATGTAAATGTTTTGAAAAGAAGTGATGTACTCGGCTTAATTACCCGCAATTCGTTCAACATTTGTGTTGCGGGAACACATGGAAAAACAACCACTTCAACAATGGTTGCACACATGCTGAGAGACAGTGGAAAAGGATGCAATGCTTTTTTGGGAGGGATAGCCAGTAATTATGATACCAATTTCTGGAGCAGCTCCACAAATATTGCAGTAGCTGAAGCAGATGAATACGACCGGAGTTTTTTGAAATTATCGCCCGATGTGGCAGTGGTCACGGCAATGGATGCCGATCACCTCGACATTTATGGCACTGCATCCGAACTGGAAAATGCATTCATTGCTTTTTCGGGTAAAATAAAATCTGGCGGAGTGCTGATTTTTAAACATGGCCTGGCTCGTTCGGGTGAGTTTAAAACATCAAATAAAATCAGCTACAGTGTAACGGATAAAAATGCTGATTGTTTTGTGAAAGACCTGAAAGCAGAAAATGGCTCGTATCGTTTTGATGTTTTGATGAAAGGAGAACTGATCCGTGGTTTTGAACTTAATATGGGTGGTGAACATAATGTGGAGAATGCCTTAGCTGCATTTGTTGCCGCAAGGCAAACGGGGCTGGAAGATGAACAGCTTAAACGTGCACTGGCATCTTTCAGGGGAGTGAAGCGCAGGTTCGAATATATATTCCGCAATAACCGGCATATATATATAGATGATTATGCGCATCATCCACAGGAACTGATGGCGCTGATTGGCGGGGCGAAAAGGTTGTTTCCCGAGAAGAAATTAACCATCGTTTTTCAACCCCACCTCTACAGCAGAACAAGAGATTTTGCCGATGGCTTTGGAGCGGCGCTTGATAGGGCAGATGAAGTGATGTTATTGCCCATTTACCCCGCAAGGGAACTCCCTATTAAAGGCGTGAGTGCAGAAACCATCGCTAAAAAAATGAAAAGGATTAAACCGGAAATAATTGAAAAGGAAGAATTGTTAGAAAAATTATCGAACAGGGAAACTGAATTGCTGATTACCGCAGGTGCAGGCAATATAGATACCCTGGTGAAACCAATAAAAGAAATGCTGGAGCATGATGAAGCCTGAGTGGAAAAATAAAATCAGGATGATACTACTGGGCACCTTCTGGGTATCGCTGGGGGTGGCGCTGATGGTGCTGCTGGTGGCCGCTGTAAATACCCGCAATAAACAGGTGTGCAAAGGGATCGACATCAGGATTTCCGGAGTAAACAAAAATCTTTTTATTGATGAAGATGATGTACAGAAAATTATTTGGGGGCACGAAAAGGAAACGATAACCGGAAGACCCGTCATGCAATTCAACCTTATTGAGCTTGAAAAGGCTTTGAAAAAGGAAATATGGATTAAGAAGGCACAATTGTTTTTTGATAATAATGACGTACTCAGGGTTTATGTAGAGGAACGCGAGCCGGTGGCAAGGATATTTACATCTTCCGGAGGAACCTTTTATATCGATTCATCCATTCACCGCCTTCCCCTGAGTGAAAAACTATCCGCCAATGTTCCGGTTTTCACCAGTTTTCCCAGCGATGTGATGGTGTTTTCGAAACAGGATAGTATGCTGCTCCGGAATATCAAAACCATCAGTATGAAGATTGCAGAAGATTCTTTTCTGATGGCGATGATCGATCAGGTTGATATTACACCGCAGCGCTATTTTGAGATGACGCCAAAAATTGGCAACCAGCTCATAAAATTTGGCGACGCTTCGGATGTTGATGAAAAATTTGATAAGCTGAAACTGTTTTATAAAAAAGTGATGACCAAAGTAGGATGGGGGCGTTACAGCATCATTAACCTTCAGTACAACAACCAGGTGGTTGCCAAAATCAGAGGTAAGGATGATGTTAGGGCAGATTCTTTGCGTACCATTCAAATGCTGGAAGTGATTGCAGCCAATGCCGAAAAAATGGCTGAAGATTCGGTGCAGCAACAATTGCTGAAAGAAAACAACGGAAAAAATACAACTGATATCAGCATGATCCAGGAATCGGTTCAGCGCGATGAAGGATCAGAAAGAGAAAATATTACCGCTGAAAATACAAAACCTCAACAGAGGGCCATTGCCCCTCTGAAACCACAGGGAAATAAACCGAAGGCTGCCATACAAAAACAGTCTTCGGCTAAACCCCTGCCCCCAAGCCATGATAATCACCATGAAGAGCCCAAAGCCATCATGCCTAAAAAAAATGCAAACAATGATTATTGATTATAAAACATACAAACCACAAAACATACATCTATGAACCAGGAACAACCCATTATTGTAGGATTGGATATTGGCACCACAAAAATTGCAGCCATTGCAGGCCGTAAAAATGAGTTTAATAAGCTGGAAATACTGGGCTTTGGAAGAGCCAACAGCAACGGGGTGCAGCATGGTATGGTATTGAATATTGAGCAAACCATAAAAGCCATACAACAGGCGCTGGAAAACTGTTACGAGTCCAATCCTGATCTCAACATCAGCGAAGTATATGTAGGCGTTGCCGGCCATCATATAAAAAGCCTGCAAACCAGGGGCGATATTGTTCGCCAGAATATTGAAGAGGAAATAAAGCAGGATGAAATTGACCGGCTGGTTGCAGATCAGTATCGTACTTATATTCCTGCCGGCGATCAGATCATTGATGTAATTCCACAGGAGTTTACCGTAGATAATTTTCAAAATATTCCCAACCCCATAGGATACAGCGGGGTAAAAGTTGGCGCAAATTTTCACATCATTACCGGCGATAAAAATGCCATACGCAACATCAACCGAAGTGTGGAAAAAGCCGGCCTCACCACAAAAGATCTCGTGTTGCAGCCATTGGCTTCCGCCGCTGCCGTAATGTGCGATCAGGATCTGGAAGCCGGAGTAGCCATTGTGGATATTGGCGGTGGTACCACCGATCTTGCTGTTTTTTATGAAGGAATTTTAAAACATACTGCCGTAATTCCCTTTGGCGGCGAAAACATTACCACAGATATTAAAACCGGATTGGGTGTGCTGAAAACACAAGCTGAACAGATGAAGAAACAGTTTGGCAGTGCGCTTTCCGATGAGGCAAAAGCAAATGCATTTATTACCATACCGGGGTTAAGGGGAATGGCGCCAAAAGAAATTTCGGTAAAGAACTTAGCCAATATTATTCAGGCGCGCATGAACGAGATTCTGGATTTTGTAGCCTATCACCTGAAACAAATAGGCCTCGATAACAAAATGCTGAATGGTGGTATAATCCTCACTGGCGGCGGCTCTCAATTAAAACACCTTATTCAGCTTACCGAATATGTAACGGGGCTTAACGCAAGGATAGGATATCCAAACGAACACCTTGCAAACGGACACAACGAAGAACTTGCGCAACCCATGTACAGTACCTGTATTGGCCTGATATTAAAAGGTTGTAACGATTACGAAAACCGCAACCGGATATTAGATGAGAACTTTATTAAGGTTGCCGCAGCCACACAGGAATCAGAAACCGATCTTGTTGAAGCAACCGAACCGGAACCTGAACATGCCGGGCCGGCAAAAGTGAATCATCGGAGAAAATTAAAAGGATTCCTCGATTCTATAAAAATTAACCTGATTGAAATGTTCAGGGAAGAAGACGATGACCAAAAACTATAATGAAAATTTTTCAGGATAACACATACTAACCCACAAATTCATTTTTATGATTCAATTTGATTTGCCTAAAGAACAGTCTTCGATCCTGAAGGTGATCGGAATTGGCGGCGGAGGCAGCAACGCAGTAAATTATATGTACTCCCAGCATATCGACGGTGTAAATTTTGTGATCTGCAATACCGATGCACAGGCGCTTGCACAAAGTGATGTGCCCAATAAAATTCAACTGGGGCCACACCTCACGCAGGGGCTTGGCGCAGGTGCAAATCCTTCTATTGGAAGGCAGGCCACTGAAGAAAGCCTCGAAGAAATTAAACGCATTCTTGAAGTAAATACCAAAATGGCCTTCATTACTGCAGGTATGGGCGGAGGCACAGGTACCGGCGGCGCACCCATCATTGCAAAAATTTGTAAAGACCTCGGTATTCTCACCGTAGGTATTGTAACCACACCTTTTGCTTATGAAGGGAAAAAAAGAATTGCACAGGCCGAAGATGGCATCATGCTGTTGAAAAATCATGTGGATACTTTACTGGTGATCAGCAACGATAAGCTGCGCCACCAGTTTGGTAACCTCAAAATGAAAGCAGCATTTGGAATGGCCGATAATGTATTGGCTACTGCTGCAAAATGTATTACTGATGTGATTAACAGCACCGGGCAAATTAATGTTGACTTTGCCGATGTATGTACCGTAATGCGTAATGGTGGCGTGGCTATTTTGGGAAGCGCGGCAGCCGATGGTGAAGACAGGGCACAGGTTGCTGTTGAAAATGCGCTTACCTCGCCATTGCTGAACGATAATGATATCCGGGGGGCAAAATGGATTCTTATTAATATTAATTCGTCGGAAGGTGAACATGAGTTCACAATGGATGAAGTGGAAGTGATCCAAAATTATATTCTTAGCCAGGCAGGTGAAAACACCGATGTAATCCTGGGGCTGGGTTACGATAATTCATTAGGCGATAAAATCGGGATTACCCTTATTGCTACGGGTTTTGAACATAAAGATCCATTTTCGGGTGAAGCACAGAGAAAAGAGGAAGAAAGTGAAACAGATAAAAAAATAGTAATGGAACTGGAAATGCCGGAAACGGCACAACCTGCGGCAAGAGAACAACCGGCCATACCCGAACCCGAACCGGCTTTGAAGCCCGAACAGGAAGCCAGCACATTAAAAATGGAAGAAACGGATCTTCCTGATTTAATGATGCCTACCTTAAAAGAAGAAAAAGAAGTAGAATTACCTGGTAAAAATACTGTGGAAAAAATTGAGGAAAAGCCCGTGTTTTTTGAAATATCTTCGATTGCAGATCAAACGCCGGTAATAGATTTCGATTTAGGGTACGAACCTCCGGCGCCCATTAAAACCACAACTAAACCTGCAACTGGCGAAACAGAAAAAAAGGTTCTACCGGTTTCAGAAAATAAAGATGCTGGCAATAGTATTCCCCTTTCGTCGGGGGGATACCTGGCGAAACCTTCCCGGATTTATGCCGAAGAAGATACGCCGGTTTCAAAATCCAATTCACCTGAGGAACCACTGCCGCTGCAAAAAACGGAGCAGGTTGACGAGCCTGTTCACGAGATGCAACTGGTGGTTAAAGATTCCCAGAAGGCGGCGGAGGATGAGCCCAGTGACTCAACTCAGCCTATCATGATGTCGTCTGTTGAGGAACCTGCGCCGCAGGACGAAACAGAAGAACTCAGGCGCCGGGCTATGGAACGCATTGCTAAATTGAGAAATTTGTCTTTCAATATTAATGCAGCCGATCCTAACAACGAGTTTGAGACGGTACCAGCTTACCTTCGCCGCAATATGGATATGCACAACCAGATTGCCGATGTGGAAAGCTTTTACAGCAACTATACCGTTAAATCGGATGAGAATAACCAGGCTGAAATTGGCACAATCAATACTTTTTTAGAGGGCAAAAAACCCGATTGATTTGAAACGCTGCCCGGCAGTGTTTTCCCTTTGTTTGTATGATGTATGTTTGTTGAAATCCCCTTCTTTTGAGGGGGATTTTTTTATGATTTCCCGTTACTTTTGTTGTTTCAGAAACGGGTGTTGTGAAATCATAAAGTGTGTTAAAAAACCTAAACAAAGTAAGCGCTGCAGGTTTGCTTGTTGCGCTTGGCATTATATACGGAGACATTGGTACTTCCCCACTGTATGTTTTTAATACGGTAATTAAAGGCAGGGTGGTTACTGATGAATTAATATTAGGAACGCTCTCGCTGGTTATATGGACGCTCACCCTGATTACCACCATAAAGTACGTATGGCTGGTTTTGAAAGCCGATAACAAAGGCGAAGGCGGAGTGTTCTCACTCTTTGCACTGGTGAGGCGAAGAGGGAAATGGCTGATCTTTCCTGCAATGATTGGCGGCGCTGCATTGCTTGCCGATGGAATGATTACCCCACCCATCACCATTACATCGGCAGTAGAAGGTTTAAAAGCATTACCCAGCTTTAACGGAATGGAAACTTCAACCATCATGTTTATTGTGTTGGGAATTCTTTGTGTGTTTTTCTTCTTTCAGCAGTTTGGAACCCTCTCGATAGGGAGATTCTTTGGCCCGGTAATGACGGTTTGGTTTTTGATGCTCGCTGTTTTGGGTATAGTGCATATATCGGACGACCTCAGCATTTTAAGAGCCTTAAATCCTTATTATGCCATTCATTTTTTGTTTACTTATTCTGAAGGCTTTTGGTTATTAGGCGCCGTATTTCTTTGTACAACCGGCGCCGAAGCTTTATACAGCGATCTCGGGCATTGCGGCAGGGGAAACATCAGGATATCGTGGATGATGGTAAAGTTATGCCTGCTGCTGAACTACCTTGGCCAGGGCGCAAGCCTGCTTAAAAATCATTCCGGTCAGTTGCTTGATGATGCTTACCGGATCGAAAATGCCGTGAATGCTTTTTACGATCTGATGCCTCAATGGTTCATTGTTCCGGGAATTATCATTGCAACCTCAGCCGCCATCATAGCCAGCCAGGCAATGGTAACCGGCGCATTTACGTTAATTAACGAAGCGATAAGGCTTAACCTGTGGCCAAAATTCAGGGTTCGGTATCCCACCGAGGCCAAAGGGCAAATCTATATTCCCGCCATCAACGGAATTCTTTTTGCAGGATGTACCCTCATTGTACTTTATTTTCAGCAATCCGATAAAATGGAAGCTGCTTATGGGCTTGCCATCATCACTACCATGCTGGCCACCACCATCCTTTTTGCCAATTACCTGGTTTTACACCGGGTAAAATCTTTTTGGATTTACCTGTTTCTTGGATTTTACCTGGTTATTGAAGGCAGTTTTCTTACGGCCCTTCTCGATAAATTTATTCATGGCGGCTACATCACCGTAATGATAGGAATCCTGATGTTTTTAATTATGTATGTATGGCACAGGGCACGTAAAATTAAAAACCGATATGTGGAATTTGTAAGGGTGGAAGAATATATTCCCAAACTGGAAGCATTAAGCAACGATAATACCATTCCCAAATTTGCCACCCACCTGGTTTATCTTACCAGCGCTAATAACCCTAAGGAAATTGAACATAAAATTATGTACAGCATTCTTAGCGGGAAACCCAAACGCGCCGATATTTACTGGTTTGTACATGTGGATACCCTTGATGATCCTTATACCTGCGAGTACAGCGTAAGCCATATCATTCCAAACGACATCATCAGGGTGGAATTCCGGCTGGGATTCCGGGTGGCGCCAAAAATTCACCTGATGTTCAGAAAAGTGGTGGAAGGATTGGTAACCAATAAAGAAGTAAATATCATGAGCCGCTACGAAAGCCAGCTTCGAAACAATATGGTGGGAGATTTTCAGTTTGTTGTGATCGAAAAATTCTTCAGCCAGGATAATGAATTGCCATTCCTTGAGCACATCATTATGAAAGCCTACTTCTGGATAAAAGAAATAAGCGTGAGCGAAGAAAGAAGTTTTGGCCTCGAACAAAGCAATGTTATGGTCGAAAAATTTCCTCTTATAGTAGCCCCGGTGAGCAAACTGAAATTAAAACGGGTATGGTTAAACGAAGATGAAGGAATATGAAATCAATAACGTCTTCCGAATTAAAACAACGGTTATCTGATGGCGAACAATGGCAACTCATAGATGTTCGGGAAGCCTGGGAGCATGAAGCATATAATATTGGCGGATTGCTGATCCCGCTCACCGAAGTGGTGGCCCGTATGGAAGAAATCAGAACGGATGTTCCTGTTGTTTTTTATTGCCAGAAAGGAATAAGGAGCACGATGGCCATCCAGAAAATTATGCAGAAAAGGAACTTTTCGAATGTATATAACCTCACCGGAGGAATGGCAGCCTGGAAAATTCAGGAAGCACCTTAGCGGTCATTATAGCACAACTCACCAAACCAACAATTCAACTTCTAAATTTGTACATCAGTATAAGAGCAAAAATATTTCTCTAAAAACAATATAAATTTATTGTTTATTAATAAATATTTATTATTTTTGCATCATCAACTTAAATAATAACCGTGATGTCCAAAACCAACAACATTGTATTTTGGGGCCTGTATATTGTGGCCTGGCTCATTTTTGTAGGCTTGTCTATTGAAGCAGGCGGCTTAATAGTAAATTTCTTTTTCAACCTTTACAAGCCTGAATTTGTTCAGCATCTTTATCAAAAGTTGGACATGACGGAAATGTATCGTAACAGTAGAATAGCTTTTTTTGGTGTTTATGGTTTTATTCTTACTATTTCAATTTTAAAAGCCTGCTTATTTTATACAGTTATCAGGTTAATGCATAAAATGGATTTGTCGAAACCGTTTAACGCTTTTGTTTCAAAACAAATTTCACAATTAAGTTATTTCACGCTTTCAATTGGGCTGTTTAGTTATATTGCCAGGCAGATCGTAAAAAATTTAATGCATTATGGTTTTGTTCCCGGCAACCTAAATCAATTTTTGGCCGACAGTCAGGCATTTATTCTAATGGGCGCCATCATTTATATTATTGCAACTATTTTCAGGAAAGGATTAGAACTGCAAATCGAAAACGACTTAACCATTTAAGCTATGCCGATTATTGTAAACTTAGATGTGATGATGGCAAAGCGAAAAATGTCGTTAAACGAACTTTCAGAAAAAGTAGGTTTAACGCTTTCCAATCTTTCTATTCTGAAAACCGGAAAAGCAAAAGCAATCCGTTTTAGCACATTGGAAACCATTTGTAAAGTGTTAGATTGCCAACCGGCTGATATTTTGGAATACAAAAGCGATGAAGGCAAAAAAACGAAACGCTGATAAGGTATTAACAAATGCGGTGTTTAACGGCTTCGATTGGATATTTATCCAGGATTCAACTTTCGTTTTTCGGGTTAACTTTTGTGCTAAAATCCTCACCTTTTGCAATACCCAAATCAATAACCGCTAAATCCGGAAATCCTGAACCATACCATCATCTATATTTTAGTTGCTTATGGCCTGCTGATGCTGGTGGTTTACCTAATTCAGGAACAGTTTATTTTTAAACCCGAAAAATTAGACCCTGATTTTGTATATCAATATGATGTTCCATTTTCCGAATTGTATTTTGATACCGCTCCCGGAGTACGAATAAACGGGCTTCATTTTAAAGTGGAAAACCCTCACGGGCTAATCCTGTATTTTCATGGCAACACCCGAAGCATTAAAGGCTGGGCGAGGTATGCACGTGATTTTACCCGGTACAATTATGATGTGGTGTTGGTTGATTACAGGGGCTTTGGAAAAAGCACCGGGAAAAGATCGGAGGCTGATCTGCTGGCAGATATGCAATTTGTATATGCCGAACTTGCCGGAAAATATTCAGAGCAGCACCTGATTGTTTATGGAAGAAGCTTAGGCAGCGGGTTTGCAGCCAAAGTGGCCGGCGATAACAATCCCCGTTACCTCATCCTGGATGCCCCTTATTTTAATTTCATAAAAGTTATTCAGCGCTTTATTCCCATTATGCCTGTACGTTATCTTCTCCGTTATCATTTGCGTACCAATATCTGGATACAAAAAGTGAAGTGCCATACCTATATCCTTCACGGTACCAGGGACCGGCTGATTCCGATTGCTAACAGTGAAAAGTTGCAGGCATTGAACCCCCGGAAAATCACCCTGATCCGGATACCGGGTGGCGGGCATAATAACCTTACGAAATTCCCCGACTATCATAATTTCATCAGGGATATATTGAAGGTTTGATGCGCTCATTGCATACGAACCATTTCGCTCTTTACGTGAAATTTTATATCAATCTCTTAAACCATGTGCGCCAGATCACATCCCGCTGCAGGATTTGCATATTCGGTTACCTGAACGAAAGCTTACAAATTGCAATCTTCGATTTCCCAAATACTTTGTCGTCTTTACAAATAATATAGAATTGATCTCCAACAAGTTTTCCAAACCGGGGCATGGCTGTTGATTTATCTTTGCTGTTGAATAAACTCTTTCTTTCATACTTGCCGGTTGCAGCATCAATAAAAACAGCATAACATACTGCTTTATAGAATCTCGATAAAGGATATACCTTTTGGCCTGCCTGAAGCACATTATCATTTCTCGAATTGTCGTTAAATATGATGGCGAAGGTATTTTTTCCTTTTTGCGGAAATACTCCCAAACCCGAAAAAAATGGTAAATCAATATTGGAGAAAAAAGTGGGTCCAAAATTAAAAAATATACCTGATCTAGACCACGCATCGTCAACCTGATGTCTTTCATACTGGAATTTAGGTAAAATGTGCAGCCAGGATATCTGTCCTTCAGCATCAATCTTGCTCATCATAATATCGCCGCTATTTACTATTGCATAGGTAGAAGAACTTTGTCTGTCTCTGGAGTACTCACTGTAAGTGTATTGATAATACTTTTCTGCCAGTATTACCAGTCCTCCATCTTCACTATAAATAAAATCCTTAAACCTCATGTCTCTGGAGAAACCTTTATCATCTTCCTTCATTTCTTCCAGATTTTTTCTTTCAACACGTTCCTTCCTGCTTTCGTCATCCTGGTCATCATCACCCTCATCAACCACATCATCGATCATTGAAGTACTCAGGTCTTTCAATGACGTAGATATGATATCTCCTGTAAGCGCATTTATACGCTGAACCATCATGCCATTGATTTCAAACGATCTCTTTTGGTTGCTGTAAAAAGCAGCCACAATAAGCTCCCTGTTATGAATTTGTGCTACTTTACTGCTTGCCAGCCATTTACCATTCAAATCAGTTGCAATGTCTTTGATCAGAACACCCTGATGATCATAAAGCATGATGCTGTAATTCTGAAATTCGAGATTTCTTCTCTTCTTCTTTTTATTTTCTGCATAATCGTACACCCTGCCAACCATAACAGTATTTCCATTAACCGTATAGATTAGATCTTCTAACAGGAAAGTGTTGGGATCATATTCAATTCTGATCTGTACAGCCTTGCCATTTTTTTTCATGTTTTCATCAAACTCCTGAATTTCATAAACTCCCCTTTTTTTGCCGCTATTGGCGCTTACCATGATCATTTTAGTGCTGTCGGCATTATAAGTAAATCTTTTACTAATCTGATCGGTCTTCTCGTCTTTCGCAATGGAAGCGAGGGTTTCCCAATCGCCTTTTAACTCTCCGGAATTCTTGTTAATTTCTGCTGCAAAAAATTCAAGTGCCTGTTCTTTTCGGTTATATGCGGAAGCGATCAGGTAAGCTTTTTGATGAATGAAGAAAAAATTTTCAAACTCTTTTCCCTTTAATTCTTTATTAAAATTATTCCTGTAGGCTTCACTAAACGATTTATCATATTTAATGAGTGTAGCAGAAGATCTTGAGGTGGCGCCAACCATAAAATAACTCGATATGACAACATGCCCCTCTTTTACATATATACCCGTTTCATCGGCAAATATTACAGAAAAGTCTGTACTGCCTTTGGGCAATTTCACTTTTTCACTCCAAATTGTACTTAACGACTGGCCAATGGAAAAAGAAGTAAAGGTCAATCCGCAAAAGAGCAGCAAAAAATATCTCATAACAGGCAATGTTTAGGGTATAATTTATTTACAACCGAAAGTAAGGATTTCTTTTGGGTAACAATAATGGTTTTTATTCCCCATCACCGTTTAAAATTGAAACCATTGTGCCTTTTAAGTTCTTTGGGTAAAACCTTAGCTCACTCACAGGCGGGGAGCAGTGGTTGTACCCTGTTTGAAAGGATTATGTAAAAGCAATATGCTGTTTCATTCATTCTCTTTTTGCTAAAATTGCAGAACCGGATAATAAAACCGAAAATGATCTTACCATATATGCAGACTATCCTAATTTTACCGAGTATAATTTCAAATACCCTTAATGGAAGTAAGGAAAAAAAGAAAGAGCTGGAGGTTTTGGCTGAACCTGTTCATTCTCTTGTACTGCATACCCGGGATTGTATTCTACTATATACAGGATAAACTGCTCTTTCATCCCAAAGCATTGCCGGCCGATTATGCATTTCACTTCAGCCGTCCGTTTGATGAATTTCAACTTCCGTTAAATGCCGGATGTACGATAGATGTAGTTCGATTTCTGCCTGCAGATACCAGCCGGATCAAAGGGTCTGTTATATACTTTCACGGCAACCGAAACAATATTGAACACTATGCCCCGCTTACCAAAATTTTTACCGATCATGGTTATGATGTGTGGATGCCCGATTATCCCGGCTTTGGAAAATCTACCGGCGAATTAAAAGAGCAATTATTTTATCAAATGGCCAACCAGGTATATAAACTGGTGAATTCGCGGATTTCTTCTGACCGCATTACGGTTTATGGTAAATCGCTGGGCACCGGTTTTGCTGCTTATGTTGCTTCTTCCGAGCCTGTTAAACAGTTGGTGTTGGAAACGCCTTATTACAGCATTCCGGATATTGTAAACAGTTATGCGCCCATATATCCTACGGGGTATATGGTGAATTTCAAGGTTCCTACTTATCAATACTTAAGCGATACAAAGGAGCCCACCACAATTTTTCATGGCACTTCCGACGGGGTCATTTTTTACCGAAGAGCGAAGAAGTTGAAAAAATTCCTGAAGCCATCCGACCAGTTTTGCAGCATTGAAGGTGGAAAACACAATAATCTTTTTGATTATCCTGTTTATAAGCAGGTAATGGATTCTATACTGAATCATTAAGGGTTTACAGAATACCCATAGTAAAACCTTTTTTTAAATTACCTCTTCTAATAAAACTTTATTTGCAGTTGCGTGGAGTTTGTATCTGCCGCCATGCCTTAATGCGAGATTGCAGGCTCCGTGGCCAACAGGGAAATTAAATACCACCGGGCAATTTAACTGAACGGTATAGCTTTTAAGAATTTCTTCGATCGGCTTTCCATAAGGCCTTGTGGTATCTTTAAAGTCTGTAAACTCACCAAAAATTACTGCTGCAGGTTTGTTGAATTTTCCGGCACGTTTCAGTTGGTTCATCATCCGGTCGATGTTATATAAATACTCACCTACATCTTCTATAAAGAGAATTTTCCTGCTTGTATCAAAGTCTGATTTTGAGCCGATGATGTGTGCAAGGAGTGCCAGGTTTCCGCCTACTAAATAACCTTCGGCTTTTCCGTATTGGTTGAGTGGATGGTTTGCTGTTTTGTATTTCGGGTGATTCCCTTCCAGCAAATTTTTCAGTGATTGTATATTCCTGTTAAGATCTGCTTCTTTTTGAAATTCGGCAGCCATCGATGAATGAATGGATGCAATGCCAAAGTTGGTTAAAATATGGTTATGGATTACCGTTATATCGCTGAAACCGGCGAGCCATTTAGGGTGTTTTAGAAATTTTTTAAATGATAGTTTGTCGATGATGCGGCTGGTTCCATACCCGCCACGGCCAAAAACAATTGCCCTGATGGATGGGTCATCCAGCATGGCTTGCAATTCATCTAATCTTTCCTGATCGGTTCCGCTGAAATAATTTTTCGATTTGCTTTTGGTGGTTGCTCCAACCATCACTTCATAACCCCATTGCTGAAGTGTGGTGATGCAGGCTGTTGATTTATCCCGATCGAGAAAGCCTGCCGGGCAGGTAATGCCAATGCAATCACCTGGTTTTAAAAAAGGAGGCTGAACAATCTTCATTAGTTTCTCAGCGGTTTTCCTGTTTTCAAAATACTTTGTATCCGTTCAAGGGTTTTCTTTTCGCCGGTAAGGCTCAGAAATGCTTCTCTTTCTAAATTAAGAAGGTATTGTTCCGTAACTAATGTAGGGGCGCTCAAATCGCCACCGCACATTACATAGGCAAGTTTGCGGGCCACCACTTCATCGTGAACGGTTGCATATCCTGCACGCCACATCCCGTTTATGCCGGCCAGCATAGCCCCAAGCGCCGATCTCCCCAAAACCTTTATATCGCTGCGCTGAACAGGCATTACATACCCGGTATCAAATAAATCAATTACCGCTTCTTTTGCAAGGGTGATTCTTCTGCCCTGGTTAACCGATATTTCGTCTAACCCTTTCCGGTATATTCCCAGGTTGAATGCATCCTGCGCCGATGTACTCACTTTTGCCGTAGCAATGGTTAAAAACCTGTTTTGCAGTGGAATGTTTTCCGGTTCTCCATGCTGTACTTCATCGCTGGCACGCAAAACAAATTCTTTTGTACCGCCTCCGCCCGGTATTACCCCAATTCCGGTTTCTACAAGGCCGGTGTATGTTTCTGCTGCGGGGATTACCTTATCGGCATGTAACGACATTTCGCATCCGCCTCCCAACGCAAGCCCGTGCGGAGCCAATACCACCGGGATGGAAGAATACCTTACCCGCATCATGGTTTGCTGAAACTGGCGGATGGCCATATCTATTTCATCAAAATCCTGTTCAACAGCCATCATAAAAATCATTCCTATGTTGGCGCCGGCGCTAAAGTTTGCAGCATCGTTTGCAATTACCAAACCTTTATATTTTTCTTCAGCAAGGGCAATCGATTTTTGGATGCCTTCCAGTACCTCGCCGCCTATGCTGCCCATTTTTGTGTACCATTCCAAACCCAACACATCATCGCCGAGGTGATAAGTACGGCAGGCGCTGTTCTGCCAAACCGTTTCGTTGGCAAAATTCTTCATTACGATGAATGCATCATCATTCGGAATTCGTTTGTAAGATTGTGATGGTATATCGTAAAAATATTTCTTCCCGTTTTCGATCTTATAAAAATGATCAAAACCTTTTGTGATCATATCCGATACCCAATCTGCAATTTTATATCCTTCAAGCTCCATTGCTGCTGCCGTTTCTTTTACGCCGAGCGTATCCCAACTTTCGAACGCACCAATTTCCCATCCAAAGCCGGCCATCATCGCATCATCCAACCGGAATAATTCATCACTGATTTCAGGAATACGATGTGAGATATACGAGAATAAGCTGTAATGAAAAGCACGATAGAATTCTCCGGCTTTATCTTTTCCGGCAACAAGCAGTTTCAATCTTGACTTTAAATCTTCAACAGGCTTTGCAGTTTCGAGTGTGGCGAATTTTGGTTTGGTACGAGGCACATATTCCATCTTCTTCAGATCGAGTACCAAAATTTCCTTTTCGCCTTTTGCTGATTTTGTTTTCTTGAAAAATCCCTGACCGGTTTTATCGCCCAGCCATTTGTTATTCACCATCGTATCTAACCATGAAGGAATTTCAAACTCACTGCGCGATTCATCATTCGGGCAATTTTCAGAAACTCCTTTCGCAACTTTCACCAGTGTATCAATCCCAACAACATCTGCCGTTCTGAAAGTGGCCGACTTCGGCCTGCCAATAACAGGCCCGGTGAGCGCATCTGTATCATCAATTGATAATCCTAATTTATCCATACTGTGCATGATCGACATGATCCCGAAAACACCAATCCGGTTGGCGATAAAGGCGGGAGTGTCTTTACAAAGCACGGTGGTTTTCCCCAGCACCAGGTCGCCGTATTGCATTAAAAAATCAACCACTTCCGGATCTGTATCGGGTGTTGGAATAATTTCCAGCAGCCTTAAGTACCTGGGCGGATTAAAAAAGTGCGTACCGCAAAAATGCTTTTTAAAATCTTCACTTCTGCCTTCTGTCATCAGGTGAATTGGGATACCGGATGTGTTGGAGGTGATCAGGCTGCCCGGTTTACGGTATTTTTCCACTTCATCAAAAACCTGTTTTTTGATATCTAATCTTTCCACCACCACTTCAATAACCCAATCGGCGCTGGCAATATCTTTCATGTTTTGGGTGAAGTTCCCGGTTTTGATTCGCTTAACGGCATCCTTATCATATACAGGAGAGGGGTTCGATTTTAATGCAGCCTGCAGGGCATCATTTACGATTTTATTCATTTGCGCCGGAGCTGCATCTTTAGGGGCAATATCAAGCAATAAAACCTGCAAACCCACACCTGCAAAATGGCAGGCAATGCGGCTGCCCATCACGCCGCTACCCAGAACGGCCACTTTTTTAATATTTCGCTTCAGCATAAAATTAGTTAGTTAAACAACCATTTTCTTTACCGAAGGTAAATCATTTAAATGCTGAATAAAACTATAAAGCGGGATCATTTTAAAAATGGAGAAAAAGTATTCTTTTTTTGTGCCTAAAAATGAAGAAGCCTAATCGTTTGGCGTAAGCAGCACCCGTACAGCGCTGTCTTTTGTTACCTGCATTTTAAAGAGGTACCCAACTGCGCTTAAGCTGGAGTTATCGGCCCATATCAGCAACGGATAATTGGGAAAGAATTTCTTGAGCAAAGGATATTGAAAATAATAACCTGATAATGCAGATGGCGGATTTTTCTTAATGGTGGCCGCCACGCTATCAATAAATTTTACCACCTGTTTTTCGGTTGCTTTGTATGGATTATGAAACGGCACATAAAAACTGGTGAAGAATCCGGCTTCGCAAAAATGATGCAGGGTTTCGGCGTTCGACGATTCTATAATCATTTTTTTATCAAGTGCATAGGTTTTGCAAAGTTGCGATACCCGTGCAAGTGATGGCTGAGCGTTTATCGCATTAAGGTTTTTATAATCGAGCCATACTGATGCAGCAGGCAAAAATTTTTGCTTCTCTTCTAAAATTGAATCGAGGGTGATCCGGCTCATCCGGGAAGAATCGTGATACACAAAAAAGCTGTTTGCTGAAGTGTCGAAATAAACATCAATTTCAATGCCTGCAGTTTCTTTTGGTAATTCGTTTAAAAGAGCAGGGGTGTTGATGGCTTTAAACCAGTTTTTGTTTCCCGGCGCCAGTTTTTCTTTACAGGGGGAAATTAAAAACGGTTGCCGGGCTTCCGTAAATCCCGACGGGAGGATTACCCGGGTAATGCCTTTGTGTAAAAAAACATCTAATGCGATCAGCGCTAACAGTATAAGTACTGAAAAACTATATTTGTTGAAGAAGACTGATTTCGCACTCATTTCGAAAAAATCTGTGAATGAGGGAAAATAAAAATTGTAGTTGAAAAAGTATTCATTTCATACAACAATAATTGATTCTGCAGCAACCAGGTTTTTATTAAAGCTACTGTTTTTGCAGCTTTTATTGAAAATCTTTTTTGTGGTTTATAATTACGGGCTGGTTGCCGATGCTTTTAAACGCCCATTTATGGGCGTACCCGGATTGCTGTATTGGTCGCTGATAAGCGAGTTGCTGATTATTTGCATAATCAATTTGCCTTTTCTTTTGCTGTTGGCATTTTTCAGGCAGGGGAGTTTTCAAAAGATATTCACCCATTTATCCGTGTGGTTTATGGTTTTGCTCAACACGCTAAATGCCATGCTTACGCTTTTTGATATTTTTTACTTTCATTTTCAACGCCAGCGGGCAAATGCCGATTTGCTTTTCGTGATAAAAAGACCCTGGGAACAAAGTTTTGGAACCCACCCGCTGTTGAGTTCTCTCGGGTTTGCATTGCTGATCTTTACCGGGTTGGTTATTTGGCGGATGGTGGTTTCTTTTCTGAGATCGCCTGTAAAAAAATGGGTTCGCATTTCATTTAGCCTGATGCTTGCGGTAATTATACTTTGTATTTCCATATTCAGGGAAGATTTATTACTTCCAACCGCATCGCTCAGGAATATAAATATTAGCGGAACCTCAATTGTTCAGAACAGCGTACATTCTTTTCTTTTTTCTGTTTACAGGAATAAAGAGGCCCGTTTGCCCCCTGTATTTCCTGCGGAATACCCTAACCCGTCATTTCAAATTAATAAAGTTCCATTTGCTCCGGCTTCATTGCAGGGAAAGAATGTAGTCCTTTTTATTATGGAAAGCATTCCCGCCGAATTTTTTACAGTGGGTGCAAAGCATAAAGTGGACATGCCATTTCTTGATTCTCTTGTATTGAAAAGCCGGTATTTTTCCAATGCATACAGTTATGGCCACAATTCTAATAAGGGGATAACCTCAATACTTGCCGGCATTCCCACTCTAACGGAAATCCCTCTTTATCATTCTGCTTTTGCAGGGCTTCCCAAAACCGGAATCGGCGATGCATTAGCCGAAAAGGGATACCGTTCCGCTTTTTTTATTGGCGATCATTACGATGATTTCGGGTTTGCCAAATGCTGTAACTGGCTGGGTATCCGGCAGTATTTTAGCCGGGAATCCATCCCCGGTTATCCGCATTTGCCGTCCAACAGCATGGGCTTGCAGGATGAATATGTTTTGCAGTTTATGGAAACGGTAATGGATACCCTGAAACAACCTTTTCTTTCCATAAATTACAACACTTCTACCCATTATCCTAATGACATTCCCGAAGCATTTTCCCAAAAACAGCCCGCTGTAAATTTCACTCCCGAAATGCGTTCAATGTCATATTACAGTGAATGCATCCGTCAATTTTTTGAAACTGCGAAAACCAAAACCTGGTACCAGAATACCGTGTTTATTTTTTGTTCCGATCACTGGATGTATCCCGATGTAAGACAGCTTGATAATGATGTACGGGAAAGTTTCCATATCCCCATTTTTATTTTTGATCCCAATGATGCGGTTTCTTCTGTTGTAACCCGGCCGGTTAGCCAGTTGGATATTTCCTCCACCATCCTGGGGATTGCGGGCGTTAATAAGCCGGTAATTAATTATGGAGAATCTCTTTATTTATCCGGGGCAGAACGCCGGCCTTTTGCGGTTTGTAAGGAAAATAATATGTTGTATGAGTTGATCGACAGCGCCAATGTGTTTGGGTACAATGTGCAGACCAGGAAGCCCGAGTTCTTATATAATTTTATTACCGATCCGGAGAAAAAAAATAACCTGGCCGGTAACCCGTTAATTTCAGCACCTTATTTACATATCATAAGGAACTTTCTTGAAACTGCGGTTAATCATTACCGTGGTAAAGTGAACAATTAAGGATACCTCAAAAAAACCCAAACTCCGCTTTTGAAATTTTGAAAAGCCTTGATTTTAGAGTTTCCCTTAATTAACTAACACCGCTTCCGGCTTCAATGGCATTGGAAGGGGATATAAAATGGAGCTTACCCTGTTTGTCTTCTGCCATCAGGATCATTCCGTTGCTTTCTATCCCGCGCATTTTTCTTGGAGCAAGATTGGCTACCACCACCACCTGTTTGCCAACAATTTCTTCAGGGGAAAAATGTTGTGCGATGCCGCTCACAATGGTGCGGGTTTCAAAACCGAGGTCAACGGTAAGCTTTAACAGCTTATCTGCTTTCTCTACTTTTTCGGCTGTTTTTATGATCCCGGTTTTAAGATCGATCTTCGAAAAATCGTCGAATACAATTTCGGGTTTAACCGGGGATGTTGCTTTTGCAGGTTCATCTGGAACCATTTCTTTGCTTTCTGCTATTCTTTCTGCTTTCATTTTTAATTTAATTAACTGTGCTTCCACCTCACTGTCGTCCATTTTCCTAAAAAGTAATTCCGGCGCCCTGAGTGAATATCCTACGCTCAGCAGCTTATGCTTGCCTGCATTTTCCCATTCAAGCATTCTGTCCACCACCTTCATCATGTGCATCATTTTTTTTGACGTAAAGGGGAGGAAGGGGTTGATGTAAATGGCTAAGTTTGCGCATAGCTGTAAGCAAATATGCAGGCAGTTGTCGATTTTGGCCTGTGCTTCGGGAGTGGGGAACCCGTCATCTCCGGTTTGGCGGGCAACTATCCAGGGTTCTTTTTCCTGCATGTATTTATTCCCTTTTCGTGCAAGGTCTATTACTGCCGTTAACCCATCCCTGAACCGGTAATGTTCAATAGCGTCTTCAAGTTTGTTTTTTGTAGCTGAAATTTCTTCCAGTATTTGTTTATCCGCTTCATCAATTATAGTAGGATGAATGGGAGGAACTTTACCGTTGCAGAGTTTGTGCATCAGCACAAAGCTGCGGTTAACAAAATTTCCAAAAATGGCTACCAGTTCGCTGTTGAGCGCTTCCTGAAAACCCTTCCAGGTAAATTCGCTGTCTTTGGTTTCGGGGGCAATAGCCGTGAGGTAATAACGAAGAGCATCCACCATCATATCGCCGCCGTTTTCCCTGTGCACAAAATCGGCAATATATTCATCCATTTCGATGCTCCAGCCCTTACTGGTGCTCATCTTTTCGCCTTCAAGGTTCATGAATTCGTTTCCCGGAACATTATCGGGAAGGATGTTTCCGTGAAGTTTCAGCATAACCGGGAAAATGATGCAATGAAACACAATGTTGTCTTTACCAATAAAGTGAACCAGTTTGGTGTCTTTATCTTCCCAGTAAGGCTGCCAGGTTTTATTGTTATCGAGTGCCCATTGTTTTGTGGCGCTGATGTATCCTATGGGAGCATCAAACCAAACATACAATACCTTGCCTTCTCCTCCTGCTGTACCTTCGGGGAGTTTAACGCCCCAGTTGAGATCGCGGGTTACCGCCCTGGGTTGCAGACCCTGATCGAGCCAGCTTTTGCATTGCCCGGTTACGGTTGGCCTCCAGTCGTTAATGTGGTCTTCGAGTATCCATTTACGTAAGAATCCTTCATGTTTATTTAAGGGCAGGTACCAGTGAGTGGTGGCTTTTTTTATTGGCGGGTTTCCGCTTAAGGTGCTTTTGGGATGAATGAGTTGTTCGGGACTTAGCGATGTTCCGCATTTTTCACACTGATCGCCGTAAGCAGACGGGTTGCCGCAAATCGGGCAGGTACCGGTAATATAACGGTCGGCTAAAAATGTTTTTGCCGTTTCATCATAGTATTGTTCCGATTCTTTTTTTTCCAGTTCACCCGCATCGTTCAGCTTTTTAAAAAACTCCTGCGCGGTTTGGTGGTGGATGGGTGCGGATGTGCGGTGGTAAATATCGAATGAAATGCCGAGATCGGCCATATTTGATTTTAGCAGGGCGTGGTATTTATCAACAATGGCTTCAGGCGTGGTGTTTTCTTTCATCGCCTGGATGGTGATGGCGGCGCCGTGTTCATCGCTGCCACAAATAAATACTACGTCTTTCTTTTGTGCCCTGAGAAAGCGCACATATATATCGGCAGGTAAATATGCGCCGGCCAGATGGCCAACATGCTTAGGGCCGTTTGCGTAGGGTAATGCCGAAGTAACCAGGTATCTTTTGGGTTGATGTTCCATGTAGTGTAATAACTTTCCTATAAGTGGAATGGGCAAATTTACCGCAAGAAGCCAAGGTTTCCAATTTACAGGAGGCTGATGAGTTTTTAATAATAACCTGATTTGTGCTTTAACCCGGTTTAGATGATTGAGCTTCGTATATTTATTTTATGAAACGGATGGATTTTGTAAAGTCGCTTGGCCTTGTGGCAATAAACCCTTCACTTTCCATTCCTGTTGTTGAAAGTGCAGAAAAGATAATTGTGCCTCCTTTTCTGAAACCCGGTTCTTTAATTGGCATTACTTCTCCCGCAGGGTATATAAGTACTGCCGATATTGAACCCTGTATGAGATGGTTGGAAAATTGGGGTTTTGAGGTTAAAGTTGGCGCTTCTGTTGGTAAGCAGTGGAATACGTTTGGCGGCACAGATGAAGAAAGGCTTGCAGATTTGCAGGAGATGATCAACAACAACCGGATGGATGCCATCATGTGCGCCCGTGGAGGTTATGGAATGGTGCGGATTATTGACCGGATCGATTTTTCTCCTTTACGTAATCACCCCAAATGGTTACTCGGCTTTAGCGATATTACGGTTTTGCATGCGCATCTTCAATCGGTAGTTGGCGTGGCTTCCATCCATTGTAAAATGTGCAACAGTTTCCCGGCGGATATGCAGTTAGCAAGTGACGAACAAATACGAAGTATTGATTCGATACGAAACTGCCTGGTTGGGAAAAGCAGCTACCAATTTCCTTACTCTTCTTTCAATAAAACAGGCAACTGCGAAGGAATATTGGTTGGCGGTAATTTAAGAACACTGGTATCACTATCCGGCAGCGTTAGCGACATCAATACTGATGGAAAAATTCTTTTTCTGGAAGATACCGGAGAATACCTGTACAGCATCGACAGGATGTTTTGGAACCTGGCCCGTTCGGGTAAGCTTAGTAAGTTGAAAGGTTTATTGATAGGAGGAATCAAAACAAAGCCCGACGATCCCGGAGAAGAATTCGGTATGCCGGTTGAGGAAATCATTCTTGAAAAACTGAAGCAATACGATTATCCCGTTGCCTTTAACCTGCCAGTGGGCCATCAGAAAGCGAATGTAGCATTAAAATGCGGTGTAAATTATCGTATGTCCGTCACCGATAGTTATACCGATCTGACTGAGATATGATCTATGCGGAAGGGTTTCCATTATCCATAACCCCAATAGATTCTTTGAACTCAAGCATAAGTTGATTAGTCGTTAAAGACATGTACGAGTAGAAAGCCCTCAAATCATTATAGTTGGTTGTGGCATCTTCAATATAGCTGTTAAACGATTGTACAAACGGCATGAAATCTTTACGTTCCTGTTCGGGCATTTCTGCAACCGCTTCCATTAATTTTCCAAAGCTGCTGATCATGCTTCCCATTTTCTGAAACAGGTCGGTAGAATTATCCATATATGGCGCAAATTTATTCAGCACTTCAACGATGAGGTTTACTTTTTCTTTAGCAACGAGCAGCATGGCAAGTATGTTTAATTGGTGATAAGGGTGAACCCTGATTCAATTTAGGAAGTTATACCAACAATTTATGACTGCATCTGTTATTTTTTATGCTTGCATTTTAATCACCTCGAAATATTCTTTTTCCTCCTTATTATGTAAATAAAATAATATGCTAATGAAAGCCCCAGGATTGGAATGCCGAATGTAAGTGCTATAGATTTATCTTTTATAGATAATAGCAAGAGGCTAAAAACAATTACTGAAGATATTAGGTTGATTTTCGGATTGTACTTCATACGACCAGTTTAGAATTGAATCTAATATACAATTGTTTTTCCGGAATTGATCGGCGTAAGAAAAGAATTTCTAAAATCCCTGTTATAAGAATAGTGATGAGCAACAACATCTTTTCACACCCGATTTAACTACCATGTTGTACGATCGCCGGCTTTTGAAATCTGACTATCAAAGTGATAATAGTTCTGTAGGGGAGTGAGAAAATTTTCGAGAAAACATTTTTATACATTGGCTTTTATGCACACGTTTATGTAATTGATTTGCAGCGTGGGTATGATATGATGATTTCTTAATGACAAGCTATTATTGTTAAGGTGTTAATTTTGTCCTGACTAAAAATTCATTATTATGAAATACACGCTTGTTTTTATTATACTTCTTTCGGGGCTTTTTGCGTGTCGAAAATCAAGCAGTAATAAAAAAGACCAACTACCTCCAATAACCCAAACAGGGGCGAATACATTTGGTTGTTTGGTGAATGGTCAAGTATTTACGCCACAGGGATTTGAGCAAAACCACCCCGCTTTTGATATGATAGTGGATCCAACTTTTCAAAATGGAAACTTTGGAATTACTGTGTTTAATAAAAAAAGGAAAATGCATATGGATATTGGATCCAATGAGATAAATAACATTGGTGTTTATCCAATTAATGATTTTACAAGATTGGTCACTGTTTCTATTTATAACGATATGACTAATTGTTATTTTGGCCCTTCAATGCAATGTATTTTAACAGGTCCCTGCTATGTAAATGGTAATTTGACCCTTTCTAGGTATGATTTGAGTAATAAGATATTTTCTGGCACTTTTGAATTTACATTGTATGATCCGGAAATAAGCTGTGATACATTCAAAATAACCCAGGGACGATTTGATAAAAAACTAAACTAAAAATAACCTATTATGAAAAAGGCTCTATTATTTTTTGCTATTCTATTTTTGTCACTTTTGGGGTATGCTCAGGGTGATACAACCGGTCGCTCAGATTTGGCTTATATATTCCAAACCCTGCTAATTTTATAAAGTTTTTGAAATGTTGTTTAGCGGTAGCGTACAACGTTTCTCTACTCTCTACTACGCTGACCATTTTAAAATCCTCTGCAATTTTCTAATAATAAGGTACTGAACTTCCCCTTGGTCTAACCTTTCCGCCGGATTTAATCCCTGATTAAGCGCTTTTGTCATTTGCCAAAGCCGGTTACACTTTTTTTCGGACTACAATATTTTAATTGGTATTTTTAGCGCATTAAAAATAGATATGAAACGATTATTGTTTTACATCACAGTACTCTTTCTTCCATCTACTGGGATTGCGCAGCAGCAACTGCTCTCAATGGAAGATGCGATGCTTAACGCCCGAACAACACTTGCTCCCCAAAATCTAAAACAGCTCCAGTTTATTTCAGGTTCAGGAGATTATGTGTATCTGAAAAAATCGGATGATGTTGAGAAATGGGTAAAAGGCAATATCAACAAAACCGAATCTGATTATTTAGACCTGCAAACTTTTAATGCTACCCTCAGAACGGTTGGTATGGACACATTTAAGTCCTGGCCATCTGTCAGTTTCGAAAAAGATGCATGGCTTATCACTTCTTCCGGCGCACAGTATCGGGTATTCCCTGCACAGCATAAATACGAAACCATTTTGAGTAAAGAGCTTGCGGGTAAAGATCATGTAGAGCGGAGTAAAGCCGGTTATGTAGCTTATGTTGAAGATTGGAACTTATTCGTATCCGGTAATGGAGCTACTCAACAGGTAACTACTGATGGTACTGCAGATATCGTTTATGCATCATCGGTTCACCGCGATGAGTTTGGCATTACCAAAGGAACTTTCTGGAGCCCCTCAGGTGAAATGCTTGCCTTTTATAGAATGGACCAATCAATGGTTGCCGATTATCCCATCATCGACTGGTCGGTATCGCCCGCAAAAAATCACAACATCAAATACCCGATGGCAGGCGGAGTGAGCCATCATGTAACCGTTGGCGTTTATACACCGGCAACAAAGAAATTGCTGTATATAAAAACGACCGGCCCTGCAGATCAATACCTGACCAATATTGCCTGGACGCCCGATAATAAATACATCCTGATTGCAGTTTTGAACCGCGAACAAAACCATACATGGTTGAATAAATACGATGCAAACACCGGCGATTTTGTAAATACGATTTTTGAAGAAACGGATCCAAAATATGTAGAGCCGCAAGTTCCCGCACTCTTCCTGCCCAACAACCCCAATCAGTTTATATGGCAGAGCAGGAGAGATGGCTGGAATCATCTTTACTTATATGATATGTCCGGTAAACTGCTGAAACAATTAACCAAAGGGAATTGGGAAGTGGTTTCGGTAAAACAATTCGACAGCAAAGGAAATAAACTGTTTTTTGTATCAACAAAAGAATCGCCTGTAAGCCGCGATCTTCAGGCGCTCGATTTAAAATCCGGAAAAATTACAGATGTTATTAAAGATGATTTTGTGCATAGTACAATTGTAAGTGATGATGGCCGCTTTGTGCTGGATAAGTTCTCTAATATAAACAACCCCGGAACGGTGCGACTGATGGACTTGTCAAAGAATAAGGAGAAACAAATATTTCAATCCGCCGATCCCCTTGCTTCTTATCAAAAAGCAAAATTGGAATTATTTACCATCACTAACGCTAAGGGGCAACCGCTGTATTGTAAAACCTTCAAACCCATACATTTTGACAGCACGAAGAAGTACCCTGTAATTGTATATTGGTATGGCGGCCCTCATGCACAACTGGTATTGAACAGTTGGAATGGCGGTGGCGTTGATTACTGGTTTCATTATATGGCTGAACGCGGATATCTGGTTTTATGCTTCGATACCCGCGGCAGTTCGAACAGAGGCCGGGATTTTGAACAGGAGATTTTCAGAAATTTAGGCGATGCGGAAATGGAAGATATGATGAGCGCTGTTCACTATCTATCTACCTTATCTTATGCCGATACTTCTCACATGGGGCTTTTTGGATGGAGCTTCGGCGGGTTTATGACTACGAATTTTATGCTCAATCATCCATACATCTTTAAGGCGGCAGTTGCCGGTGGGCCTGTAACAAACTGGGCATGGTATGAAATCATGTATGGCGAGCGTTATATGGATACACCTCAGGAAAATCCTGAAGGATACGATCATACCAATCTGGTAAAACAGGCAGGAAAATTAAAGGGTAAACTGATGCTCATACACGGGTTGCAGGATCCGGTTGTTTTACAACAACATTCAGTCAATTTTGTGAAATCGGCGGTAGATCATAAAGTTCAGGTGGATTACATGATTTATCCCGGCCACGAACATAACGTATTAGGCAAGGATCGTGCACATTTATATCAAAAGGTTACAGATTATTTAATACAAAACCTCAACAACAATTGCAAATGAGTGCAGAAATACTGAGTGTAGAAAATCTCACAAAAAATTATGGCAAAATACAGGCGTTAAAATCGGTGAGTTTTTCGGTACCGAAAGGAACTGTGTTTGGCATCCTGGGACCAAACGGAAGCGGGAAATCCACCCTGCTTGGCCTGGTGATGGATGTACTGAAACCTACCGGTGGAAGCTATACATTATTTGGTGAAACACCATCGGGCACACAACGCAAACGGATAGGTACATTGCTTGAAACGCCCAATTTTTATCATTATCTGAATGCGGTTCAAAACCTGAATATTGCTTCTGAAATTAAGGGCAGGGGGAAACAGGATATTGACCGGGTGCTGGAGCTGGTGAACCTTGCCGAAAGAAAAAAATCCCGGTTCAGCACCTATAGCCTGGGTATGAAACAAAGGCTGGCCATCGCATCTGCACTGCTTGGCGATCCTGAAGTGCTGGTGCTTGATGAACCCACCAATGGCCTCGATCCGGTTGGGATTGCCGAAATCAGGCAGCTTATTAAACAACTTTCTCAAATGGGAAAAACCATCATCATGGCCAGCCACCTGCTGGATGAAGTGGAGAAAGTTTGCACCCATGTAGCCATTTTAAAAAGAGGAACCCTGCTTACATCGGGCGATGTAAATGAGATCCTGGTAAATGAAGACCTTGTAGAAATGCAATGCAGCAACAATGCCCGGTTAAGGGAAATCCTCTCTACCTATTCAGGAGTTAATAAAGTGGATGAAAACGACGGACTGGTACGGGCTTTTTTCCCTTTGGGTACGGCTAAACTTTCGGAACTGAACGCTTTTTGTTTTTCCAACAATATCGTACTAAACCATCTTCAGTTAAAAAGAAAAAGCCTCGAAACCAAATTCCTGGAACTTACCAATTAAAAACTTACCATGAAAGAGTTATTAAAAATTGAATGGCTGAAAGTTAAAAATTATAATGCATTTATTGTATTGGGTTCGCTGTTTATACTGGGTGTATTTACGGCAAATTATATTGTATATACCGTAACCAAAGAAGTGGTGAACAAAGCCAATACCGGCGGACTTATTTCAGCTTTTTCGCCATACAACTTCGATAAAACCTGGCAAACCACCAGCTATACCACCGGGTTCCTGCTGATCCTTCCCGCACTGTTATTGATAATTCTCGTAACCAACGAATACACGTATAAAACAAACCGGCAGAATATTATTGATGGATGGAACCGCGAGCAGTTCATTAATGTAAAGCTGATGCTCGCATTGATTTTTGCTGTGGCAACCACCCTGCTGGTTATGGTTTGTGCATTGTTGTTTGGATTAATTACCGGCACAGATTTTTCACTCGAAGGTTTTTCGCATGTTGGATATTTTTTTGTGAAAGCCTTATCGTACAACCTGATTGCTGTGCTGATAAGCTTTTGGCTGAAACGAACAGGCTTTGCCATTGGCCTTTACTTTATATACCTTGGCGCCGAAAATATCATTTCTCAATTGCTTGATGTGTGGAGCGTAAAACTCAGAACTGATTTTGGAATTGATCTTGGAAGCATGGGCGATTACCTGCCCATGAATGCTTCGGATGGGTTACTAACTTTTCCTGAAAACCCCGTAAAATCCATTACAAAATCGGTGCTGCCCACCGATTATACCTGGCTGGTGATGTGTTTTGCAGCGGGTTACCTGGTCTTATTTTATTATCTTTCCCGTCGTCATATCAAAATTTCTGATCTTTGAGAGATATGATCTGGTAAGGTCAAAAACACATTCTTCAATCTCTTTAAACCTGAACGTGAATCCTGAATGAGCAATTAAGGTATTGTTCATGGTTGTGCTTTTTAATAATTCACTGGCTATGCCGCCTAACGCAATCCTTACCATATAAGAGGGAATATTCAAAAACAAACAATTTTTACCAACCGCCCACTCAATTCTTAACATAAGCCCGTACATGCTTACCACATCGTTGGTACTCGCATTAATTGGCCCGCGCATCTTTTCGTTCTGGATACAAAAGGCATAAAACCTGGCCAGGTCGTTTAAGTGAATCCAACTGACTCTTTGGTGCCCCGATCCAGGTACCATAATGATGTTTCTCCAAAACTGGTTTCTTAACCTGGGAAAAATTCCTCCCCTCCGGCTTAACACCATTCCGGTGCGAACGATGCAGGTACGGATGTTATTTTTAGTGGGTTGCTGTAATGTTTTTTCCAGATCGTTACACAGCTTTCCTAAAAAACTATTGTTGGGCCTGCTGTTTTCACTAAAGCTGGATAAGATATTACCATCCTCTCCATAGTACCCCGATGCAGAAGCGCCAATAATTGCACGGGTTTTAGAAGGACCGGCATTAAGGGTATCTATAATAAGTTGCGCACTCTTTACCCTGCTGTCATATATTTTCTTTTTGTACCATCTCGTCCACCTTCGCCCGGCAATATTTGCTCCTGCAAGATGTATGATATAATCGCAGCTTCTCAGCAGGTCGCCATCAATAATTTTCTTCTTCCAGTCCCATTGAGAATAAATAATCCTGGGGCCATCCTCTGGTTTGTTTTTTGCACGGGTAAATATTACCACCTGGTAATCGTTAGCGTATAAAATTTTCAGGATTTCGGTACCAATCATACCTGTACCCCCCGTTATTCCTACTCTTTGGACGGCAAAATGCATTTTGTTGTGGTTCATATTGTAAAGGTAGAAATCAGGTTATGAAATTCTTCGGTGTTTAAATCGTAATTTAACGGGGAAATTCTCCTCATGAAACGATTAAAATCCCTTTATTTTTTGTTTTTTCTGCTTGTACCTGTGCTGGCCTTTTCGCAGGAGATCACTTATTCTGCCGCAAGGAATGAGGAAAACAGGGATATGAGCTTTGAAATTTTGGGTAAAATGGGGGCTAATTACGTTATTTATAAAAACATCAGGTGGAAACATGTGCTTACTTTTTACGATAAGGATATGCAGATTGTAAAAAACCACCGCATCGATTTTGTTCCCGATAAAACCTTTAATATGGATATTGTACTTACCGGAAATACGTTTATGGTACTGTATCAATATCAAAAAAACAGCGTGGTATATTGCCGTGCCGTAAGGCTCGATTCGCTTGGCGAAAAAATTGGTGAACCGGTAACCATTGATACTACAAGGCTTTCCATCCTTAGCGATAATAAGATTTATAATGCCGTTCCCGCCCAGGATAAACAGCATGTTCTGGTATATAAAATGTATAAGAACCATGGGCGGCTGAATGTGGTTACCAAAACTTTTAACCAGGAATTTGTACTTACCGACAGCAGCAGGAGCCTGTTTGATTATAACGAAAGAAGAGAAATCTATTCCGATCTTGTTCTGGCAAACGATGGCAAAATCTTTTATACCCGTGGAGAAAAAAAAGGCAACCGGGAAAATATTGCCGGGCTAACCGTTTTTGCCAAAATGCCCGGGCAGGAAACCATACAAACGCCCATCACACTTCAATCGAAATACCTGATCAGCATTAGCGGGAAGTACGATAACCTGAATGGACGGTTTTTGATTAATTCACTTTATGCGAACGATGTGAACAGCCGTACGGAAGGATTGTTTTCTGCAGTGGTAAAGGGTGATGATCCAAAGGATATACAAGCCGCATTTAATCCCTTCCCCGATAATCTTCGGAATAAAATCACTTCATCCGGTCAGCTTCGGTTTGCGTTCGATGACCTTCAGGTACAGGAATCAGTAATAAAAAGAGACGGAGGATTTGTGCTGATGGCCGAAGACCAAACCACCCAAACCCGGGATGGGTATCCTTATTACAACCGCTATTATTATTCGCCTTACTCAAATTATAATAATTATTATCTCTACAATCCCGGTTATTACGGGTATTACCGCCCTTATGGCTATCATTACTATAACCGGCAGGAAAGTGTGCGTTTTTATTATGATGAAATACTGATAGTGAGTGTGGATAAGGATTTAAAGCCGGAATGGAGCAGCATTATTCCAAAACAACAAACCGATGACGAAAACGATAATTTTATCTCATTCGGAACCATGAATACCGGCGGGGAAATTCATTTTATTTATGCTGAAAAAGATAATAACCGGCAGGTGTTAAGCAACCAGGGCCTGTTGCCCGATGGTGAAATTAAACGCTACCCAACCCTTAAAAGCAGGGGGAAAGGATATGATTTTATGCCGAGGTATGCCAAACAGGTTGAATATAATGTGCTAATTGTACCCTGCATGTACCGGGGAAGCATTGCTTTCGCAAAAGTGGTATTCTAAATAGGTTTCTTTCATTTCTGATTGCAGGTTATTTTTGCTGCGTGACAGGTGTATTCAGGGCAAACAACCCCAACAATAATTTTTTACTTCTTCTCTACGCACTGGCGTTGAAATTCCCGATGTTCCTTCGCGGAGATGAACCTTTTACCGGCTATGCCGACGGGTTCCTGTATGAAAGGCTGATAAAGGGCTTTCAGTCTTTTCAATGGCAACACGCACCCGCCATCCTCGGATTTTTACTGGTATTTGTGCAGGCCATGATGTTAAACAACCTGAGCAACCGGTTTAAACTGATGCAAAGGCCAAACTACCTCACGGGCATGAGTTACCTGCTTATCAGCAGCCTTTTTTCAGAATGGTTTGTACTCTCTTCGGCCATGCTGGCAAATACTTTTTTTATCTGGATCATTTACAGCCTTACAGGAATCAATTACAGCCGGCACGTTAAAACTTCCATCTTCAACACCGGTATTATATTGGGGATAGCGGTCTTTTTTTATTACCCGGCAATTTTATTTTTGCTGCTTATTTTGGCCGGACTGGTATTTTACCGCCCCTTTCGCCTTCCTGAATGGCTGATGGCCGTTGTTGGATTTCTCACCCCCTTCTATTTCCTGGCGTCTGTACTCTTTTTAACCAACCATCTTGAATTTCCATCGCTGCCAAAAATTACTTTCCTGATGCCGGCACCGGCTCATGCTCCCTGGGCCATTGCTTCCCTGGGGCTTATTTTAATAACCAGCCTGGCGGGGGCTTATTTTGTAAATCAGAATTTGAGAAGACAGATCGTACACACCCGTAAAAACTGGCTTCTCATATATTTATATTGTGTTGTTTCAGCCGCTGTTCCATTTATAAACAACAGCCGGGCATTTAATTACTGGATATTGTGTGTGGTGCCATTTTCACTGCTTGCTGCCGCAGCTTTTCTTTACCCGGAAAAACGGTGGTTCAGGATAGTTATTCACTGGGCTATGTTTATTGTGGCATTGGTAACGGGGTACTATTTCGGCTAACGAAAAGGCTGCTGTACTTTTGCTGCTCAGAAAAAATTGTATCATGAAGTTTGGCGTTGTGGTTTTCCCGGGATCTAATTGCGACAGGGATGTAATAGAAGCCCTGCGCGATCACCTCGGTTTTGAGGTAATTGAATTATGGCATAAAAGCAGGGATTTGAATATGTTTTCTGCCGATGATTGTATTGTGCTCCCCGGAGGATTCAGCTATGGCGATTATCTGCGCTGTGGTGCAATTGCCAGGTTCAGCCCGGTAATGCAGAGCATCATGGAATTTGCAAATAAGGGCGGCAGGGTTTTAGGTATATGTAACGGGTTTCAAATTTTGTGCGAATCCGGATTGTTGCCCGGTGTACTGCTCAAAAACAGCAACCGGAAATTTGTTTGCAAAAACGTTTTTGTAAAAAATAACGCCCCGGCCGGGCCGGAAATTCTGAAAATACCCGTTGCACATGGCGAAGGAAGATATTATGCCGATGATAAAACCATAAATGGGCTGATGGAAAATAACCAGGTATTGTTCCGGTATTGTAATGAGGATGGAGAATTTACCGGTGAAGCCAATCCGAATGGCGCCCTGATGAATATTGCCGGAATATGCAATACCGGTGGAAATGTGATTGGCATGATGCCGCACCCCGAAAGGGCCTGTAACCCCGATCTTGAAAATGTGGATGGTAAAAAACTGTTCAACTTGCTGTACGGAGTGCGCAATGTGCACAATTAACATTGTTTAGTGGTTAATCGCATCGCTAATGGCTAATTTTGCACAACTTAAACAACTATGTGAAATGAAGAAATTTACATTTTTCACTTTGCTTTTTTGTGGCTTCTCTGCCTTTGCACATGCCCAAATCGAAAACCCGGTGCGTTGGGCATTTTCGGCAAAAAAGATTGCAGATAAAACTTTTGAAATTCACCTTACCGCTGCTATTGATGGCAACTGGCACATTTATGCACAGGATGCAGGGGAAGGCCCCGAACCAACCTCGTTTTCCTTTACGGCAAATCCCCTGGTAAAGAAGGAAGGGAATGTGAAGGAAATCGGGAAATTGCTAACCGCATACGATCCTAATTTTAATTCTACCCTTAAGTTTTTTGGCGAAAAGGTGGATTTTGTACAAAAGGTAAAACTGAAAACTACCGCAAATACCGTGGTAAGCGGGACCATTACTTATATGGTTTGTAACGATAAAAAATGCCTGCCTCCGCGGGATGTTCCCTTTTCTGTTAAACTTTCGGGTAAATAATCCGGTTATTTAACCATCTCCCGAAAACCGGAATTTTTCTTTTTTATGCGCAGATTTTTTTTCTCCATTGCTTTACTTTTTACTTTTTCCGGATTGGCAAATGCGCAGGACAGCGCTTATGCAAACTGGCAGGTAAATGTAAAACCCGAAGCGCCGGGGAAATATATTGTTTCGTACAAAGCTGCAATTAAACCGGGCTGGCACCTGTATGCATTTGTAAGCAAACCCGATGATATTGAGGGAATCGTTGTTCGGCTCAGAGACAGTTCTGTAAAAGCCTCTGCTCCACAGGTGATGGGAAACCCGATACAGATCGATGACCCCATTTTTGAAAAACAGATCCCGATAGCGCAGGATTCGGTGGTATTTACCCAGCAGATTGAACTACCCGAAGGGCACGAAAAGCTCCTGAAAGCCAATATGGAATATTTTGTTGGAAACGGCCAGGAATTTCTTCCCGAAAAACATCAGCTTACCCTCGCTCTTGATGAAGGAAATATAACTTCTGCCGCCGGCATCACGCAACTGAAAATCAGTTCCATCAACCTGGATAACCCGTTATCCGGTTGTGGCGAAGCCCCTCAGAAGGAATCCAACATCTTTACCATTTTTCTTTTGGGATTTTTGGGAGGGTTGATCGCATTGCTTACTCCATGCGTTTTTCCAATGATCCCTCTTACGGTATCGTTCTTCACCAAAAAAGCCACTTCCAGAAAGGTGGGCATCAAAAATGCTTTTCTTTATGGTTTTTTTATTTTCCTGATTTATGTATTGCTGAGTGTGCCTTTTCATTTTATTGATAAACTCAACCCAGAGATCCTCAATAACATTTCCACCAATGTATATCTCAATGTGGCCTTCTTTGTCATCTTTATCATTTTTGCCTTTTCATTTTTCGGGTTTTATGAAATAGGGTTACCTTCTTCATTTTCAAATAAAGCCGATAGTAAGGCGAATTCGGGTAAAGCCATTGGCATATTTTTTATGGCCCTTACACTGGCCATTGTTTCATTTTCCTGCACCGGTCCTATCCTGGGTTCGCTGCTTGCGGGTTCGCTTTCATCGGATGGAGGCGCTATGCAACTAAGCTCCGGTATGGCAGGTTTTGGCCTTGCCCTTGCCTTGCCTTTTGCTTTATTTGCCCTGTTTCCAAACTGGTTGCATTCCCTTCCTAAATCAGGCGGATGGCTGTCAACCGTAAAAATTGTTCTCGGCTTTTTAGAGCTGGCGCTGGCGTTTAAATTTTTATCGAATGCCGATCTGGTATCGCACTGGGGCATTTTAAAAAGAGAAATTTTTATTGGGATATGGGTATTCATTGGCGCTTTGCTCACACTATACCTTTTTGGCATCATTAAATTCAAACACGAAGGCCCGGTAAATAAAATTAGTTGGGGAAGAAAAATAACCGGGTTGCTGGTTGCTGCATTTACCCTTTACCTGTTGCCGGGTTTAACCGATACCCAATGGGCCAATCTGAAACTCATCAGCGGGTTTCCGCCGCCTTTATATTACAGCGTTTATGCGAAACCGTCGGAATGTTTACTTGGGCTGAACTGTACCCACAGTTATGAAGAGGGGCTGGAGATGGCCAAACGGGAAAACAAGCCCATGCTGATTGATTTTACCGGTTATGCCTGTGTGAATTGCCGGCGGATGGAAGAGAATGTTTGGACCGATCCTGAAGTTTACAAAATGATGCTTAATCATTTTATAGTGGTTTCCTTATATGTTGATGATAAAAAACAGTTGCCGGCATCTCAGCAGTTTACCTATACTGCGGCCGATGGTTCTCAAAAAGAAATTATTACGGTAGGCAATAAGTGGGCAACATTTCAAACGGAGAATTTTAAAAACAACGCGCAACCGCTGTATGCAATTATAGATACCAGCGAAAGGCTGGTTTCTCATCCGGTTCCTTATACGCCTGATGCCGAAAAATATCTCGAATGGCTTAAATGTGCTGTTGAAACATTCGGGAAAAAATAAACCCCGCTTTTGCAGCAGGGGTTTTAATAAATATTGGGGGTACAATTCTATTTAAAGGGCAATCTGTTTTTCAGTCATCATTTTGCGGAGATTTATCAATCCATAACGCATACGGCCAAGCGCGGTGTTGATGCTGCAATTGGTAAGTGCGGCGATTTCCTTAAACGACAGATCGGCATAATGACGAAGTACAATCACTTCGCGTTGGTCTTCGGGAAGTAAATCGATCATTTTACGAACTTTATCGTGGCTTTGGCTGGCCATCATGCGGTGGTCGGCTCCGGGTTCCGAGAAGTTGAGTACTTCAAATATATCCCGGTCGTCGCTTGTTTTAATGCTCGGGCTTCTTTTTACTTTCCGGAAATGATCTACGCAAAGGTTGTGTGCAATGCGCATGGCCCAGGGCAGGAATTTTCCTTCATCCGTATAACGGCCTCCTTTAAGGGTGTCGATGATGCGGATGAAAACATCCTGGAAAATGTCTTCAGCAAGATATTTGTCTTTTACGAGCAAATAAATTGAAGTGTAGATCTTGTCCTTATAACGGACGATCAGGGTTTCGAGGGCTTGTGAATCTCCTTCCATGTACAAATGAATGAGTTGTTGATCTGTGAGGTTGTTGAGGCATTTCATAAACTTTTGTAAGTTTTGGTTTAGGACAATTTGTTAAAACCAATAAGGGAGGAGAATGACGCAGAAGTCTGGAAAAAACAGCCTCAACGGTTTTCCATCTCATTGGATATTGGAGATTCGAAAATAGAACGCCAATTCACTAAACCAAAATTTTATAACAGGATTTTTGCTGAAAATGGCAAAATCGGGTGTTTGTTCTCGAAACGGCTCGTAGATCTACGTGTGCATTTTACCACAGGCACTTTCATTTGAACGTAATAACCACATTTTCGGGTAATTTTGCAGACTATCATGGGCAATAAAACAGTTACCCGCGCTGCTAAAAATTCCACAATTAACCATAATGGGATATTAATTAAGGGGGCAAGGGTTCATAATTTGAAGAACATAACGGTAACGGTACCACGAAATAAACTGGTGGTGGTAACCGGAGTTTCCGGTTCGGGAAAATCTTCGCTAACCATCGATACACTTTTCGCAGAAGGCCAGCGGCGATATGCAGAAAGCCTTAGCGCTTATGCCCGTCAGTTTATGCAACGCATGAACAAACCCGATGTAGATTACATCAGGGGATTAAGCCCGGCCATAGCCATCGAACAAAAAGTAATTACCCGAACGCCAAGAAGTACGGTAGGCAGCATGACGGAAATTTATGATTACCTCCGCCTGCTCTATGCAAGGGTGGGTAAAACCATCTCCCCGGTTAGCGGAAAGGAAGTGAAAAAGGATGATGTTGCTGATGTGGTGGATATGATTTGCAAATTACCAGATGGCGATAAAGTGCTGCTGATTGTTCCACTACCCACGCACCGAAACCGGAACCTGAATGAAGAACTCGGCATTTTACTTCAGAAGGGATTTTCAAGATTGTATAAGGATGGAGAAATTATTCGCATCGAAGACCTCTCCGAAAGGGAAAACCCCGAAAAGAATATTAAGCAAAAGGGCGGTAAATCAGATGCAGGCACTTATATACTGGTTGACCGCCTGATTAAAAAAGATTTTGACGAAGACGACCGGCACAGGATTTCCGATTCGGTTAACACCGCCTTTTATGAAGGGGAAGGAGAACTGTGGGTGGAGGTAAATGGTAAAACACGTCATCATTTCAGCAATAAATTTGAACTGGATGGGATAAAGTTTGAAGAACCGGTGCCCAACCTGTTTTCATTTAATAACCCCTATGGCGCCTGCCCAGCCTGCGAAGGTTTTTCACTGGTGATTGGCTTAGATGAAGACCTCATCATCCCCGATAAAAGATTAAGTGTTTTTGAAGGTGCAGTAGCACCCTGGAAAGGGGATAAACTTGGATTATGGAAAGACGCTTTTATTCGCAATGCAGGCAAATTCGATTTTCCTGTTCATAAACCGGTAATGGATCTTACTCCCAAACAACAGGATCTGCTGTGGAAAGGAAATGGCATTGTTCAGGGTATTGATGATTTTTTTAAAGAAGTGGAATTAAACCAGTATAAGGTTCAGTACCGGGTTTTGCTAAGTCGTTACCGGGGCCGTACCCTCTGCCCCAATTGCCGGGGATACCGGCTAAGAAAAGAAGCCCTCTATGTAAAAGTTGGCGGAAAACACATTGGTGAATTATGCGAAATGCCGGTGGGCGATTTGCAACAATGGTTTAATAAACTTAAGCTCAGCGAATTTGATGAACAGGTTGCCAAACGGATATTGCTCGAAATTAATCACCGCATAAAAACATTAATTGATGTGGGGCTTGGGTACCTTACCCTGAGCCGTCTCGCCAATTCGTTAAGTGGTGGGGAGAGCCAGCGGATTCAGCTAACCCGGAGCCTGGGCAGTAACCTCACGCATTCGTTATATATACTTGATGAACCTTCTATAGGATTGCACAGCCGCGATACCGAAAGGCTGATCAAAGTATTGAAAGAATTGCGCGATCTGGGAAATACCGTAGTGGTGGTGGAACACGATGAAATGATGATGCGTGAGGCTGATCACATCATTGATATGGGGCCATTGGCCAGCCACCTCGGCGGCGAAGTGGTGGCAGAAGGAAATTTTGGTGAAATAACAGCCAGCTCCGCAAGCCTTACCGGCCAATATCTTTCCGGCAAACTAAGCATCGATCCGCCAAAACATGTTCGTAAATGGAACCGGTCGATTAAGCTGGAGGGCGCAAAACAAAACAATCTGAAAAATATTACGGTTGAGTTTCCACTTCATGTACTCTGCGCCGTTAGCGGAGTGAGCGGCAGTGGAAAAACCACATTAATCAGACAGATATTATACCCTGCCATTCGTAAACTAAAGGAAGAAGGCGTTGCCGATAAACCGGGGTTGTTTAGAAAACTTTCCGGCGATGTGGATGCGATTACGCATATAGAAATGGTTGATCAGAACCCCATCGGTAAATCGAGCAGGAGCAACCCCGTAACCTATATTAAGGCTTATGATGAAATAAGGGAATTGTTTGCCGAACAACCGCTGAGTAAAATGCGGGGGTTTCAGCCCAGGCATTTTTCATTTAATGTGGATGGCGGAAGATGTGATACCTGCAAAGGCGAAGGGGAGCAGGTGGTGGAAATGCAGTTCCTCGCCGATGTACACCTGCTTTGCGAATCGTGCAAGGGAAGAAAATTTAAAGATGAAATTCTGGAAGTAACCTACCGCGAAAAAAATATTTATGATGTTCTGGAGATGAGTGTAGATGAGGCCATTGCCTTTTTTGCTGCCGATAAAAAACATGGCAAAGACATTGCCGGCAAACTTCAGCCTTTAAGTGAAGTGGGGCTGGGCTATGTAAAACTCGGCCAGTCATCTAACACCCTCAGCGGTGGCGAAGCACAACGGGTAAAGCTTGCATCTTTTCTCGGAAAAGGAAAAGGGCAGGGGCATATCCTGTTTATTTTTGATGAACCTACTACCGGCCTTCACTTTCACGACATCGGCAAATTGCTGGCATCCTTTAATGCACTCGTAGAGCAGGGGCACAGCATTATTGTTATTGAACACAATACCGATGTATTAAAATCCTGCGACTGGATTATTGACCTGGGGCCTGAAGCCGGCGCTGAAGGCGGAAACCTGGTTTTTGAAGGAAAGCCCTCCGATTTGAAAAAGCAAAAGCAAAGCCATACGGCAAAGTTCCTGTAGAAGCTACCTTAACCTGTCGCTCGATTTTACCAGGCTAATATCTTTACTTATTGCACGGATGGCAAAGAACAGCAAAAATATTACGACTCCGGGAAGCAGGGAAGTGAGCGCAAGCGTACCCGATTGATAGCTGTTGATTTCCCGGTAATACAAATACAAAATCAGCAACTGAAGAAAAATTCCGGCAACCGACATACGCACCTGTATTTTTCTCTGTTTGAAAAGGAAAATACTGATCAGCGCCAGTAATCCTCCGGCAACGGTTAATATAACCAGGGGAATGGAATCGGTGGCATTTAGGATATGGGGGTTCCCTGTTTTATCCACTCCGGAATAGAAAGGCAGCTTAATGCTCAAGAAACCTGCTACCGATGCCAGCAGCAGCCAGAGGCTTTGAATGCGTTGTATCATAATGACTAAATTATGCTGAAGCTAATTCCTTTTTCCTGTTTCCGGATAAAGGGGGAATTGCTTCATAAAGTTTTTTACTTCTGTTTTTACGGTTTCAATAACGGTAGTGTCATCAATATTCATCAGCACCCTGTCAATCATTTCAACAATGGTTTCCATATCCTTTTCTTTCAACCCCCTGCTGGTTACTGCCGGTACGCCAACCCTAATTCCGCTGGTTACGAACGGGCTTTTATCATCAAAAGGAACCGCATTTTTATTCAGGGTGATATGTGCTTTATCGAGGGTTTCCTGTGCTTTTTTACCGGTGATGTTTTTATTCCGGAGGTCAATCAGCATCAGGTGATTATCGGTACCGCCACTGATGATCTGGTATCCGCGTTGTACAAATGCTTTAGCCATTGCCTGGGCATTCTTTTGGATTTGTTTTACATACCCGGTGTAATCATCCGTTAGAATTTCGCCGAAAGCAACCGCTTTTGCGGCTATTACATGTTCCAGTGGTCCGCCCTGTGTTCCGGGGAATACAGCCATATCAATTACATGGCTCATCATCCGGGTATTTCCTTTCGGATCTTTTAATCCAAACGGATTTTCAAAATCCTTTTTCATAAGGATGATGCCGCCACGCGGGCCACGAAGGGTTTTATGGGTGGTGCTGGTTACAAAATGGCAATGCTCAAAGGGGGAGTTTAATAATCCTTTGGCAATTAATCCGGCAGGATGTGCCATATCGCACATCAGGAACGCACCAATTTCATCTGCTGCTTTTCGTATGCGCCGGTAGTCGATATCGCGGCTGTAAGCCGAAGCACCACAAATAATAAGTTGCGGTTTATGTGCTCTTGCCTGTTCTTCCAGCATCTCATAATCAATGAGGCCGGTTTCTTTCTTTACGCCATAAAAAAATGGCTGGTATAATTTCCCTGAAAAATTTACCGGAGAACCGTGGGTAAGGTGGCCGCCCATGCTAAGATCAAGCCCGAGTATTTTATCGCCCGGTTTTAGAATTGCCGACATCAGTGCGGCATTTGCCTGTGCCCCGCTGTGCGGCTGCACGTTGGCATAGTCGCAGTTAAAAATTTGTTTCAGCCGGTTAATGGCCAATTGTTCCACTTCATCTACAACCTCACATCCCCCGTAATACCTGCGGCCGGGGTATCCCTCTGCATATTTATTGGTAAGGCAGCTTCCCATTGCTTCCATCACCTGCAAACTGGTGAAGTTCTCGCTGGCAATCAGTTCAATGCCTTCCCGTTGCCGGTCTAACTCTTTGGCGATAAGGCCAAAAACCAGGTTATCTCTCTCCATATCTGGTGGTTTTCCGGCAAAGATAAGCAGGCGCCCTCAAGAGAAATTAAAGAATCCCAATCATCTGTTTAATGTGTTTGTTTTACACAAAATTTACTACTTTCATCCCTTTATCTATTCGTAAATTAAACCTAAAGGCGAAAGCTAAAGTATTTAATGAAGGCAATTATACCGGTTGCTGGTGTAGGAACCAAACTTCGTCCGCATACATATACCCAGCCTAAGGCGCTCATTCCTCTGGCCGGTAAAACAATTCTCAGCATTACCATCGATCAGTTGCGTGAAGCCGGAATCACCGATTTTATTTTTATTATTGGTTATCTGGGTGATAAGATTCAGGATTATGTTAAACAGCATTACCCCCAATTGAATGTTCATTTTGTGATGCAGAATGAGCGACTTGGAACCGGGCATGCAATAGCCCTCACCAGGGCTATAGTGGGCAGCGATCAGGTGCTGATTGTGCTGGGAGATACCATTGCCGAGTACAATGTGCAGGAAATGATCAACAGCCCGCATTCTATGCTTGGCATCAAAAAGGTAGATGATCCCCGGAACTTTGGTGTGGCTGAAGTGGGAGACGACGGCTTTGTTTCGAGGGTGGTGGAGAAACCCGCAATTCCCAAAAGCAATATGGCGCTGGTGGGTATTTACAAAGTGATAGAAACCGAAATCATGTTTTCCTGTATTGAAAAAATTACAGGAGCTAAAATAAACTATGAGGAATTCAGCCTCACCGAGGCGCTGGATTGCATGATTCAAAATGGAATAAAATTCCAGGCGTTTAAGGTGGCCAACTGGTTCGATTGTGGTAAAAAGGAGAGCCTTATTCAGTCGAATGCCATCCTGCTGAAAAAATTTGGGGTAAATATTGCGGAACCTAACGATTTTGAAAATACCATCATAGTTCCGCCGGTAAGCATTGGAGAGAATTGTAAAATCAAAAACTCCGTTATCGGGCCAAATGTGGCAATTGGCGAAAATGCAACCATCAACCGTGTTATAGTTCGGGATTCAATTATTGGTGCATACAGTAATTTGACGGAAATTGTATTAAACCAGTCGCTCATTGGCAGCGATACGGAAGTAAAGGGTGGAAGCCGCCACCTCAATATTGGAGATAATACGGCAATTGACCTGGGCTGGCACCATAGTACAAATTAGATGTTTCTTTCATGGGCAAACTTTATGAACCGGTAACCCGGCTTTTTGGCATAGAGATTCCGATTATCCAGGCGGGAATGATATGGGCCAGTGGCTGGAGGCTGGCAAGTGCGGTAAGCAATGCGGGGGGCCTGGGTTTATTGGGCAGTGGAAGCATGTATCCGCAGGTGTTGAAGGAGCATATCCAAAAGTGTAAACAGGCTACCGATAAACCTTTTGGCGTAAATGTCCCACTTTTATATCCAAACATCGAAGATCATATCCAAACCATTATACAGGAAAAAATTCCAGTTGTTTTTACCTCTGCAGGCAATCCCAAAACATATACCGCAAGGCTAAAAGATGCCGGGATTAAAGTGGTGCATGTAGTAAGCAGCAGCAGGTTTGCAAAAAAGGCGGAGGATGCGGGTTGCGATGCAGTGGTTGCCGAAGGTTTTGAGGCCGGCGGGCATAACGGGAGAGAGGAAACCACCACAATGGTACTGATTCCCGCAGTATGCAACACGGTTGGTATTCCTGTTATTGCTGCCGGAGGAATCGCTACCGGTAGGCAGGCTTATGCTGCAATGATATTAGGGGCGAATGCTGTGCAGATAGGCAGCCGTTTTGTGGCCAGCAACGAAGCCTCAGGTCATCCCGGTTTTAAGCAGGCGGTTTTACAGGCAGATGAAGGGGCAACCGAGTTGGCACTGAAAAAATTAACACCGGTACGGTTGCTAAAAAATTCATTTTATCAACAGGTAAAAGCGGCCGAGAACCAGGGCGCATCCGAAGATGAACTGCTGGCCATTCTGGGCAGGGGAAGAGCCAAAAAGGGGATGTTTGAAGGTGATCTGGAACAGGGAGAATTGGAAATTGGCCAGGTTAGCGCACTTATTCATCAGATAAAACCTGCCGGTGATATTTTGAAAGAAATTTGGGAAGAGTGCAAGAGCCTCTCTCACAAGGGCTTTGATTAAAATATTATCTTTGGCGCTGTTTAAATTTTTGATTCAACTCAACTAAAGATGGTAACCTCTAAGAGGCTTATTTTGAAATCCGCAATTCTTACGCTTTTATGTATTGGCTTTTTGCAGGCCGAGTGCCAGGTGCCGGTTATTCAAAATCCTGCCGAATTATTGCCGCCAAATATTGATCCCAAAACCTTAACACAATCGCAATTGCAATCTTTGCTTAGCGATAAGAATAAGGAGAATGCAGGCAAAGATAAGAACGCAGAATTTGTAAAAGAATCCCGCAAACTCGAAAAAGACAGTGTGGTAAGCGATGATGTGAAATCAAACCAGTCGAAATTTGCCTCAACCTATGGCGCCGATATTTTTAATTCTGCCGCCATTACCGACATTTCAGAATTATCCACTCCTCCACTTGATTATCCCATTGGCGTAGGCGATCACATTGTTGTTTCACTTTGGGGTGCTGCAGAATTTCAGGAAGATTATGTAGTGGGGAGAGATGGTTCCATCTTCCCGCAGGGATTAGGGAAAATACAGGTGCAGGGATTAACTTTCGACAATGTTAGGTCTGTTATTTATTCCCGTTTTAGAAGTGCTGTGCCCGCAGGAACCAATATAGCAGTATCATTAGGCCAGCCGCGCACCATTAATGTTAATGTGGTGGGAGAAGTGAATCGCCCGGGGCCAATTACGGTATCTGCTTTTTCAAATGTGTTTAATGTAATTGCCAGGTCGGGCGGAGTAACCAAATTTGGTAACCTGCGTTCCATCCAGTTAAAAAGAAATGGAAAAGTGATTGATGAGGTGGATGTGTATAAATATCTTACCTCAGGCGATTTTGGAAAACATATTTATTTACAGAATAACGACTTTGTGATTGTTGGGTTTGTAGAGAAAAAGGTATTTGCTACCGGCCAGTTTAAACGGCCAATGTTTTACCAGCTTAAAAAAGATGAAGGGGTACGGGCATTGCTAAAATATAGTGGTGGCTTAAGTTCCGATGCCTATGCTTCGGGCATGAAAATCATTCGTACCGAAGATGAAAAACAGGTTCAGAAAGATGTAAATGCAAATGCAATATTAAAAATTCCCACCCAGGATTTTATGCTCCAGGATGGAGATATTGTTTCGGTAGATGCCATTAAACCCGGCATCTATAATAAAGTGCAACTTGCCGGGGAAGTTACCTACCCGGCAATTTATGAGCTAAGGCCGAACGACAGGCTTTATGATGTTATTAATCGTGCTGGCGGATTAACCCGCAATACATTCCTGCAACGTGCCTATATTTTCAGGGGAGCCGGCGATTCAACCAGTTTAAAAACCGACAGGCTCGAAATTGACCTGTCTGATTTTGGATCGCAGGATTCAACCAATCCTGCAAACGTGTTGCTGGAGCCAAACGACCTCATCCAGATTTTTTCGCAGGCGGAATTTACCGAACCGGAGTTTGTTGAAATTTTTGGTGAAGTGCGTAAAGTAGGCAAATTGAGAAAATACGGGGGGATGACCCTTGAAGATTTGCTTTACCTCTCCGGCGGATTAAAGCCTTCGGCTGAATATGGCCGGTTGGATATTTCCAGTATTGTGGATATTGATTCGGCACAAAAAGGATTGAAGCCAACCAGAACCGTGGTGAAATCCTATGCCATTCAGCCCAACCTTACAATAGACAGTGTGGCAAGCAAAGTTTTGCTAAAACCATACGACCAGGTATTTGTGAGGAAGAACCCCACTTTTGAATTGCAGCAAAACATCGAAATAAGGGGCATGGTGAAATATCCGGGATTTTATCCGCGCCTTAATAAACACGAAACCCTGTCGTCGTATATTGAAAGGGCAGGGGGGCTTCAGGAAAATGCGAATGTTGGCGGCGCCATACTCTACCGGCATAAAATTGATATGTTCAGGGAGAAGTTTGTGGAAAAACCAAAAACCGATTCGTTGGGGAATATTATTCACGACAGCCTTTCGGCAACCCTGAAATCGCTGGAAGAACCGGTAAGCATCGATCTGTACCGTGCGTTAAAATATAAGAACTCAAAAAATGATATTGTGTTACAGGAACAGGATATGATTTTTGTTCCGGAAATAAATCCGTTTATTACCATTCAGGGGGCTGTACAATCGCCACTTAAAATTACCTACGATAAGGAAAACACAAAGTTGATGTATTACATTGATAAGGCAGGCGGGTTTGGTGTGAAGCCCTGGCGAAAACGTATTTATGTAACCTATGCAAATGGTAAGAGTAAAAGAACAAAAAATTTCTTCTTTTTCCATTTCTATCCAAAGGTGGAAGAAGGGTCAATGATCACGGTACCTAAAAGGCCGCAGGGATCGGAACTGAACGACCTCGGTAAATCATTGCTTGTGGCGGCTGTTCCGGTAATTTTAACGGGTATCATTTTCAAATACATTAAGTAAAATTTATTTCGTGACCACACAGGTTTTGCTGAAAAGGATTTTTTTACGGGTAGGAAAATTTAAATTCCTGGTAGCAGGCATTGCCCTGGCCTTTGGTATCCTTTTTTTTATATACGGAAAAACCCGGAAAACAGTGTATTCTGCATCTGCAACCGTTTTTCCGCTTACTGCTTCTAACGAAAGTTCTGCCGCAACTTCGGCATTAAGCAGTATTCTTGGCCTGTCGGAAGCGCCAAAGAGTTTTAGCCAGGATGCTTCCATTAATATTGTGGAGCTTGCACTCAGCCGTAATACTCGCGAAGCGGTGGCCGCCGTTAAATTGCCCGAATTTTCAAATCGCAGCATTGCCGAGCTGCTCATTCATAATTATAATGAAACGAAAAACTTTTGGGATAAAGCCGTAAAAACACCCACTTCACAGCAGGCGCTTATTGCGGTTGGCGGAGAATTGCTCAAGTACCAGGTGTCGGCAAAAATTAATAAAAACGGCGTACTGGAAATAAATTTTGAAAGCAACAATGAAGCGCTTGTAGGCCCGGTGAGTTATGCGTTTATTGATAAGATATCCGAGTTTTATAAGGAACTGAAAATTAAAAAGGCGAGGCTCGATTATGAATTTACTTTAAAGAAGATTGATTCGCTTGATAAAGTGTTGGCAGGGCTGGATGATAAAGCCATTTCGATAAATAACACCACCCTGTTTGTGCCTTCAGAAAAAATTCAGTACAGCATTCCCAAAGAGAATCTTGCAAATATGAAACAATGGGTGGCGCACCAGCGCGAAGCTTCTGCAAACAACAGGGAAGAGGCACTGTGGCGGTTGCAAAAAGTTACCCCGGTTATAGCCACCCTCGATAAACCAGACCCGCCCTACACCGAATCCAGAACTTCTTCTATGCTCCTGGGTATTGCCGGCACTATTTTGGGATTTGTGCTGATTGTATTTGTTCTCATTTCAGGAATTCTTTACCAGTATGTGAAAGAAGAAATTTACAATATGGTGTTTGCAGATGAAAAGCCGGTACCGGGGAAAGCTGCTTCGTAATACTTTTTTATTTTTTCCGGGTTGCAATAAATGTTTATAAGTAAAGTGTAATTACCGGGTAGCATTTGATTAAATGCTGGTTGAATAAGTAATTTGTTTCATGCTGTAAAACCGTTTTTTATTTTTGCAACTACAAAAAGTTTCTTTTAATTATTAGTCGTGTACGCGAAACTCCTCCGACATATTGTAGCACTTAATCAATGGCGGAAGAGGCACATTTCACAGGAGGATTTCTTAATTATTGCGGCGGTTATTGTGGGTATTTTAGGCGGGTTAGCCGCCTCATTATTGAAATTGCTTACCCACTCTGTTGCAAATTTTCTTCAAAACGATTTTCATTGGGAGTATAAATATTTCCTCTATTTTCTTTTCCCTTTTTCAGGCATCGTATTAACAACCTTATATTTAAAAATATTCATCAGGAAAAGGCCGTTTTACAGCGGTATAACGCCGCTTATCAAAAGCGTAATCCATAACCAGAGCCGTTTGGATTTTCATAATATTTACAGTCAGGTTATTACCAGTGCCCTCACTGTGGGTATGGGAGGTTCCGCAGGTTTGGAAGCGCCTTCGGTATCAAGCGGCGCATCAATAGGTTCTAATTTGGGCAGGTTGTTTGGTTTGAATTACAGGGAAACAACTTTGCTGCTGGCCTGTGGTGGTGCAGCCGGAATATCGGGCGCATTTAACAGCCCCATTGCCGGGATGATATTTGCTGCGGAAGTGCTGTTGCCTTCATTTTCTATTCCTGCAATTATTCCCATTTTAATTTCATCTGCGTTTGCTTCAGTAGTGTCGAAATTGACCCATAGTGAACCCTTATTTGTACTGGTACCAAAAGAATGGTCGTTAAATTCTTTCTGGATGTATGTAATTTTCGGCATAATTGCAGGGTTTTATACGGTTTACTTTAGCTGGCTTAATGAAAAAACCCATCGCTTTTTTGGTAAAAGAAAGAGCATCTATTCCAGGGTACTCATTGGCGGAGTAAGCCTGGGAGTATTGGTAGCGCTCTTTCCGGCAATTTATGGCGAAGGATATATTGCCATCCAGGAATTGCTCGATAAAAATTATACTTCACTAATAAAAAACAGCATCTTTTCAGGATTTCAGGATTCTTCCATGTTTTTGATTCTGTTCTCTTTCCTTACATTGTTGGGAAAAACCTGGGGTTGTTCCATTACGATGGGTAGCGGAGGCAATGGAGGAATGTTTGGACCAAGTGTAGGTGTGGGTGGATTGATTGGATTTGTATTTGCATATTCCCTGAACCAGACCGGCTGGGTTAATTTGAACATTACCAATTTTATGATAGTAGGCATGGCCGCATCCGTAAGTGGTATGATGCATGCGCCATTAACCGGTATTTTTCTGGCTGCCGAAATAACGGGAGGATATACATTACTGGTGCCCCTTATGGTAGTAGCTGCTATTGCTTATTTTATAAACAAACGGATCAGAAAACATTCTATCTATACTAAAAAATTGGTAGAAGATGGCAGTTTCATTGAAAATTACAATAAAGATGAAAGTATTCTTCACAGTATGAGAATTAGCCATTTGGTTGAAAAAGATTACGTGGTGTTAAACACTAATGATACCGTATTTGAAAAAAGAAAGGAGATTATAAATTCTGAACGACCCGTATTTGCGGTAACAGATGATGATAACACTTTTGCCGGTATGTTGGGGATTGAAGAATTGATTCATTTTTTAGTAAGCAAAAACCCATCAGAACAAAATCAACTGATCGGAAACATCGTACAACCCACCAGGCATGTAATCATCATTAACATGCCCATGAAAAAAGTGTTGGAATTAATGGATCAGAAAAACACAAGAATACTTCCGGTGGTGGATACAGAGAATAAGTACATTGGCTTTGTTACCAAAAACCAGATATTTAAAAAATACCGGAAAGATTTAATCTGGTACGATGATATTATTTAGTGTGTTTGTGATTCTTTCCTTTAAGAGTTATCATTTTTGAGCCTGTAATGCCGCATGGTTACAATATCAAAAAAAGGACAGGCGGAAAAATGATTAACGCCTTATCTGAATGCCCATTTAATCATTTCCTTCCAGGATGGTTTTTTGCCGTACATCAATATTCCGGTGCGGTAAATTTTTCCGGTTAGCCAAACTAAGAAAATAAAACAGGCAATCAGTAAAACGATGGAGGTAATCCATTGCCAGGCCGGGATATCAAAAGTAATTCTCCCCATCATTACAATAGGCGAAGTAAGCGGAAACAGGCTTCCAAATACCGCAATGGAACTGTTGGGGTCATTTACGGCTTTTGTCATTATTACAAATCCGAGAATAATGGGCATCATCACCGGGAAAATCATTTGTTGCGCTTCCTGCTGATCGTCGCTCACCACACTGCCAATTGCTGCAAACAGCGAAGCATAGGTAAGGTACCCGCCAAGGAAATAAAAAATAAATGAAATGGCAATTTTTGCAAGTGGCAGGCTGGAAATGCCCATGGTTACTTTCGATGCCATCGAAATGGATTCGTCATTTCCTGCTGTTTGTTGTACCTGGTTTAACAGGTCGGGAGAGAGCAACGGGATCAGCAATTGCATGCCAAACATCAGGATGATCCAGATGGCAAACTGGGTGAGGCCAACAGCGCCAATGCCCAGAATTTTTCCCATCATCAACTCAAAAGGTTTTACAGAACTTACCATCACTTCTGCAATGCGGTTTGTTTTTTCTTCTGTTACCCCACGCATTACCTGTGTGCCGTAAATGATCATCATCATATAGATCAGGATACCGCAGGCAAATGATACACCATAGGCTACCGCTGCATTCGATGATTTGTTGCCCTCTTTGGTTTCAATAATGTTTCCAAGATCAACATCTGCACTTATTGCAGCATATTTTTCGGGATCAATGCCCTGGGCTTTTAATCTTTTATCTTCTATGGCTTTGTTTAAGATTTGTTCAAGCCCCATCATGGTAGTTATGCTCATGGATGAGGAAGAATGTAACGAGAGGTGAGGAAGTGAATCGATGTTAAAGGGAGCAATAAAGATATAACCGCTGTATCCCAGATCCTTATATTTAGATTCAAAACTTTTTTCCGTTTCATTTTTAACCTCAGTTAACTGAATGGTTGTGGAGGCTTCCGGTATTTTCCCTTCAAAAAGGTTTGCCTGATCTATTATGGCAATTTTTTCTTCATCGGAGCTTCCGCCGTTTACGGCAATGGCAATAATAGCAGCATAAAAACCAATAATGATGATGGGTACCAGCAGGGTGGTTATCAGGAAAGAGCGCTTTTTTACCCTGGTGAAATATTCTCTTGATACGATTAGTCCTATTTTATTCATTTCTCTTTTCCTTAGTTAATTCAGATTTTGAAATACCCTTGCGGTTTCTGTGTGTTCTACAAGTTTGATGAAAATGTCGTTCAATGAGGGCAACACTTCATTAAACGAGTTTACCTGAAGGTTTTGATTTATAAAATACCGGAGCACATCATTCGGTTGGGTTTCCGGAGTAAGTTTAAGTAAAAGTTTGCCCGGCTGATGGCTCACTACTTCAAAAATGGGTGTCATCAGGTGTTCGGGCAATGCACTTACTCCAACGCTGAAAATATGCTCTTTAAATTCCTGCTTTACGTTATGAACCGTACCATCAAGAATTTTTTTTCCTTTATTTATCAGTACAATATGGTTACAGATTTCTTCCACCTGCTCCATGCGGTGGGTGCTGAAGATGATGGTGCTGCCATTTTTGGCCATGTTGAAAATCTCATCTTTGATCAGGTTTGAATTAACCGGATCAAGCCCGCTGAATGGCTCATCCAGAATGATGAGAGAAGGGTTGTGGAGCACCGTGGTAACAAACTGGAGTTTCTGGCTCATCCCTTTGCTGAGGTCTTCCACCTTTTTATTCCACCAGGTTTCCATTCCAAATTTTATGAACCACTTTTTTATGTTTGTAGTGGCTTCTTCTTTAGAAAGGCCTTTGAGCCGGGCCAGGTAAAGGGCCTGTTCTCCAATACTCATTTTTTTATACAATCCCCTTTCCTCGGGCATATAACCTATATACCGGGAATCGGATAAGGCATTAAATTTTTTTCCGTTAAACAGGATTTCGCCGCTATCCGGGTAAAAGATACCGGTTATCATGCGCAGCAGGGTGGTTTTTCCGGCACCATTTGGACCCAGTAATCCGAAAATACCTCCCTGCTCTACATTAAAGCTGATGTCATCTACTGCTTTTTGGGTTGCAAAATATTTTTTGAGTGCGTGTAGTTCCAGAATGTTCATACCAAATTATTACGGCGCAAAATTAAGGTCTTTAAATTTAGTGCTGCTGTAATGTGATAAATGGTTAGCTGTGTAATGTGTTGGCTGCGGCGGTTGCAATGAGTTCGCCATCCATAGCTGCGCTCACAATACCACCGGCATAACCTGCTCCTTCGCCGCATGGAAATAGATTTTTTACCTGGGGATGTTGCAGGCTGCTTTTATCGCGTGGAATACGAACAGGGCTTGATGTGCGGCTTTCTGTTGCTACTACAATGGCCTCGTTGCTGTAAAATCCTTTTAATTTCTTTCCAAACATGATAAATGCTTTGGCCAGCGATTGATATATAAATGTGGGCAATACTTCGGATAGTTCCACAGCTTTAAGCCCGGGTATATAGGATGCTTCGGGCAGGTTTGCCGATAATTTTTTCGAACAAAAATCTTCCATTCGGGCAGCGGGGGCTACAAATTTTCCGCCACCGGCTTCAAAACATCGTTTTTCCACTTCATCCTGAAAATCCATAAAAACCAGGGGATCGTTTTGTTTATCCCGGTTGTTTAAGAAGGATATTGCATTTGCTAAATCCACTTCCGCCACCATGCCGCTGTTTGCAAAGGGGTTATTTCTTTTTGAGGGGCTCCAGCCGTTCACCACCAACCTGCCGGGTTCGGTTGAAGCGGGTGCAATAATTCCGCCGGGGCACATACAAAATGAAAACACGCCCCGGTTGTTAACCTGTTGCACCAGTCCGTACGATGCAGGCGGCAGGAATGCATCCCGTTGCTTACAGTGGTATTGGATGGAATCAATAATTTCCTGCGGGTGTTCAATGCGCACGCCCAGTGCAAATGGTTTGGGCTGAATAAGAATATTGCTGCTGGTAAAAAGCCTGAATACATCTCTTGCCGAATGGCCACAGGCAAGAATTAACGCATCGCCGTCAAACTGATCGCCCGATGCTGTTTTTACTGCATAAAAAATATGGTTATGATGAAGGATATCCGTAACCTTTTGTCCAAACCACACTTCGCCGCCATGTGCAAGAATACATTCGCGCATGGCGCTGATGATGCCCGGTAATTTATTGGTGCCTATATGTGGATGTGCTTCGTAGAGAATATGATCTCCTGCACCAAATTGTACAAACAGGCTGAGGATACGGTTTATATCTCCTCTTTTATTGCTTCTGGTGTATAACTTTCCATCGCTGTATGTGCCTGCGCCGCCTTCTCCAAAGCAATAATTGCTTTCGGGGTTTACGATGCCTTCGCGGTTTAACTTTGCGAGATCCCTGCGCCGCTCCTGCACATTTTTACCTCTTTCAAGAATGATGGGTTTGATTCCGGCTTCAAGTAGTTTTAGTGCGGCAAACAGGCCGGCGGGCCCGGCTCCAATAATAATTACCTTTTTTGAAGAAGGGGTTACCTGTTTAAAAATGATCTGCGGAGGTAATTGGGGCTGAAAAGGTTCTCCAAAACTGGCTTCTGCGGTGAGGTTGATGAATACATTTTTTCCCCTGGCATCAATTGACTTGCGCAGGAGGCTGTAACCGGTAAGTTGCTTTGCAGGGAAACCTGCGGCAATGGCCAATGTTTCTCTGATCTGTGCATCTGAAGCGGCCTGCGAGGGTTGCAGGCGAAGCCGGAATTGTTTTTTCATGTGTCAGGATTTTATCCTAAAAACATGTGCGGATTAAAACGGCAGGTCGTCAACTGCATCACCCGAATTTCCGGAGAAAGTATCCAGTGGTTCAAGGTAATCGTTATTGGTGCCACTGTTTGCAGGATTCAGCAATGGTTCCAGGCGCCAGGCATCCAGGTTGGTGATGTAGTTTACCCTGCCCTCTTTCTCCCATTTGCTTCCTTTAATATTGAAATATACCTTCACATCCTGGCCAATATCTACCTTATCTACCATGCCGGTCCGATCCTGAACGCACTGAAATTTTACATAATTCGTAATCACACGGCCATTTATGTCATCCGTTTTTTCTATTACAAATTCCCTTGTTTTAAAAGATTCGGTACGCTGAACCGTATCATATTTTGCCAGCATTTTCCCGGTAAGTTCGTAGCTCATACATATTTATTTGAATCGATAAAATTAGGCTTATTTTCCCGATAAAGACAAAGGGGATTTGTTAGAATTTTTTGGTGGATTTTCTTTCGCTTTTCAGAGCGGGAAAATATTCTTCCCCGAAATAAATGTGAAAAAACTTTTTTCATGGGTAACCATTATCGGGGAGATTGGCGCCTCTTGACAGAATCTGTATAAACCCTTATCCATATTGAATAGCAGAAGAATACCGGATTGGGGAGGTATTTGTAAAAAAACATTGTGTAGTATAAAAGAAAGGGAATAAAAAATTTTTTTTTCAACAAATATTACTTGATATTCGTTGTTCTGCTAAGGAATTATAAACCTGATTTTTTGGCGAAGTTTTCCTTATAATATTGTTACTCAATATAAATTGTTTTTGGTAAGATGGAGAAACCGTTTGAACATGTGTGGGCTAACTGTATGGAGATCATTAAAGATATTGTAGAGTGGCAGCACTTTAAAACATGGTTCGAACCAATTAAACCTGTAGAACTAAAGGATAAAATTTTAACCATTCAGGTTCCGAGTCAGTTTTTTTATGAGTATATTGAAGAGCATTATGTTACCCTGCTCGCAAAAACACTGAAACGGGAACTTGGTAAAGACGCCAGGCTCGAATACAGGATAATGGTTGACAGTGGCAACAGTAAAAACAAACCGCTTACTATGGATGTTCCTGGTAATGGCGGATACAAATCATTCTCAAACAACGAAATGGATTTTCCACTCGTTATCAATAATCCGGTTAAAAATCCCTTTGTAATTCCGGGGTTGAAGAAGATGCAGATCGACCCCCAGCTAAATCATGCCTATACTTTCGAATCATATATTGAAGGAGATTGCAACCGGGTGGCCCGCAGAGCAGGAAAAACCGTTGCGGAAAAACCGGGCACCACATCTTTTAATCCGCTTGTGATTTATGGAGGAGTGGGATTGGGAAAAACCCATCTTGCACAGGCCATTGGCAACGAAGTAAAAAGGCTGCACGGCAATAAAGTGGTATTATATGTGAGTTCCGAAAAATTTATCAATCAGTTTATTGATCACAGCCGGAACCATGCCATCAACGATTTTATTCATTTTTACCAGATGATAGATGTACTCATTATTGATGATGTACAGTTTTTCAACAGGGCCGAAAAATCACAGGATGCCTTTTTTTCCATCTTCAACCATCTTCACCAAAGTGGGAAACAACTGATTCTCACCAGCGATAAATCGCCAAAAGACCTCGAAGGGGTTCAGGAAAGATTATTGAGCAGGTTCCGTTGGGGTTTAAGTGCCGATCTCCAGGTGCCCGATTACGAAACCAAGATCGAGATACTGGAAAAGAAGATGAAATCTGACGGACTTGATATGCCACCCGAAGTGGTTAAATATATTGCTTACAACATCAGCAGCAATGTTCGGGAACTGGAAGGTGCACTTATTTCCCTGTTGGCACAATCTTCGCTGAATAAAAGGGAAATAGACCTGGAATTGGCTAAGAAAGTACTTCGCAATTTTGTAAAATCTTCGAGTAAGGAAATTACCATCGATGCCATTCAAAAAATGGTATGCGAATATTTTGATGTGCCTTACGATAAACTGCTGCAAAAAACCCGCAAAAGGGAAATTGTACAAGCCAGGCAAATTACCATGTACCTGTCGAAAGCATTTACCAAGAACTCACTCAAAACCATTGGCGAACATTTTGGTGGCAGAGATCATACTACAGTTATTCATTCCTGCCAAACGGTAAAAGACCTGATGGATACCGATAATTTATTTAAAGAAAGCGTACTGGAGTTGCAACAAAAAGTACAGTTGGCTGCGATGTAGTGATCAGGAAAATTATTTGAAAAAGTCCGGGTTAATCCCGGATTTTTTATTGCGTCTATTTCACCTTAATGTTTGGGTGTAAAGGAAAAGGATTGTATTTTTGCCCCCCTTAAACAGGAGGAGTTCTTACGGAGAGGTGCCTGAGTGGCCGAAAGGGCCGGTTTGCTAAACCGTTGTACGGGCTTAAACCTGTACCGAGGGTTCGAATCCCTCCCTCTCCGCTTAAAAATTCTTCGTTCGGGATGTAGCGTAGCCCGGTTATCGCGCCTGGTTTGGGGCCAGGAGGTCGTGTGTTCGAATCACACCATCCCGACAAACAAATGAAGCTCCGGCATTACCGGGGCTTTTTTGTATGCTATAATATTTACATTTTCCTGGCGCAAGTGTTCCCGCAAAGCGGGATCGCTTGTGTTTGCTAATTTTCCCCTATTGCATCGGGTAATTATATTTACTGGCACAAGTAGTGGCCTGCAGGCGGGAACACTTGCACCCGGGGATTTACACAAAGTGCTGTTAGATCAGCACGGATATTTTTTATCTGAGTAAACGCTGCGCCATCCGTTAGAGCATATAATATTGGCCCAATGCTGTCCGGAGCAATAAAGTTTCATTCCTTTAAGCATTTTCCTGAATTGTGGTTAAATCATTTCCCTGTTTTTGGGTAACGTGATAGTGAGGCCGGAAAACAGGTTTGGAAAAGTATACCCAAATCATAAATTAAAAAAGAGCGGGATAATTCCGCTCTTTATTTAAAAATTTGTGCTGTTGTGCTATTTAAATGCAGCTTCTATATAATCTTCAATTTCCTTTCCTTTCGCCTTGCCGAGTTTATCCAGTACATTTTTGATGGAAGGGTCGATTTGTGTCCGGAATGATGCGGGGAAACTGTTTCGGAAATCCATTATCCGGTTAATCCCGTCTTTTATTTTTGAAACATCCTGCATTTTAGAGAGATAAGTTACAAACTGGGCTGTGGTTCTGAATTTTTCGAAAGAGATTGGAGATGCGGAATAGGAACCGGCAATATAATCGTAGTCGGCTTCATCGCCATTATTTATTATCAGTTTATTGGCCACACGGGCAAGGGCATCCTTTATGTCGGTTCCCGATTTGCGGGCTATTTCAAGCGCTTTTGCATTATCAATCTGAGAGATGGCATCGAGCGCTTCACCGGCTACCAAATATGATGAATCATTAATCAGCTTTTCGTACAACGACAGGTATTTCGCATCCTTTGTATTTCCTAAAAAATCTATTGCAGCCGCAATCACCTTTTTATCAGCATCTTTATTTACCAGTTCTGTTACTCTTTCCAGCACCACTTTATCCGATTTATAGGGGGTTGCACCAAGCAGGTCTATCGTATGCGCACGCAATGGGCCATATTTATCATATAACCCTTTTGCCAGCTCGGGCATATTCTTTTCTTTAAAAAAATCTAACGCATCCAGGCGGTCAACATAGTTTTTGGCAAGTTTATACTGCGCAATCACATTGGCCTCAGTTTTTTGATCGTCAAATTCTGCCAGCAACACTTTATCGGCATCAACATCAATATAATCGGGTGTTGTAGTAACCGGGAAGTAGAAAGAATCAACGGCGTTGTTCATCCACACATTGTAACGGGTTTTCTGATCTCCTGTAAATACATCAACAGCAATTGGAAGGAGAAATACTTTCCCGCTTTTTTGGGTTTGACGGATGATAACTTTTGCCACACCCGGCTGGCTGTAATCGTAATTAATTTGCAGTTTAGGGTGTCCGCTACCGTAATACCATTGAGCGAAGAACCAGGAGAGGTCTTTACCGCTTGCATCTTCCAGCGCCAGCCTTAGCTGGGCAGCTTCCCCGGTTTTGAATTTATTGCTGGTAAGGTATATATTCAATCCTTTAAAGAAGGCGTCATCGCCCAGGTAATTGCGGAGCATGTGCAGAATTAATCCACCCTTATTGTAACTTACTGCATCAAATACCTGTTCTTTATCGTTATAATGATAGCGTACCAGGTTTTTATTTTCCGAATTACTCTGAAGGTACCCCTCCATTGAGTGCAGCCTTTCTTCATCAGCTTTGTCTTTACCATATTTGTATTCGTTCCAGAGGTATTCGGCATAGTCGGCAAAGCTTTCGTTAACGGTAATATTGCTCCAGCTTTCGGTGGTAACCAGGTCGCCAAACCACTGGTGAAACAATTCGTGGGCTATTACCGATTCCCACCTGTTGCCATCCGAAAGTTGCCGGGCATCCTGGTATGCGGCATCCTGGTGCAGGGTGGCCGTAGTGTTTTCCATTGCGCCGCTCACATAATCTCTGCCTACCATTTGTGCATATTTTGGCCAGGGAAAATCATAGTTCAGTTTTTCAGAAAAGAATTTGATCATTTCAGGTGTATGGCCAAAAATCCGGCGGGCAACGGGTTCATATTCTTTCTCTACATAATAGCTTACTTCTTTGCCCTTGTACGAATCTTTTACAATGGCAAAATCGCCCACTCCCATAAAGAAAAGATATGGTGCGTGTGGGAGATCCATTTTCCAGTAATCGGTACGGGTGCCGTCGGGGTTCTTTTTGCTGCTCTTAAGCAAACCATTACTCAGGGATACATATTTATCCGGCACCGTCATGAAGATCTCCTCAGTGGTTTTCTGGTTGGGTTTATCGATGGTAATCATCCATGCGCTGTTCGATTCGGTTTCTCCCTGTGTCCAGATTTGAGTGGGTTTATTTTTTTCTTCACCCTTTGGGTTTATAAAGTATAAACCTTTGGCGTCGGTAATGGCGGCGCTTCCCTGTACATCTAATTCATTGGGTTTGCTGATGTAATCGAAATAAAGGGTATAATCTTCTTTTGCGTTATAGGTTTTATCGAGCGTTATCCGGAGTATTCTTCCATCGTAATTGTATTTCAGGGGTGTTTTTTTGGATCCGTTTATCAAAGACACTTCTTTAATGTCCATCCCCTTTGCATCAAGGCTAACGCTGTCGGTTGGGTAAAAATAGGGGTGAAGGGTAAGCCATTCTTTCCCGTACAGGTAGGCTTTATCGTAATCGAAGGAAACCTCCAGTTTTGTGTGTACGAGATCATTGATCCTGGGGGCAGAGCCTCTCCAGATGCTTTTCCAACTGGTATCGGCAGCCTGGGTATTTTCAGGATTAACCTGTGCATTAGCTGTTGAAAGGATTCCTGCAAATAAAAGAAAGTAAATAAGTCGTATCATCTGAAAATTTGTTTAATGGCAAAACTATGTTTCAAAAATTCAAAAATTTGCCAAATTTATGTGGAAGGCTTCAAATCATTATAATTAGCTTTGAGCATCTGCACAACCATATTAAGATATGAAGAGGATTTTACCCGTTTTTATTTTTTTTCTGTGTTACCAGCAGGGATATGCGCAGCAGCAACATTTTGTGTATATACAAACTGAAAATCAACAGCCTTTCTCGGTGCGGTTAAATAATATGATATTGAGTTCTTCGGGCTCCGGTTATATTATTATTCCCAAATTAGATACGGGAGGCTATGATCTTCATTTTGGATTTCCCAAAGATCAGTGGCCAAATCAAAAAATGCACATTCAGGTTCGGAACGATCAGGGATATATCTTAAAGAATTTCGATGGCAAAGGCTGGGGGCTGTTTAACATCCAAACCATGAATATGGTGATGAATGAAAATGCGGAAACTGTTCCGGATAAAAAAACGGTAAACGAAGATGGGTTTGCAGATGTGCTGGCCAATGTGGTAGGAAGCCCCTCCATTAAAGAACAGCCGAAAAAGAAAGTTGATTCGGAACCCGGCAAACCTGCTGAGTCTAAAAACAGCGAACCCGTTTTGGCCCATGAAAATAAAGCCGTTGATGCCCCAAAAACGGATACCGTAATCAGTAAGCAGGAAACTAAGGATCCCGTTGTTATATCAAAGATTCCATTATATACAGCACCGGTAAAAATCAGTTCTTTTTTGGATGCCACCGGCCGCTCGATGGTTTATGTGGATACCCTGAACGGAAAGATGGATACCATCAGGGTATTTATGCCGTATCCGGCCGAAATTAAACCTGTTGAAAAGCCGGAAACCCCTGTGCCGCAAAAAACAGAAAAAAGCGATACCATAAAAACGGTTATTGATGAGAAATCCACTGCTCCTCAGCCTGTAGCTAAGGAAATGCCGGAAGCGAAAACGGAAACACCACCGGCAGTTAAAAAAACAGCGATGGTGAATTCCAATTGTAAAGATTTGGCCGACGACAGGGATTTTTTAAAGCTTCGGAAAAAGATGGCGGCTCAAAAATCGGAAGACAATATGGTGATAGTAGCGAGAAAGGATTTCGACAAACATTGTTATACCACAGAACAGATAAAGAATCTCTGTGTGCTGTTTCTGACCGATAAAGGGCGTTACGATTTTTTTGATGCGGCATATCCTTTTGTGAGCGATTCGGGTAACTTTCCCAACCTGATAAGCGAATTAACCGAAGCGTATTATATTAACCGTTTCAGGGCAATGATACGGAACTAAGCCATGGCCAGGTATTTTATCGCGTTGGGATATAAGGGGAGCGCCTATTCGGGGTTTCAGGTACAGCAAAATGCAGCCACCATTCAGGGAGAAGTGGAGAAGGCGCTCGCCGTTTATTTAAGAGCGCCTGTTGCGCTAACCGGTTCTTCGCGTACCGATACCGGGGTACATGCAAAGCAGAATTTTTTTCATTTTGATTTTGAAGGATTGCCACAGCAGGATTTGAAGGATATCGGTTATCATTTAAATGCCATTCTGCCTCCTGATATTGTGATTTATTCAATCAGGAAAGTGAGAAACGATGCGCATTGCAGGTTCGATGCCATTGCCCGGAGTTACCGGTATTCGATATACGGCATTAAGAATCCGTTTATAAACGACCGCAGTTATTATTATCCTTATCCGCTGGATGAGAACCTGCTGAACGCTGCGGCGGTAATGTTGTTGCAAACCGTGGAATTTGAAAGTTTCAGTAAACGTAATTCGCAGGTTGGGAATTACCGTTGTACATTGGTAAAAAGTGAATGGATTTATGAGGGTGAAGAGTTGGTTTACCGGGTTGAGGGAAACCGGTTTTTAAGGGGAATGGTACGGGGGATGGTGGGAACCATGCTGCAGGTAGGAAGAAGAAAACTTGGATTAGATGCGTTTAAGGAATTAATAGAAAGCAGGAAGCGGGCCAGCGCCGATTTTTCAGCGCCGGGGCATGGGCTTATGCTCATGGAAGTGAAATTTCCGGATGGATATTTTGATTGATGCGAATCATTATTTTCAAAAAAAGTGGATAAGACAAAACCTGTATCTGCTCTGGGTTTAAGAGGGATCTTAATGGATATTGTGATTTTTTAACCGCAATCAGAATTAAATTATTTTTTAGATGAATGAAATGCCATTATCTTTGCCGTCCACTTTTGAAAAATGGTGTTGTTCTTTTAAACAAGAAGTAATTTAAATCCTTTACCAGAGCCGGTTTTTAATTAAAATGATTAAAAAGGTTTGGTTAAGTAAATAAGGTTTATTAGCTTTGCACTCCCAAAAAAAGCAATAGTTGTTTTTGA
>Ga0206107_1000060_pt1:117500-119354 | contig 119354 bp, 104 predicted proteins | sample 2B0metagenome_FD_148652 | JGI IMG/M metagenome (GOLD analysis project Ga0206107, IMG submission 148652) | Enriched microbial communities from leaf-cutter ant dump, University of Wisconsin, Madison, United States - 2B0 | ecosystem: Environmental > Terrestrial > Nest > Insects nest...
ACCTCCTGAACTGAAACATCTAAGTAGGGAGAGGAAAAGAAAATAATAATGATTCCCTGAGTAGTGGCGAGCGAAACGGGAAGAGCCCAAACCATGGCGGCGTGCTGCTGTGGGGTTGTAGGACTGCATTTAGAAACTGTTATCAAGCTGAATCTTCTGGAAAGTTGAATCAAAGAGGGTGATAATCCCGTAAGCACAAATTAACAGCAACGAGCAGTATCCTGAGTAAGGCGGGACCGGAGAAATCCTGCCTGAATCTGCCGGCACCATCCGGTAAGGCTAAATACTCCTCAGACACCGATAGTGAACCAGTACCGTAAGGGAAAGGTGAAAAGTACCCCAAACAGGGGAGTGAAATAGTACCTGAAACCGTACGCCTACAAGCGGTCGGAGTTCCTGCATTATGTAGGAATGACGGCGTGCCTTTTGCATAATGAGCCTACGAGTTACTCCTCACTGGCGAGGTTAAGTTCTTAAGTAACGGAGCCGTAGCGAAAGCGAGTCCAAACAGGGCGCTTAGTCAGTGGGGGTAGACGCGAAACTTTGTGATCTATCCATGGGCAGGTTGAAGTCCCGGTAACACGGGATGGAGGACCGAACCCGTTAACGTTGAAAAGTTTTGGGATGACCTGTGGATAGGGGTGAAAGGCCAATCAAACTGAGAGATAGCTCGTTCTCCCCGAAATGTTTTTAGGAACAGCCTCGGATATAAGAAGTTTACTAGAGGTAGAGCTACTGATTGGGCTAGGGGGCTTCACCGCCTACCAAACCCTGACAAACTCCGAATGCTAGTAAATATCTCCGGGAGTGAGGCTGTGGGCGATAAGGTCCATGGCCGAGAGGGAAATAACCCAGATTAGCAACTAAGGTCCCTAATACATGGTTAAGTTGATCAAACGATGTGGAGTTTCTATAACAGCCAGGATGTTGGCTTGGAAGCAGCCATTCATTCAAAGAGTGCGTAACAGCTCACTGGTCGAGAAACTCTGCGCGGAAAATAATCGGGCATCAAACCATGAACCGAAGTTCTAAATTCTCTACGCAAGTAGAGAGTGGTAGGGGAGCATTGAAATCTGCAGCGAAGGTGTGTGGCGATGCATGCTGGAGCGATTTCAAAAGAAAATGTAGGCATAAGTAACGATAATTGAAGTGAAAAACTTCAACGCCGTAAACCCAAGGTTTCCTGATCAATGTTAATCAGATCAGGGTTAGTCGGGTCCTTAGGCAAACCCGAAAGGGGTAGCTGATGGAAAGTTGGTTAATATTCCAACACCTGCTTTGAATTCGATGGGGTAACGGGGTAGTGAAAGGTCCGCGTTCTTACGGAATAGAACGTTAAAGGGTGTAGATATAGGCTGTACAGGTAAATCCGTACGGCTTGTCGAACCTGATAGTACCGCAAAGCTTCGGCAGCGCGGATAGCGACCCTAATCAAACCTCCGAGAAAAACCTCTAAGGCATGTTTAAAGCAGCCCGTACCGCAAACCGACACAGGTGGGTGGGATGAATATTCTAAGGCGCTCGGGTGAGCCGTGGAGAAGGAACTAGGCAAATTGACGCTGTAACTTCGGGATAAAGCGTTCCCGACCCCGCAAGGGAATCGGGACTCAGTAAAATGGTTCAACCAACTGTTTAGCAAAAACACAGGGCCCTGCAAAATCGTAAGATGACGTATAGAGCCTGATACCTGCCCGGTGCTGGAAGGTTAAGGAAGGGTGTTAGACGCAAGTCGAAGCTCCTGACTGAAGCCCCAGTAAACGGCGGCCGTAACTATAACGGTCCTAAGGTAGCGAAATTCCTTGTCGGGTAAGTTCCGACCTGCACGAATGGTCTAATGAGTTGAACACTGTCTCC